>WNGF01013330.1_pt1 | contig 24093 bp, 22 predicted proteins | sample 5400641 | NCBI WGS metagenome assembly WNGF01 (sample SAMN13153371, study PRJNA577476) | soil metagenome | isolation source: 80 cm soil or saprolite under grassland replicate 2 | place: USA:California | collected 2016-06-15 | reverse complement strand
TCCCGCTGTTCGCAAAGAGCGCCGGCAGCTTGGGCCCGACGGCCGGATCCGTTGCGTCGGTGCGCTCGCTCAGCCCGGAGAAAAACTGACCGGCGAGCTCGTACGCGCGCATCCCCGTCAGCGACGAGCTGTAGAAGTACCGCGCCGAGTTGTCCGGCTCGACCGCGACAATGCGACCGCCCGGCCGCGTGACCCGGGCGATCTCCCGGACGGCAAGCGCGACGTCGGCGATGTGCTGGAGCAGCGCCACGCAGAACGACGAATCGAATGTGCCGTCGGCAAACGGCAAGGCACACGCGTCGGCCGCGGCGAAACTCCCCCGGATGTTGTGGGACCGCACCGCCGCCAGTGCGTCGCGCAGGCGATCGGGCAGGCGATCCACGCCGATCATCGTCACTTGCGTGAGCGGCAACCGGCCGAGGTTCACCTCCGCCGTGCCGATGCCGCAGCCGATGTCGAGGATGCGGCGCCCGGCTCGCGGCTGCACGGTGTCGCGGACGAACCCCGTAAACGCATCGTCCCACCATCGCGTGCGGAGGTTCTTCAGCGTGGGGGCTGCAAGGACGTCGATGTCTCGGGTCATATCTGCAGATGCACGCGAATCAGCCGATTCCCAACTGTACACTGCCTTTGCGAAGTTCGTCCCGGAGCGGCGTGCCGCGGCGGAACCAGCCGGCGAACGCGGTCTTGATGCCGCTCGTCACCGGCGTCACGCGATGTTCGAGTGCGGGATCGAGTTTGAAGAGGACCGCGTCTCCGCGCCCGGTGTTGGGTACCTGCGCAATCGTGCCGGCCGTCCCGCGGTCGCGCATCTGCAGCACACCACCGCTGTAGCCGGATGAACCCAGATTGATGCTGAGCGTGACGACGCGTCCGTCAATGACATCATCGTGCCACTCCTGCTGGTGCCCGGTGTTCGGCAACATGCGATAGATCGATCCGTTGAAGCGCGTGAGGGGCGCGGCTCCCGTGATGTCCTCGACGGCACGCAGGACGACGGGATCGTTGCAAACCAGCACGAGCAGCTCGGAGACGGGTGCACCGATCACGCGCAAATCGACCGAGTCGTTCGCGACGCCCTCGTGTCGTGTCTCCGCGAATCCGCCGTGGGAGAGCCCCGCGTCAATTCGCCGCAGGAGCGGCTCCTGCAGCAGCGCCGGAAGCCGCACCCAGCGCTGCCTCTGAAATGCAGCGCGTTCACCAGGATCGGGGATGAAGCGCGCTCCCGCGAGCTCGATCTTCAGCGGCATTCAGCTTTCACGCGATCGCCGCCGCATGGGCAGCGATGGACGACGCGACGCCGGCCGCGCGGGCAAGGTCGCGCGGGTACGACACGCGCCACACCGGGGGCGTCATCGCCGCCACACAGTCAAGTTGCGCTCGCAATGCTGCGCGGTCGCCGGGATCGATTCGGTATGCGTGCGCCAGCACTTCCATCGTCGCATCGCGGCGCGAGAGCTTCTCGAACGTGACCGTGTTCTCACCGCGCGACAGCACGTAAATCGCAGCGAGCATCGGAGACTGGTCCGCACTCGGACTCGATACGCGCGAACCCATGACCCGCAGCTTGCGCGTGTACTCGGCGACATCGTTGCTGCCTCCGATATCGAGCCCGGCGGCCGCAGCCGAATCGCGATACACGCGCAATCCTGGATACGACGGCACGACGCGAATGTCCGGCGCACGTCGTTCGAGCACGACCCCGTCGTCAGCGAGCACCTGCAGCCCTTCGCGTGAGAGGAGCGCGGCGAGCGTAGACTTCCCTGTTCCCGCGTTGCCTGCCAGCAGGATGGCGCGCGATCCCGCCGCAACGGCGCTCGCGTGCACGACGAGCGCTCCCCCGGCTGCAAGCGCGAGCGGCAGCGCCTGGTCGAGCACCAGGTGACGCAGCGTCGCGTCGCTGGCGTGTCCGCGTCCCACGACATCGATCCGCCGCTCCGACAGCACGCAGTCGGCAAAGCGGCCGAACCTGAGACATCGCGCGCCGTTGAGACGTGACGTGGTCACCCACGGCTCTCCGGTCGAGAAACGCCACAGCGTCGACCACTGCGCATCGGCAGCGAACGGAAGCCGCGCATTCCATGTGACGGTGAGATGAGGAGTTCGTGTCGTCGATTCCTCTTCGAGCTCCGGCAGTGGACGATCGCTTGCAATCACCCGCCCGTACGCGCGATACGTCATCATGACCGGATCGTCGTGGGGCCGCTCTTTTCAGGCGGCCTCGCGGCGCCGCTTTTTGCGGGCGGCATGGTGGGGCCGCCCTTTGCGGGCGGCCGAACCAGGGTGTACCCCGACACCACTTCAGCGACAAACGCCGCCGCCTCCCCACGGGCTGTGAAGAGATCTCGATGCCGCGCGAACACTTCGTCTTCGATCTCGCGCAGCGTCCGCGTGCCATCGCACAGCTGCAGGACCGTCAAGCGCCCGTGCCCTCGCGGCGTGAGCGCAGGAACGAAGTCGGGATCGGCGCGGACCAGGTCGTCGCGGCTCGTGAGCATTCCCCCGAGCGTCGAGTGCGCCTGCCGGGAGACGGCTCCAACAGCACCTGCACGGCTGACCGTCCAGTTCACAATGTGCTGATCGGGAAGAATCGCGAGCGCGAGCTCCACGCGATCACCGGGCGTGACGGCGAGCGGCGCGCGCAGCGGCAGGAACACGTTCCGCCGCTTGATGCGATCCGCTGCGAGCGGCGAGTTCGTCAGCGTTACACCAGCCGACAGGCGCGCGGTGGACCACCCGCCGATCCCGTGGAGGATCCCCGCCCGCCGAATCACGAACTGCGCGTTCGCGCGCAGCGGCGAACCGGGGCGTTCGCGCACCTGCACGCGGATCGCCTCGACCGGATCCGCAAGCAGATCCCCCGGAGTGAGCTCAACCGGATAACCGGTATTCGTGGCCCACTCGAGTGCGGGAGTCATATCGAAGCCGGTGCGATTCTCGCTCCAGAAACGGACCTGCACATGCATGTCCGCACGCTCGACCGGCGCGACCGACAGCGAGATCTCCGAGGGAAGCAGCTGACCTTCAGGCTTCAGCAGGCGCGCGGCTGCGTCAGGATAGATCTCGAGGATGTCCGCGTCGAAGCCGAAGCGCCCCACGAAGTCCGACACGATGACGTCGACGCGTTCCGGGAGGTCCGCTTCCGACGAGTGGGACTGGATCGCGTGGAACCGATCGCGGAAGCCGTTGACGGCGGCCAGCGCCCGGGCGATCTCGATCATGCCGGTCGCTTCAATCGAGTAGAGCCGCGCGGCGCCGGCGGCCAGCGCGAACAGCCCGAGGATGCCGGTGCCGCTGCCGATGTCGGCGACGATCATACCGGGCCGGACGATATCGTGGATGGCGCGGCGGTACGCGTCGAGGCGGGCAGGGTCGGAGAGATACTCGCGGTGCTCGTCGACGATTAGAGACACACGCGGCGGAACCCGGCTGCGGGCGTGTCGGCCTGCTTGGTGCGCGTGCCCTGCGTCAGCTTGGCCACCGATCCGTACTCGATCAGTCGCGGCTTCGCGTAGGGACGTTTCGGCTGCGCCGCATCCGGCTTCGTGGCGCCGCTGCGCGGCGTGTCATCCGCCATCGCTGTCCTCCCGTTGCGCATTATAGGCGCCAAACGCCGATCGGAACCACAGCTCCACCGCCGTGATCATCCACAGCGCCGGCACGTGATCGCCGTAGACGTCGGACCCGCGCGGATACTGACTGCGCATCGTGCGATATTTGTCGGCGACCATGTCGCCGCGGACCCACCCCGCGTCCGCGATCTGCAGGCCCTCGAAAAACCGCTCGCCGCCCAGCGATTCGATCGCCTGCGCGACGGCATGCGAGAAGTCCCCCTTCGTGCGGCGCAGGCGGACGGGCTCGGCGAGATCGTTCCCGAGCGCCTGCCGGAGGATGAACTTCGTGAAGCGCCCGCGCTTCCGCTGATCGTCGGGGATGTCGAGCGCGAATTCGACGAGCCGCTTGTCGAGCAGCGGGTGCCGCAGCTCGATGCCCGCCTGTGCCGCGTAGCGCTCCGCGCATTCGACGAAAAACGCGTGCATCCCGCTGCCGAGCTGACGGGTGACGTCTTCGGTCGCGAAGCTGCCGCCACGCGGCGCCTCGGGCAACACGTCGTCTGGCGTGCGCTCGATGGTCAGCCACTCCGGGCGGTCGGTGTAAGAGACCGCACGGCGCGCCAGCGGACGCAGCGTGTCCTTGACCGGGCGCGGCAGCAGCGGCCACACGCCGTGATGCAGCAGGCCGAGCGCGCTGCGGCCGGTCTCTCCCGCGTACCAGTCGTCGATGAATCGGCGCACGGCCGCGACGGGCCTGAGCTCGCGCAGCAAGTCCGCGTACTGAAACACGCTGCCGGTAAAGAGAAAGTCCCCGCCGGCCCCCGTCAGCGTGGCGCGGTGTCCGCGCTCGCGCATCGCCGCGTACAGCGTCGCCGCCATTTCGTCCGCCGGCATCGCGGGCGTCGCGGTCCAGCCGCGCGCCTGCTGCAGCAGCGCCGGCGCGGTGATTGAATCGGGCAGCACCTCGACAACCGTCGTCCCGCAATGCTGCGCGACAGCGTGCAGGAAAGGCCGTTCATCGGATTCGGCGTGGGCGGGAAACACCATCGAGAACGGCTGCGGCCGCGGACGATCGGTCTTCACCAGCCGCCAGGCCGCGGTGACGACTGACGAGGAGTCGAGGCCGCCGCTGAGCATCGCCGCCATCGGCCGGTCGCTCCGCATCCGCGCCTCGACGCTGCGCGTCAGCAGGTCGCGGCAGTGCGCCGCATACTCGTCGTCGGTCGCGTAGCGGATGGGCGCGTGCGGCTGCGCGGACCAGAAGCGTTCGATCCGCACCGCGCCGCGCTCCGCGACGATCACGTGGCCGGGCGGAACGCGGCTTATCTCCCGGTAGAGCGTGCGCTCACTGTTCCTGACGTCACAGGCGATGTAATCAGCGGCCACCGCGGGGTCCGGCTCGCGCGGCACCGAGTGATGTGCAAGGACCTGCGCGATATCCGTCGCGCACACGAGCAGCCGCGCCGACACGTGGAAGTGCAGATGGCGGATCCCCATGTGATCGCGCGCGCAGACGAGACGGCCGCGGCGTGCATCCCACGCGACAAACGCAAAGTCTCCGAGCAGCTGTGCGGCCGCGTCGACGCCCCACCGTGCGAACGCCTCGAGGGCGAGAGTCGCGTCCGGCGTGTTCTCGTCACGCAGATCCAGCCGCGGCAGCAGTTCAGCGCGGTTGTCGAGCCGTCCATCGAACACGAAGGTGAGGCCTCGGAACGTGTCGGCGAGCGGCTGCCGATCTTCGAGAGGCTCGGTGGTCGCGAAGCGGAGGTGAGCGGCGGCAAACGTGGGATCGGACGAATCGGTGCGAGGGGATGCCCCGCTGCAAATACGGATCCCGTCGATGGCGCGGTGGGCTGATGCTGCGGCGACGCGTCGCAGATCGTCATCCGGAATCGGGGCCCCGTCCCAGCGCAGGATCGCGGCGAGGCCCCCCATCAGCTCGCCTCGACCGGTGCGGTGGCGTAGGTCCAGAGCGGCACGTAATCGCGGGTGCAGGGAATCACGGGCACGCCGCGTACGGTCACCCACGCATGCGCGTCGAATCCGGGATCGTGCGCCGCGCCAATAAGGAATCGGGGCGCGTGCCCGCGCCGTGCGAGCAGCGCAAACGCCGTCAGCGCCGTGAAGAAACATGTCGGATGCGCGGCGTGGCTCGCGGCGTCTGCCGCCGCGGACACGCACTCAGTCGTGCTGACACAGCTGTGTGCGCGAGGAAGACGCGCGAGGAGCGCGACGATGCGAGGGAGCGGGAGGAGGCGAAGCGCCAGGCGGATGACGGCGGCGATCGCATGTGCCTCGGCGCGGATCGCCAGTCCCCTCACTGGACCACCACGAGCTGTTTCTCCGCAAGCCCGGACACGAGCTCGATGAGATCGCGCTCGAGCACGTCCGGCGCGACGTCGAACTCGGCGAGCGCGGCGTCGAGCACAGGCCGGAGCTGCTCATGCGCTTCAATCAGCTGCCACAGGCGCGTCCCGATCGGATCGAGACCGAAATACATCCCGGCGTCGAGCTGCAGAATCACCCCCTCGCCATCGAGCTCGCGGAAGACGGCGTCCTGATGGATCGTCACCCGGGTGTTGAGAGAGATCTGCGGCATGTTTCTCTAGTATGGGATGAGATCGGATCGCTGCGAGCGGACCAGATTTGTACCTCACAGACGAAAGCGTAAAATCCTGGCGAAGCGTCGAAGATACCCGGTCGCGGAAAGCTTGTCAAAGCCTATACTTTCGATATAACCGGCTGAAAACAAAGGATTTGTATTGTTACAAATACGTCAGAAATGTCGCGGAACAGCACACCTTCGATGACTGAAGCGGCGCGCACAGAGCGGTTGTTGGCGCTTGCAGCCATGCAGGCGCGACGGTACGCTTCATGGTAGCGAAGAGCCGATCCCCCAATCTCCAGTCCCGTGGTTTGTGGGCCGATAAAGGAAGTATTCAGATGAGGTCGCAGTTGCGGCGGACGTTCGGCGACGTCGCCTGCGTGTGTGCAGGCATCATGCTCATGATGTCGGCAGCGGCTGTTGCCTCATCATCCGGGTCTGACGCCACACGCGCGGCGAAGAATGCGCGCGCGGCCGTTCCGGCCGGCACGGTTCCGGGCACACCGTCAACGTCCATCATCGGCGCGGCGTGGAAGGCCGACAACACGCCGATCCCGAACGCGAAGCTGCGGCTTCGCAATGCCGTCACGGGCAGGATGCAGGCGGCGACCCTGGCGAACGACGCGGGACAATTCGTATTCGGCGATATCGAGAGCGGCTCCTACATCGTCGAGCTGATAACGCCGCGTCTGCGGTCGCCTCGGCCGCCGCGTCGACGGGGCTCACGGCGATGGCGCCCGAACAAATGCCGTGTGCCAGCCCCCCCTGCGGCCAGAAGTAATCGCCTAGCAAATGTTCGATACCCAGGAAATCCGCGCCGCGGCCCCGCCACCCGACGCCGCAGGCGTTCTGCCGATGCCGGCCGTCAGCGGCGGGCAATCGGTCCATCTGCTGGATCGGTTGAACGCGGTCTTCAAGCATCGCCGCGTCGCGGGCACCGCCTTCCTGCTCGTCGTCACCGCGATGATGGTGCAGACCTATTCCACGATCCCGATCTACCAGACGTCGGCCGCGATCCAGATTGACGACGAGCGCAGCACGTCGGTGAGCAACCTGGGCGTCAACGATCCCACCTGGTGGCAGGAGTCGGGCCCGTACTACCGCACGCAGTACCAGATCCTGCAGAGCCGCGAGCTCGCGCGACGGGTCGTCCGGCGGCTGCACCTCGAGAACAACCCGGACTTCAACGGCAACGCTCCGAAGCCGCGCGATCCGATCACGCTCGTCCGCCAGGCGCGCGCATCAGCGTCCGCATGGCTCCGCGCGCTCATCATGCGTCCGGCCGACAGGGCGAAGCCGGCGCCGGCGCCGGACGAAACGGCGCAGGAGGCAGGCCTCATCTCCGCATTCCTCGGCGGCGTCCAGGTGCGGCCGGTCGGGGACACTCGCGTCGTCAACATCGTGTACACGCATACGAACCCGCAGTTGACGGCGCTGGCGGCCAACACGATCGCGGAGGAATACACCGCGCAGAACCTCGATCTGCGCCTGCAGAACACGGGCAAGACGCTCGAGTGGGTGAACACGGAGCTCGAGAAGGCGACCGGGAAGGTGAAGGCCAGCGAGGAAGCGCTCACGCGCTACCGCGAGCAGAACAACGCGCAGTCGCTCGACGATCGGCAGAACATCGTCGTGAACCGGCTGACCTCGCTGAACGAGACCGTTACCGGGAAGCGCACGGAGCGGCAGCAGAAGGAAACGCTCTACAACCAGGTGAAGAACGCGGATCCGACGAGCGACTCTGCGGACGGGTATCCGCTCATCGGCAACAGCCCGGCGGTCGTGCAGGCGCAAAGCAACCTCGCGGCGCTGAAGACGGAGCGCGCGACGCTCGCGCAGACGTACGGACCGGATGCGCCGAAGATGAAAGATATCGAGGCGAAGATCGACGCGGCGACGAAGCTGCTCGTCGCCGAGCGCCGCCGCGTCATCGACACCGCGAAGAACGACTACCAAGCCGCACGCGCGCAGGAGATCAGCTTCACCTCCGACCTCGAGCGCGCGAAGCTCGACTCCATGGATCTCGATCGCAAGAGCGGCGACTACAGGATCCTGCAGCGCGACTACGATGCGAACCAGGAGCTGTTCAAGTCACTGCTCGAACAGCAGAAGAACCTGACGGTCGTGGCGAACAGCCGTGCGAACAACGTGCGCCTGATGGACCGCGCGGAAGTGCCGTCGGCGCCCATCGCGCCCAACCCCCGTCGCGACTGGCTGACCGCCATTCTCGCGGGGCTGACGATCGCGTTCGGGCTCGCGTTCGGCATCGAGTATCTCGACGACACGGTCAAGACGCCGGAAGACGTGACGCGGCGGCTGCAGCTGCCGCTGCTCGGGCTCGTGCCCGCCGTGCGCGGCGATCGGGTGCCGGTGCTGACCGAAACCGTTCCGCACGACTTCGGCGAGTCATTCCGATCGCTCCGGACGTCGCTCGTGTTCACCAGCGGCAGCGAAGGCACGCGCATCATTGCGGTCACGAGCAGCCAGCCGCTCGAGGGGAAGACAACGACGGCGGCCAATCTCGCGCTGGCGCTCGCGCTTGGCGGCTCGCGCGTCCTGCTGATCGACGCCGACATGCGGCGGCCCGGTCTTCACAAGACGATCGGCGTGCAGAACAACGCGGGCCTCTCGCACCTGCTCGTCGGCCAGTCGCGCGTGCGCGAGGTCATTCAGCGTACGAGCGAGCCGAACCTGTTCGTCATCAGCGCGGGACGCACGCCCCCGAATCCGTCAGAGCTGCTCGCGTCGGAGCGGATGAACGCCCTCATCACGAACCTCGCGCACGGGCCGTTCGACTGGGTCGTAATCGATACGCCGCCGGTGCTGGCGGTCACCGACGCAGTGATCATCGCGCAGAGGGTCGTGGGGCTCGTCTTCGTGATCGGATCGGAGATGACCCGCCGGGTGCACGCGGAGCGCGCGCTCGAGACGCTGCAGAACGGCCGCGTGCGCGGCATCGGCGTCGTGCTGAACCGCGTCGACTTCGATCGGAATAAGTACTACTATTCCCGCTATTACGGTTACCAGTACAAGAGCTACTACGGGCAGAATAACGTCGCGTAAGCGGCCGCTGCGCGGCGGCCCGATTGCGCTCGGCGCCGTCCTCGCGTGGACGGTTTTCGCGTTCGGCGGCATCCATCCCGGCACGCTCGTCGTCCCCGCAGTCATCTGCACCGTCCTCGCGCTGGTCTGCCGTCCGGCGCTCCTCGAGAGGTCGCACACGCCGCGCGTCGATCTCTGGTGTGTCATCGCGCTCGGTGCGATGCTGCTGCAGATGATCCCGCTGCCGCGCAGCATCCTGCGCGCGGTCGCGCCGGGCGCGGAGGCGGTCGCGCGCACCGTATTCCTCGTCGACCCCGGCGGGCCGCTGTCGATCTCCATCGACCTGTCCAGCACGGCGGGCGCGCTCGTGCTCTTTGGCGGCGTGTTCCTGTTGTTCGCGACCGCGCGCCACATCTTCGATCGCGGCGGCGTCCGAACGATCACGCGACTGATTGCGGTCGTCGGTCTGGTGGTGTCGGGACTCGCGATCGCGCAGAGCGCGACGGCGCACGGGCTCATGTACTGGCACTGGAGACCCGCCGACGAAGGTCCGGAACCCTTCGGCCCCTTTGTGAATCGCAATCACTTCGCCACGTGGGCCGTGATGGCGATCCCGCTGCTCGCGGGCTATCTGACCGCGCACGCATCGGCGCATCACGGACCCGGCCCGGCGGCGCCGTGGCAGCGCCGTGTCGTGGCGGCCATGGATGCCCGCGCGTGGCTGCTGCTCGCGTCCACGACGATGTTGATCGTGGCGCTCGCCACGTCGCTGTCACGCTCGGGGCTGGTGGCGCTCGCGGGAGCGCTGGCGTGCGGCGCGTTCTTCGCGATCCAGGGCCCGCGCGCCGAACACGAGCATCATTATGCGCCGCGCCGCGGCCGCGCCGGCGCGTCGATTGCCGTCCTCGCGGCGCTGGCGATCCTCGCGGTATCGATGCAGGTAGGCCCCCGCGTGATCGCCGACCGGTTCGGCACGAGCCGCGGGGCCATGGCAGATCGACTCACAATCTGGCACGATACGCTACCTGTGCTCCGAGATTTCTGGCTCACCGGAACAGGCGCCGGCACCTACCTGACGTCGATGGCGGTCTACCAGCGCAGTAAGCCCGGCGTGATCTTCAACCAGGCGCATAACCATTACCTGCAAGTCGCAGCCGAGGGGGGCGTGCTCGTCGGCCTGCCGATCTTTCTCGCGCTCGCGGCATTCGCGCGCGCGACTGTCGAAAGGCTGAAGGCGGATCGGTCGGGCATGTACTGGATCCGCGCGGGGGCCGCCGCGGGACTCTTCGGGGTGGCGGTGCAGAGCGTGTGGGAGACGGGGTTGACGGTCCCCGCCAACGCGGCGCTCGCGGCCGTCCTCGCCGCGATCGTCGCACACAGTCCCGTCCGCGCGGGTGTGCGCGCCTGATGTCGCTGCGGATCGGCATCGACGTCGACGGCGTACTCGCGGATTTCCGTGGTGCGTTTCACAAGGCCGCACACGCATGCGGGCTCCGGAACGTCACGGACCCGCAAGAGCCGAAGTCGGCGCAGTCGCTCGCGCAGAAAGAGGTGAAGCGGGTCTGGGAGTACGTCGCGAAGACGCCGAACTGGTGGATGACACTGGCGCCGTACGAGCCGGATCAGATTGCGCGGCTATACAGCCTGACGAGGGCGGCGGGGTGGGAAGTGTTCTTCGTGACGAACCGCCCGGCAAGTGCGGGGGACACGGTCCAGTTCCAGACGCAGTGGTGGATCGAGCGCCACGGCTTCTATCTGCCGGCGGTGCTGACGGTGCCGGGGTCGCGCGGTGAGATCGCCAACGGCCTGCGCCTCGATTTGGTCGTCGACGACCTGGTGATGAACTGCGTCGACGTTGTCGGCGCGTCGACGGCAAAGGCGCTGCTGCTGCTGCGGACGGGAGACCAGACGACGCAGAAGCACGCGACCGATCGCGGCATCGGCGTTGTCCCGACGCTGGCCGAAGCGCTCGGCGTCCTCGAGCGTCTCCACGATCACCTTCCCAGCCGGCGCGGACGCCTCATGCGTCTCGCGGACTGGTTCATGCCTGCTGAACCCGGCGACATCCTGCCGCACAATCCGCGGGTCGTGCGGCCGTTGCCGCCGCTCAAAGAGCCTTGAGATCTCAGCGATCTCTGCGCGCGGCCGTCACCGCGCGCGCGAAGCGCCGCGCGTACAGCCAACCCAGCGGTGCGCGGCTTGCGGGTGCGTAGGTGGTTCGCATGTACGCCGCGGGCGGGAATGCGTGGCCCGCGAGCAGCCGGACGCGATCGCTCCAGCGCGGGAGTGTGCGCAGATCCATGTACAACGTCGTCCACCACGCCCGCGGCTGAAGCAGCGCGGCACTCGGCTCCGATGCACCGGCGGCGGAGAGCCGGCGCGCGAGCTGCCCCGCGCGCGGGTGATGAAAGGTGTCGTACGCTTCCTGGATCATCGAACCGCAGAGCGACGCCATGCGACGGTCGGCAGCCATCCCTGCGAACGCTGCCGCTTCCTCATCGGTCAGGGCCGCGACGAGCAGGTGCACGTCGTACATCCACAACAGGAGGTCGTGACCCGCATGGTGCGCCGCGCGGTGGACGCACGCGAGTGCAAGGGCGTCCGCCGCGGAAGGACCGCGCGCGTGTTCCCCGAGGCGCGGCACGGGAACCGACCGCTCGATCATCGCATCGACGTCGAAGAGCGCGGCGGCCGCGTGCGGACGCACGAGCCGCCAGTGCACGTCGAGCGGCACGCCGGGACCATGCGGCCGATCGAACATGATCTGCCCGAGCACCGCATCGCCCGTCTGTTCCGGCTGGCGCTCGTAGCCGAGCGCGCGCAGCACGCGCAGCGCGGGACCCCGATGGGACACGCGGATCAGCAGATCGGTGTCCTCGCGCGCGCGCAGGAATGACTCCGGGTAGAGCGTGTTGCCCAGATACACGCCCTTGATCGCCAGCGCTTCAACGCCGCCATCGTGGAAGGCGTTCATCACCGCCGCCGCCGCGCGGTCGCGGAACTCGATGGTCGCGGCCTGCCGCCGCGTCTCGTCGAGGAGCCGGGCAGCTTCCTTCGGCGGCAGCCGATCGGTGACGCCGGATTTCACGAGCAGCGCTGCGACCGCATGCCGGACCGCACTGTAGGCGAAGGCGGGAGGATCCGACGGCGTGACGTGCTCACCGCGCAGGATCGCCGCGATCTCGCGCTCGACGACCCAGTTGCGAACGCCGTCGCCGGGCGTTACCGCTGCCTGCATACGAACCATACCTGGCTGTTCAGCAGCGATCCCAGGGCGGGAAGCGGGGTACACCGCCGCTCCTCGATCGTGAATCGCTGCGCGATCTCCCCTTCGAGCACGCGCCAGTCGAATCCCTTGTGGCCGCAGTAGCGCAGGGGTCCTGACGGCGTGTCCACCTCGTACTCGGCGCGCGCGAGGCGCGGGCGTGCCAGCGCGGCTGCGATCAACTCGCGAGGCGAGTACGTCTCGCGGTGCCTGTAGTCCCCGTGGCCCCGCCACGCCGCGATCGCGCGGAACATCTGTTTCCCGAGAAGCGCCGGGCCCACTTCGATCGGTACGCTGATAATCACGCGCCCTGTCGTGCTGACGGCTCGATCGAGCGCGTCCAACACCTTCGCACGTTCCGGCTCGACACAGTGCTCGAGCACCTCCATGCAGGTGACGACGCCGTACGCGCCGGTGTGCGCGCGATCGGCAAGGGCCGACGTGTGCACGAAATCGACGCCGTCCAGCTGCGCAAACCGCCGGCGGCATTCCGCGAGCTGCGCCGTGTCGACATCGCATCCCACGACGTCCGCGAACGTGCCGTGCGTAAGCGCGATGAACGTACCATCACCGCACCCATAGTCCAGGAGCCGGCGCCCCGCCCCGGCCGCGGACGCCAGCCGCGCGGCCAGCCGGAAGCGGCTGCCATGGCTCCACGCCACCACGCGCGACGGGCAATAGATCTGCTTGCGCGCGTAATCGCCGGACCGGAGAATGTCGTTCAATGTTCGATGCTGGTGTCGAACGCTACTCACAAATCAACGACAGCCGCCCAAAGATCAAACAGGACAAGGGGAGAACGGGAAGCATCTAACCCCATATCGACGCGAGCAGAATTTTCCGGAACTGCGCGTGACGGAGCAGCGCGAGCGCGGACGTGCCGTGCCAGTTGAAGTCCGCCGTCTGTTTGAGGAGCGGCACAAGACCGTCGATCCGTGCGAGCTCGACGAGGGAATCAATCGCGCGGTCGCTGAGCCGGGCTGCGAGCGCGCGGAACTTGAGGCCTATCCGGATCTCCGAACCGAGCCGCGCGCGCCAGCGATCTTCATAGTCGCGGAGCCGCGCTTCGCCGAGCTCGTCGCACGCGAGCGCCGGGCCGAGCACGTCGGCGGCGATCTGCCCGCTAATCAGGCTGTAGTAGATACCGCCGCCCGTCGTCGGCTTCACGAGCCCCGCGGCGTCGCCGACCGCGAGCAGGCGGCGCGCGTACGTGCGGGAGACGGGCGCGAGCGGAAGAATCTTCGTGCGGGGCCGCTGCCACGCCTCGACGGTGACCGCGTGGCGAGCGCGAATCGATTGCGCGAACCGCGCGAACAGCGCCGACGCGCGGTCCTCGCACATCAGGCCGATTCGATTGTAGCGATGACCGTCGCGCACGAACGGCACCGTCCACGCGAACCCCCCCGGAGCGATGTTCCGTCCGAGGAACACCTCCACGTGTTCGGGGCCGTCGAACTCGGCTTCGAGCTGCGCGCTCTGGACGAACGCGCGCGGGACGCCAAGGCCCAGGCTGCGGTTGAACCGGTAATTCGCACCGCACGCGATGACGCACGCCCGTGCGTCAAGCGTGGCGGCCTCGCCGTCGCCGCGCACCGCCACCCGATCGGGCAGGACCGAGATCGATCGCACCCGGGCGCCCGCGCGCAGTTCCGCGCCGGCGGCGCGGCTGCTCCCGGCGAGCGAGCGATCGAACTCCGCGCGATCGACGATCGCGGCACGCACGTGATCGGCGTCGACAAACACGGACGATCCGTCGGTGCCGATGAAGCGCGCGGCATTCGCGGTCGTCAGAATGGTGTGCCTGGGGATGTCGAGTTCGTCGAACGCATCGAGGCCGAGGAGGCCGGTGCAGTGGACGGGCACGCCGATGGTGTCGTGCTCCTCGAGCACCACGACATCATGGCCGGCCGCCGCGAGCGCACGCGCCGCCATGAGCCCGGCAGGTCCGGCGCCAATCACCGCGACGTCGCGCAGGAGTGGCGGCCTCAATACTTCCTGCCGCGTGCTTCCCATGTGCCAAGGAAGCTAATCCAAAATGAGAGGAGAATCAATCGCAGGTCGAGCGTCCACGAGCGCCTGGCGACATACACCTTGTCGTACCGGAATTTCTGCCGGCGCGGCACATCGCGCCGCGCGTACACCTGCGCGAGCCCGGTCAGGCCAGGGCGCACGCGGATGCGATCGGTAAAGCCCGGGACCTCCTCCAGCCGCACGAGACGACCGCCCGCTTCCGCCTCGATCTCCCCCGGGCGCAGCGCGCGCGGGCCGACGAAGCTCATGTCCGCGCGCAGGATGTTCCAGAGCTGCGGCAATTCGTCCATCGCCGTCGCGCGCAGGATGCGCCCGACGCGCGTGACCCGCGGATCGTTCTCGGTCGCCTGGATCGCGCCGGTCAGCGCCTCGGCGTCGGGGCGCATCGATCGAAATTTCAGCGCGAGGAACGTCCGTCCGAAACGCCCCACGCGTTCCTGTGGAAAGAGCACAGCGCCGCCGTCCTCCATCTTGATCGCGATCGCAATCAGCAGCCAGAGCGGTGCCGATAGCGCAAGCCCTGCCGCCGAGAGCAACACGTCGAAGGTGCGTTTACCCACGCGGGCTCTCGGCGAGCAGCTCGCGATACAACGCCGCGACGGCCTCGCGCATTCTCGCCAGCGAAAACTCGGATTCGACTCTCGCGCGCCCCGCGGCGCCCATTCGGTCGCGCAGCGCGGGATCGGCGGCGAGCGTCACGATCGCCGCGCGCAGCGCGGCCACATCGCCCGGCGACACGTCGTGTGCCACGTCACCGGCAAACGTGATGCGATCGGCCAGCCCGAGTTCGTCCGCGAGCGCCTTCCAGCGCGCCAGCGCCGGACCGCGCCCGACGAGCACCGCCGCCGCGGTTGTCTGCGGGAGCGCACGCAGAAGAACGTCGATCCCTTTGTACGGAACCATTCGTCCCGCGAACAGGAGCAGCGGACGGTCGCCTGCCGATCCGCGAATCTCCGCGGCGCGTGCGCGCACCGACTGCGTGGCAGTCCATGGCCGCGGATCGATGCCAAACGGAATCACCCTGATTCGATCGCGGTAAGCCGCGAGGGCGGTCGCATGCTCCGCGAGCGCGGGAGACGACACGACGATTCGGCGCGCCTGGCGATAGGCCGCGCGCGCGATGGGATGGTAGAAGAGCGCGTACTGCAGCCGCGGCCGGACCACCTCGCTGTGAAACCAGATCGCCAGCGACGGCCGCGGGCGCGCGATCGTGAACGACAGCAGCGCCCATGGATTCGGCTCGTGCAGCACGATCGCGTCCGCTCGACCGCGTTTGAGCGCAGCTGGAAACCCCGGCGCAATGGGAACCGAGCCCGCCGCGCCGATCGTCCCGACCCGCGTGACCTCGATGCCGTCGACCGTTTCCTCGACCGTGCTCGGTGCCGAATTGAAGACTAAGGCACGGTTCACGACCCCGTCCCCAGTCACATGGCAGAGCGATTCGACGACCTGTTCCATTCCTCCGCGCACTGGCGGGTAGAATTTCCCAACATGGAGGATCGTCGTCACCGGCTCACCGCTGCGTGGTGCGGCGCGGCGATTCGCGCATAGAGAGCGACGGCGTCCGCGGCGTAACGGCTCCAGCTGAACGACGCAGCGCGCGCGATGCCTGCCGCCCGACGCGCCTGGAGGCGATCGCGATCCGCATCCTCGGTCAGGAGATGCAGGACGGTCTCCGTCCAGTCCGCCACGTCCTCGGCATCGCAATATTCGACGGCGCCACCGCCAACCTCGCGCAGCGGCTCGATATCGCTCGCGACGATCGGCGTGCCGCACGCCAGCGCCTCGAGGACGGGCAGTCCGAAACCTTCGCGCTCGGACGGCAGCAGCACGACAGCGCTCCGGCGGTAGACAGCGGCGAGCGTCGACCGATCGAGGAACGGAAGCACGACGATGGCGTCTTTGAGACCGAGATCGCGCACCAGCGCGCGCTGCTCCGCGGTGAAGGGCCCTCCGACACGCACCAGTCTGGCGTCAGCGCATTGGCGCCGCACGGCGGCGATGACATGAAGCAGGACGTCGATGCGTTTGCGCGCGATCGTGCTCCCGACATGCAGCAGCTCGACGTGCCGGCCCGCCGGGCCGAGGAGCCGGCCCGCCTCCGCGTCCGCAGACGGCTCGGGATCCGGCGAGCAACTGGGGTGCGGTCCGTTCGGCACGACGCTCGTGCGCGAGGGATCGATGCGCGCTTTCTCGACCAGCGCATCGCGAGTGGCCTCGGTGTCGCAGGCGACGTGCGCCGCTTTCTGCAAGCCGCCAAGGATGTGCCGGGTCATCGCGCGGAATGGCGCGGAGCGTGGATCGAATTCCGGCTCCAGCACAGAGCGGAACGTATCGAGATCGTGGCACGTGACGAGCGTGCGCCCGGCCGGCAGCGCGTGCACGACCTGCGAGTAGCTGTGATCGACGATGTGGAAGACGTCGAATGACGAGGCGATCTTGCCCGCGGCCCGCGGGTAATGCCACAGGCGGTTCGTGAACCGATCGACCGTGAACGCGAGCGGCGTCGATCGGAAGAGCGGCACGGCCGTCGCGCGCGTCCGCATGCGCGGCCGGAACAGCGTCGCGTCCACCTGTCCCGCGTAGTCGCGGCGGAGCTGCTTCAGCAGCATATCGGCGACGAGATCCATGCTCGGCCAGCGCTCCTCGAGCATGTCGGCGATGATCGCAACTCTCACGGGTGTCATCCGGCGGTGATCTCGTCGAAGAAGTCCAGGTGACGCTTCGTCACGATCGGCCATGCGAATTCGGTTCTCGCGCGCCGCAGGCCGCGGTCGGCGAGGTCGCGGCGCGCCGCCGAATCCTGCAGCAGCCTCGTGAGAGTCGACGTCCACGCGTTCACATCGTTCTCGGGGAGCAGAACGCCCGCGTCGCCGACGACGTGCGGGATCTCGCCGGTGCGGCTGGCCACAACCGGCACGCCGCATGCCATCGCTTCGGCCAACATCCGCCCGAACTGCTCGCGCCATCGCAGCGTCGTCTGGCTCGGCGCGCACAAGAGGTCCATCGCGTTGTAGAAGGCCGGCATCTCCGAGTGCGTCACGCGGCGCGCGATGCTCACGCGGCGCGGAAACGCCGCAGTCAGCGCCTGCACCTTCGGGAGCTCCGGGCCGCCGCCCACGAAGAGCGCACGCCACGGGCGCTCGATTCGACGCAGCGCCGCGATGAGAATGTCGAGCCCCTTCTCAGGAACGAAACGGCCGGCAAACCCGATGACGGGCACGGAATCATCCCACCCGCGGTCGCCGCGCACGCGCGCGCGCCCTTCCGCGTCGGGGAAAAACGCGCGAGTGTCTACGCCCGGAGGGATCACGCGTGATGGAATCGCGCCGTATCCAGGGCGCCCGCGCTGCGTGTCATGGACTGTTTCTCCAAATGCAATCCACCCGCTGCTTCGGCGCAGCACGCGCTGCTCGATCCAGTTGAACGGCGGTGGATACGACTTGGCGAGATTCTGAAACGTCGAGAACACGAACGCCGCCCCGCGCGGCGCGGCCCCCGCGATCTGCGCGGCAGCCATGACGTACGGCTCTTCCCAGCAATGCACCAGGTCCCAGGGCTGCTTCATCAGCGGCGCGAGCCGTCCATAGATCATCAGGTGCGGCGATCGATCCAGGTGAACCGGCAGCGGCACGACCTCACACGCATCGTCGCTCGATCGCTCGAGCTCGATTGGGCCCAGGTCGCCTGCATATCGCGCAGGCGCGGCTGCCGTCACCGTCCAGCGATCGCCGGCCTGCTTCGCCATTTCATCCGCGAGTCGTCGGTTCATGCCGACGACGTAGGAGTGGCCGATGGTCAGGAGGCGTTTCAAGACAGGAGGCAGGAGAGAGGAGTCAGGAGGTAGAACACGGAACTCACGCGGTGGGAGGCACGTACGGAACGGTTGTTCGCGCAAGCCTCCTCCACTGACGTATCGTCGCCCACGACACCGGCCGCCGCTCGCGGCGGACGTCCGCAAGGGCCCGCGCCAACTCCGCGGCGATCCATCGAAGCCCGCCGGCCTCGCGGTTCTTTCCTGCCATGCGGCGGTATCGCCACAGCCGCACCGGCAGGCTGACCGCCGCAAGCGGCCACGGCTCGTTGTACAGCGAATAGAGACAATCGTTGCGGATCACGAACCTGACGTATCGAGTTGCGCTGCGGCCGCCCGGATCGGGAACGTGCCCCACGATCGCGTCGGGCAGGTAGACGACGCAATGGCCGGCATCGAGCGCACGGACGCAGAAGTCCTTCTCCTCGCCGTAGAAGACGAGGCTCTCGCGATATCCGCCTAGCGCAAGAAACGTCTTCCGCCGGAGCAGATGCGCGAATCCGATGAACGCGGGAACATACACCGGCTCGTGCGCGCGCGCGGGCTGCATCCGTTCGGGCCAGGCGCGGCCGTCCGGTTCTCCCTGCGCGAACGCCACGGCAGCGACGCCATCGTCGGCGGCCAGCAGGTGCCTCGCGCGCTCGATCGGCGCCGCGTCGAAGATCACCGCGTCGTCATCGAGGAGCAGCACAAAGGGGGTGTCCGCTTCGCTTACCAACCGGTTGCGGCCCGCAATATTTCCGACCGCGCGATCGTCACGAATCACCCGCACGTCCAATCCTGCCGGCGCTGTCCCCTTCACCAGCGCCTCAACGGATCGTTCGCTCGCGTCATCGAAAACCATCACGCGAGGCGCGAGCGACTGCAGGCGCGCCAGCGAGCGGACGCACCGCTCGAGAGCTGCCGGCCGGTTGCGCGTCGTGATCCCGACGGTCAGCGACAGGGGGCTGCAGGCCGGCATCACCGAAGCTTTCATCGCTGAGCGCGGTCCAAGGCCGCGCGGTAGACCTCGATGGTGCGCTCCGCCGTGCGCCGCCAGGTCATGGATGCGACGCTCGCGGCCGCATTGGCGCCGATGCGGTCCCGTTCCGCCGGAGCGTCCATCAGCCGCTGGACCGCCTGCGCGAGCGCGCCGGCGTCACGCGGCGGAACGATGACGCCGTTTTCGGCGTCACGAATGAGATCCGGCACGCAGCCGACCGGCGTCGCGACGACCGGCAGCCCCTGGCTCATCGCCTCGAGAACTGCGAGGCCGAATCCTTCGTACGTCGAGGGAAAGACCAGTAGATCGTGACGGCGATACTCCTCGAGGACCCGATCCTCCGGCACGCGGTCGACGACCGTCACCGATGGCCGCAGGCGCTCGGGGATCGATTGCAGCACGTCGGACGCGCTGAGCCCGGGACCCAGGATCGTCAGCGGGACGGGACGCATCCCGGAGGCGAGTCGATCGAACGCATCGACGAGGTACGTGATCCCCTTGACGCGATCCCATGCGCCGCAGAAGAGCGCACCGCCGCCGCGGGGAGTGTCACCGCGCGGCGCGCGGAGAAACCGCTCCGAGACGCCATGCGGCACGACGTCGATGCGATCGGGTGGCTGCCATCCTCTATCTGCCGCAAATCGCCGGTCGCCGTCATTCAACACGATGAGACGATCCGCCAGCCGCGCCGCGGCGGCGACCTGCGTCAATCGCGATGCCGGATACCAGAGGCGCCGCGACAGAGGTTTGTCCGCGAGGCCCGCGGTACTGTCGTCGAGCATGCGCTGGTAGTTCAAATGCTCGATGCCGTTCGAGCGGCACACGTACACGACGGAGCGCCAGCCTCCGAGCCGTTTCTCCACGCCGAACCACAGGCCCTCGGCGCTGGCCGCGTCCACGACGTCGTACGGAACACGCGCAAGCGCGGCGCGAATCGCGCGTGCGGCCAGAAAGGGGGAGACAAGCTGCCGGACCTGACGCCCTGACGGGGCCTCGCCGATGTCGTGCGCGAAGAGCGCGGAACATTCGTGGCCGGCCGCGATGAACTCTTCGCGCAGCTTGTGCGCGACTTTCGCGGACCCGAGGCGCGGGTCGTCCGCATAATCGCCGGCGAGCAGGATTCGGAGCGGCCGCGCGGTCATTGATGGATCAGCAACGCGTCCACTGACTTCGCGATCGCAAAGTGCTCGTCGTACGCACGCCGTCCGGCATCCGCGAGCGCCGCGCGCGCGCCGGGCTTGTCGAGGAGCTCGAGGACCTTTCCCGCGATCGCGCGCGCGTTTCCCGCGGGTGCAAGCGCGACCGCCCTGGTCTTACTCCAGACCTCCTCCGTCAGGGTGCCTGCCGTCGAAACAGTTGCGATGCCATTTGCCAGCGAGGCCATCACCGAGGTGCGGCGCGTCGTGATGCCGTCCGGATACGGTTGCACCATCACGTCGCACGCGCGGATCGCCGCGGCAACATCGATCGAGGACAGCGGCCCTGTGTGATGAACGCGATGAGCGACTTGCGGGTGACGTGCACGGAGTGCGTCGGCAAAACGCTCACTGCTACGGCCGATGCATACGAAGTGCGACAACGGACGCGCGCCGAGCACAACCGGAACAAGGGACTCGAGCTCGCGCGCGACGTGATCGCCGTATGTGCCGAAATGGCCGACGACCTCCGCGTCCGATGCCGGTGCGATACGCACGCGAACGCGCGCAGCACCCGCTGCGTCGCAGGATCGCGGAATCGTTGAGGGCACCGGGAGCACGATGGTTCGAGCGGAGGCTGCCAGGTAGCGCCGCCAGGCCTCTGTCGAGAAATAGACAGTGCGGCTGGCGCTGAGGAGCAACCTGCCCATCAGCCGCTGAGCGATCGCGCGAACGTTGCCGGCGGGGTTCCACGAGAAATAGAAGTACGGCTCGTGGAACATCACGCGCACCTCGCGGTCACGACCAACGCGGCGCAACCACCAGCAGAACGGCACGTTCATGCCCCCGGCGCCGAGCGCGTTGGGGACGTATTGAAGCAGCACGATACCCGGCAGCGCACACCAGCCCGTCTCCAGCGTCTGCCGCGTGCGTGCGCCAAACCAATCGGGCAGCGCGTGCAGATGAATCGACCCATCGTCTCCATTCACCCGAATCGATGGACACCAGACGTGCACGTCGTGGCCGCGGCGTGCGAGCTCGCAGGCAAGCGCGCGCGTGTAATCGCCGACGCCGCCGCTCGACGGCGGGTATTCACCCGTCAACAGGTGCCACGTGTCCGTCACGCGATCGCTGCCCGCGCACCTGCCGCGCGCGCGAAGACGCGCTCCAGGATGGCGACATGCGCGTCGAGCGAGAGCGTCCGCGCGACGCGTTGCGCGCCGTCGCCGAGGCGCGCGACCTCGCCAGGTGCGGCACAGAGATCCGCAATCGCGCGACCCAGACTCTGCACGCCGCGCTCGCTGACGAGGCGTCCGCTCTCGCCGTCGCGCAGCCATTCGCGGATCCCACCGACGTCGAACGCGACCGAGGGCACGCCGTGCGCTGCCGCCTCGAGCCCCACGAGACCGAACGGCTCGGGCCAGAGGCTCGGGACGGCGACCAGCGTTGCCGCGCGCAAAGCGGCCACGCGCGTGTCGCCCGTCAGCCAGCCCGGGAACGATGCGTCGATTCGAAGTGTCCGAGCCAGCTCCTGCAGGCGCGCCTGCTCCGGCCCGTCCCCCGCAAGCACCAGGCGAATCGGAATCCCGGAGAGCCGGATCGCTTCGGCGATCGCGTGGACGAGCAGTTCGCCCCCTTTGAGCACCGTCATGCGGCCCATGAACAGGACCGCCGGTCGTTCGGGCAGCGGCCGCTTCGATATCACGTCGCCGGCTGTTGGAAACAGCGGTGCGACAGTGAGCCGATCCGTAGCGACCCCGTGACGTCCGTATTCCGCGGCCATATGGGCGCTCGCCACCACGACCTGCGAGTACACGTCGAAGAGCGCACGCTGGCGCGAGGCCCACGCGTACTGCGTGAACATCCGCGCCGGACGCAATTGCCCGCACCTGCGAGGCAGATACAACGCAAGGCATGGCGGACCGAATTCGCGGGCGCACGGCACCACGCCTGGAAATGCATGCGCTTTGTGGCCGCTGACGCACGTTCCAAAGTAGCCGTGCAGCATCTTGACGACGGGCCCCTGCTGCGCAAGCCGTTCGTCGACGTCGAGCGCGCGCATGTTGTGCGAGAAGCACACATCGGGGCGCCACTCGCGCATCTTCCCGACCGCCGCCTCGAGCCCGTCGTCTGCGACGCTCGCCGACGGAAACCGTGAGTCGAGCAGGCGAGTCGGACCGTGCGCCGTCCGCGAGTTGTAATACAGGAAGGCGACCTCGTGTCCGCGCGAGGCAAGCGCCGGCATCAGCGACGCGAGGTAGCTCTCGACGCCCCCTCCGCCCGCCGGGGCCTCGTGGACGATCAGGACGCGCATCGCCGCAGCCGCAGGCATATGCCTTCGAGGCCCCAGATATCGGGGTGTCCGTCGATCCGCTCGGCCGCCAGTCGCTGGCGTGCGAGCTCTTCTTCCATTTGCTGGCGCGAGCAGCCGACGGAGGGCCACAACCGCGAATGCATTTCGACGTACACGCGAAGCGCGTCGCCGCGCGTCGCGATCGTCTGACGCGCCCCTTTCAACACCTCGAGCTCAGCCCCCTCGGCGTCGATCTTGATGAACGAGGGTGCGAGGCGCTGCGCGGCGCAACATGCGTCGATGCTCGTCGCGGTGACATCGATGCGATTGCCGCCGCTGACCGCGTCAGCGGCAACGATGCGGTTATCGCCGTCGGGACCGGCCGCACGGAACTGAACGACGCCGGGCGCGGAGCTCACCGCGTCCGGAGAGATCGTGACGCGATCGTCGCAGTGGTTCAGTCGCACATGACGCGCAAGACCACGCCGCGCCTCCGGGGCGGGCTCGAACGCGTAGACGTGGCCGGCCGTCCCCACCCACTGGGCGAACAGCAGCGAATACGCCCCGAGATTCGCGCCGATGTCGAACACGATGGCACCGGGCGAGATGTCCGCCTTGAACGCGCGGTATTCGTCAGGGTTCCAGGTGACCTGCCGAAACGCGGCCGCAAGCCGCACCGATTCACCACCGGGAAAGCGCGAGACGAGATGATCACCAGGCAGCCGATCGAGCACGGCTTCGTACGCGCGCTTCAATGGCGCGCGCAGCGGCGATCGCGCGAGCGGGCCGCGCACCGCCGCGGCCGTGCGCTCGATCCACGCGCGGTTCCGAAACGTTTCTCCTCTTCCGAGATCCATGACTTACAACGGCGGCTGTTCCACACCCGCCAGCGGAATCAATCCCTCGAGACGCACGCTCGCCAGCCGCGATCGAATCATCGCCGCGACCGGCGGGTATCCGAGGATCAGGCGCCGGACGATCCAGACGTACACGAGCGCGATGCAGCCGCCGAGCGGAATGGAAACGGTCTTTGGCACCGGCAACAGCAGGGGCCCCGCGAATGCGCAGATCGCGATCATCGGCATGGACCGGCCGAGCCATGGCCGAAGCACGTCCCGCGCGAATAGCCGGGCCGTGAGCCCCGTGCGCTCGGCGAGCGCCGGCATCAACGACGGGATCAGCACGCAGAGCTGTGCGCCGAGCGCCGCGACAGGCACCCCGATCACGCCGAAGCGGCGCGCGAGCATCACTGCGACCGTGACCTGTATCGCGCCGGAGATGAGCGTCGCGATTCCCACGTGCATGCGTCGCCCCAGCACCGACGCGATCGTCGCGGCGCCGTGAGTCATTGTCGATACGACGATCAACGTC
>WNGF01003157.1_pt1 | contig 24093 bp, 12 predicted proteins | sample 5400641 | NCBI WGS metagenome assembly WNGF01 (sample SAMN13153371, study PRJNA577476) | soil metagenome | isolation source: 80 cm soil or saprolite under grassland replicate 2 | place: USA:California | collected 2016-06-15 | reverse complement strand
TCAGGATAACGTTTTTCTCGCGCCGTGACGTGGCGCGTCGCTCGGGCGGGATGCGGGACTTGGCAAACGCCTGCAAGAGCGCGTAGTCTTGGCAGCAAATGCCATGAAGTTGTTGTTTCGACTGGCTGCGGTTTGCCTGTGCGCGCTGTCTGCGGCGGCGCAGCTTCAAATCACTTCTTTCAACTCCACGGGCAATCTGACCACCACTGGCATCTACAGCAACGGCGTGTTGACCGTCGAACGCGCCGAGGACATGGCAGGCCCGTGGCTGCCGGCAAAGAACATCTTCACCGCCGGCGGAGCGGCCCAGGTGAGTCTGGGCGCCACGAGCGAGACCGGTTTCTTTCGCGCGCTGGCGGTTGACTTGTCGAACGGATGCGAGGGCTTCACGAACCTGGTTGAGTCCTACAACCTGCTCACGACCGTCGCCGGTGCGGGCGGCAGCCCGCTCGCCATCAACAAGTGGCGGGCGGAGTTCGAGGGCGGGCCAGCGACGAACGCGCTGCTCTCCCGTCCGCACATCGCGATGACTGACGGCGCAGGCAACATTTTCATCGCCGATAAGGAAGCCCACGCGATTCGAGAGGTCACGCCCGACGGACGGATCCACACCGTGGCGGGCATCAACAGTCCAGGCGACGGTCCCGATGAATTGACGCCCGCCACCGCAGTCGCACTGAACGGGCCGAACGGACTTTGGGTAAAACCGGACGGCACGGTTTACATCCTCGATCAGTTCAACGGCAAAGTTCGGCGTCTGGACACGAACGGAATGCTCTCGACCCTGTTGACGGTGCCGGGAGGTGTGGGCGAGGCGCGTGGCCTGTGGGTGAGCGACGACGAAACACTCGCGTTTGTCGCGGCGACGAGCCTGGTCAAGAAATGGACGCCCGAAGAAGGTGTGACCGACTACGCGACCGGCTTCGTGGAACTCGGCAACTTGGTCGTTGACCCGTGGGGCACGCTGGTGGTGACCGACCGGCGCGGGCACCGCGTCTGGCGCTGCTTCGACGACGGCAGCAAAACCAACATTGCCGGCAACGGTTCCACTTTCGGCGGCGGCGATGGCCAACTCGCCACAGAAACGGGCCTGAACGAAGTGCGCGGCGTCTGGTTCCTGCCGACGGGGGCTTACTTCCTCTGCACCCATCGCGGCAGTCAGGTCTGGTATGTGGATGTGGACGGCTCTGTTCACCTTTTCCTCAACGGCTCCACTTCGGACACGCACGCCGGGGACGGCACTTGGTTCTGGAATCCGACTGAATTCCGAGTCAGCGAGAATCGCGCTGTGACGATGGACCGGGAAGGAAATCTCCTCATCTGCGAGAACGACTCCGGCTACATCCGCAAAGTGCAGTTCCTCCGGCACGGCCCGTAAAGCGCATGCGGGTGCGCAAGGCGGGCTTCTGCGTCCTGACTTCGGACTCGATTCGCATCCAAAGGGAAATAAAGCAGCAATTCCGTGCAAGTTCCGTCCCGCCGGACGTAGTGACGATAAGTGCGAGCATCGCACTCAACAAATCTCAGGACGACGGCATACCTTTAAATAACGCCGGGATAACAAGAGTCAGGCAACGCCATGAAGACGCAACGACTGTTCAGTTTCATCCGTGTGGTGAGGGTCATCGCAATTCTATTCGCGGCGGCGGGAGCCGGGCGGGGGTGGGGCGCCACCTTTGTCGTCACGAACACCAGCGACAGTGGCGCTGGTTCACTGCGAGAAGCGATCTTGTCAGCGAACCTCTCCGCGGATGTTCCCGGCGTGATCATTTTCAACATCACCGGTGCCGGGCCGCACACCATCAGTCCGCTGACGCCACTGCCGGCGCTGACTGCTCCGGTGTTCATCGATGGTTACTCCCAGTCGGGCGCGAGTGCGAACACGTTAGCCAAAGGCGACGACGCGGTCGTGCAGATCATCGTGCTCGACAGCCTGGTCATCGACACCACCAACAGCACGGTCCGTGGGTTGGCGATCCCCCAGATCCAGGTGGGACCGGCGCCGGGCCCGAAAGGCAGTAACATCATCGAGGGTTGCTTCATCGGCCTGGACGCCACCGGCACCAATTCGCTCGGCTCCCCCGGCTTCGGAGTATTCGTGCAAACGCCTGGCAACCGCATTGGCGGCACGAACGCCGCCGCGCGGAATCTCATCTCCGGCAAGGGCGCCACCGGCATCGAAATCTTCGAAGCCTTCGCGTCGAACAATGTTGTCCAGGGCAACTTCATCGGCACCGACCGCACCGGCACCAGGGCGATTGGCAACACCGATCGCGCGTTGGTCGTCAATATGAACGCCTCCGCCACGATCATCGGCGGCATGGCGGCGGGTGCTGGCAACGTCATCTCCGGGAACCTCAACCGCGGCATTACGCTGGATGGTTCGGATAACCTCGTCCAAGGAAACTTCATCGGCACGACGGTGACCGGCCAACCGCTGGGCAACGCCCGTAGCGGCATCGAGATTGGCGGATCGCGCAACACCGTCGGCGGCGTCCGGAGCGGCTCCGCCAACGTCATCGCCTTCAACGGCGTCGATGGCGGTGGGATCTTCACCACCAACGGTGTGGACGTAAAACCGGGCGCGACTTTTTACGCGATCCTGGGCAACTCCATCTTTGATAACGCGGGTCTCGGCATCGACGTGAATGCCGACGGCCTGGTCACCCCGCCCTTCCCCGTGCTCACCCTCGCCAGCAACACCTCCACCGGGACGTTGATCAAGGGCACGGACATACCCAATGCCAGCGTTTTCCTGGAACTGTTCACCAATCCCGCTGCCGACCCGTCCGGCTATGGGGAAGGCAAGGCGCTGCTGGTGACCACCAACATCAGCACCGATGGCGCGGGCAACTTTACGATTAACTGGCCGACGCCCTTGGCGCCCGGACTCTTCCTCACGGGCACCGCCAATGGCAACACCGAGTTCTCCCTGGCGCGCATGGTGACCGCCGCCGGCGGCGCCAACAGTTGGACCAACCGCGTGAGCGGCAAATGGGAGACGGGCAGCGACTGGTCGTTGCATGTTCCTCCTTTTGCCGGGCATTCCCTCGTTTTAATCACGAACGGGGCGACCAAGACGGTCAACAACGACGCCACCACCGCCAGCGGGTTCCCCAGCACTCTCATGATCAGCAATCTGGTCATCAGCGCCCCGGCCGGGGCGACCAATACCTTGTTGCTGGCCCACGGCGGCACGAGCACGCCCTTGCGAATCCTCAGCAGCTTCAGCGTCAACCGCGGCGGTGCCGTGGTCATCAACAATGCGGCGTTGCGCCTCGAAGGGGCGCCGGGCACCTCGGTTGGCATCGATGGCGAGCTAACCCTTGACGGAGGCTTGCTGACCGTCACCAACAACAGCGTCCAGTTGCTCGCCGGGAAGAGCGGCTCTGGCGTCCTGACTGTGTCCAATGGCACACTCCTGGCCTACTATCCCATTGTCGGCGCGAACGAGGGTGCCAACGGCACGTGGCATATTGCCGGCGGCACCAACATTGTCACCACGACCTTTGACATCGCCGACAGTCTGACCGCCACGGGCACCGTGCGGATGACCGGCGGCCTATTGAGCGTCCCCAGCGCCTACATCGGACTTTTCGGCAACGGTCGCATGTTCGTGTCCAACGGTATCTTCGAGTGTGCTGGACAGGGACTGGTCGCCTCGCAGCCTGGCGCGCAGGGTGTCTTCACGGCGGCGGGTGGCACCAGCACCTTTGGCAACATGCTCATCGGCGAAAATTCCATGGCCACGGGCGCGGTGCTGGTGACCGGGACCGCGCTGGTTCAGGTCAACGGTCCGTTGGACAATCGCGGGACCGTCACGGTCGCAGGTGGCAGCCTCAATGTTCTCGGCCAACTCGACAGTGTTACGACCGACAACGCGCTCCTGGTGAGCGGTGGCCAGTTCGCAGCGACCAACGATAACTCATTCCTGACACGTGTGACGGTGAGCAACGGGACGTTCCTGGCGCGCGATGTGTTTCTTGGAAACAGCAGTGTTGGCACCTTCACGGTGGCGGGCGGCTTGGTGGCATTGCCGGGGTCGTTCAACGGCTTCAGCGTCGGCGTCAATGGTGGCACGGGCATGGTGTGGCAGGCGGGTGGTCAAATCAACCTCACCAACACCGACCTCAACGTCGGCGGCCTCTTCAGTCCCGCCGTCGGACGAATGACGATCTCCAACGGGCTGACGCAGGCCCGCAACGTGTTCGTGGGCGGGCAAGGCGGTGGCACCGGCACGTTCACGATGGAAGGCGGAACTTTGATCACCTCAAATCTCGAAGTGAATGTGGACAGCCGGTTCCTTTTCAACCAGGGCCTGGTGCAAAGCAGATCGGCCGCCGTGGCCAGCCTGCTGCCTTTCGTCGTCGGCGACGGCAGCAACACGGCCGAGTTCAACCTGCTGGGGGGCAGCAATGCGTTTACGGCCGGCCTGCACATCCTGAGCCATTCCCGGCTCACCGGCTCCGGTACCCTCGAGGCCAACGTCACCAACTCCGGCGTCATCGCCCCCGGCACTCCCGCCGGGCGGATCGACATCGCTGGCAACCTCGTCCTGTCCAACAGTTCGGACCTGCGAATCGACCTTGGCGGCTACACTCCCGGCACCCAGTTTGATTTCATCCATGTCAGCGGCAGCGCCACGCTGGGGGGCAAGCTTTCCGTAAGTTTGTCGAACAATTTCCAGGGCGTGATGACCAACGGCGCCAGTTTCACCATTGTCACCGCCGATACTGCCCTCGCCGGCGCGTTCACCAACGTCGCCAGCGGTGGCCTCCTGACCACCACCGACGGCTACGCCCGGTTTACCGTGCATTACGCCGGCGGCACCACCCTGCGGCTGACCGACCTGGTGATCGTGGACAGCGACGGTGACGGCCTGCCGGACTGGTGGGAAGACCTATATCACCTCAAAAAGAGCGACCCTGGCGACGCCGCCCTTGATCTCGATGGCGACGGTGCTTCAAATGCTGACGAGTTTCGCGCTGGCACCTTGCCGAACAACTCCGCCTCCGTCTTCCGGGTCGTCGCGTTACAGCTTGACTCGGGCAACGTGCGCATCACCTGGACCACGGTCGGCGGCAAGAGCTACCGTGTCCAAACCAACGCCCCGACCGCCAGCGGCGGTTTGACGAACAACTTCGCCGACCTTAGCCCTCTGATCTCTGTCAGCGGCATGGGCGAGTCCACCATGAACTACCTCCACAACGGGGGAGCGACCAACGTTCCCGCCCGCTACTACCGCGTCCGCCTGGCTCCATAACTGGGGCAAACACGATTGGCGGAGATCAAAAACAGCACTCCGCAGGGGTGTTGGGATCTTCATCATCGGCGAGGGTCTCTGGCACCCCTGCGGGGTGCTGCTTGTGAGGGCTGGTTGACCGGGGGTATCGCTGGCGCTCAACCCCCGGCTAATGTCTGGCAACCCGGAGGGTTGCCAGAAACGCTTTGTAACCTCTCTGCGGAACCGCTAATCTGCGCTAATAAACGCTAATAGAACGAACATCATTGCGGTGGTGTCGCGCACATCCCTAAGCCAACGAACCAACCGCCGAATGCTCTTGGTCTCATAAACGAAAATTAGCGAAGATTAGCGGAGATTAGCGGTTCAACCTCTCGATTTTAGATTTTAGAATTGCGATTTGCGATTTGGCTGCGCGAAGACGAAATGCGGGAGGCGACCATGATTGGCGCGTGGCAGAGACGCGTTCCACTCTTCTCCTCGCGACCTATGAAGGAAGTTTCACGCTCGCCCTCACCCCGGCCCTCTCCCCCGGGGAGAGGGAGTTTCATTTACCGCGCTAGGACGAAGTGGTGACGATCGGCGGATTGAGCGTCGCCTGCGCAATCGACCAGCGGGGCGCTCTCGACGCCCCAACCGCCGAACCACTCCATTCTGTGCCAACGCGGAAAATGGGCCTCCCTCTACGCTGGGCTTCACCATGTCCCACTTGCATCCAGCCATCACTAGCCGAGGAGAGGAGTTGCCACTTGCTGCAACAAGGCTTTGGCCTCGAGCGGGGGCAGGTCCGGACAGGACGAGAGCAACCGGGCCAGCAACCCCGTGACATGCGGAGCGGCAAAACTGCTGCCCGTGACCTTCTTCCGGCTTCCTGCCAGCCAGGCGACTTCGATGTCCTGCCCGCGCGCCGCGAATTCCACCAGGTGGCCCGGGCGATAGAAGAGCGCCTCGGGTTGGTCCACCGAGACGAAGTTGACGGTGATGACGGTGGGGAAATGGCCCGGCCATTCCCGCCTGGTAAAATCCTGGTTGTTGCAGGCGGCAACGATGTGGCGATTCCTGATGTAGGCCTCGTCAATCCAATCCTTGTATTGCAGGACATGATCTTCGCGGCCGCAGCCAAAACTGCAGTTCAAAATGTGATAGCCCCGATCCAACGCCTGGCGCACGCCTTCGCGGATGATGGCCGTGCGCGAGCGCAGGCGTTCGCCGAGCACGCGAAAACTTCCGATGGCCGCCTCCGGCGCCAGGCGGCCGATGATCCCCGCGATGGCCGTGCCATGTCCGAACGTATCCCGGCCTTGGCCCGGAACGATTCCTAGCTGGACCCCATCATCCACGACCGCCAGGTCGTCCGCCAGGTTGAGTCCGCCCAACGCCGGGTTCGCCGCCTCAACACCCGAATCGAGCACCGCGACCTTGATGGCACGGCCGGTGCCATGTTGGAGATGATGGCGTGCCTCTTCCAGCGAAAGCCAGGTCTTCAAGAGTCTATTCGGAAGTCCAACCAATGGTGTCGCCAAGCAGGCGCAGTTCCAGGAGGCGAGCCAGCACGGAGGCGGTCCGCTGGACACGGACCAGGTGTGGGGCGTGGAAACCGGGCGAGTCGGCGGGAGAGGCGTCAGGTCTCTGGAGTTGGACACAAGAAATCACGCCGCGACAGGCGTTGAGGAAGCAGAACGGCACCGCGATCAGCGCGTAGGTTTGCACGCCGAGCAACTCGTCGAGGCGCTTGCTCTGGCGCGTGTTCCTGGAGACGTCGTTTTCCAGGAACGCCTGTTCCGTGGCAAAGACCATGCAAATTAATCCCGCGCTGAGGGGTTGCCGGAACTGGCCCACGATTTGTTGCGAGTTGGGCCCAGTGTTATACGCCGGCACCAGGTGCTCCTCGGATTCGTCGAGCAACCAGACCGTCCCTTCGTGGGCGCGAGCCCCGGCAAATCCCTCGTCCAGCACTTGACGCATGAGTGGGTCCATCAACGAGGCGAAATTATCCGGCTGGATGGTCGCCGCCACTCGCGCCAGTCGATCGGCCAACGCCGGCTTCAGGCCGGCAAAGAGCGGGTCGGGCAGGATGCTCAAACGTGCGCCCATGGCTCCGGTCAACGGGATGGGCCCGGGTCCCGGCGCATGGCTTTGGCTTCGGCGGCGAGCAGGGGAATCCACTGCGGATTTTGCTTCAGGTGCAGGATCAACGGGTCCCGTTCGGCTTCCGCCAACGTTCCCCGGGCGAACTGTTGGAGCTTGAGTTTCAGTTCCCTCGAGGGCTCTCTGAGAGATCGCCCTTCGACCTCGTCGGAGAACCGCTCGAGGAACCCGGCTAAGATTTGAAATGACTCATTCATCGTCGCGGTCTCTGTTACTAAGACGAGCCAGCCGGGTCGTCTTGCAAATTTGGTCGATTAATCGGCGTGATTCGTGCCTCTTCATGGTTTCTCGAGCTGAATGTTCACAAAAACCCAATCTGATGCGTCTCGCACATATCCACAAAATCCTCCCACGTCAGTTGCAGCCACGGGTCCTTTTGGCGGAGCCGGCGCAAGGTTTCGATTTCAATGCGCTCCATGGCGGCAGAGAGGCGGCGGCTGACTTTGGCCTCGTTCCAGCCCCACATCCGGCAAACTTCGCGCTGGGTAAGTCCTTGCAGATAGACCAGGCGCAGCATCAACAAATCTGCCGCCGGGCATTGATCAAACGCGGCCTGCAAACTATCGCGCAGCAAATCAATCAAGCTTCCTTCTGTGGCCGAGGATGCTGCTGCCGGCATCCGCTCGAATATGTCTTCGTCCGGATCCTCGGCGCGAGGAGCAGCGGTCTCCCGACGTTTGACGGATTTTCGTTTCAGGTCGATCCACCGTCGAGTCGCCACCGTGGCGAGCCAGCTGCGGAGGGCGCATTTGCCGCTGAATCTCTCGAGCAACGAGGGCCGATCGTCGCGGCCCGCCACACAGTCCCCCCAAAGGTCCGCCAGGAGATCTTCGGTCTCGGTTGCGCTGGCGCCGCGGGCCACAAGGATGTTTACGAGCGCCGGCTGGAACTTATTCCGCAGCCAACCCAAAGCTTCTGGGTCGCCCTCCTGACACTTCTGAATCTGCAGGCGCTCGTGATCCGGCTGACCCAACGGCGAAGGCATGAGGCAAATTTAATGGGTCGGCCAGCCGAATTCGCAATCATAAACTTCAATTGAGCACCCGCGCTCGGTAAAACCGGCGCGATTGCGTGAGGACGCGATCGCTGAAGAGGGTCAGGCCGGTCGGGTTGGCGAGGTTGGTCAACGTGGTCCAGTCGGTTAAGTTGGTCGAAATCTCGATCGCGCAACTGTGCGCCGGGGAACCGGTGAGAGTCAGTTCCACCGCCCCGTTGGTGGGCAGGTAGCCCGCGCGCAACACCGGTCGATCCACCACGGTCAACGTGGCCGGGTCGCTGGTCACGTTGCCGGCGCGATTCGTGATTGTCACGGTGTAGGTGCCGGCTTGGCCCGGCTGCGCTCTGAACACGGTGTAACTGGCGGCGCTGGCGCCGGGAATCGGTGTCCCGGCGAAGCGCCATTGATAGGCCAACGGAGCCGTGCCCGCAGCCAGGACGCTGAACGTCGCGTTGCTCCCCAGCGCCACCAGCTGGCTCTGGGGGGGCGAGGTGATCGTGGGCGGTTCACCCAGATCGATCACGGTCACCTGCTGCGTGACCGTCTCCGTCACGTAACTGCGCGTGTAACTGGCCAGCAAGGCGACCTGCGTGTCGCTGGTCGTGTGGCCCACCGTGGCCACGCCGTTGGCATCGATGCTTAACAAGGCAGAACTGGACGACCAGGTGGGAATGACCGTTCCGCTGGCGTTGTCACTGAGTGTGGCCACGGCCACGTAGCTGGTGACGGTCCCCTCGTTCAGGTTCGTCGGACCGGCGATCACGAGGTTGGTCGGATAGGCAATGCGGTTGGTCGACGAGATCGGGTTCATGCCGATGGCGCCGTCGTTGTAGGGGAAGTAGAGGGTCAGAATACTGAAAACGATCTGGGCAGAATCGATGATGCTCCAGGTATTGCTGCCGATGCGCTCTTCGAGAATGGCATAGCTGTGGGACTGGACGAACCCCTCCTGCCCTTGGTCGTTGACGTTGGTGTAGGTCGCCGGACAGATGTTATTGCTGGGAACAGAGACAAAAAACGAGGCGTTGGCAGCCACGGTGAAGTTGGACGCCAGGGCGGTGCTGTTGGTGACTTCGCTAAAAGGAATGCTGTTAAGAGCCGGCGGGGTATGGGAGTCGTTCGTCACGTAATAGTAAGTCTCGGTTTGCAGGAGCCGCGCGCGCAGCGGGTTGGACCTGGCGCCCGTCTGGTTGCGCACCTCGAGTTGGCAGCCGAACCGCGTGTCGACGTTCCACTGTTCCGGCGAAGGGCTGGTGAACAGGTTCGTGACACTGGCGAAGCCAAAGGCACGGCCGGCCACGCGGATATTGACCACCGCGCTCCGGTTGGTGCTGATCGGGTTGGCAAATGGATTGCCGATGAGCACGGCTTGCAGAGCGTGACTGCCCAGGGGCGGGTCGGGCCATTCCCAGACCATCGTGTAGTTCGTAGCGGCGTCGGGGGTAAGAGGGCGACCGAAGAGGAACTTGTTCCCATCGTAAATCGACAGGCTGTATTCGCCAGCCTGTGCCGCGTTCGCCACCCCCGCTGTCAGCTGGACCTTCTGTCCGTTGACCAGCACCTGGTTGTTGGTGACGCCGGTCAAGCTGACCGTCGGGGCCGGGACAAGGGTTACTTGGGTTGTCGCTCGCACCTGGGCATTGCGAACGTAGGTAGCGGTCAGCGTGACCGTCAGGTTGCTCGTGGTGTTGCCGGCCGTGGCCTCTCCGTTGGCGTCGATGGTCAGCAGGGAAGAACTGGACGACCAGGTTGGAATGATCGCTCCTGTGGCCTGGTCGCTGAACGTGGCTATTGCGGCGTAGCTGGTGACGTCGCCCGCGATCAGAGTCGTTGGACCCGAGATGGTCAGCGTGGTCGGATGGGCAATGCGGTTCAGCGAAGCGGGCGAATTCAAGCCGACGACGCTGGCACCGGGCAGGTCGTAGTTGGAGGACAATGTATCGAGAATGCTAAAGTCGAGCTGGGCCGAGTCGACGATGCTCCAGGCGTTCCCGATGCGCTCTTCCAGAATGGCATAAATGTGGTACTGGACGTGCGCTTCCTCGAACGTTTGCGGGTTCGTGTAGATGAACTTCTGCGGACAGACACTATTGCTGGGCACGGCCAGGAAGAACGACGCATTGGGCGCCACCGTAAAGTTGGAGGCCAGGGCAGCGCTGTTGGTCATTTCGACAAAGGGAATGGAGCCGGTCGGCGGCGCCGGATTGAACTCGTTCGTGTAGTAATAGTACGTCTGCGTGCTCAGCAGCCGAACCCGAAGGGGGTTGGACAGCGTTGCGGTCTGGTTGCGCAGCTCGAGCCGGCAGCCGAACTGCGTGTCCACCCCGGTCCGCTCGGGAGAAGGATTGGTGAAGAAATTGGTGATGCCCGAGAACCCAAACGTGCGCCCGACGACGCGGAGGTTGATGACCGCGCTCCGGTTGGTGGCGATGGGATTCCCGGTGATCGGATCCAGCTCGAGCCAGACCCCTTGCAGGGCGTGTTGGCCCAGTGGCGGGTCGATCCACTCGAAGGTCAAACTGAAGTTGGGCCCGGCGCTGGCCGGACTAAACGGGCGGCCGAAGAGAAACTTGTTGCCATCGTAGATCGACAGGATGTTGTGGTCCCCGAACGCGTTCGCGACCGCTATCGTCAGCCGCAGCTTCTGTCCGTTGGTGAGCACCTGGTTGTTCGTCGCGCCGACGAGCGTGACGGTCTGGGCCCACAGGCCGACCGGCATCGCCAGGCATGCCGTGGCCAGAAGGACGAGACCCTTCGTTGCTAAAATCGCCCGGTGCATGACACTCACTCCTTCTTCAGGGTAAACGGTTGACCTAGTATTTGCGCAATGGTTGAGCAGGATCAAGCCTGACTATCTTCCATGGAGAAACGAACGAGCGCGGCAACCTTGCGCAGATTCCCGAATCGTAACTGTTCAGGAGTCATAGACGCCCGCCCTCACGGCCCTCCCCCGGGGGCTCACCGTGTCCCACATCTTATTTGCTGGACACCGTGGGTTCAGACCAATCCTTGAGAAAATCGATGACCACGAATCAACTTTCTCTCCTTCGCACTGCCATAGGGAGAGCCACTCAATTGCGACAGCATCTGGTTCGGCGGCCAGCGCGAACCGGTTTGATGCCTTGCGCCTTTGCGTCTTTGCGTTTTAAAGGCGTCGGTTTCAACGCAAAGGCGCAGAGACGCAGAGACGCAGAGAGGACGTGGCCAAGACGCGGTTGATTGGATCGGTCGGCCGCGCGCGATCGCCGAGTACCGGAGCGCGAGATGGTTGACTGATGAACCGTGGACGGCCAGTCGGTGGAGGGAACGAGGATGGGCCGTTCTGGCCAGTGCCAGTGGCCACGTCATCGGCGGCTCATCCCCGTGGCTCGGTCGTTATCCGTGAAATCCGCGTCATCCGTGGTCAACCTCTGCTGGCGAAACTCGACGATCTCCCTCACCAAATGCTTGGGGCAATGATGGCGATGTTGAAAGTACTCATTCTGGGAAACGAATAGTGTGAGGCGACCACGGATGTCACAGATAGCACGGATATTTACCTGGGCAACGCGTCAACAGGTTCTCGGGCCGAAGAAGGCATCCAGGGCATCGCTTGGCTCAGCCCTCGGCTGGGTTCTGACGAACCGGTGGGCCGCAACGATGGCGGCTTTGATACCCACGGTGTCCAGCGCAAAAGAGATGGGTAAAGGTGAGCCCCCGGGGAGGGCCGGGGTGAGGGCGAAAGCAACCTCAGCCCTGAACTGTTACGCCGAATCCTTCCGCGCTGCCGCAAAGCCAGGGTGCAAGGTTGGCAGGTTCACTCGTTTAACCCTTGCCCGCAAGTCTACGAGGCGCCCGATGGGCACGCCACAGAGACCGGCCAGGCGAACAAGTTTGCCATTGAAATCATCCAGGACAATTGCCAGCGTGGCCTCCAGCACTATGGAAGCCGACGGAGGCCGGGTCGCAATGGGGTCCAGGCGGCCGTCGGTCCTCGCTGTGTTTTGCTTGCGCGGCCGGAGCCAAGCGATCGGGGTGGTCGCGGTGACCTGGTCGCTGCTGGTGGGCTTTTCTTATTCGGGCGGCGCGGAGGAGGTCACGGCCATCCTGTTGGCTCGGGAAGGCCAGGTGGATTACTCGAAGACGGCTTCCACCAACTGGGTGGCTGCCACCAATGCGCAGCGCCTGGCCCTCTCTGAGCGATTGCGCACTTTGGAGCGAAGCAGCGCCGCGGTCCAACTGGCGGACTTGTCCGTCATCCGCCTCCGCCAACTCAGCATCTTGACCCTGCTGGCGCCGCGAAAAACCACCGCCAGGGCCCGCCTCGATTTCACGGCGGGCTGGCTTTATTTCTTTCACCGCAACCAACCGCGCGAGATCGAAGTGCAGACCCCGAGCGTCACCGCCGGCATTGATGGCACCGAATTCCACCTCGAGGTCGATGCCAACCAGCGCACCGTGCTGACCTTGGTCGACGGCGAGGTGGAAATGTCGAATCCCTTCGGCACGCTGCACCTGACCAGCGGCGAGCAAGGAATCGCCGATCCAGGCCAGGCGCCGCGAAAGGTCATCGGCATCGACACGCTGAATATCATCCAATGGTGTCTCTACTATCCTGGGGTCCTCGATCCGGACGAATTGGACCTGACTGCAGGGGAACGAACCTCGCTGGGGCCATCGCTCGAAGCCTATCGCCGGGGCGATCTGCGGGGCGCGTTGGATAACCTCCCGGCCGTTGGGCCCGGCGGGTCTGCCGCGGAGCGAACTTATCGCGCGGGCGTGAGGCTTTCGAGTGGCGCAGAGACCAACTACGACGTCTTCGTCGCCTCACTCGAACCGGCTCATCCGCTCTCGACCGCGTTGCGCTGGCTCGTCGCCGCCGTCACCCAACGGACCAGGCCACCGGCCTACCCCGCCACGAACGCCAGTCAACTGCTCGGATACTCCTACTACCTGCAAGCACGCTATAATCTCACCGGCGCTCTGGCCGCGGCGTCCGCCGCCGTCGAGCGGTCACCCCGCTTTGGCTTTGCCTGGGAACGCGTCGCCGAACTCGAATTCGGCTTCGGACGGCTGGCCGCGGCCGAAGCGGCTCTGGACCGCGCGCTGGCCCTGGCGCCCGCCAACGCCCAGGCGCTCGCTCTCAAAGGATTTCTCCTGCTCGGCCGACGCCAGACCGGCGCGGCCTTCGCCGCCTTCGAGGAAGCCCTCCGCCAGGATGATCGACTGGGCAACGCCTGGCTGGGCCGCGGCCTTTGTCGGCTGTACCGGAACCAGACGCAAGCGGGCCGGGCGGACTTGCAAACCGCGGCGGCCATGGAACCGAATCGGAGCCTGTTGCGCAGCTACCTGGGCAAGGCCTATCACCAGGCGGCCGAGCGAGCCGCGGATCCGGCAACCCGCAGCTACCTCGTCGAACTGGCGGAAAAGGAATTGAACCTGGCCCGCGAATTGGACCCGAAAGACCCAACGCCGTTGCTCTACTCGGCGCTCCTGAAACACCAGGACAACCGGGACAACGAGGCCATCCGGGATCTCGAAGAATCCGTCGCGTTGAACGACAACCGGCGCGTCTATCGTTCGCGGCTGCTCCTGGATCAGGACCGGGCCGTGCGCAGCGCCAACCTCGCCCGCATCTACCAGAGCGCCGGCCTGACCGAATTCAGCCTCCAGGAAGCCGCCCGCTCGGTCAACGCCGACTATGCGAACTACTCGGCCCACCTTTTCCTGGCCGACAGCTACAACGGCTTCCGCGACCCCAACCGCGTCAACCTGCGCGACGAAACCGCCTGGTCCAACGAACGCTTTCTGGCCAACCTCCTGGCGCCCGTCGGCGCCAGCTCCCTCTCCCAGTCCGTCTCGCAGCAGGAGTACTCCAGCCTGTTTCGGGAACGGGACTTCGGGCTGAGCAGCGTCACCGAGATCTTGAGCAACGGCGACCTGCGCGAGACCGCCTCGCAGTTCGGCACGCTGGGCCGCCTGAGCTACTCGCTCGACCCCGAGTATTTCCGCGTCAAAGGATTTTACCCGAACACAGACTTGAGCCGGCTCGAATGGTATAGCGAAGTGAAGCTTCAACTGACGCCACAAGACGCCCTCTTTGCGCAGACCAAATACCAGGATTTCCAGTCGGGCGACATCATTCCGTACTTCGATCGATCGCAGATCCGGCGGAACTTTCGTTTTTCTGAAGTGCAGGATCCCTTGCTCTTCGTCGGCTACGACCACAAGTGGAGCGAAAGCGTGCATACCCTTTTCCTGGGCAGCCGGCTGATCAACGACCTGCGTTATCATGACCTGGCTGTGCCGGGAATCATTTTCATCAGGGAAACCAACGTCGTGGTCGACAAGAGCATTTTTCCGCTCTACGACGTGGATTACCGGAGCCGGTTCGAGACGTATACCGCTGAGTTGACTCAGATCCTCCAGGCCGGCCAGCATGCCTTGGTGCTGGGCGGGCGGATCCAGTCCGGGGACTTCACCACCAGGAATGTGCTGACCAACATTGAACAATATCAACCGGGCGTCGCGCCGGGCTTTGTCTATCCGTCGCGGCATGACCAGCAGACCGATCTGTGGCGGGCGTCGGTTTACGCTTACGATATCTGGCAGGTGGCGCCAGGCTTGTTCCTCACCGCGGGCCTGGCCTACGATCGGTTGGACTACCCGGAGAATTTTCGAAGCGCACCCATCTCGACGGGCCAGGTCCGGCGCCAACACGTGTCTCCGAAAGGAGCCTTCCATTGGACTCCAGCGGAGCCGGTCACGCTGCGCGCCGTCTATGCCCAATCGCTCGGCGGGGTGAGCTTCGAAGACAGCGTTCGCCTCGAGCCGACACAGCTCGGCGGCTTCAACCAATCCTTCCGCAACGTCATCCCGCAGTCGATCGTCGGTTCGGTCTCGGGCCCGGTTGACACCCTGCTGGGGGCCGCCCTCGAGTGGCGCCCACGACCGGACACCAAACTGGAGCTGAAAGGGGAAATCCTCCGCTCTTCGGTGGATCGCGCGCTCGGCGTGTTCGACTTCCTGCCGCCCAGTCAACCCGTTCCCACCGTGCCCTCGTCAACCCGTGAAGAGCTGCGTTACAGGGAACGCACCCTGGCTTTCACTGGCAACCAGCTCCTGGCCAGGGATTGGTCGCTCGGATTTGAATTCCGGCTGATCGATTCGCGACTCCAGCGCCGTTACCCCTCGATTCCCGCAACGCTGTATCCCTATCCCGCGAGGGAACAGGCTCTCTTGAACCAGGCCACCCTGTTTGTGAACTACGAACACCCCAGCGGCTTGTTCGGTCGCGGCGAGTTGTCCTGGTTCATCCAGGACAACTTCAGAGGAGCCGACGAATCGCTGACGCAACTGAATTTGTTCGCGGGCTGGCGTCTCGCGCGGCGGCGCTTCGAGGCGGCCGTGGGCCTGCTCAATGTCACGGGCGAAAACTATCGGCTGAACCCGCTGACCCCTTACCCGAACCTGCCCCGCGAAAGGGTGTGGATGGCGCGGCTCGGGGTCAACTTCTGATCATGGCGCGACACCACCAACGCAGGCGACTCGCCTGGCTCCTCGGCGCCCTCCCGGTCAGCCTGGTCGGCTTGACCCTGGTCTGGGGCCACAAGCTGAGCGAGGCCAGCTTTGACTTGCCGTTTCTCTTCCGCTCCGCCCTGAGCGTTCCGGAAGTGGAGATCGTGTATCTGGACGAACCGTCCAGGAACTCACTCCAGCAAACCAACGCCCTCTGGAACCGCCAGCTCTACGCGCAACTCTTGACCATGCTCAGCCGGAACGACGCCAGACTGGTGTTCTTCGACATGACGTTCGACCAGCCCGGCGATCCGCTGGTCGACGAGGAGCTGGCCAAGGCCATCCGCGACCAGGGCCGGGTCGTGCTGGGCGGGCGTTTCGACCAGATGCCTCACGAGAGCAGTATCGCCTCGGCGACCGATACCAGGCTGCATCCGCCCATCGACCTGCTCCGCACCAACGCCGCTGGCTGGGGCTTGATCATGCTCCGGCCGGACGATTCGCAATTCACCGCTCGCCAGCTCTACCCGGGAACCGCCGACTACTCCGCCGCCGTTTGGGTGGCCGCCGAATTGGCCGGGGCCCCGATCACTCGCGATTCTTCGCGTCGCCTCGAACCACGCTGGTTGAGCTATTATGGCCCGCCCTACACGCTGCCTTCGGTGTCACTGGCCGAAGCCCTCGCCCTTCCCGCAACCGAGACCAACCGCTTCCGCGACAAGTTTGTTTTTGTCGGCGGACACGGATCGGCGTTCAAGTCCGATTTGTTCGCGACGCCTTACACCGACTTTGGAGGCGGGTTTTCACCGGGCGTCGAGATTCTCGCGACGGCGTTCCTGAACCTGGCGCGGGGCGACTGGCTGGAGCGGATGCCTGGGCAGGCGGCGCTCGTGGGCCTTTGGGGGATGCTCGCGACCTTCGGCCTGCTGCGGTTGCGCCCCTGGCACGCCGCCTGGGTCGCGTTGCTCGCGGCCGGCGCGATTGCCGCCGCTTCGTGCTATGTCCAATGGCAACACCGCCTCTGGTGGACGTGGCTGGTGCCGGCGGCAGTGCAAACGCCGATGGCGTTGGTCTGGTCGATCGGCTACCAGTATGCCTTCGAGTACCGCCAGCGGCGCAAGCTGCGCAAGGCCTTTTCCAGTTACCTCTCGCCTCACCTGGTCGAGCGCATCGCCGAGAGTGACGCCGATCTCTCCCTCGGCGGCAAGGAAGTCGAGGCCACCATCCTCTTCACCGATTTGGAAGGCTTCACCGCCTTGTCCGAAACCTTGTCGCCCGCGGAAGTGTCCGGAATCCTGACCACCTATTTTAATCGCACCACCAAACACATCCTCGAACAACACGGGACGATCATCAAATATATCGGCGACGCCGTCATGGCGGTCTGGGGCGCGCCGCTGCCCGACGCCGACCACGCCGAACACGCCGTGCTGGCGGCCTGCGGCATGATCCAGGCCGGACGCCAGGAAATCGCCGGCCGCAGATTGCGCACGCGCATCGGGATCAACACCGGGCCGGCTCTGGCGGGGAATCTTGGGTCGGATTTCCGATTCGATTACACCGTGATTGGTGCCACCACCAATCTGGCCTCACGCCTCGAAGAGCTGAACCGCTCTCTCGGCACCGACATTCTGATTAGCGAGGCGACCCGGCAGAAACTCACTGACAAGCTGGCCGTGCGTGGGTTGGGTCGGTTCTTCATCAAAGGGGTCAAGCAACCCGTTCGCGTTTACGAAGTGCTGGGGCCGCTCTCGAGCCTGGCGCAGGAACCTCCATGGCTCCGTGATTTCGAGAGCGCGCTCGAACGGTTCCGCCAGGGGGAACTGGACGAAGCCGAACGGCTCATGCGGAGCGTGCTCGAGTCGCGCGGCGGCGCCGATCCGCCGGCGCAGTTTTATTTGCGGCAGATCCGGCGGCTCAAATCGCGGCCGCGCGACGGCTCGCCCTGGGAAGGCATCATCGATCTCGCAGATCGCTCCGCGTCCCAAACCTGAGTTTGTGAGCCCAGGGTAGAGATCGATCGTTTCCTAAAGGATACAACGTCGAGCTGAAGAGCGCATCGACGGGTCGCTGACGCACGCGCGATTGCGCCGTCGTCCATGTGCCCAAACGTCAGTTGCCGCCGAACGGATGCTTTGGGCGCCGTGTCGGATCCGCCAGGAACCATCGTGCGATGCGCTCGTAGAACTTATCCCCATTGCGGCGACGCAGTTCGTACGTCAGCAAATCCAGTTCTTGCGCGGAAACGATTTCGAGGTTGCCGCGCGGTGCCAATCGAACGCCGACCGCGCTTTCCGCAAAAGCTGGAAACCAGCCAGGCACAGAGTCCGGGACGGGCGGCGCTTCCCAAATGCGCACGACTCCCGCGTTGCCTCCAGCGGCGATTCGCCGACCCGTGGGGTCAAGCCGCGCCTCGCCTCGATGCAGCGGGGTGTGGTGATACAAAGCTTCCGTGAGCGGCTGGCCGGTGCTCGAGTCCCACAATCGAACGCTTCCGACAGGGCCGCACATGGTAATCACACTCGTTCCATCAGGACTGAACTGAGCATTGATGACGGCAGACTGGTGCCGGAACGGGGGAGTCAGCGCGAGGCCGGTGATGGCATCCCAGATTCTTGCCGTTTGGTCCCACGACGCCGTGACGACGCGCCGGCCGTCGGGACTGAATGCGGCCGTTTCGACGATTCTCGCGTGTTGAAGTGGTGGAACAAGCAAACGGCCCCCCGGCACATCCCAGATGCGTGCGTTGTTGTCCTGTGAGGCAGTGACCATCCTGTCGCCTTTCGGACTGAACTCGACCCATTTCACCCAATCGAGGTGCGGCAGCGGCACAGTGATGGGCTTGCCGCTTGCCGCGTCCCACAAGCGCGCCGTGCGATCGTCAGACGCGGTCGCGATGAATTTTCCATCCGGGCTGAACTGCGCCGCGTTGACTGCGGAAGCGTGCTGCAAGAACGGTGCGGTCGGTTGCGAGTTCCGCGCGTTCCACACCAGCGCTGTCCCATCATCCGAGGCGGTCAGCACTTGCCGGCCATCGTGACTGAAACGCGCGGTTGTGATCGCTGCCTTGTGTAAACGCGCGTGCGTGACCAGATCGCCGGAACGCCAGTCCCACACGCTCGCTTCGCCATTCATCGCACCCGTCACCAGCGATTCTCCATCCGGGCTGAATTCAGCGCAGCTCAAGCCCGCGTCGTGCTGCATCGGTGCGCACAACTCCCGCCCAGTGACGGGATCCAACACGTGCGCAGCTCCATCCAAGGAGGTGGCCAGGATCGTTTCTCCGCCGGGGCCGAACGATATTTGCGTGATGCGCTTTTGCATTCGGGTCGCGATGCCTGGACATTCGCGAGAAGCAATGTCCCACACTTGTGCGATCCCATCGCGCGATGCGGTGACAAGCCGTGTGCCATTCGAATTGAGCGAGGCGTGTCGAAACGCCTCGCGTTCATGGATGGGCGCCAGCGCAAGCAATTCTGACGACCTGTCCCAAACGCGCAGCGAATTATCCATGGCGCCCGTGAACACCTTTGTTCCGTCTGCACTGAAGCCGGCGAACAAGACAGCACCTTCGTGCACGAACGGTTGACCCAGGGCAGTGCCCGCGGCCGCATCCCAAAAACGCGCGGTGCCATCCTGCGAAAGCGTCAACAGCACCCGGCCATCAGGACTGAATGCGAGGCTGTTCACTTTGTCCTTGTGCGCGAGCGGCCGTCCCACCGCCTTTCCTGAAAGGGAATCCCACAGTTGCGCCGGGCCTCCTTCGAAAGCCGCGGCGAGGCGCCGACCGTCGGGACTGAACTCAAGCGCCAACGTGAGTGCCCTGCGTTCGATGACATGGGAAAGCAGTTCACCGGTCTGTGCGTTCCACAATCGAAGCGAGCCCCACTTTCCGCTCGAGGCAATCTGCTGACCGTCCGGGCTGAAATGCGCCATGACCACCGGTGTCGTGTGGCCGTCTAATTGACGTTGCAGCTTGCCGCTCGCCGCATCCCAGATGCGCACATGGCGATCCTCGGAACCCGTCAGCACGCTGGCGCCGTCCTGGCTGAACTCGGCGCAATAAACAGTTCCCCCATGCCGCAATGGCGGCGCCAGCAAACTCCCATCCGCAGCGCTCCATATCCGCGCCGTGCCATCGGTAGAACTCGTCACGATGCGTCTGCCGGTTGGATCATAGGCCGCACGGAGAACCGCGCCCTCATGCGCCAACGTGGCGAGCAGCCCGCTCGTCGCGGCATCCCATACTCTGGCGACCGTTTCCTCGCTTACCGTCAGCACTTGCCGGCCATCCGGGCTGAACGCGACGGAATGAATTGTATTGGAGTGCCGCATCGGTGGACCCGCGCGCAAGGCCCAGTTGCGGTGTAACAACGCCGAGACCAAACGGCTGGCCGCAATGTGATTGGACGGATCGCGTCGCAACATCGCCGCGAGATGCGCCGCACCGACACCGGGATCACCGGCGAGAAAAAAGTCTTCCGCGCGGCGAAGTTCGAGAAGATTCACCGTCTCACCAAGTTCGCGATTGGCGCGGTCTGATTTCTGACGCTCGAGTCGTTCCGCGCGGCGCGCGGCGCCAATACGGATATTGCTAACCGTCAACGTGACGATCGCCAGCACGGCGCCAATTGCGAACAGAGAGACGGCGCCAAATGCGACCTTGTTTCGTTGCACGGATTTTTGGAATCGGTAGAGCCGACTGGGTGGTCGCGCGGTGATTGCCTCGTTGTTCAGATGGCGTTGGATATCCGTTGCGAGGCCGTTGGCAGTTTCGTAACGGCGGGTGCGGTCTTTCTCCAGGCACTTCATCACAATCCAATCAAGATCGGTTGAGACAAATTTGGGTTGAGAGTTGAGGGTCGAACGCGGCTGCGTTTCCCCCTTTTGCCTTCTCTCAACTCTCAACTCACTTCCCCTCTCAACTACTTTCGACGGTCGAAGCGGCTCGACCTCGCGGATGGTGCGGCGCATTTCGTCCAGGCCGGCGGCCAGAAGTTCTTTCGCGTCGAAGGGCGTTTTGCCGGTGAGCAGTTCGTAGAGCAGCACGCCCAGGCTGTAGATGTCGCTGCGCGTGTCAATGTCCAGCCCGCTCATCTCGGCTTGCTCCGGACTCATGTAGGCGGGCGTGCCGATGAATTGCTCGAAGGCGGTATGGACGGTCTGGTCGGTCAGGCGGCCTTGCGTGGCCTTCGCAATCCCAAAATCAATCACCTTCGGCACGGGCACGCCGTCGTGCAGCGTGACGAGGATGTTCGAGGGCTTGATGTCGCGGTGAATGACGCCCTTTTGGTGCGCGTGCTGGATGGCACGGCAAACCTGGGTGAAGAGATCGAGCCGTTCGCGCGGCGAAAGGCGGTTCTGGTCGCAGTAGTCGGTGATCTTGATGCCGCGCACCAGTTCCATGACGAAGTAGGGCCGGCCCGTTTCCGTCGCGCCGGCGTCGAGGACTTTGGCGATGTTCGGATGATCCATCATTGCCAGCGCCTGGCGCTCGGCGTCGAAGCGGGCGATGACCTGCTTGGTGTCCATGCCGAGCTTGATGACCTTGAGAGCAATGCGGCGGCGCACCGGTTCTTCCTGTTCGGCCACGTAGACGAGGCCGCACCCGCCTTCGCCGATCTGTTCGAGGAGTTTGTAGCGGCCAATTTTGTCGCCGGGCTTTTCGGTCGGCGGGGGGGAGAACGGAACAGTCCGTGCAGGCGTAGCGGGCTGCTTCATGAAACCGCCGGCGCGCTCGAACGCGCCGAGCAAAACTTCCACGCGGCTGCGCAGCTCGGCGTCGTCGGCGCAAGTTATGTCCAGGTAGACGGCGCGCTGGTCAGAGGGCAAGAGCAGCGCGGCCTCGAAGACGGCTTCTTCACGTTGCGCGGCCTGGCTCATGGAACTGATTCCTCATTTCACCATCAGTGCGAAATCGCGGGGCGGATTCTATCAACTCTTTTGCCCACGCTCGATCTCCTCGAACAGCCAGGCGCGGCTGAAATTCCACCAGCGATCAGCGGTCGGGACGGAAATGCCAAGAACTTGCGCGGCTTCTTCCGTGGTCAGGCCAACGAAATAACGGAGTTTGACAAGTTCGGCCTTCTGTTTGTCCCGTGCGGCGAATTTTTCCAGAGCGTCGCTCACGGCCAGCAATTCTTCGTCTTTACCAGCAGCAGCTATTTCAATGTTTTGAATGTCCAGCCGCGCCTGGCCGCCCCCGTGGCGGAGCGCGCGCTTGCGCCGGGCGTTTTCGATGAGGATTCGCCGCATCGCTTCGGCGGCGGCGCCAAAAAAATGCGCCCGGCCATTCCACCGAGTGTTGTCAGTCCCGATGAGTCTCAACCAGGCTTCGTGGACAAGCGCCGTCGGCTGGAGAGTTTGGCCGTGTGCTTCGTTCGCCATCTTCTGTCCGGCGAGCCTCCGCAATTCCTCATAAACCAGGGGCAGCAACTGATCGGCAGCCTTGGCATCGCCGTGCTCAACGCGCTCCAGGATTTGCGTAAAGTCGCTCATTGCCGCAGAGTAACAGAGCGGCAACCTGCGACAACTCGAAAGCAAACCGGTTGGCAAGCCGGCGAAACGAGGGTTCGATTCCCTTCAGCCGTTCCAGCCTCACGAATCCCCAGCGGGGAGGCCGCTCGCGTATGGAACGCGAGCAACCCCGGGACTTCTGATTAACCAGTGCTTATGGTTGGTAAGCCAGTGTCGATGGATTGGTGTTTCTGAAGGTCAGGTAGAACGGCTGTTTGAGCGCATTTCCCTTGGTGGGTAATTCGGTGTAGGTCCCGAAGCCGTTCGCGGCATTGTAACGGCGCACCACTCCATCGTTGAGGATGGGAAGAAAGAGATCCCCACCGGGTCCAAACAGCAGTGCCTGGGCAAAAACCCGGGCTCCCCCGGATGGATAGAGTGGGAGAGAACCTTGCAAGGAACCGTTAGGCGCAAAGCTCAAGACCTGGTCCGCGTCAGATCCAAAGAGAAAGCTCGTCACGTACAGATTCCCATTGGGGCCAAAAGTCAGTCCTTCGGGGCGATGCAAACCCTGAGCAGTTCCTGCAAACACGTCCACAAACCCGCCAGTCGCTGGATTGAATCGCACGACGTAACCCGAACCCCTATCACCCGCCGCGAGGTTGCCCGTCACACTGACGTAAAGAAGACCATCGGGACCAAACACCAGTCCGCGCGGATCAAATTCCGCGCCAAAGCCCGTTGGATTGAGATCCCCGAGCCATGCGCCTTGGAGGCTGAATAGGGCGACTCGACCCCAATGCACTCCATCGAAATTCCCGTTGTCAGCCACATAAATGATGCCGTTGGGTCCCGCCACGATGCCGCGCGGAGCAAACGGGGCGTGCGCGTCGCTCGCGGGGACGAGCGCGCCCAAAAAGCTCCCGGTCTGCGCATCGAACTTCAGGATTTCTCCGGCGATCGGCTGGTTGACATTTTGATTGGCAACCAGCAAGACGTTCCCGACGAAAATAACGCCTCTCGGTCCCGATATTTTGTAGGTTTCGGTGTTGATGCTGGAATGGACGAACGCCCCCAGATACTTGCCCGTGCCGACATCCAGCCCTTCGATCGTGTCATTCTGCGCGTCGCCGATGAATAGCGGTTGCGCACCGGCCGTCGCTTGCAGTGCAATGGCGCTTGCGAGTGCGAGCGCCCAACGTGTGAGTTTATTCTTCATGGTTCCCTTTCTTTCAGGCGTCTTGCGCCTGGTTGGTTGATGTTTTGTTGGTCTTGTATGCAGACGAGCTAATTGGCCCGCCTCAAGACAGTGCGAAATCGGGAGACGAAACCTATCAGTGGAGTGCAAGAATTGTTTGGTTTCCTGGCGGTCGTAACTCCATGTGGACAAGAAGGCGGTGGCGCCTTTTTCCCTGACGACTTCCTTTGACGGTGGGTCCCCTTCGATGACTTGACTCTTTACCGAGATGTTGAAAAAAAGAAGGGCACTGGAAAGGCAACCCTGCTATAACCGCATCACGCATGAAGCCCGGAAAGTCGATGGTCTGCACGCCGGCAGCGCTACGGTCGCGCGCGGCAAGCCTCCTGGCTTTTATGGTGTTGCCCTTCAGTTCCATTGTTGCCAGCAGCGCCCTTGCCGCCAACGCTCGTGAGAGCAGCGGCCATTGGTCGCTGCAGCCGTTGCAGGCGCCAGTTGTGACGCGAACGAGCGACGACACCTCTCCCATCGACGCCTATATCACTGCCCGGCTGG
>WNGF01002811.1_pt1 | contig 24096 bp, 18 predicted proteins | sample 5400641 | NCBI WGS metagenome assembly WNGF01 (sample SAMN13153371, study PRJNA577476) | soil metagenome | isolation source: 80 cm soil or saprolite under grassland replicate 2 | place: USA:California | collected 2016-06-15 | reverse complement strand
CGCGCACGGTCACGAACGGGTCCTTGAAGCGGGACAGCAGCCAGATGCCCTGGTCGTAGATGCCCATGTCGAAGCCGAAGGTGCCGAAGTTCGACTGCTGCGCCCAGGTGAGCCGGCCGAACACGACCACGTACGCGACCACCAGCGCGGCGAGGAGGACGACGGGGCGGCGGTCTGCGACCGCCGCCGGGGCTTCCGCCTCCGGCTCGGCCTCGGCGCCGGGGTCGGGGCGGGGGCGGCCCGTCCGGGAGGTGGCCGCGCCCACGGCCGGGAACAGCCTCGCCATGCTCGCCGCCTCATCCTCCCGTTGGCCGGTGCGCCGGCGGACGCTCCACGGTCCGCTCCCGTGACGTGCCGGGCGGCACGATCTTAACGGCAGGAGCGGCGCGGCCGCGCCGGCACACCGGGGGCCGGGCAGGACGGTAGCGCCGAGGCCGGTGGGGGGTCCGGGGGGCTCAAGGAGCGAAGCGGTAGCCCCCCGGGGATCAGGGGGGGTCCGGGGGGCTCAAGGAGCGAAGCGGTAGCCCCCCGGGGATCAGGGGCGCCCCGGGGCTGGGGCTCTCACGGTTCGGGATCAGCTCGCGGGGGGCAGCTCTCTCCCGGGGCCGGACCAGGCCACCTCGCAGCGGCCACAGGTCCAGGCGAAATGCCGGTGGTGCTGGTTGCGGCGCACCACCGCCTTGGTCACCAGTGCGTTGCAAGACCAGCAGTTGGTCGCCACCGTGACGACACCCGTGCGCGGGCCGTCCGGCTGGCCCTCGCGCTGTCGGGCCGTGCGTACTCGGACCACCCCCGATCAAGCAATGATTTGACAGGATTGTCTTTTCCTGCGCGTAAGCTTGGTAAACCTCGGCGCAGGCGCAGGGTGACGTGAAGCGGCCGCGCCCGAGGGCGCGGCCGCTGTGCTCCCTCGAGACTCAGCCGCGCTGGTCGGGGACGAGCGCCGGCTCGCGCTCGCGGCGGGCGCGGCGGCTGGGCTGGCGCTGGGGAGGCTGCTCGGCGTCGACCCGGTCGGGGTGCACGAACACCCAGCGCTTGTAGGTGGTGAAGCGGAAGGCCATGCCGAGCACCAGGCCCGCGAGCTGGGCGATGTTGAACCAGATGGGGCCGCTCTTGTGCAGGCCGTTGTGCACCGTCCAGATGCACGCCTCGGCGATCAGCAGCCCCACGCCGTTGAGCAGGAAGAACAGGCCGTACTCGCGGCCGAGGCCGGTCCTGGCCCGGTGCCGGAAGGTCCAGTGGCGGTTCATGAAGTACGACGAGGTGGCGGCCACGGCCACCGAGCCGGCCTTGCCCACCAGGGGGCTCCAGTGCAGGCCGAACACGAGCAGGTTGGCCAGGCCGAAGTCCAGGATCGTGTTGATCACGCCGACGATGCCGAACTTGGCCAGCTCGTGGACCAGGTGGCGCCAGCGGTCGTAGAGCCCGGTGAGCGCGCTCATCCGCAGACCCCGATCCGTGGCGGCGCCACCGCCAGCGCGGTCGCCCTCGCGGCGGTCAGGGCCACGGCGTCACGGTGGGGCTGCCGGTTGGCGAGCGGCTGGCTGCGGACGTACGCGCCGGCGGGGGCGCGGCTGCGGGCCAGCTCGGCCGCCTCGAGCACGCCGGCGTCGGCCAGGACGGCGACCGTGCTGGCCACCATCTGGGGCGGCGCGCACGACGGCGTGACGGTCACGGGGTGGGTAGCGGACATGACTCTCCAGGGTGCCAAGGTTGCGTGAACAGGCTGCACAGGTTAACGCACTCCGGGTTGCATTCGCGTCTCAGGGAACCACCAGCTCAGCGGTTATCGGTATTCCTGCTGACGGCGCGACGCCGCAGCTCGGCGGTGACGAATCGGTCCAGGTCGCCGTCGAGCACGGCCTGGATGTTGCCGGTCTCGACCTCGGTGCGATGGTCCTTGACCATCTGGTAGGGGTGCAGGACGTAGGAGCGGATCTGGTTGCCGAAGGCGATCTCGCCGCGGTCGCCGCGCAGCGCGGCCAGGGCCGCCTCGCGCTCCTGGCGGGCGCGCTCGGCCAGGCGGGCGGCGAGGATCTTCAGGGCGATCGTCTTGTTGGCGAGCTGCGAGCGCTCGTTCTGCACCGCCACCACGATGCCGCTGGGCAGGTGGGTCACGCGCACCGCCGAGTCGGTGGTGTTGACCCCCTGGCCGCCGGGGCCAGAGGAGCGGTAGATGTCGATGCGCAGCTCGCTCTCGTCGATCTCGGGCGCGTCGGCCTCGTCGAGCACCGGGATCACGTCGACCGCGGCGAACGAGGTGTGGCGCCGCTTGGCCTGGTCGAACGGGGAGATGCGGACCAGCCGGTGGGTGCCTGCCTCGGCCGAGAGCAGGCCGTACGCTCGCGTGCCCTCCACCGTGATGGTCACCGACTTGATGCCGGCCTCGTCGCCCTCCTGGTAGTCGTTGACGGTGACCTTGAAGCCACGCCGCTCGGCCCAGCGGGTGACCATGCGCCACAGCATCTCCGCCCAGTCCTGGGACTCGACCCCGCCGGCTCCCGGGTGGATGGTGACGATCGCGTCGTGGCTGTCGAACTCGCCCGACAGCAGGGCCAGGACCTCGAGCTCGTCCATGGCGCCGGCCAGCTCCTCCAGGCCCTGGCCGACCTCGGCGGCGGCCGCCTGGTCGTCCTCCTCGAGCGCCAGCCCGTTGAGGACCTCGAGGTCGGAGAGCTGCTCGCTGAGCCTGGCCACGAGGTCGAGGTCGGCCTCGACGGTGGACAGGCGGCGCATCACCTTGCGTGCCCGCTCCGGGTCGTCCCAGAGGTCGGGCGCTGCCGCCTGCTCGCGCAGCGTGGCCGCCTCGTGCTGCTTGGCGGCGACGTCAAAGGAACTCCTTTGCGTCAGCGAGGCGCTTGGCGAGGGTGGCGAGCTCCGGGGCATGGTCGGTGGGCACGAGCGGTCTCCTGGTTCGTGGTCGGGCGGCCGAGCTGACCTGCTGCGCGAGTCGGCCCTGCGGCCATCCTACCGGCCGGCCCGCGGTTGATCCTCGCCGGCCGCCTCGAGGGTCGCGGCCACCAGCGCCTGCGCCTCGTCCACGATGCGCTGCAGGTGCTCGTCGCCGCGGAAGCTCTCGGCGTAGACCTTGTAGACGTCCTCGGTACCCGACGGGCGCGCGGCGAACCAGCCGTGCTCGGTGACCACCTTGAGCCCGCCGATGGCGGCGCCGTTGCCAGGCGCCGTGGTCAGCACCTCGGCGATCGGCTCGCCGGCCAGCTCCGAGGCGCGCACGTCCTCGGCGGCGAGCCGCTTGAGCACGGCCTTCTGCTGCGGCGTGGCCGGCGCGTCGACGCGCCGGTAGGCGGGTGCGCCGAAGCGCCCGGTCAGCTGCTGGTAGCGCTCACCAGGGTCGTCGCCGGTGGTGGCGGTCACCTCGGCGGCGAGCAGGCACAGCGCGATGCCGTCCTTGTCGGTCGACCAGACGCTGCCGTCGCGGCGCAGCAGCGAGGCGCCGGCGCTCTCCTCGCCGCCGAAGCCGAGCGAGCCGTCGAGCAGCCCGGCGACGAACCACTTGAACCCCACCGGCACCTCCACCAGCTGGCGGCCGAGGTCGGCGGCGACCCGGTCGATCATGCTGCTGGACACGAGCGTCTTGCCGATGCCGGTCCCCGCGGGCCAGTCGCGGCGGCCGCCGAACAGGTAGGCGACCGCGACGGCGAGGTAGTGGTTGGGGTTCAGCAGGCCGGCGCCGCGGGTGACGATGCCGTGCCGGTCGGCGTCGGCGTCGTTGCCGAACGCCACGTCGTAGCGGTCCTTCAGCTCGATCAGGCCGGCCATGGCGTAGGGCGAGGAGCAGTCCATGCGGATCTTGCCGTCGTAGTCGAGCGGCATGAACCCGAAGGTCGGGTCGACCCGGTCGTTGACCACGGTGAGGTCGAGCCCGAAGCGCTCGCCGATCGCCCCCCAGTAGGCGACGCTGGCGCCGCCGAGCGGGTCGGCGCCCAGGCGCAGCCCGGCGCCGCGGACCGCCTCCAGGTCGACCACGGCGGGCAGGTCGGCGACGTACTCGCCGAGGAAGTCGTGGCGGCCGAGCGCCGGGGCGGCGCGCTCCCACGCCACCCGCGGCACGCCGTCGAGGCCGGCGGCGAGCAGGCGGTTGGCCTCCTCCTGGATGGCGTCGGTGACGTCGCTGTCGGCCGGGCCGCCGTTGGGCGGGTTGTACTTGAAGCCGCCGTCCTCCGGCGGGTTGTGCGACGGGGTCACCACGATGCCGTCGGCCAGCCCGCCGCCGCGGCCGCGGTTGTGGACCAGGATCGCGCGCGAGACCGCCGGCGTCGGCGTGTAGCCGCCGCCCGCGTCCACCAGCACCGCGACGTCGTTGGCGGCCAGCACCTCCACGGCCGTCTCGAAGGCCGGCTCGGAGAGCGCGTGGGTGTCGCGGCCGAGGAACAGCGGCCCGTCGACGCCGTGCCGCCGGCGCCAGCGGCAGATCGCCTCGGTGGTCGCCAGGATGTGCGCCTCGTTGAAGGAGCGGTGCAGCGCCGAGCCGCGGTGCCCCGAGGTGCCGAAGGCGACCCGCTGCGCCGGGTCGGAGACGTCCGGCCGCTCCTCGTAGTAGGCGCGCACCAGCCGCTCCACGTCGATCAGCATCGACGGGTCGGCCCGCCGTCCCGCCTGCTCGCTCACGCTCATCGCGCCGCCTCCCAGCTCGCGCCCGCCCGCCGCCGAAGGTGTACCCAGCCGGCGCTCACCCGAGCAGCTCGTCGAGGACCGGCGGGTCGGCGCCACGGCGGGTGCAGGTGATCGCCGCGGCGAGCACGGCCTCGTCGAGGACCTCGAGGAGGGTGGCCTCCCCGATCGCCCTGAGCGCGGCGCGGCGCTCGGTACCGAGCAGGTCGCGGCGGTACAGCCCGGCCAGCAGCGCGCTGGTGAAGGCGTCACCGGCGCCGACGGTGTCGACCACCGCCACCCGCCGGCCGGGGCGGCGCAGCAGCCCGGTGCCGGCGGCGACCGCCACCACGCCCTCGGCGCCGCGGGTGATGGCGACCAGCGCCGGGCCGAGCGCCAGCCAGGCCTCGGCGACCTCCTCGGCGGCGCGGCCGGGGAGCAGCCAGGCGACGTCCTCGACGCTCGCCTTGACCACGTCGGCGAGGGCCACCAGCCGCTCGGCCCGCTCGAGGGCGCGCTCGGGCGAGCCCATCAGCAGCGGCCGGCAGTTCGGGTCGTAGGAGATCGTCACCGCGCCGCGCGCCCGCCGCAGCAGGCGCAGCAGGGCGTCGGCACCCGGCGCCATGGTGAGCGCGAGCGAGCCGGTGTGGAGCGCGAGCAGGCGTCCGTCGAGCACCCGGTCGAGCTCGGCGTCGCGCCACTGCCAGTCGGCGGTGCCGTCGACCCGGAAGTCGTAGGACACGGCGCCGTCGGGGTCCACGTCGACGATCGCCAGCGAGGTCGGCTCGGCCGCCGTCACCACGCCGCCGAGGTCGACGCCGTTGCCGGCCAGGTGCCGGCGGATGCGGCGCCCGAAGGGGTCGTCGGCCAGGCGCGCGACCATGCGCGCCGGCACCTGCAGCCGGGCGAGGCCGACGGCGACGTTGGCCGGGCTGCCGCCAGGCACCGCCTGGTAGAGCCCGTCCTGGTCCCGCGGCACGAGGTCGATCAGGGCCTCGCCGACGACCGCGACCGCGCTGGGTTGCAGGTCCACTACTCGCTCGGGACCTCCTCGCCCGCCATCGCGCCGGTCATCAGCGCCACCGCCTCCGACATCGAGTGGGTGCCGGTGTCGATCACCGCCACCCGCCGCCCCAGGCGCTGGATGTGCACCCGGTCGGCGACCTCGTAGACGTGCGGCATGTTGTGGCTGATCAGGATCACCGGCAGCCCGCGGTCGCGCACCTTGCGGATGAGGTCGAGCACCATGTGGGACTCCTTGACCCCGAGCGCCGCGGTGGGCTCGTCCATGATCACCACGTGGCGCGCGAAGGCGGCGCTGCGGGCGACCGCGACGCCCTGCCGCTGCCCGCCGGAGAGCGTCTCGACCGTCTGCCGCATCGAGTTGACGCCGATCTTGAGGTCCTGCATGTGGGTGCGCGCCTCGCCGAGCATGCGCCGCTTGTCGAGCATGCGCAGCAGCGAGCCGAGCACCCCGGGGCGGCGCACCTCGCGCCCGAGGAACAGGTTGTCGGCGATGTCGAGCGCCGGCGCGACCGCCAGGTCCTGGTAGACGGTCTCGATCCCTTGGCGGCGCGCGTCGAGCGGCGAGTGGAACTGGACCGGGCTGCCGTCGAGGCGGATCTCGCCCGCGTCGGGGACCAGCGCCCCGGACAGTGCCTTGATCAGGGTCGATTTGCCGGCGCCGTTGTCGCCGATGACGGCGAGGATCTCCCCTGGCAGCAGCTCGAAGTCGCAGCCGTCCAGGGCGGTCACGTGGCCGTAGCGCTTGACCAGCCCGCGTGCTTCGAGGACCGGGGTGGTGGTGCGGCGGTCGCTGACGGCGGTCACCTCTGCCTCCTGCGGGCAAGCTGGTCGACGGCGACCGCGAGGATCACCAGGATGCCGGTGATCAGCACCTGGTAGATCGAGCGGACGCCCATGAGCTGCAGACCGTTGCGGACGATGCCGACGATCAGCGCGCCGATCAGCGTGCCGATGACGCTGCCGCGGCCGCCGAACAGGCTGGTGCCGCCGAGCACCACCGCGGTGATGCTGTCGAGGTTGTCGGTCTGCCCGGCCTGCGGGTCGCCGACGCCGGTCCGCGCGACCAGCAGCAGGCCGGCGACGCCGTAGATGAGCCCGGCGATGGTGTAGACGCCGAGCAGCACCCGGCGCGTGCGGATGCCGGTCAGGCGGGCCGCCTCCGGGTTGTTGCCGACCGCGTAGACGTGGCGACCGGCGGCGGTCTGCCGCAGGACGTACGCGGCGACCAGGAACAGCGCCAGCATCAGCACGCTGCCGTAGGTGACGTCCGTCTGGCCGACGCGGAAGGTGTCGCCGAAGAAGGTCAGGGACGACGGCAGCCCGGAGACGGTCTGGTCGTTGGAGTAGATGTGGGTGAGCGCGAAGGCGATGTTCAGGGTGCCGAGCGTGACGATGAACGGCGGCAGCCGCAGCGAGGTGACCAGCGCGCCGTTGAACGCCCCGAACGCGGCGCACACCGCCAGGCCGAGCAGCACCCCGAGGACGGGGCTGCCCCCGGGGCCGACGGCGAGCTTGGTGGCGACGATCGAGCCGAACGCCATCACCGCGCCGTTGGACAGGTCGATCCCGGCGGTGAGGATCACCAGCGTCTGCCCGATCGCCAGGGTGCCGACGACCATCACCTGCTGCACCACCAGCGACAGGTTGCCGCCGGTGAGGAACCGGTCGGACTGGAAGGAGAAGAACGCCGCGGCGAGCAGCAGCGCCGCCAGCGGCCCGACGGTGGACAGGCCGAGCGCGCGGGAGGCGAGCGACGGCGCGGCCTCGGACGGGGTCGCGCCGACCCGCTCGGCCGGCTTCACATCGGTCATGTGAGCATCCTCGGGGACTGGCCGCGGGGGTGGGCGGGCCCGGGGCCGGGGCGGCTGGATGCCGGCCCCGGCCTACCGGACGCCGTCGGGACTGTCAACCCCAGCAGTTGTCGAGGCCGTACTGGACGTCCTTGGAGTCCACGCCCGACTCCGGCTTGGCGGTGATCAGGGTGACGCCGGTGTCGGTGTAGCCGCTCGCCTTCTTGCCGCCGTTGGCGAAGTCGACCACGGCGGAGACGCCCTCGCTGGCCATCTTCAGCGGGTACTGCTGCGAGGTCGCGGCGATCTTGCCGGCCTTGACCGCCTGCACCCCGGTGCAGCCGCCGTCGACCGAGACGACCATGACGTCCTTGTCCTTGCCAGCGGCCCGCAGCGCGTTGTTGGCCCCGAGCGCCGCCGGCTCGTTGATCGTGTAGACCAGGTTGATCCCCGGCTCCTTCTGCAGGCAGTTCTCCATCGCCGTCTGGCCCTTGGCCTGGTCGCCCTGGGTGTCCTGGCTGCACACGACCTGCGGGCTGGTCGCCTGGTCGCTGGCGTTCTGGTCCACGTTGGCGGCGCCGAAGCCGGACAGGAAGCCGTTGTGGCGCAGCACGCCGACGGTGATGCCTGGCGCCAGGTCGAGGGTGGCGATCTTGACGGGCTTGCTGCCCATGGCCGCCTTGGCGTACTGGCCGATCAGCACGCCGGCCTTGAAGTTGTCGGTGGCGAACAGCGCGTCGGTGGCGCTCTGCGGGCTGGTGGGGGTGTCGAGCGCGATCACCAGCACGCCCTTGTCGCGGGCCTTCTGGATCGCCGGGACGATCGCCTTGGTGTCGCTCGGGGTGATCAAGATCCCCTTCACCCCCGCGGCGACCATGTTCTCGATCGCGGTGACCTGGCTGGCGTTGTCGCCGTCGAAGCGGCCCGCGGCGGTCATCAGCTTGGCGCCCTTGGCCTGGGCCTCCTTCTCGGCACCCTGCTTCATCTTGACGAAGAACGGGTTGGTCTCCGTCTTGGTGATCAGGCCGACCTGGATCTGGCCGCCCCCTCCCCCGCCCGATGACCCGTTCCCGCCGCCACCGCACGCGGCGGCCAGCAGCGCGACCGCCAGGCCCAGCAGCGCGACCCGCCCGCGGCGGAGCCGTGCGACGCCGTCGTCCATGACGTAACCCCTCCCTGGCCGGGCAACCCCGCACACCCGCCCTTGCTCCTGACAACGTTGTCAGGTTATATAGCACCCCGCCAGGACGGGTGTCCAGCACGGGACTTCAGTTGCTGTAGAATCCGCCGAGCGAGGCAAGGAAGGGCAGCGAGGGCGACGTGACAACGTTGGCAGGAGACGGCGACAGGCCGGCGCGGCGCGCGCCGACCATGCGGGACGTCGCCGCGCTCGCCGGGGTCAGCCTCAAGACCGTCTCCCGTGTGGTCAACGCCGAGCCCGGCGTCTCGCCGCAGCTCGCCGCTCGCGTCGTCGAAGCCGTCAGGCTGCTGGACTACCGCCACAACCTGACCGCAAGCAGCCTGCGGCGCTCCGACCAGAAGACCGCCTCGATCGGGCTGCTGCTCGAGGACGTCGCCAACCCCTTCTCCTCCGCGCTCCACCGCGGCGTCGAGGAGGTCGCCAGGCGCCGCGGCACGCTGGCGTTCGCCGGCTCCAGCGACGAGGACCCCGTCAGGGAGGGCGAGCTGCTGCGGGCCTTCGTCGCCCGCCGCGTCGACGGCCTGATCGTGGTGCCGTCCGGCCGCGACCGCGGCCACCTGTCGGAGCGCGAGCGGCTCGGGACGCCGCTGGTCTGCGTCGACCGGCCGGCAGCCTCCGGCGAGGTGGACAGCGTCACCGTCGACAACCGCGCCGGCGCCTGCCGGGCGCTGCGGCACCTTGCCGCCCACGGCCACCGGCGCATCGCCTTCCTCGGCGACCTGCACTCGATCTGGACCGCGGAGGAACGCCGCCTCGGCTACGTCGAGGGCCTGGCCGCCGAGGGCATCCCCTACGACCCGGCCCTGGTGCGCCAGGACCTGTCCAGCATCGAGGCGGCGCGGGCGGCGGTGCTGGACCTGCTGGCGCGGCACGAGCCCCCTTCCGCCCTGTTCACCGGTCAGAACCTGGTCACCATCGGCGCCATCAAGGGGCTACGGCAGCACGGGCTGCAGCACCGCGTCGCCCTGGTCGGCTTCGACGACTTCCTCCTCGCCGACCTGCTCGACCCGCCCGTCTCGGTGGTCGCGCAGGACCCCGCCACGCTCGGACGCAGCGCCGCCGAGCTGCTCTTCGCGCGCCTTGACGGCGACCGCGGCCCCCCGCGGCAGCAGGTCGTCCCCACCCGCCTCGTGCCGCGCGGCTCGGGCGAGCTCCCCGCCCCCTGACCGGCCCGGCCCCGGCCAACCAGGGGTGGCTGTCGCCGCGCGTCAGGTCCGGAAGGCGGCGGGACCTCCTGGTAGCGCAGCTCGCCGCCCCCGGCCAGGGACGCCCGCCGCTCGAGTACGCCTCGATTGCTGCTACGGGAGCGGGCCCGCGTACGGGCAAGACACTAGCGAGCCGTTCGCGACGATGTGGACCCTCTTCCAGTCAAAGCGGTTCTTGGTGAACTGCTCCCGGTCCTGGACCCACCAGCGATGGCGGCCCGAGATGACGAAGGTGTGCGGGTCGGAGCGCTCCTTGATCAGCGTGCCGTCGATGGGGACGTCCCCGAATCGGTGGAGCGCTTGGCGGGACAGTTTCGCGACGTTGGACCAGTCGTAGCCTTGGGCGAGGAACTCGTCGCGGTTCGGGATCCACAGCTTGGCGCCGCCGACCAGGAGGTACGTGGCGTGGTTGCTGATCACCAGCCGCTCACCTGACGACAGGGTCCTGCGCTCGCCGAAGCGGGCACCGTCGCTGCAGTAGGGCGAGTTGGTGGCCGAGAGCGAGCTGGCAGTGACCAGCAGCGGCGGCCCGAAGCGAATCCGCAGGCACCCGCCTTGGTTGGTGGCCCTGACCAGCGCGTTGACCAGGAGCTGGCCGAGGACCTCACCAGCCTTCGTGCACAGCACCTGGGCGGTGCCGGCGCTGAGGGTCGCGCAGGCGGCCCCGGCTGCCAGGCCGATCGCCACCTCCGTCGCCGGTGAGACGGCGCGAAGGATGCTGCCGAGCCTCGCCGTCGCGAAGCGGGTCAGGTAGACGCTGCAATGGAACCAGCCGCAGCCGAGACTCAGCAGCGGGTCGGCGACCACCGGGTAGGAATGCCCGGCGTGATCCACCACCTGGACCAGCGTCTGGCCTTCGAGGCGGTAGTGCGTGTCCACCCATTGGCCGTCGTGATCGTTGCCCCAGGGCGCCGAGATACTTGCCACGCCATCGCCGTTGGCGTCGAGGATCGCGTAGCGTTCCACCTCGCCAGGCACCCGCCGGATGCTACCGCCTGGGGGGATCCGCAGCGGGAACCGGTACGTTGTCGGCGCCTTCGGACCGGTGATCACTTGCATGAGGCGGACGGCGCCTTGGCCGACCGGCTGCACGGCGACACTCGTCTGCGGAGCTGCCTGCCGGTAGACGGCCACACCCGGGTTGGCGGCCACGCCCATCGTCGCGCTCTCGGCAGGCAGCCCAACAGCGACCGGCGGCGCGCTCGACCCGTTCAGCGTCACCTCGGCAGCCGGGTTCGTGGGCACGTCGACCTTGGTGTCGTCCCCTTCGGTGGTCAGCACCGCCCCTGGACCAGGAGCGACCGTGGGCGGGTTCAGCGAGCCGGCGATCACGCTCGGCATCGCCTCCTGCAGCGCTTCGAGCGTCTCGCAGCGGGCAGCAGCCTGGGTCGGAGCGGCAGTCGACGCTGTCGGCGGGTTGGAGGTCTCCGTCGGCGCTGGCGACTCGCCCGAGGTGTCGGTTGGCGCCGTGGTCGCTTCGGTCGTCTCGGCCGGTTCTGTTGATCCAGGGCTGGTCGTCGAAGGGCTTGACTCGGACGTTCCGGTTGCCACCGTGGGGCATGGTGCCGGTGGGGTCGCCTGGGTGGTGGCCGAACCTGCGGGTCCCGCCACCAGGGTTGCCACGATGGCGACGGTGCAGAACCCTGCGATGACCGGCGTGGCGATCGCAGGCCTTTGGCCAAACGGGCGCACGTGCTGCCTCCGAGGCTCGCCGATTCAATGCGTTGAACTGAGTGTGAGCAGCACGAAGGCGGCGTGATCTCCGATGGAGCCGTCATGCCCCGTGGGGCATGAAAGGATCAACAGAGGCTCTACTAACTTTACGCTCGTAAATCTCAAAACTATATAAATATCGCTAGCTCAACTTTCCGAGTGTTCGAACTATTCTGCCGATATCGTGTGGTTTGGATGAACGTGGCATGAAGTCGCTGAACAGTCCGCCTCGGCGCACGAGGTCGAGACGATGCGCCGGCTTCGGTTGGATGCCGCTGCACGCCTTCTGACTAGTCACTCCGGCGGCGGAGAACCATTCCTTCGCACTATCGATTGCTGCGCTCAGTGGCAGAAGAAACACGTACAGCGTTCTGCGCGCTGTGGCGTAGGTACCAGCGATCCGTCCGGACGGTCCCGGACGGGCCAGGCGGCGGCGAGCAGGCCACCGACCGGTAGGGAAAGGGAGCGCGGCATGGGGGCCACACCACCACGCAGTCCGGGCCGCACACGAACGGCCTGGCGCCGGCCGGCCACGAGGCCGGCCTTCGCCGTGGTCGCCGCCGTACTGGTCGCCACGCTGCTCGGCGGGAGCCAGGCGCCGGCGGCCGCCGAGGTCCCGGGCGGGCTCGTCCCGGTGATCGTGCGCCAGGCCCCTGGCGCCGGCGCCGTGCCGGAGGCGCTGGTCGAGCGGGCCGGCGGCACCGTCGGACGGCAGCTCGGCATCATCGACGGGTTCGCCGCCGAGGTCCCAAGGGCCTCGCTGGCCAGCCTGCGCGCCAGCCGCGCCGTGCGCTCCGTCACCGTCAACCAGCCGCTGCGGCTCTCGAGCATCGACGGCTTCGACCCCACGACCTCCACCAGCACCATGTACGGGGTGGCGCAGGAGGTCACCGGCGCCGGCGACTACTGGAACGACGGCCTCACCGGCAGGGGCGTCGACGTCGCCCTGCTCGACTCCGGCGTGGTCGAGGTCGACGGCCTGCGCGGCGACAAGGTCCTCTACGGCCCCGACCTGTCGTTCGAGAACGGCCGCGGCGACCTGCGCAACCAGGACACCTTCGGCCACGGCACCCACATGGCCGGCATCATCGCCGGCCGCGACGACGCCACCACCGAGGTCCGCAAGGGCAACGACTCGAACTTCCTCGGCATGGCCCCGGACTCGCGCATCGTCAGCCTCAAGCTGGCCGACGCCCAAGGTGCGACCGACGTCTCCCAGGTGATCGCGGGGATCGACTGGGTGGTGCAGAACCGCAACCGCAACGGCCTCAACATCCGCGTCCTCAACCTCTCCTTCGGCACCGACGGCGTGCAGGACTACCGCATCGACCCGCTCGCCTACGCGGTGGAGGTCGCCTGGCGCCACGGCATCGTGGTGGTGGTCGCGGCGGGCAACGAGGGCTTCGGCTCCGCCAAGCTCAACAACCCCGCCTACGACCCGCACGTCCTGGCCGTCGGCGGCGCCGACGCCGGCAGCAGCGACCGCCGCAAGGACGACACCGTCCCCGACTGGTCGAGCCGCGGCGACGGCACCCGCAACCCCGACATCGTCGCGCCGGGCACCTCCGTGGTGAGCCTGCGCGACCCCGGCTCGGCGATCGACCTGAGCTTCCCGAGCGCCCGCGTGGCCAACCGCTTCTTCAAGGGGACCGGCACCTCGCAGGCCGCCGCGGTGGTCTCGGGCGCGGCCGCCCTGGTCATCCAGCAGCGACCGTCGGTCACCCCCGACCAGCTCAAGCGGCTGTTCGAGAAGGGCGCCCGCAGGCTCCACAAGGCCGACGAGGTCGCCCAGGGCGACGGCATGCTCGACCTGCACTCCGTCCGCACGCGGCAGACGCCCTCGGCGAAGGCGTCGGAGCAGCCGTACCCCTACTCGGACGGCAGCGGCTCGCTGGAGGCGGCGCGCGGCACCACCCACGTGGTGAGCGACGGCGGCGAGAGCCTCTCCGGCGAGCAGGACGCCTTCGGCGCCACCTGGGACGGGCGCACCTGGTCGGGCGAGAGCTGGGAGGGCCGCACCTGGTCGGGCGGCAGCTGGGAGGGCCGCACCTGGTCGGGCGGCAGCTGGAACGGCCGCACCTGGTCGGCGAGCGGCTGGTCGAGCGGCGAGTGGGACGGGCGCACCTGGTCGGGGCGGACCTGGAGCGGCCGCACGTGGCTGGGCCGGACCTGGTCGGGCCGGACCTGGTCCTCGGAGGGCTGGTACTGACCGCGCTCGACCTCAGCCTCGAGCTCAGAGGTCGGCCACAGTCCACGGCGTCCCGGGCGAGAAGCCCGGGACGCCGTCCTCGTGACGGCGGTCGCGCGGCCGGGTCAGCCGCGGGGGGCGGGACCGCGCAGCAGCGCGGTCAGCACGTTGGAGTAGTCGTCGGTCCAGGGGCGGCTGCCCCGGCCGTGGCTGCACGGCTGCCAGTTCGGGTCGCTGGCGACGGCGCCGAGGTCCGCCGGCCGGCGGGCCAGCGCCACCCAGATGGAGCTGATCCTGCTGGTCGCCAGCGGCTCCCGCAGGGGAGGCGCGTGGTCGAAGCGCCCCACGCAGGTCATCCCCGTCGCCCGGGCCACGTCGCCGAGCACCGGCTCGAGGTCGATGAAGCGGTTGGAGATGTGGAACGCCAGCACCCCGCCGTCCTCCAGCCGGCTCCGGTACAGCTCGACCGCCTCCTTGGTCAGCAGGTGCACCGGGATCGCGTCCGAGCTGAAGGCGTCGAGCACGATCAGGCCGTAGCGGCGCTGCGGGGAGCGGGTCAGCGAGACCCGCGCGTCGCCGAGGACCACATCGAAGCTGCCCTGGCAGTCGCGCAGGTAGGTGAACAGGCGCGGGTTGCTGGCGATGCGCTCGACCTTCGGGTCGATCTCCAGGAACGTCCAGCGCTCGCCCGGACGGCTGTGGCAGGCCATGGCGCCAGCGCCGAGGCCGATCACCGCCACCCGGCGGGTCCGCCCGCGCGCGTGCAGCGCCCGCACCACGTCCCCGATCGGTCCGCGCGGGGAGTAGTAGGTGATCGGCACCGGCCGCTGGCCGGGCTCGACCACCTCCGCCCCGTGCAGGGTGGTGCCGTTGGTCAGGTTCCGGTAGCGCCCGTCCGCGGCCCTCGCCACCTCCAGCACCCCGAAGAAGCTGCGGTCACGCAGCAGCACGCCGTCCGAGGCGAGCGTCGCCACCAGGGTGGACACCGCCAGCAGCGCGGTGACGCTGAGGCCGAACCGCAGCGGCCGGCGGGCCTGGAACAGGCAGGCGAGCGCGACCAGCCCGTAGACCACCGGGTGCAGCGGCAGGCCGCGGCCGCCGTTGGACCTGCCACCGAGGACCAACAGGGCGGCGAGGAGCCAGAGCCCGAGCAGCAGCGGGACGCCGACGTCGAGCCGGCGCGCCACCACCCCACGGCGGCGGTCCCGGGCCGGCAGGCACAGGCACGCGGCCACCAGCACCAGGGGGTACTCGGTCAGGGCGTTGAACACCACCGGGGCGACCAGGGCGTTGAACACCCCGCCGAGCGCGCCGCCCAGCGCGATCCACAGGTAGAAGCCGGTCAGGAAGCGCGGGTGCGGCCGGTCGGCCGCCAGCCGGCCGTGGCACACCAGCGCGGCGAGCGTGAAGACGGCCAGGTGTACCACCATCACCATGACGAACGGGGTGCGGACGTCGGCGATCAGCAGCAACAGCAGGGCGAGCACGGCGGAGGGGAACGCCGCCACGGCGAAGCGGTGCGCCCCCGCAGGCTCCCCCGCCGGGGTGAACACGGCCACGAAGCTCGCCAGGTACAGCCCGAGCGGGATCACCCACAGCAGCGGCATCGGCGCCAGGTCGGTGGTCAGGAAGCTGGTCACGCCGAGCATCAGGCTCGACGGCACGAACGCGAGCGCTGCCCACCACAGCCCCCGCCACAGCGACGGCCGCCGCGCCCCCTCCCCGTCGGACGCTCCCCCGCCCTGGCCGTCCGGCGCCGCGGCCGCCCCGTCGCCAGCGGGCGTTGTCCGGCCGTCCAACGCGGTGGCCGCCCCGTCCGAGCCGTCGACGGCCCCTTCGGCGGCGGGCTGCCAGCGCCACAGCGCCAGCGCGCACCCGGCCACCAGCAGCACCAGCAGCACGTAGCCGGCCGCCCACAGCCTTCCTTGCTGGCCGAGCCGCAAGGTCGGCTCTATCAGGGCCGGGTAGCCCAGCAGCCCGATCACGCTGCCGAGGTTGCTCGCCCGGTACAGCACGTAGGGGTCGGCCGCGCGCGGGTGGTCGGTGGCGGCGAGCCAGCGCTGCAGCAGCGGCGCCGTCGAGGCGACCACGAAGAACGGCGCGCCGACCGAGACCGCCAGCAGCGCCAGCAGCCACGGGATGGGATCGCCGCGCTGCGGCGGCGTCCAGCCGTCCGGGATGCCGATCGGCAGCAGCAACAGCGGCGGCAGCAGCAGCACCAGGTGCAGCAGCGCCTGCCGGCGGGGGCCCAGTCGCCGGATCGTCCAGTGCGCGTACAGGTACCCGGCGAGCAGGGCAAGCTGGAAGAAGAGCATCGAGACGTTCCACACCGCCGGCGTACCGCCAAGCAACGGCAACACGAAGCGGGCGAACATCGGCTGCACCCAGAACAGCAGCGACGCGCTGACCAGCAGCGTCGCCGCGTACAGGCCGACCACCAGCCGCCCACCCGGCTGCCGCGCCGGCGCCAGGGCCGGTACGGCGGGGACCGGGCCGGCCTGCCGCAGCGAGCCCGCTCCCCCGCCGTCCCGCGTGGTGTCGGGGGCGGTCGTCACCCGTGGGCCGGCGGGGCTGCCGGGATCGGCCATGCACGCTCCTCTCTCGTCCATCCGGGGCTAGCGCTTCGCTGGCCCGCGCGGGACCGCACGTTCGCAGAAGGATGAACCATTTCATCCGAAACCGCCCATCGCGCCGCTCAACCATCCGGTGGCGCAGAACCCGGCCGTGGCCGGCCGGGGTCCGAGCTGGCAGAATCCCACTGCCAACGGGGGCTGGCCGGCCAGGCCCATCCTGGACACCCGCGACAAGCGGGCCAGGTGCGACCGCGGCCCGGCCGGCTTGTCGCCCAGGGGGCTTCCCGCATGCAACCGCTCCGCGCTGCTCGCCGGCAGCCGGCGAGCGCCTCCACCTCAGGGCGGCGCCCCAAACGCCGTCGCAGGAAGGGGATGGCGCCATGCGCCTGACATCCTCCGTCACGTCCGTCTCGTGGATCCCGCTCGGCGCCGTCGAGGGCCTCAACCGGCTGGCCTTCGACCTGGGCATCGCCCACTACGACCAGCCACCGCCCGAGACCGTCGAGCGCGTCGAGGAGCTGGTGGCCGCCGACGCCGCCCGCTTCGTCAACGAGCTCCGTGCCTGGATGGAGGTCGAGGACGGCCGCATCGTCGGCTACGGCCACGCCGGCGGTGGCCACATCGGAGGGACCACCGTGCGGCTCGGCCCCACCGGCATGGTCTTCGCCGGCGTGCCCTTCCCCGACCTGCGCCCCGACCCCGAGGTCCGCCAGGACTCGGTGCGCTTCGTGCAGACCGTCGGCGGCAGGACCGGCGTGCCCATGCCCCGCCCCGTCTCCAGCAAGCCCTACGTCCGCATCGCCGCACCGACCGCCTGGTCGACCCTGGCGCTGACGATCTACGCCGACGGGTCGTCCGACTACGAGGTCGTCGGGGCGAGCGCCTTCCCCAGGCACTGGATCTACGACCACAACGGCGAGCTGGTCGCCAAGACCGGCTTCATCGACTTCGAGACCTGGTTCCGCGAGGCCTTCGTGCGCAACACGCCCTGGGGCGACGAGGAGTCCCCGGCGATCGTGACCGCGGTGGAGTCCGCGCTCGAACGGGAGCTGTCCCGCACGATCATCGGCGCCAAGCCGCCGTTCCGCCGCCTGGCCCGCGGCGATCACCTGGTCGAGCAGGGCCAGCCCGGCGACGAGCTGTTCCTGCTGTTCGACGGGGTGCTCGAGGTGGTGACCGACGGCGAGGTCGTCGCCGAGGTCGGCCCCGGCGCCATCCTCGGCGAGATGGCCCTGCTCGACCACGGCCGCCGCACCGCGACCCTGCGCGCCGTCACCCCCTGCCGCGTCGCCGTCGTCCCCGGCGACCAGGTCGACCACGCCGCCCTGGACGAGGTCGCCAAGGGCCGCCGCACCCCGAGCGCGCAAGGCGGTCCCTGACCCCGGGATCCACGGTGGGGACGCAGGTCCGCACCTTGGCGAGTCAGCGGAGGGCGGCCATGACTTCGGTGGCGGCGCGCTGGCCTGTCTCGACGGCGCCGTTCAGGTAGCCCTGGAAGTCAACCGAGGTATGTTCGCCAGCGAAGTGGCAGTTCAGCGCGTGGCCCTCCGGTTCGCGCTCCACCCCCGCGAACTTCGTGTACTGCCCCACCTTCCAATACGAGTAGGAACCCTTCGTCCACGGGTACGCCGACCAGAAGTCGACGGTTGCTCTCCCGTTCCATTTCGTGGTGATGCCGGGCAGCACCGGCTCCAGCTGGGCGAGAAACTGTCGCGCTCGATCCTGCGGCGTACCGGTGCCAAAGGACGCCCCGATCTTGCCTCCGGTGTAGTCGACCAGGATTCCCGAGACGCCCGGCTGCGACCGACTCACCTCCCAGGTGTTCTGGTAGCCGGTGTCGGCGAAGGTCTCGCCGTTGCGGCCAAGCAGGTTCCAGGGTCGGTTGGTGAACTGAACGTGAAGCTTGGAATTGGTGCCCATCCCCAGCTCTTTGATCGCGGTCTGCTTCAGCGCCTTGAACCCGGCGTTCTTGTAGTCCACCGACGACCGCAGGATGGAGAAGGGCAGCGCCAGCACCACCTGGTCGGCAAGCTCTTGCGTGGTCGTGGAGTCCGTCCTCTGGAAGGTGAGGGAGTAGGTGTTGTTGCTGTTCTGCTTGATGGCGACCAGGGCGCTGTCCAGCAGGACCTGGCCGCGCAAGAGCTCGGCCAGCCGCTCGGTGATCTGGTCGTTGCCACCGCGTACGTGGTACTTCTCGTTGGACGGGCCGAAGATCCGCAGCTGGCCCTGCCCGGAGTAGCCGAGCAGGTACAACATGTTGAGTGAGCTCTGGACGCTGCTTTCGGCGCCGTACTCGATGTTGTAGGCCACGTCGAGCAGCTGCCCGAGCCGGGAGCCGATCCCGCCAGGCACGTTCTGGTTGATCCAGTCGAGCACCGACAGGTGATCCAGCTCGTAGCCTCGCTGGGTGTAGGTGTTGTACAAGGTGGGGTAGCTCGCCTTCGACACGTCGCTGTGCAGCGTCTGGTAGATCTGCTTGAGGTCCTCGGTCGCCTCGGCGAACGAGTAGGACGCGCGGTCGAAGTAGTAGGAAGGCTCGGTGCCGTTGACCTCACCGGCCAGCAGGTTGTCGAGCGGCAGGCCCAGCTCCTGGGCCAGCTGGCGAATCGCGGCATGCCCCTGATCGATCAACTCCCCGCCGTGCTCGGCGATCTGCCCGTCGGCGAACTCGCCGCGGAGCGTCCAGCATCGCCCTCCGACCCGCTTCGAGGAGGCTTCATGGACCGTCGCGGCGTAGCCCGCTTGCTTCAGCCGGTACGCACAGGTCAACCCGGCCAGCCCGGCACCCACCACCACGATCCGGGGACCATCGGCCGCGCCAGCCGGTCGCGCGCCGAGCGAGGAAAGACCGGCGGCCAGCCCGGTTGCTCCGGCCAGCTTCAGAACCTCTCGGCGGCTTGGTCGGCGTTCGGCGTGCTCGGCAATCACCTGGTCGGCAGGTACGTCGCGGGTGGCGGCCTCAGCCGCCACCGCTGCGGCCTGCTGCAACCGAGCGAACAACCGGGTTCGAGCCATGAACGTCCATCCCTCCAAGGTGCCACCCGACTCTAGCCGACCCTGGAATCGCGTCCGCGATCGAGGACCGTGCCCCGGGTCGCAGCCCAGGCTCACTCCCCGGTGAGCCGGGTGTGAGCCTGGCGGTGGGATGAATGGCGTCGACGCCGCGGCCAGCCGCAGCCGGAGAACGACCGCCGCTGCGGCGTGGGCCTGACCCTTGACGTAAGAGCAGGGCCGGGCGGAGCCCGCCCGGCCCTGCGCGCTCCTCAGTAGCCGGCGCCGAGGCCGGCGCGCGGCACCTTCGCCAGCACCTGCTGCTGGTAGTAGACCGGGCCGCCCTCGTCAGCCTTCACGCCCGAGGGGTAGTGGGTCGAGACCATGAGCGCGTAGACGTTCGCGTTCGAGATCGCGAGCGCGAAGTAGTCGCCGATGAACCCGCTGCCCGTCGGGCAGGGGTCCCTGGCTCCGGCGCAGGGGTACTGCGAGAGCCCGCCGAGGTGCTGTCCCGGCTGCTCCGGATCCCACGTGAACTCCGAGATCCGCACGTTCGCGCCGACCGGCACCGCCCCGCTGCCGCTGTCCTTGTAGGCCTGCAACGAGGTATCGATGCAGAAGTTCGTCCGCCCGACGTCGGCGGGCAAGACGCTCGGGTCGTTCGGGCACGCCACGCGACGGTCGTAGAACGCCACCGCCACCGCGCCGCCGGGGCCGGCGGCGACCGACGGCTGGAACTGGTCAGTGGGCACGCCGGCCACGTCGACGTCGTCGTTCACCACGACCGGCGTCGTCCAGGTCAAGCCCCCATCGGTCGACTGCGTGAACTTCACGTCCATCTCGCCGGAGGCCGCGTCCCAATCCTCGTAGGTGAGGTAGAGGTGGTCGGGATAGGTCGGGCTCGCGGCGAAGTTCTCGGTGATGCCGTCGCGGAAGCGGGTGTTCGCCAAGACCCCGTCCGGGACCATGTTCACCGTCGTGATCGGCACGAACGGCGTGAACGTTCGGGCGTCGTCGCTCGAGCGGGCGACGTAGACCGTCGAGGAGGTGCCATTGGGCGGGAACGAGACGACCGCGACGTAGACGTTGCCGGCGGCGTCGACCTCCGGGTACACGTACGTGACCGCCGCGCCGACCTGGGAGGGCGGGCTGATCGTGACCGCCTTGGCGAAGGTCAGGCCGCGGTCGCGGGAGACGGCCATGCGCACCTTGGTCCCCTGGCCGTTGAAGACGGCCCAGGCGGCGTACACGTGGTCCTGGAACCTGTTGCCGGGGATGTGGTTGACGGCAACCCACTGCTTGTCCTCGACGTGCCCGGCCTGCTTTGCCGAGGCGTTGTTGGGCGGCTCGAGCGCCACGCCGCCGTTACCCTTCACCCAGTGGCGTCCCATGTCGTCGCTGTACGAGACGTCGATCTCGCCGTCCGGATGGAGCTTCGTCGCGTCGAAGAACGAGTTGAACGGCAGCATCGTCTGGTAGACGCGGCCGGTGGTGTCGAAGTCGACGTTGGGGTCGGTCGTGTCGGTCCAGCTCGGCGGCATGGCCTGGGTGCCGGTCGAGACGCAGTCGTAGCCCTGCACCTGGTTGTTCGAGACCGGCGCCCCGTTCACGATCTGGTGGGCACCGAGGTAGAACATGTAGAAGGTCGAAAACTTGTCGAAGAAGAACTTCGAGCTGCCGACCAGATCCTCCGTCCCCGGCTTGACCGCGATCCAGGACTCGGAGTGGTTGGCGTCGAAGGGGCCAGGCCGGCACGTGCCGGCGAGCGGGACACGCGAGCCGGCCGGGACGGGATAGCCCCCGCCGGTCGTCGGCGAGCTCGCGACGACGTTCGTGAACGGCGCGCTCGCGCTCCAGAAGGCAGCGCCGACCCCGCTGGCGACGGGCATGGCGCCGAGCACGAGCGCGGCCGCTGCGAACGCCGCGAGCACTCCGAGCAATCTCCTCATGGTTCTCCCCCCATTCGCCCGCTTCGGTAGGGCTCGGTCTACCACGGCCGCAAGCTGGCCACCAGAGGCCTAGCGGAAGCCGCAAGGCGGGTTCGGCCCCGGTCAGGGGGTTGGGGGGGCGTGGTGGGCAGGAGGCGGCAGCGGCGCGGGGCGGTTCTCCCCGATCCAGGCGTCGATCCGGGCCCACCAGTCGTAGAGCCAACGGATCTGCGCCTCGCGCCCGCGCGGCACCTCCGCCCTCGGCACCCGCCACCAGCGCACCTTGAGGCTCTGCTCCATCGGCAGCCCGTTCCAGATGTCACCGATGGTGATCAGGTCCTCGAGGCCGGTGTGGGCGACGAAGATCACGTCGGCGGTTGGCGCCGCCCCGATCGCGGCGAGCGCACCGCCAGGCCGCGGGGGGAGCAGGTACCGCATGGCCCGGGCGCGCGCCGCCTCCTCGACCATTTCGCGGTGCTCCAGACGGCGGATGGCGCGAAGCCGCCGGCGCGGGGTGAAGTTGGCACCTTCGGGGAAGATCACCAGCGCGCCGGTCGGCTCGAGCCCAGCGGCCAGCCGCTCGATCGCCTGGAGGATCAGGGTGTCGGCGCCGCGCCTTGGCGTCACGAACGCGTTCGGCAGCCGGTTGATCACCACGTCCAGGCCCGGGTCGAACTGCAGCGCCGCCTTCAGGACGATGCGGGGCCGCCGCCGGTAGCGGTTCAGCAGGTGGTGGACGAGCAGGAACGAGTCGCCCGGGCCGGCGTGGCGGCTCAACACGATCACGGGCCGGGTCAGCCGCGCCGCCGCCTCCTCCGGCGTCAAGTCCGGCTCCTCCACCTCGATGCGGAGCCGGAAGGCGCGGGTGGCGACGCGGACCAGGGTCGCCAGGAACCAGCGCATGATCGCGTAGTGCCGCTCCTGGTACGGCTCGGAGCGCAGCCGGTCACTGAACCCGCTCGCGACCCACAGCGCCAGGCAGGCCGAGAGGGTGACCGACTCCAGCGTCAGCCACACCAGGCCGAACCACAGCAGCCGCAGCGCCCGCCAGCGGCCGGGCAGCCAGGGCGACGCCGCCGCGGCGACGATCACCAGCAGCGGCAGGTTGACCACGACGGCCACCGTGACCACCAGCAGCAGCGGCGCCAGCAGCAGCCGCCGGACGATGCGGGGCGGGAGCACGCCGCTCACCCCGGCGCCGACGTCACGCCGGCGAGGTAGGCAGCGGTCGCCGCGTACGCCCGCTGGATGTGCTCGCCGATGCGGGAGACGTCACGGTAGCGCAGCTGCGACAGGTCCGCGCCGCGGCCCTGGCCGTCGGTCCCCGCCGGCAGGACGTGCACGGTCACCTCCGGCGGCAGGGAGGCCATGTCCTCGGCGAAGCGATGACGCCGAGCGATCTCGAAGGCGACCAGGCCGACCTCCCAAGGGCGCCGCGGCACCTCGAGCGGACGTTCGATGCGGCCGACGTGGAGCACGTACACCGTGCGGGCGCCGAGCGTGACCGCGCGGCCGACCGGGATGCTGTGCACCAGGCCGCCGTCGAGGAAGTGCTCGTCGCCCACGCGCACCGGGGGCAGCAGGCCCGGCACGGCGGCGGAGGCCAGCACCGCCGGGACGACCGGCCCGCTGGTGAACCAATGCGCCGTGGCCCGTTCGATGCTCGCCGCAACGCACTGGAACGGCACCGCCAGCTCCTCGATCCGCGCCACCGGCAACAGCTCCTCGAGCAGCCTGCGAAGCGGCTCGTTGGAGTGCAGGTGCGTACCGGAACGCGCCAGCGTGGCCACGCGCCCGAACAGGGACCCGCCGAACGCCTCGCTGGCAACGCCGTCGCGCCACACCTGGTCGAGCCGGCGCAGCGCAGTCGCGGGATCCGCCGCCACGAACACACCGTTGACCGCACCGACCGAGGTGCCAAGGACCAGGTCCGGCCGGATCCCGGCCTCGGCGAGCGCCCGGAGCATGCCGACCTCATAGGCCCCCAGGACCCCGCCACCGCCGAGCACGAACGCGACCTCCCGCCCCGCCGGATCTCCCACCACCAGTCCCTCCCTCGGCATCCAGCGACGATGATTCCACCCAGAAGGACCGGGCTCAACGAACGCCAGCCCGCAGGCGAGCGCGCCGGGGCAACAGTCCGGCGTCTGGCGACCGCGGCGGTCGATCAGGCCGCGACCACCCTCGCCGTGGCCGTCGCACCACCCACCATCCGAGGCGGCACGATCCCCAGCAGCCGCAGCAACCCCATCGGCGTCCCCGCCTCCAGCTCCACCGTCACCAGCGGCCCGCCCGAGCCCCGCCGCACCAGCACCGAAGCCACCCGCACCCGTCCGACCCCCGAGTCGCCCACCGCCCCAGCCACGAACTCCCCCACGGTCGCCTCGGCCTGCCGCTCCACCACCGCCACCTCCCGCCCTTCGCTGGCGTAGAACGCCCGCACGTCCAGCTCGCCCGCCGCCGCCACCGCCGCTCCGTCCGCCAGGTCGTCCAGGGCCCGATGCCCCAGGAACCAGTTCGACGTGTCCCACCCCAGCGCCAGCACCATCAACACCAACACCACCAGCCCGACCAGGAAGACCAGCGCCTGCCCGTCCTCGGGCCCACGCCCGCCCAGCCCCGATCCGCCGCCTGCTGAGCGGGCGTTCCCACTTGGGACCGCCGCCCGCGGCCCAGCGCCGGTCACGTCCGGAACCCCCGGAACCGGTCCGCCCGGGTGCGGTGCGTCGCACCGACCGTCACGCTCGGCCCGGCGACCGCCCCGAGGAACGGCAGCCGCGCCACCGCCACCCGGTAGGTCACCACCACCCGCACCTCGGCACCCGGACCGAACCCGCCAGCGCACGCCGCCGGCGCGGAGGCCGGACACT
>WNGF01006804.1_pt2 | contig 24099 bp, 28 predicted proteins | sample 5400641 | NCBI WGS metagenome assembly WNGF01 (sample SAMN13153371, study PRJNA577476) | soil metagenome | isolation source: 80 cm soil or saprolite under grassland replicate 2 | place: USA:California | collected 2016-06-15 | reverse complement strand
CCGCATGCTCGGCTGCCTATGGCACTGCCTGATCACCGGCCAGGAATACGACGAAACCATCGCCTTCCCCGTCCCCGCCAAAAAACTTCCCCAGGCAGCTTGACAACTTAACCGCATCGGATGTCTTCGACGGCCGCCTCAGCGCGGGACGCAAGTAACAACAGAGACAGAAGTTACACCGTTATCTTGACAGACCCGCACAGCCGAACAGCGTGACCAAGAGTCGAGCGGATAATCTGCCCTACCCACCTCTCTCTCGATGGGTCGATGCTGTGATGCATGAGCCACAGCGACGATGTTCCGCCGGACGATGTCGAGTTCCTCGAGGTCGGTCCGAAGCGTGGCGTGGTTGGCGCCCTTCGCGTGCGCCGATGGCCGAGGTTGCTGCTACTTTTGGTGGCTGCCGGGTTACGGAACGGTGGCCACGGTTCTCGCCGGATCGCCGTCGACGAGGATCGAGATCATCAACCTCGCCACCGGCGCCGATCATCCGCTCCCGTCCCGCATCGCCTCATCCGTGGCCGATGAGGGATGGGAATCGATGGTCTGGTCGCCCGACAGCCGTTGGCTCTTCCTCGCCGCAAACGGCGACCTCTACGCGGTCGGCTCGTGTACCGGAGAGATCACAGACCTCAGCCACACGCTCGGCACACGCTGCCGGCACTCACTCAGCTGTCCATCCGCGACCGCCGATGAGTCAGCCGGCGCGGCGGACCCGACCCGGGCCGCACCAGCACCGCCGCCCGCCGCGCTCGCATCCACGTGATCGACCTCAACCTCACCACCCTCGATGACAACCTCGCCCAGCCCCAGAACGCCAAGCGCTACCACACCTTCCGGGACTGAACAGACACCGCCATCCCCGGCGACACGCCGAGGGGCACAGGAAACCAAGATTCTTCCCGGTCACCCTCGGTGAGCACTGTGAGCGCATGAGACCAGGAGCGGTTTATCGAGATCATTTCGGTTAAGCTGCCTGAGATGCAGCTTGCTCAGGGTGGACACACAACAGCGCCACCGCATCGCCGAGCGCAGCGACGCGAATCCCCGGTCCCTATGGAGTGGAGTCCAAGTCTCCTTGTGTAAGTGGATGCTCTTGTCGGTTGTTCCGTTGATCGTGTCACGAAGCGGCGATCAACCACGACCGACGATCAACCCGGTCAGGTTGCGTCCGACGACGTGTCGGGCGGCATCGCCGCAGGACCGGGCACGCTTCACTATCATGAGTCCATCGCCTGCCAGCTCGATCGTTGAGTTGCCGGGGCATTGACGGTTTCGGCACGCACTACCGCGGCGAAGACTGATGACACCGTACGGTTACATACAATATTTGATACCGTACGGTTACAATCTAACCCTGCAACCGATCGGTGTCAGGGGTCCCATGATTGTTCACTCGATCGCAGATGCAGCCGCCGCTGTCCGTGGTCGTCGACTGGATCGCGGGCTGAACCAGTCTGAACTGGCCCGCCGCACCGGCGTCTCACGTAAGTGGATCAGCGACTTTGAGAGCGGCAAGCCTACAGCTGAGTTTGGCCTAGTCGTCCGCGTCCTTGAGGAACTTGGGCTGATTCTCAGCATTGAAGACGCTACAGCTGTCCCAGCCACTGCTGAGTCGCAGGACCTGGATGCCCTCCTGGAGGAGCACCGCAGCCGATGAGCAACGTCCTCGCTGTCTTGCTCAACGACCGAGTGGCCGGAACTCTGACGCGCCTGCCCGGCGGACGGCTTCGGTTCGACTACGACGAGCTGTATCGGACCAGCCGCAGTGTGACAACTCTGTCGCTGTCTATGCCGACACAGGTTCGTTCTCACTCCGATCATGTAGTCAAACCATGGCTATGGAACCTTCTCCCTGACAACGAAGCGGTCCTTGGCCGCTGGGCTCGGCAGTTTCACGCTTCCGCATCATCACCGTTCTCGCTGCTGGCAACACCCATCGGACAGGACTGCGCTGGCGCGGTTCGATTCGTGTCACCCGAGGATGTCGAGCAGGCGATCGGGCGGGCTGGCGACGTCCATTGGCTGACTGAAAATCAAGTTGCCGAACGTCTGCGAGAACTCCGCGCCGACTCAACCGCCTGGCTCGGCACATCATTTACTGGCCAGTTCAGCCTCGCTGGTGCTCAGGCAAAGACTGCAATGCTGTACCGAGACGGTCGATGGGGCGTCCCTAGCGGCGCAACCGCGACGACCCACATTCTAAAGCCAGCTGTTGCGGGCTTGGACGATCATGATCTCAACGAGCACCTTTGCCTCGACGCCGCCCGCCGGGTCGGCCTCATTGCCGTGCACACGCGGATCGCTAGGTTCGCTGACCAAACAGCGATTGTCGTAGACCGTTACGACCGCCGTGAGGTCGGGAATCAAGTGCTACGAATTCATCAGGAAGACCTGTGTCAAGCACTTAGCGTCTTGCCGACGCAGAAATATCAAGCTGACGGTGGACCTGGGCCAGCGGATATCGTCCGACTATTCCGTCACGTGATGCCACCACGACTTGCTGACGATGCAGTAAACCGGTTCTTGGATGCTTTGGCCTGGAACTGGCTCATAGCGGGTACAGATGCACACGCCAAGAATTATTCCTTGCTATTGGCAGCGGGCCAGGTCCGGCTTGCCCCGCTGTATGACGTCGCCTCGGCCCTTCCCTACGACATGCATGAGAAGAAGCTACGCTTCGCTATGAGGCTCGGCGGGGACTATTACGTCTTCCCATACCACAATCCTTGGCCCAGAGGCGCCAAGGAAATGGGCGTCAACGGAGCCGCAGTAATCGAGAGAGTGCACGACCTTGCTAAGCATGTCCCGGACGCTTTCGCAGACGCTGCGGCAGCCCCTGACGTCGTTGCCCTGCGACGCGATCTCCCGGCCCGCCTTGTGGACCGCGTCGCCGATCGTGCCGGGCGCTGTGCGCGGCTAATTGCTCCTGAATGCAACTCTGCTTAGCACCCTGCGTACCGGGAGCCGCGAGCGCGCACGTCGGTGCCGAATGGTGCTCAGCATCCCTTAGCTTAGCGCTTGTAGGTGCCGAGAACTATGTCACCTCATGCGACCTGCGCATATTCGTCGATCAGCCCCACCGAGCCGGTCACGGCAAGGCCTTCCAGCCGAGCAGCCGCAGTACTGCGAGGCAGGCGAAGCGTAGGGTCATGGCCGCCGACGGCGCCCGAGACCGAGGCGGTGGCGCAGCCAAACGCCCAACCACAGGCTCCCGGACCCGCGCGATGAGGCCAGATGCTCATCGCCGGGCAACGCCACCTGCGCCTGTTCTGGACGAGTACGCCGCCGACGATGTCCTCGATCGTGTCGCAGGTGAAGTAGCTTTCCTTCCGCACGTCATCCACGCATCGTCGTCGGCGGCGGAGCGCAATCGAGCCAAACGATGGTCGGCCGCGCGGGCATTGCCGTGGCCGAACGGCTCGCGACGGCACCCGTCACCTTCCCGGGCGGCCACGACGGATTCCTCGGCGGCGAATACGGCGGCATGGGCGAGCCGGACGCCTTCGCCACCACCTTGCGCAAGGTCCTCACCAACTCTTGGAGCCCGCCAGGCCATGAGTCACAGCAGGCCGTCTGAGGTGATCCGTCGGCGGCGAGCTCAGCTGGCGAGGTGGCCGAGCAGGTGATAGACGACGAAGGCCGGCCACAGGATGGCTTCCACGACGGCCCACGCCGGCGGGACCTCTGCACTCCTCCGCGGAGGCGCGCAGATCAGGTCGTTCCGGTTGGCCACCAAACGCACTCGCGTCTCGAGCTATTACTCCAGCCGTAGATCCTGATTTGGGCGTGTCGGTGCTGGAGACGGCCTTCCGCCGGTGATCATTTGCCCGCGGTCACGGCTTTCAGCTCGTCGAGCGACTCCCGAATGAGCTGCGGCAAGCCTGGCTGGCTGGTCTCGCTGATCCAGCGCTCGAACGCGATCCTGAAGACAGCGATCCCTGCCTCGGCTGCCAGGCTCGCGGCCAGCTCGCTGACGCCGCGCCGGCGCAACGCGCCGGCGATCGCCGAGGCGAGTGAGGCGAGCTTGATCAACTCGCGCTCTTGCAGCTCCGCATTTGCGGCAATAACGGCCTGGCGCTGCCGGGCGCTTTCGCGGCGCTCCTGGAGCAGGGCGCCGGCAGCCTCCAGGGCCGCAGACCCGGATGGCCAATGCGCAGATGACGCTCTCCCTCGCCTCCCGCGGCGTCCGCTCGTCCGTTGTGCGACTGCCCCCGACGGTGCACGGCGAAGGAGATAACGGCACCGCCCATGGTGTCCGCCGCGCTGGTGTCCGCTGGCGAGGGTGCCGCGCGCGAGGCCGCACTGGCTGGGGACATTGGTTCTGTTGCCAGCCACTTGAGGGGCGTAACCTATCGCGCACAGATAGAACGTGCCAAAGAGGTGCGTGCTACTAGACTTCTCTTGCCTGGGCAAACCTGGCACAGAGGTCACCTAGTGGGACAGAAGTGCGTAGGGGGATAGTCAATGACCGCCAACTTACCGCTCGTGATCGGCCGCAACCGCAAGGTCATCTGGCACAGGATCGTGGCTGTGCTTGGTGCGTTACTGCTGGCGCTAGGGTTGGCTCTGGCCGCCGCTAGCCACGCTGAGGCGGCTACCTGCCCCGTGACGGGATCCACCGGCCAGGAGCAGGATCTGATCGCGTCCATCTGCAACGTGCCACCGAACGCCCAGTATGGGCTGCGGGACTCCGCTGGCAATTCGATGGACACGATGAAGGTGATCGCCACCAGCAGCGCACCGGCCTACATCGCCATCTATCACAATTGTACAACCAATCCGTGCCATGTGCTGTTGGCGTCATCGGGTGATCTGCGGGCCTGGACGTACCGGGCTACGCTGCAAACAGACGGCTCGCAGCCGACAATAAAACGCCTGAGTGACAGGTCCTATCTGGTGGCCTATGAGGCGGCACCGGCCCACCTGGCAGTGGTGTGGTATTCCAGCCTGCCTAATCTGCTCGCGGGCGCGGCGGGCAGCCGCTTCGATATCCCGGACAGCCTGGGCACCTGCCAGGGAACGCCCAACATCTACTCGCCCGTGAGCTACAAGCGCCTATCCCACTCAAAATTCCACATTGGTTTTCACTGGTCGAACTGCGCCAATGACAGGGAAGGCACGGGCACGCTGACCAATTTCACCAAATGGAGCGCATCGAGCTCGACGTGGCTGGATACCGCGCAGGACAACGCAGGCGCGGCTGGCAAGCACGGTGACCGGGATGCGATCTGGCATGGTAGGCAGCTCTATGACGTCGCGGAGGGAACCACCAACCCGGTCTACTCGCCTGCGGACTGGCGGCTCTACTCGTACGGTTTCACCGAAAACGCGGCGGTACTAATTCCAGTCCGAACCGCAGGCGGGTCGACCGCGTTCGCGAACCCTACCGTGACGTCGCTGATGGGTCCGGGCGGAATCAGGGACCTGGTGATCAGCATATTCATTCCCTCGGAGGGAGCTGCCCCGGGGGAAGGCGGCGAACTGCTGTATACCGTGCCGGACAATCTCGCCGCGAAAGAGGGCGCTTTGCCAGCAGTGATCAGAAAGAGCTGACGCACGACCGGTGAGGGTGGGCGGACTCGGCCTTCACTTGGACCAGCGTCAGCCTTGTCCAGGTTGTGTTGAGATCTAGAACCCTTCGGTGTGAACTAGCCGCGCCGCAGCTTGGCGCCTGTTTGGCGCATCTATGGACGGCTCACCATGCCAGGGCGCACGTCCAGTGGCACGATGGCCGACCGCGGATGTCTGTTCGGGCCATCAATGGGCCATCAGGAGCCGGAAACGATCTTTAGGGTGACCAGGAGTGTCGGCGCTCAAGGGCGCAAACTCCCAGGTCAGGCGGCGGAGGCTCGGGGATTTGAACCCCGGAAGGGCGCGAACCCTAACCGCATTAGCAGTGCGGCGCCATAGACCGGACTAGGCGAAGCCTCCCGAACGACCTTGCGGTGCGGCATAGCGTACCGGCCGCGACGCTGGTACAGCAAAGCAACGATCATTATGCCGAACGGCCGCGCGGGCTGGCACGGCCGGGAAGGCTCAGGCCATGCTTGACCCGGTCATGACCGGCCGCGCCCGGTCAGGTCGGGCGCCGCCGTCGTGGCGGCTCATTCATGGCCTTCGTGCTCCCTCACGTGGTACTCGCCCTTGGCGTAGCCCTCGCGCAGGCGCGTCTTGGCGAACTTGCCCACGCTTGTCTTCGGCACCTCGGAAATGAAGGACCAGCGCTCGGGCAGCTGCCAGCGGGCCACCCGGGTGGAGAGGAACTCGCGCAGTTCGGCCGGCCCGGCAGAAGCGCCCTCCCGCAGCACCACTGCCGCGAACGGCCGCTCACCCCACTTGTCGTCGGGAACCCCGATAACAGCGGCCTCGACCACGTCCGGGTGACCCATGAGGGCGTTCTCAAGCTCAACCGAGGAAATCCACTCTCCACCGGACTTTATGACGTCCTTGGCGCGGTCCGTGAGCGTGATGAAGCCACGCGGGTCGATCGTGCCGACGTCGCCGGTGCGCAGCCACCCGTCATCAAACCGGCCGGTATCCTCATCGCGGTAGTACGAGCCGGTGACCCATGGACCGCGCACCTCAATCTCGCCGACCGCCTTGCCGTCGTTCGGCAGAATCTTGCCGCCATCCCCAACCAGCCGCGCCTCTATCAGAGCAATGATCCTGCCCTGGGTGTCTCGGTACCGCCAGGCCTCTTCGCCTGACGCGCCGCGCGGGGGATGTGCGACGCTGCCGAGCGGCGAGGTCTCCGTCATCCCCCACGCGTGGAGGATGCGAACGCCGAGTTCCCTCTCGTAGGCCTCCATCAGCGAGTGCGGCACCGCCGAGCCGCCGCAAACCACCATTCGCAGCGACGACAGGTCGCTTCCATGAACCCGCACGTACCGCAGGAGCTCATTCCAGATGGTCGGCACCGCTCCGGCGACTGTGGGGTGCTCGCTGGCGATAAACCGGGCCAGGGGCTCAGGCTGCAGGAACCGGTCGGGCATCGTCAGGTCGGCGCCCGCGAGCACCGCCGCATACGGCAGTCCCCACGCGTTGGCGTGGAACATCGGTACGACGGGCAGCACTCGGTCCAGCTGCGAGAGGGCGAACGTGTTGCCCAGGCTCACGCCCAGCGAATGCAGGTACATCGACCGGTGGCTGTACACGACCCCCTTGGGGCTGCCCGTCGTGCCGCTGGTGTAGCACATGGCGGCCGCATCCCGCTCATCGAGCACAGGCCAGCTGAACGACTCAGGCTCAGCCGCAAGCAGGTCCTCATACGCGTGCACCTGGCGGCCCGCACGGCCAAGCTGGTCCGCCACAGCGGCAGCCGTTAGGGACGATGGGCCCGTCACGATCACATGGCGCACGGTCGTCATCTGCGGCAGCACGGTGGCCAGCAGCGGCGCGAGGCTCTCATCAGCGATGATCACCTCGTCCGCCGCGTGGTTGGCGATATAGGCGAGCTGGTCTGCCGACAGGCGGATGTTCAGCGTGTGCAGGATCGCACCCATGGAAGGGACGGCCAGATACGCCTCGAGGTGCTCCGCGTTGTTCCACATGAACGTCGCGACTCGCTGGTCGGCATCGATGCCCAGCCGCCGCAGCGCGCATGCAAGCTGTGCGGCGCGGCGCCCTACTTCCTCGTATGAACGGCCGCGTGCCCCTTCCGCGGTGCAGGTCACCACATTGGAGTCGGCGAAGACTGTGGTCCCGCTCCGCATGATCCCTGCGACGGTCAGCGGGGAATCCATCATCGTGCTGCGCACCGGTCACCTCCGTGGAAAAGCCCAAACCGGTCTTCCGGGGATGATCTCACGCGGTGGGCGGCACGTCACTCCGTCAGAACGGCAATGTCGCAGTCACTCTCTCGGCCAGGGTTGTCGGGGCGGGGCATGTACTCGCCGATGTCCCCAACCAGTTCGGCGTCGATGCGCAGCTTGGCCACCGCGCGGGAGATCGTGCTCTTGACTGTGCCCACGCTCACGCCGAGCACGCTGGCGATCTCTGCTTCGCTCATGTCCTCGTAGAAACGAAGGACGACCGCGGCCCGCATCCGTGGTGGCAGCCGCCGTAGTGCTCGCCAGAGGGTGTCGTGCAGCTCACTCACGCCCGCATGATCACCCACGGCCTGTTCTGGGATGTGCTCGGTCGGGTACTCCTCCAGCCGACGCTGGCGCCACCACGAGATATGCGTGTTCACCATCGCCCGGCGGACGTAACCGTCCACCGCGCGCCGATCCTGGATACGCTCCCAGGCCACATACGTCTTGGCCAGGGCCACCTGGACCAGATCCTCCGCGTCGGCGCGGTGCCCAGTGAGGAGGTACGCCATCCGCAGCAGCGTGGCATGGCGCGCTGCCACATAATCGCGGAAGTCAGTGTGATCTTGGCAACCCGGCGCGATGTCGTCCTGCGCCCGCACGACACCCCCGCGCGATTCCCGCACGATACCCCCGCTCACCTCCGGCGCGACGCCCCCGTGCGCCTCCGGTATAGCGTGACCGCCCCCGACGCTCACACCATAACGGTACCTAGCAAGGCCCGGCCGAGTAAGAACCCACCGGCCAGGTGCTCACGTGGCGGCCCGGACCGCGCCCCGAATTCCGGCTAACCGTAAAGCGCGGACCTTGTGACCTAGGCTGAGAAAACTAACGGAACCACTTGACGCAGGGTGCGGAAGTTACGCATGGTCAGGACGGCAGGGGAACGCGTCGCTGGGGAGGGTCGATGGCGTTTCAGCCGCACAATCTCGCGCGCCGCCGGGTACTGCTCAAGCGGGCAATCTCCGGTGATACCGACGACGCCACGCGGCAGACCCCGGCACCGCAGGCACCCCCACGAGCGGTAACTGGCACCGTCCTGGACGCCAGCCCGCACGTCCTCGTGGTGGACACCGGTGCCAGCGAAGAACGGTTTGCCCTGATGGATACCACTTCCGCCTGGCGCGGCAAGCGGATCACGCCCGCAGCGCTCAGCCCAGGGCAACACGTCGTGATCCGCCGTTATGGCCATACCGCGGTAGCGGACCGTATCTGGGCTGACATCGGCCGCATTACCGGAACAATTCTCGAGCGCACCGGCAGTGAGCTGCTCGTCGATCAGGGTCACGGGCGCGGCCGCGGGGTGCTGATCCTCTCCCCGGGTTCCGCAGCCCAGATCCTCGTCCGCTTCCCTAAGCTCGAGCCCGGGTACTTGATCGATGTGATCGGATTACGGCGCGGCGGCATCGTGGCCGGGATTGTGCCTGCGACCTCCCAACCCCCGTATCACAGCACCCGCGTCCCACGAGCGGCGCTCGTCAGGGGCCATGTTCCGAAGGTCGTCAGCGGCACTGCTAGCTGGTACGAGCCCGCCGACGAACCCGAAGACGCACAAGGGACGGCCTACCCCGCCCTCGACCCGGAATCCGGATGCGGCGACGACGCCGGATCCTGTGACGCCGCAGTGAGCTGTGCCCGGCTGCCGTACCTGTCCATTGGCAGCATTCTGATGATCCACAACGACTGCGCGGCAAGGTTCGCGGCCGTCCAGGTAACGGCCTGCGGGTCTACCGCGAGCCACTTCTGTGATCGGTGCCTGACCTGCGGCATGTCACCACGTGGCCGGATCGTCGACCTGACCATGGCAAGTTATGTCGAACTCGGCGGCGAGCTGGACAAGGGTTGTTTCAACGCGACGATCACAATTGGCGGCTGAGATGTTCGGCGCCCTTCGCGAGATCCAGCTTCCGTTGTTGTCGGCGCTGCTCCTGCTCGCCTGTACGGGCAAGGCGGTGCGTGCGGCGCGAACCCGGTCCATCGATGAAGGCCTCGGCCCGACCACCATGTTTCCACTGCATCTCCGTCGGCCGGCGGCCATGGTCATGTGCGCGACCGAGCTTAGCCTCGGCGTCATGCTGGTGGCCACGGCTGGCCACTTGGTGCCATGGGCACCCGCCGCTACCTTGGTCCGGCTCGGCACAGTGCTGCTGTTCGTGACGGCGACCGCGGCCCTGATCGAGCTGCGAGCACACCGCCCCCACGTCGGATGCGGATGTTTCGGCGATCTCAGCACCAGCCCGGNNCCCGGTGAGTTTCCGCACCATCGCGCGCTCCGGACTCTTCACGATCGCCGCCGCGGCCACGGTGGGCGTTCCTCCGGTCCAGCTCACCCCGGAAGGTGTTCTCCCTGGCGCGGTGCACGGGACGCTGGAGGCACGCCTGCTCGTCATACTCGTCGCCGTCGAGATCGTGCTTGTCGGTGCCCTGTCGCCCGAACTGGGCGAGGCGCTGATCCGCCTTGGTTACCGCGAGCCCTGCGAGCGCCGCGACCTAGCGGCGGAGCGCACGCTGGCCGCGTTGCACAGGAGCCGGGCGTGGCGGCGCTACGCCAAAATGCTGGCCAGCCCGGAGCCGCTCGACATGTGGCGCGAGCTGTGCTGGAGATACGTCGTGTTCCCCGGTGAGAGGGATGGGCGCGTGCTCGACGTCGTATTCGCGGTCTACACGAGACGCCGGAGCCCACCGATTCGAGCCGCGATCGTCGATACCGTGACGGGGGAGATCCTCGGCGGCATCGGGATACCACGCCGGTGGGCCGATTCGCCCGGGCAGAAACCGGCGACGGCGCCCGGCCACGAGCCGACTCTGACGCCGGTTCGGTCACGGTAGGAGTTTCTAAGATCATCTAGTGCTGCTGATAGATATCGGTAGACAACGACAGACAACGCGGGTCGGGCCGGGCGTTGGCGGTGGGCAGGCCCGGGGCGTTGGCGGTGGGCAGGCCGGGTGAGGGCTGGGCAGGCCCGGGTGGGCGGACGCTCAGGCTGGCTGGGCTCGCAGGAACTTGCCGAAGTGGGGGACGGTGAAGGCGATGAGCCCTCGCTCCGAACTGTAGATCAGACCTTTCTTGATCAGCCCATCACGAGCGGGAGACAGGCTCGATGGCCGCCGCCCTAGCTCGTCAGCGACGTTGGCGGTGGGCACGGGATCGTCGCCGAGAGCAGCCATCGCCCGCATGTACTCGCGTTCTGCCGGAGTCGCCCGCTCGTACCTGCTGCCGAAGAAGCCCACCGCAAGCTCCGCCTCGGCCTCTGGCGCGGCGACGCGGACATCCTCGGCAGCGATCGGGCTCGCGGCCGCCACATCCCAGGTGACCTTGCCGTAGGCCTGCACGAAATAGGGGTAACCGTCAGCGGCCTGGTACAACGCGTCGAGCGCGCCGGGCTTGAACTCCACGCCCTCTCGTTCCGCCGGGGCGATCAATGCCTGGTCAGCCGCCTCCCGCTCGAGCCGGTCGATGCGCACGTACCGGAACAGGCGCTCCGAGTAGCTCTTGCTCGCCGAGAGCACAGAAGGGAGGTGGGGGAGGCCGGCGCCGACCACGATGAGGGGCCCGCAGGTCTGGGACAGCTCATGGCAGGCGGCACACAGCGCGGACACGTCGGCGGCGGGCACGTCCTGCATCTCGTCGACGAACAGCGCGATTCCAACGCCGAGGTCGGTCGCAATTGACGCCGCATCAGCGAAGAGTTCGGTGAGGTCGATTTCGAGGTCACCGGAATCGGCGCGGCCTCGGACGGGAAGTGCATCGATCCGCAGCGTCGGCACAGGGCGCTTCGACGCCTGTGCGCCACGTGCCGCGAAGGCCCTGAGCACGCCGAGGAAATACTCGATCCGGTCGGGCGCACGGTGCCGTGGCGCGAGTTCGCGCACGGCCACGTGTAGCGCTCCCGCGACCGGGCGCCTGATCGATTGGTCGGGCCTAGCCTCCAGCTTGCCGGTGCCCCACAATCGCCCAATCGCCATCGAGCGGAAGTTGTTCAGCAGGACGGTCTTGCCGACACCGCGCAGGCCGGTGAGCACCATGCTCCGTTCGGGCCGACCTCTGGCGACACGTTCAAGTACCACCTCGAACTGGGCAATCTCGCGGTCACGGCCGGCGAGCTCGGGCGGGCGCTGTCCGGCGCCGGGGGCGTATGGATTTCGTACCGGGTCCACGGAATCGGACTCTATGACCTGATCTAGCGTGCGCCTTAGATTTCGGTAGAAGACCCTAGGCGTGTCGCCCGGCTAGCGGCCGCGCTGCTGTCCGCCACGCCCCCTGCCTGGTCACGCCAGGCCCGCACCCGGCTGCCTGTCACGCCCGGCACTCGCTGGTCCGGCAAAACAGCGCGCCGGGCCTTGACGGCCCGGCGCGCGCTGTTTCCCCCCTCGGCCCGGCGGACTCACAGCCCCAACACGGCCGGCCGACCACGCGGGTTCACATGCTGGCGGGGCCGATTCTGCTCACGCGCTGACCCCAGCGGAATCGTGGAGCCGTGCCGCGCCGCGCCGATGACCCCTCTGGATCGAGGGCCGATGGCCCAAAGGCCCGACGCTCAAGGCGGTGCGAATTGATACTGGGCCGACTGGGAAGGTAAAATTCAACGACTGCTGAGATGTGTGCGATGGCCCGTCGCACACACTCTGTGAGGTGCAACAACCCGTTGCGCACCCAACGTAACGAGCACCCAAAACGCAGCGGGCGGCCAGCGCAAAGACAGCACAAAAGACAGCCGGTCAGGCCGGCCAGCATCCGGCCACAACGGCGGGGACGAGGAGGACACGCCATGTGGGCGATGATCGTTAAAGAGTTCCGCCAGCTGAGGCGAGATCGCCGGACTCTGGCAATGATGATCTTTCTGCCGGTCCTGATGCTGATCATCTTCGGATATGCGGCCAGCTTCGACGTGCACAACATTCCCGTCACCGTCGTGGGGCCACGGGCGAACGAGGTTGCGGCAAGCCTGCATTCGCCGCTTCACGCGACGAAGGTCGCCCCTGGAGAGAACCGGGCCGATGCCGTCTCGGCTCTGCGCGACGGCAAGACCCCCACCGCCGCGGTCGCGGACACCAACGGCACGACGGTGCTACTTGACGGATCACAACTGTTCATCGCCAACGCCACTAAGGCGGCGATCGCCGCGCAGTCGGCACGGGCCGCGCACACCGCAAGCGCGACGCAGAAGCTAAGCGCGCGACAGGAAGCGCCGCCGTCAGGGACAAAGATTGATGTCCTTTTCAACCCAAACCTGAAGACGTCCGACATCATGATCCCCGGGCTCGCCGGCCTCATCCTGCTGTTCGTGGGGATGGTTATCACCAGCCTCGGGGTGGTGCGCGAGCGGCAGGCCGGCACACTCGAGCAGCTTGCCGTCATGCCGATGCGCCCACGGGATGTGTTTCTCGGCAAGATCGTTCCTTACTTCCTTGTCGCCGCGATCGACCTGGCAATAGTGATAGCGGTCGGTGTCGCGCTGTTCTCCGTGCCCTTCCGTGGTTCGATCCTGGTGTTCGGCCTCGGCGCGCTGCTCTTTGTTTTCGTCACGCTCGGTATGGGCGTCCTGATCTCGAGCGTGTCGGAGACTCAGGGCCAGGCGATCCAGCTTGCGATCATGGCGATGCTGCCGCAAGTCATGCTGTCCGGGCTCATCTTCCCCTTGTCGTCCATGGCCGCTGGAGTGCGATGGCTCGGGTACGTGCTACCGCTCACGTACTTCGTTGACATCACCCGGGCGGTGATGCTGCGCGGTGCGTCCCTTGGGTCCGTGTGGGCACCGTTCGTGTACCTGGCGCTGATCGGCCTCATCGTGACGGTGCTGGCGACGCTGCGGTTCCGCCGGTTCCTCGCGCCATCGCCACGGCGGGCGCGCACGGAGCAGGTTCCCGCGGTGGCGACGGCAGGGGCGCCGAAGTGATACAGCAAGCTCCGGCCGCGCAGGCAGCGAGTCCGCTGTTCGGTGTGCGCGGGTTCACCGTCCGGTTTGGCGAGCGTACTGCGCTCCGCGACGTCACGCTCGAGGTCCCAGCGGGGCAGGTCACCGCGGTAGTTGGCGGGGACGGCGCGGGCAAGACGACCCTGCTCCGTGTCCTCGCTGGCGCGCTTACCCGCGGCGCGGGCGAGGTCCGTCGGCCTACCCCGGCCCAGACCGGTTACCTCTCGGCCAGCTCAGGCACGTACCCGGACCTGTCCGTCGAGGAGAACCTGGCGTTTTCCGCCGTCGGCTACGGTCTGCCGGCGGCGCGGGCCCGCGAGCGGAGCAGCGAACTCCTTGAGCGCACCGGCCTGGACAGTGCGCGCCGCAGGCTCGCCGGACAGCTCTCCGGCGGGATGCGCCAGAAGCTCGGCGTGATACGCGCCATGGTTCACGAGCCCGCGTTGCTCGTGCTCGACGAGCCGACCACCGGGGTGGACCCGGTGAGCCGAGCCGATCTGTGGTGGCTGATAGCGCGCGCGGCCGCGGCAGGCGCCGCCGTAGTGCTCACGACGACCTATCTCGACGAGGCCGAACGCGCCGCATTCGTGCTCGCGCTTGACGACGGCGTCGTGCTCACCCAAGGAACCCCGGACGAGATCATCCACGCCGTACCGGGTACTTTCCGAATTCTTTCCGAACGGCCGCGCGGGCCTGCGGCACGGCATGCCTGGCGTCGCGCCGCGTCATGGCGAGTCTGGGTTCCGCCCGGGGACGAAGACGCTCAGGCGGGCGGGGAACCAGGGAAGATCGCGACGCCTGACCTGCAGGACGCGGTGATTGTTGCCGCGCTCGCGCGAAGGGCTGGTGACCAGTCATGACGGACGTGCTGGCACAGAGCATCGGTGCGACTCGTGTGTTCGGCCACCTTGTCGCGGTCGACCATGTCAACCTTCAGGTGGCGCCGGGAGAGGTGGTCGGCCTGCTTGGCGCCAACGGTGCGGGCAAGACGGTGCTGATCAGGATGCTGCTAGGCCTGCTGCCACCAACCAGCGGCGATGTCCGCCTGTTCGGGCAGCTGCCATCCATTGAGACCCGCCGCAGGCTTGGTTACGTGCCGCAGGGGCTCGGCCTGTACGACGACCTCACACCGGCCGAGAACATGGCTTTCGCCAAGGCGACCTTCGGCGTGGGGAATGCGGAGTTGCCCGCCGACCTGCGCCCGATAAGCAAGACCACCGTCGGGCAGCTTCCGCTGGGCTTGCAGCGCCGGGTGGCGTTCGCTGAGGCGCTCTCCCACCAGCCGGACTTGCTGGTCCTGGACGAGCCAACCTCTGGCGTAGATCCGCTTGGCCGGGCGCGGCTGTGGGAGATGATCGGCGACGCCGCGGGCGCAGGCGCGGGCGTACTTGTTACCACCCATCACATGGACGAGGCAGAAGAATGCGACCGCCTCGTGGTGATGGCCGAAGGCCATGTGGTTGCGGAGGGCCTTTTGTCCGACATCGTCGGCTCCGCCCGGGTGACAGTGATCGAGACACCCGATTGGGCTGGCGCGTTCGATGCCATCGAACGCGCCGGATCCGCCGCCGCCCTTGTCGGCCGAACGCTCCGTGTGCCTGGTGCCGCTCCGGCGGAGGTGCGGCAGATGCTCGGCGACCTGCCCGCCCATGTCGGCGAGGCACCCGCCACGCTTGAGGAACGCTTCCTGGAACTCACCCTTTCCGGGGCTGCAGGCGACGGGGCAGCGGCGGGCCGGGCGGCCGGCGGGGTAGCGAGCCGGGCGGGGTAGCGAGCCGGGCGGCCGGCGGGTACGGGCCGGCGGGTACGGGCCGCCCCCGACCCGCGGAGGGACTCTACGGGCCGCCCCCGACCCGCGGAGGGACTCTACGGGCGGGCCGAAACCCCTGACGCAGGCAGGCCTGATGGCGCACCTGCGGTCATATCGGGTCTCGGCCTTGTCGATATATGGGAACAATGCGCTATGATTACATGATCTTACTTAGCGTAACCAAATGGCGGGGGCGGAATCGGCGTGCGGCGATACTTGACAGGCATGACTGTCTTGCTTCAGAGCGACAAGCGGGGGATGGCAGCGGCGCTCGCCGCCGCACTCACGATGCTCATCACACTGACCGCTGTAACCTGCGGGAGCGCGGCTGCGGATCAGCGCGGTATCACTGGCGCGATCGCCTCGAAGGTTCACGGTATATGCCTGGCTGCCTTCCCGGGTTACCACCGCCGCGGCCTCGTAGCGGGCGTCGATCGTTGCACAAGCAAGGCCGCCCAGAGTTGGACGCTGCCTGGCGACAACACCGTCCGCATCAAGGGCAAGTGCCTGCAGGCCAGCAGGAAGACGGCGGGCGCTGGCCTTGTGCTTGCCACCTGCAGCGGATCAGACGCTCAGTTCTGGGAAGCCGACGGGGTCGTCCGCGTTCCTGGCGATGAGCTGCTCAACCCGTGGTCGGGCAAGTGCATGGAGGACCCGCACGGCTCCACGGCCGCCGGTACCCAGGTCCGGTTGGGGACGTGCAGCCGATCAATGGCTCAGACCTGGTACCTGCCGCCGAGCCACCCCAACTGATGAGCGCTCAGGACGTCTGGGCGACGATCCGCTCACAGCTAGACTGTACTGTGTAGTTTCAATCGGTGAGCGTGGGGTGATTTAGTCGCTGTTGGGCTCCGGCAACCGCGCGGCAAAGGCGGCCGCCTGCGTACGACGTTCCATGCCGAGCTTGGTCAGCAGGGATGACACATAGTTCTTTGCGGTTTTCTCGGCCAGGAACATGTGCTCGGCAATCTGCCGGTTGGTCATACCTTGGCCGATCAACTCCAGCACCCGTTTCTCCTGGTCGGATAGCGCGGACACGGGATCGACGACAGCCATGCGCTCGCGCAGCCGCTCCATGACACGCTGCGCGGCGTGCGAATCGAGCATGGAGTGGCCAGCTGCCACGGTGCGCACCGCGTTCACGAGATCCGATCCGCATGTCTGCTTCAACACATAGCCCGAGGCCCCGGCCATGATGGCACCGAGGAGCGCCTGATCATCCCCATAGGAGGTGAGCATCAGACAGGCAGTCCCGGGAAGCTTCGAGCGGATCTCACGGCAGACCGAGACGCCGTCACCGTCGGGCAGTCGTACATCGAGCACGGCAACATCCGGCCGCAATGCCGGCATCCGACCCAGCGCTGACACCGCCGTCCCGGCTTCGCCGATCACGTCGATGTCCGGTTCTGCGGCTAGGAGTTGCTGCACTCCACGGCGCACGATTTCGTGATCGTCGACGAGAAAGACGCTGATCCGCCGCAGGCCTCCCGTCTCCTCATCCAGCTGTGCTCCCTGCTCCTCCATGTATGTCCCCCATCCCCGCCTGGTCGGCACCCGCGCCCTGCGGCGAGAACCTTGTCCCCACGCGACAACACTTGGTCACGTTGACAACGCTGTTACTTACGCCTAGCCGCAACGTCGAGTCCCTCGCCGTGTTGAAACCTAATGTCACTACCATGTTACTATTCGTAACTGACATCTCTGCGCCCCACGGGCACACAGGACCGGGCATATATAGCGGGCTGGCCACGTGGAAGGGTTGACGCGATGACGGCGAGCTCAGCCGAACGGCGGGTTCTTGTCGTCGATGACGCCGCCGACATGCGGACCCTGATCAGGCGCGCGCTCAACGCAAGCGGATACGAGGTCGATGTCGCTGCCACCCTCGCGGAGGCGTACCGGCTTGGCCCAGCCGGGTACGACGCGGTGCTGGTCGATGCGAACCTCGGCGCTGAGCGAGGCCTCGATCTGGTCGAGGATATGGTGTCAAGAGACCAGGGCGCGACCAGCCGCTGCCTCGTGATCACGGGCGGATCCGCCGACCTTGTTCCTGATGGTGTCGCCTGCCTCTCCAAGCCGTTTCGGATCGGCGACTTGCTCGATGCCGTCCGTACGCTGCGCGGGCCGGACACTCCTGCCGCTCGTGGTCCGCGCCTAGCCCGCGAGTCGCCCGGTGTGCACGCAGCGGACACGCCGGGTCCGCGCACAGCTGACGCGCCGCGTGTCCGCGCGGCGGACGCGCCCGGTCCGCACCGGGGTCATGCGCCTGTTGTCGAGCCTGACCCGCGCGCAGGTCACGAACACGCCGAGGCGGCGCACGGCAGGGAATCGCCCGGGCCTGCGGGGAGTGAGCCGACGGCGGATAAACCGCAAGCGTGGCAGCTGCTCGGCATGACCCGGGCCCTTCGCTCGCGTGAACGCGGCGAACTGATCGGCTTTCTGCATGACCGCCCCATTCAGGAACTCACCGCTGCCGCCCTCGAACTGGACATGATGCGAAGGACAGCGACGTCCGGTCTGGCGGAACGTATCGATGCGGTCAGGCAGCGGCTCGACGCGGCGGCCGGAGCATTGCGCTGGCTGGTCGACGGACAGTGGCCCTTCGTGCGACCCGAAACCATGGTGGCCGCGGCATTGCCGCAGAGGACTGCCTGGTTGCTCGCCGCGCCCGCAACCGTGGACGTCGGCGAACATCAGGTACGGTTGTGCGCGACAGAAGTCGCCACCATCGCTGACATTGTCGAGCTGATCTTGCTTGCGCTGTTGCCTGGCCGCCCGCCAGCGCAGGCGCATGCTGCGGTGCGAGCGGAGGATCACCTGATCCAGATCGCGCTGACCCTTGCCTGTGGGGCGGGGGAGGACGATGCGGTCGGCGACCCGGCAGCAGATCGGGCGCTGAAGGAGATGGCGGCAGCGCTGGGGGCCCGCGTGCACGCCGAATTCCGTGCCAAGCAGTGCCGAGTCTTCATCACGCTCCCGAGACAGCCCGCCTCGCTTACCGACGGCGGCCGCATGTGACCCTGCCTGTCTGAGCCCTGCCTGTGTGAGCCCTGCCGGCCCGACCCCGCGTGCCCGAGGCCTGTCTGCCCTGAGCCCTGCCGGCCCGACCCCGCGTGCCCGAGGCCTGTGTGCCTGGCCCGGCCGCCCATTTGGCCAGGCCGTTTGGCCCTGGGATCGCCGAACGGGGTGGGCCTAAAAGCTATGCACAATTCCTCGTCCCGAGCGGGGCATCGTCCTCTAAGAAAGGCACGGTTGATCACAGAGAGTGGACATGTCAACACCCTTAGTACACAGGAGACGTCATGTCACTCAATGTCAAGCCACCTCGGCAAAACTTTCGTAACTCCGCTTCAACCATGCCCCTTGCCGCACCGGCACAAGCAGCGGTCAGGCTGGCGCGGACTACCAAGATCCAGGTGCGTACGGCAGCGGTCGCGGTCTCCGCCGTTGTGGCAGGTCTCGTACTCTCCGTCGCTCCTGCCCAGGCGAGCACGACAACCGTTCAAAATCATTCGCCATACGCTCCCTCGGTTACATACACGGGCCGGAATAGCGAAATTGAAATGCGGGCAGCATGCGCAACCCCAACGCACCGTGACCAAGCGGCGTGTTTCGCCATCGCACGGCAGAGCGCCCAAAGCACCGCAGGCGCCCACGCGAAAACCGGCGACAGCGCCACGCCCTCGGCGACGCCCTACGGATACGGGCCGTCGACCCTGCGCAGCGCCTACAACCTGCCAACGAGCCGCGGCTCGGGTCGCGTGGTAGCGGTCGTCGATGCCTACAACGACCCCAACGCCGAGTCCGATCTTACGACCTACCGCAGCACGTACGGCCTGCCGCCGTGCACCACCGCAAACGGCTGCTTCAAGAAGATCAACCAGAGTGGCGGCACGAGCTACCCGAGCTCCGATGTCGGCTGGGCCAGTGAGATCTCACTTGATCTCGACATGGTCTCCGCAGTCTGCCCGAACTGCCACATCCTGCTCGTTGAGGCCTCGAGCGCGTACCTCAGCGACTTGGGGAAAGCAGTCAACGAGGCGGTGAGCCTCGGTGCGCGGTTCGTGTCCAACAGCTACGGCGCCGCGGAGTCGTCGTCCGACATCACCTACGACAGCCAGTACTTCAACCACCCCGGCGTAGCGATCACCGCGTCCGCTGGCGACGGCGGCTACGCAACCTCGTATCCTGCGGATTCCCGGTACGTCGTCGCGGTCGGCGGCACCAGCCTGACGGCGAGCAGCTCGGCGCGAGGATGGACAGAAAAGGTGTGGAGCGGCTCCGGTTCCGGATGCTCCGGTTACGATGCGAAGCCGACCTGGCAGACCGACACGGGGTGCGCCAAGCGCACCGGCAACGATGTCTCGGCTGTTGCCGACCCCAACACGGGCGTCGCGGTATATGACACCTACCAGTCGAACGGCTGGCAGGTCTATGGGGGCACCTCCGCGTCCGCGCCCATCATCGCCGCGACGTACGCCCTGGCCGGCACTCCGCTCTATGGGAGTAGCCCAGCGTCGTACCTGTACGCTCACCAGTCCGCGCTGAACGATGTCACCACCGGCAGCGACGGAACGTGCAGCGTGTCCTACCTGTGCACCGCGCGCGCTGGCTACGACGGCCCCACGGGTCTAGGCACGCCGAACGGTATTACCGCGTTCCTGTCCTCATGAGACGGTGCCGCGCCTGGTGCGCGGGGCAGCTAGCCTCACGCTAACCAGGGCCCGCCCCGCCGTAAGACGGCCCCTGACCTGCTCCCGAAGGTCAGGGGCCGTTTGCTTGCGCCTGGACCGGCCTGATCAAATGGGCATGGTACTTCGCACCCACCGCGGTGAATGCGTGTGATCACCTGCACTGGCCCTAGCAGGCCTGCTGATCGTCACGAATCTTGGCCCCACCTCCGTGCTGATCCCGCTGTTGGTGGGTGCAGCGTGTCGTCGCGAATGTTGGCCCCCGCCATCATCGACCGCGTAACCTTCAACGCCCACATCCTCGAGACCCGCACAGCGCCCTGCCGACTCCGCACCAGCAAGACTTCCGCACGGCGCGCGGTCGCGGCGACCTTGGGGGAGGCTTTGGGTCGGCGGCGGGTGAACGCCGGGCCGGGGCGACGGGGTTGTCCCGCGGGGGCGGGTTTTGGCCGGTGTTGGTGAGCGGTGCCCAGGCCTGGCGCAGGTGCCAGGACGGATAGCAGGCGACCATGCAGATCAGCACGTGGGTTTGACGCGGCCGTCGAGGCGGTGGTAGGTGGGGCGCAGGTCCAGGTCGTCTTGGCTGGGAAACCTGCTCGACGTGGGCGAGGTCCTTGTAGGCGGCCACGGCCGCTGGGGCGTCCAGGCTGTCGGTGGGGACGGGGGCGCGGATGACGTAGATCCCGTCGAAAGGCCGCCTTGGCGTCGATGTTGCCGTGGTCGCGCCGCCAGGTGAAGGATGCCTCGCCGATGTCGAGGAGGAAGTGCTTGGCGACCTTGCGCTTGTTGATCACTTTCCCGGCACGAACACCGATCTTGGCTGGGCCGACAGACGTGAGCCCTGGCGGGGCGCGTCACTGAGCGCAGCCGTTCGGGAAAATTGGATGGCGTTGTCTCTTGCTGGGCGGCCGCGCTCCTCTTTCCATCGTCTCCCATGCCCGCCCCGCGCTGCGCGTGAGGTGGCCTTAGAGGGAGTGGGGGGCAGCCGTTGACCTTGCCCGCTACGGTCGGCGTTTCTGCTCTTACAGGCGTGCCCGTAGCGCCTCACACAGCACGTGCGCGGCGCACAAGGTGTGCGCCGCGCACGTGCCATCGGGTGCTTGTCAGTGTGCCCTGAACGCCGCCACGCCGTTCGGTGTGCCCAGCCCGGTCGGACCGTCGTAGCCCGCTCGCGCCCGGCACAGGCGGGATCCGCCACAGGAACCGTTTCTGCCGGAGGTCACGTCGTGCAGCGCGGCCCGGTGCGTGTAGGCGTAAGAGGCGGGGTAGGTGCCGGGTCGCGGCTTGCCCGCCAGGGCGTAAGCGGCGGCGATGATGGGGGCTGCCGCAGACGTGCCCCCATAGACCTGCCAGCCATTCGAACGGAAGGTGTCGTATACGGCGACACCAGTGTTTGGGTCGGCAACCGCGGCGACGTCGTTGCCGGCACGTCGGCCGCAGCCTGTGCGGCCCTGCCACGACGGTTTGGCGTCATAGGCCGAACAGCCCGAGCCTGTACCGTGCCAAGCCTTTTCCGACCAGCCACGCGCTGAGCTGGAACGCCGCAGAGAGGTCCCTCCGACGGCTGTGACATATCGGGAGTCCGCCGGGTAGGCACTGCCATAGCCGTCGTCGCCTGCGGACGCGGTGATCGCCACGCCGGTATGGTTGTAGTACTGGCTGTCGTAGCTGGTGTCGGACGACGACTCTGGTGCGCCATAGCTGTTGGAGACGTATCGCGCACCGAGTCGCACGGCCGTGTTCACGGCCTTGCCAAGATCGCTCAAGTAGGCGCTGGACGCCTCGACCAGCAAAATGTGGCATTTGGGGCAGGTTGCCGAGACCATGTCGAGATCAAGTGAGATCTCAGCCGCCCAGCCAGCATTGGCGCGGGGGTAGCTCCTGCCACCGCGCTGGTTGACCTTCCTGAAGCAGCCGTTTTTGGCGGTGCAGGCCGGCAAGCCGAAGTTGCGCCGGTAGTGGGCGAGATTGGACTCTGCCTTCGGGTCGTCGTAGGCATCGACGATCGCCACCACGCGGCCGTGGCCGCGACCCGATGGCAGGTGGTAAGCACTCCGCAAGGAGGATGGCCCATATCCGGCGACCGTGAACGGCGCGGCCGCCTGATTGTCGCGGCTTCCGGCGTGCTGAGGTGCGCCGCTTCGGGTGTCCTGGCGTGCGACCGCGAAGCACGCAGTCTCGCCGGGATGCGTTGCGGGCGGACATGCGGCGCGCAACTCGATCTGGCCCCCCGGGCCGGTGAAGGCGCTCTGCGGGGCGAAGGGCAGGTGGTTGCCCTCCATGTTGCGCTGAGCAGCTTGGGCGGGCGCGCCAGCGAGCATCAGACCGGCTGCTGCCGCGAGCGCCAGGCAAGGGATCGCCATGGCGGCACGTCTCGGGTCGACGCTGCCACGCCACCCGCCCGCTGCCGCCCGAGGCGAGGTGCCCTGTTGTGGAGCCCGGTTGAGGTGGAGGGACATGACATCTCCTGCGTAGAAAGGTTGGTGTCATACCCACTGTCCGTAATTTTCCTGGCCTGTCCGCAGAGGCACATGCCCTGTATTGGGCGAGGCGTCGTCCCGGTCCATTCGGGCCCTGGGGGCGACAGGCGGCCCGGGCCGAATGGCGAAGCTGCCGCATACCAGCGGCTCACACCAGCCCGGGTAGCTCGGCAGCCGGAGGTTTGACGGGACCGAGCAGCCGCGCTCAATCGGTGTCGGCAGCGGGCTCCACGGCGGCTGGCCGTCACTGTCTCATGCGCGGCAGTAATGATTCGCCTCACAGGGGGTAGCTCACCTGCGGTCCAGCCGGGTGGTGTCAAAGCAGACCCGGCTGAACAGCTGATCGTCCGTAAGGAGGCCACGCATGGGCGATTGCGTCATTCAGCCTTGCGCGGACATAGCCGCGCTGAGGGCGCAAGTGCGGTGCCTAACGCGCCAGATCGAGAACCTGACCAGAGAGGTAGGCGTGCTGACCGAGCGCCAGCGTGAGGCGAATGAGCTTGAGCACATCATCCGCCGTGCAAGGTTCGCGCCATACGTGGATGCGCTGCACCACGTAGATGGGCACGAGGCGGGATTGCCGCGACGGCATCTCCGCCTCGTCCGCTAAGGACGGGACCGCTGCTCCAGCATGCCCCGCTGAGGTCCGCCCAATCGAGGCGCACGTGGGTCAGATCGGCCTGTCCGAGACGGGCGCAGGCTAGGACAGCGCTGGACAGGTCTGCGCCCAAATTCCGGGTCTTTGTGCCTTAGAAGATCGCACTTTAGCGGTTCAGGCTCGAAAGGGCGGGAGTGCGCCGTCTTTGTCTCGCCGGGTCCACGGAGGTCGTGATGAAACCCATCGGCAAGACCCGCGCTGCGGTCCTGGCCGTCCTCGCCCTTGCTGGCGCTGACCGCCTGGCGCTGTGGCGCTTATGTCGTGACAACGTAGAGGTACTGACCCTGCGCGGTGATCTTGTCCACCTTGGTCGCGCGAACCGTGTTGGGGTTCGAGTGTGCGATCAGGCCCGGTGGCAGTATTTCGACGCGCCGGTGGCTGCCTCCGGCGAGGGGGTGTAGCCGATGTGCTACGACCAGGCCGTGAACAGCCAACCGGGGCCCGCCAGATCCGAGTTATCCAGGCGTGATTTCGTGCACGGGACGGCGGCTGTCGGCGCTGCCGTGGCCATTTTCCGGCGGATGCCGCGGCTGCCCCTGCGTTCGGCGGCCCGCGACGTCGCTGCGGACGGTACCTCTGCGTACTCGATGGCGATGCACATACATTCCTCGTTCAGCGAGCAGAGCGGCTCGATGGATGGCCAGCTTTTTCAGGCGGCCAAGAACTCAGTCGACGTGCTGTGGTGGACGGACCATGACTATGTGATGGATGGGATCGGCTACCGCAAGACG
>WNGF01008880.1_pt1 | contig 24103 bp, 34 predicted proteins | sample 5400641 | NCBI WGS metagenome assembly WNGF01 (sample SAMN13153371, study PRJNA577476) | soil metagenome | isolation source: 80 cm soil or saprolite under grassland replicate 2 | place: USA:California | collected 2016-06-15 | reverse complement strand
CCGCGCCCGCGCCGCACGACAGCCGCTTCATGAAAGGAGTTGCCATGAGCAACGGACACGACAAGCCGGCGAGCTTCTTCTCGTCGCCGAGTGAGGCGATGCAGGCACCGCCGGAGGAGTTCCTCTATCTCGCCTGCCTGCACGAGGGCACCGGCGTCGAGGCGCCCGACTTCCTCGCAGTCGTCGACGCAGAAAAGGGGCAGATCGTCCACGAGACGCCGATGCCGAACGTCGGCGACGAGCTTCACCACTACGGCTGGAACCGCTGCAGCTCGGCCTGCCACGGCCCCGATCGCTCGCATCTGATCGTGCCGGGCTTCCGCTCGTCGCGGATCCACATCGTCAACGTCACCGACGATCCGCGTGCGCCGCGGATCGAGAAGGTGATCGAGCAGGACGAGCTCGTTGCGAAGACGGGCTACACCCGGCCGCACACCGTTCACTGTATGCCCGGGGACAACGTCGTGATCAGCATGCTCGGCGACGCCGATGGAAACGGTGCCGGCGGGTTTGCTGTCCTCGACGCCAAGACCTTCGAGGTCAAGGGCCGCTGGGAGAACGGCGGCGGCACGCCGTCCCTGAACTACGACTTCTGGTACCAGCCGCGCAAGAACGTCCTGATCTCATCGGAGTTCGGCGAGCCGAACGCCTACGAGAAGGGATTCGACCTCGACGACGTCACCGCCGGCCGCTACGGCAGCCGGCTCCATTTCTGGAACCTGGAGGAACGGACTCTGACCCAGACCGTCGATCTCGGCGAGACGGGTCTGATCCCGCTCGAGATTCGCTGGCTCCACGATCCCGACGCCGAAGAGGGATTCGTCGGCGCCGCGCTCTCGAGCACGATGTGGCGATTCCGGCGCGACAACGGCGGCTGGGGCGCCGACCAGGTGATCGCGGTCGAGAGCATCGAGCTGGAGGGCTGGCCGTTCCCGGTGCCCGGCCTGATCACGGATCTACTCGTCTCGATGGACGATCGCTTCCTCTACTTCTCGAACTGGCTCCACGGCGACCTGCGCCAGTACGACGTCTCCGATCCCGCGAACCCGAAGCTCACCGGGCAGCTCTGGCTCGGGGGCCTGCTCGGCAAGCCGAGCGACGCCGGCCGCGAGCTGAACGGCGGGCCGCAGATGATCCAGCTGTCGTTCGACGGGAAGCGACTGTACGTGACCAATTCGCTGTACTCGACCTGGGACAACCAGTTCTACCCGGGGCTGCGCTCCTGGCTCCTGCGGGTGAACTGCGGCCCGGACGGCGGCATGGAGGTCGACCGCGACTTCTTCGTCGACCTTGACGACCGTCCAGGCGGGCCCGCCCGCGCCCACGAGGTGCGGCTGCAGAACGGCGACTGCACGACGGAGATCTTCCAGTGATCGTCGCCCACATCATGGGGATCCCCGTCGAGGAGAACGTCCTGCAGCTCGCGCCGGCCGGCGCGGTGATGGTGACGGCGGTCGCGATCGCCGGTCGGACGGGGCTCGGCCGGCTACGACGCCGGCTTCGTCACCACTCGCGTCAGCGAAACGGGGTTTGATCGGCGAGAACCTCCGCCATCCATCGCTGAGCCTCGCGGACGAGCACAGGGTTCGTCTCCAGGGTGTAGTACGACAGGGCCCCCAGCGCCTGGGAGAGCGCCCAGCCGCGAGCCCGAGCCCAGGTCGACTCGTCGACCGCGAGCGCGGTCCGGAAGATGTCGCGCGTGTCCGCGGAGAGGATCTTCCACGCGACCATCACGTCGCATGCGGGGTCGCCCACGCCGAGACACCCGAAATCGATCACGGCGCTGAGCCGGCCCCGTTCGACCAGCAGGTTTCGAGAGTCGAGGTCTCCGTGGATCCATACGGGTGGGCGCCGCCATTCTGGTGCCCTGAGAGCTGCTTCCCACGCCGCGGTCACCGAGCCGATGTCGATCGTCCCGCCCAGGGAGGCGATCGCGGTGCGAGTCATCTCGTCTCGCGCCGCCAGCGGAACACCGCGAAGCGAGTTGTGCTCCCCCGGCGGCGGCCCTTCAGTGGGGTCGACGTGCTGCAGGGCGGCGACGAACTGCGCCAGGTCGGTCGCTGCCTGGCCGAGATCGGCGATGCGTTCGACGGTGGCGGTTTCGCCTTTGAGCCACGAGTAGATGGACCACGCGAAGGGATAGTCCTCGCCGGGCTCCCCGATTGCGAGCGGAATGGGAATGGCAAGCGGTAGGAGCGGCGCCAGTCTCGGCAGCCATCGACGCTCCTTTTCCAGGCGTTCGATGTCCACTTGTCGGCGGGGTAGCCGCACGACCATGTCATCGCCAAGCCGATAGAGCGCGTTGTCCGTCCCAGGGGAAGGGACCGGTTCGATCCGAAGCCCCGCCCACTGGGGGAACTGCTCCGCGAGTAGCCGGCCGACGAGAGCGGCGTCGGTGTCTACCTCGTCTGCGTGCATCTTCTTCACGTGCTGGGCTCCTGGACGCGTCGCGCGAGGTGCAGCAGGTACTCCTCGCGGTTCAGCGGGTTGTGGTCCGACCGCGGCCGGGTCGGGACCTCGCCCCGGACCGGCTGGTAGCGCTCGAAGGCGAGCTCGAGGACGCCCTCGCCGCGGGTCAGCGCGCGCAGCTGTTGCTGGAGCTCGTGCATCCGGGCCGCCGGTATCTCACCTTCCAGCGTGCAGGACGAACCTCGCATCAACGGGGTTTGCGGAACGGCCTGCAGCCGTCCCAGCGCTGGCAGCACGGCGCCGAGCATGTCCGCCGGGATCTCCTCGAGGTGGAAGCGGTGGATCGGCTCGCACACCGTGGTGCCGGCCTCCTTCAGAGCGTCCATCAAGACGAGCGCCGTCAGGCTGCGGAAGTCCCCGGCGGTACTCGACATGGCCTTGTTGAAGCCCTGATGGGAATGGCTCTGCCGCGGCGTGTAGCCGGAGTGCGTCATGGTGACCAGACAGTCGGTGACCTGCCATCCGTAGATGCCTTCGCGCAGCGTCTCGTGCACGGTCTCCTCGACCGCCTTGAAGAACGAGCGCGGCATCGTCCCGTGCAGCTCGACTTCACGCCGGAAAGCGACGCCGGTATCGATCGGCGCCGGCTCGATGCGCAACCCGACGGCGCCGAGGGGGAACGGATTGGACGGGTCGCCCTTGCTCTCGACGGCCGAACCGGTGCCCATGGGCCGTTCGACGCAGATCGTCGTCGTCTCGCGGAAGCCGATGTCGAGGCCGTAGTCGTTCGCCAGCGTTTCCTGGATGACCTCTTTCTGGACCTCGCCGTAGAGCGAGACGTAGATCTCCTGCCGGACGTCGTCCTGCCGCAGGTTGATCAGCGGGTCCTGCTCGGCGAGCTGGGCGAGCGCAACGCGGAGCGCTCCTTTGTCGGCGGGACGGCGCGGAACAACCACGGTTTCCAGCGTCGGCGGCGCGAAATGGTGATGCTCCGAGGCCGTTTCCGAGCTGCCGATCGCATCGCCGATCTGGATCTCGGCGAGCCCCGTGAGCTTTCCGATCCGCCCTGCGGCGACCGACGAACGCCGGACGACCGACCCCCGGTCGAAGACGCCGATCGCGGTGACCTTCGCCTCGTCGTCCCGACCGAATCGCAGCCGGTCTCGCACTCGCACCGCTCCCGAGAACATGCGAACGTAGGCGATCTTCTCCCCGGCCGGGCCACGTTCGACCTTGAAGACGGTCCCCGAAACAGGGCCGTCGACGTCGCCCTCGGTCGCGGGCAGCAGCTCGGCCACTCCGGCCATCAGCGGATCCACGCCGGCACCCGTCTTGGCCGAGCCGAAGTACACCGGATGCACGAGCGCCTGCTTGGTCTGCTCCGCGAGCTCGGCGCGGAGCGCGTGGTAGGAAAGCGCCGTCTCGTCGTCGACGTACGCGGCCAGGATCGAGTCGTTCTGATCGGCGAGCACGTCGGCCAGCCTCGCGGCGAAAGCAGCATCGGCCTGGCCGTACGGAGTGAAGCCGGCGCTTCGCGTGCCGAGGTCGCTCGCCGATCCCATTGCGACGATCGCCGGCGTCAGCTTCTCGGAGATGTCCTGCAGGACGCCTTCGGATCGCGCGCCGCCGCGGTCGATCTTGTTCACGAAGACGAGGGTGGGAACGTGCAGCCGCTGCAGCGCTCGCATCAACAGGCGCGTCTGCGCCTGCACGCCCTCCACGGCCGAGATCACCAGCACGGCGCCGTCGAGCACGCTCAAAGATCGTTCCACCTCGGCAATGAAGTCCGGGTGGCCGGGCGTGTCGATCAGGTTGACGGTGACGTCGTCGACGACGAACGAGACGACGGCGGTCTTGATCGTGATGCCGCGCTGCTGTTCCAGCGCCAGCGAATCGGTCTGGGTAGTGCCGGCATCGACGCTCCCGACCTCGTCGATGACCCCGGCCGCGTACAGCAGCCGCTCGGTGAGAGTTGTCTTACCGGCGTCTACATGAGCCAAAATCCCCAAGTTCAACGTTCTGAGCAGCAAGCGTCATATCCTCCGAATAGGTGCCAAGACCCTTCTGAATGGACATGAACGCTCCGCGCATCTCGTCTCCTTGGTTCAGTTGGCTACTGCCTTCAAAAGCATATACCCATCCCGGAAAGACCCAGTTGCCCGGCGACCCAGCCGGGCGCCAGCGTCTGAGCTGCCTCTGAGGTGGCCTAGGGCTCCTTTCAGGCGTATCTCAAGGATTGCGATTGCTCTGGCACACGCATGCGTGCAGCCGTCTCGGTACATCCAAGGAGGGTCGCGATTAGCTCGTACTCGGCCTCTAAGGACCGCTGGGTTTCTACGGAGTCTCGGCTCCTAGGCTCAGTCGCTCGGCGACGGCAACCTCGTAGCGCTCGACACCGACGATCGTCTCTCCACTGCCCTCGGCTGCCTGCTTGCGAAGCTGGTTTGCCTGCTCCTCGCTTGCCGTCAGCGAATCTTCGCTGTCCCACAGCGTGATCAACTTGAAGAGGCCGTTGTCTCGGTCAACGAGCGAGATGTACCCCTTCCAGCCCTGCAACTCGCGTGCCTTCGGAAGCACGTTCTCCTGCGCGTAGCGGGTGCCTTCCTCGATGCGCTCGGGCGAGCCCTCGAGCACGCTCACCCTCGCGGCCTTCGCCCCCTCGCTCAGCTCCTCCGCTGCGACCTCGTACACCTCGATCGACACCCGCTGGCCACGCTGCTCCGCGGGGATCTCGTCACCCATGCGCTCGAACACCGGCTCGGCCGCCCGAATCGCCTCTTCGCTGTCGAAGAAGGTGATCCCCAAGCTCTTGGCACTCTGGCGGTCGAGCAGCATCAGGAAGCCCTTGGCATCGGGGAGGTCCACTCCCGAAGCGGCACTCGATCGCACCTTTCCGATCAGATCGTCGACCAGCGACAGATTGGGGTTTTCGAACGTCGCTATGCGTGCGTACATGATTCTGGCCTCCTTCTGTTTGGGAGCGACCCAGCCTACTCCAGTCGCATCGAACGCGACACCGTGGCGATGGGCTCCCTACGATTCCGGTCGTGAGCACGCGGCTTGAAACAGCGCGCTTGATCATCCGCACCTTCGAGCCGCAGGACGCGGAGCCGTGGATCGCGATGGTGAGTGACCCGGAGGTCCGACGCTTCCTCCCACCCGGGCCAGTCCCGACGATGGAGACTTTTCAGAGCGTCATCGAGCGGCGTCACGCGATGGAGCGCGAGCACGGCTATGCGATGTGGGCCGTCGATGTCGAAGAGACGGGCGCGTTCGTAGGGCAATGCGGCCTTCAGCCCGTCGAGCGCACTGGACCAGAAGTCGAGCTCGCCTATCACTTCAACAAAGCCTCGTGGAACAGGGGGTATGGAACCGAGGCGGCGATCGCCGTGCTCGCGTACGGTCTCGGACCGGTCGGCCTCGACCGGATCATCGCGGTCGTCGTACCGGAGAACATCGGCTCGTGGCGGGTCATGGAGAAGGCGGGGATGCGCTATGAGGGTCTCGCCGCCTACTACGGTATGACGGGCCTGAAGAAGTACGTCGCCGAGCAGGACCGGTGGAGGTCGCCGCTCGCGTCATGAGGCGCACCCGGTTCCGTGACATGGGACCGGGGCGCGCGAGCCGCTACGCGCCGGGCTCTCGGTACTGGACCTGCTCCGCCTTGCGCAGCGCATCCATCGTCTCGTCGACGGTCAGGAGGACTGTCGTCTCGAACGAGCTGAGCGCACCGCCGCCGCTTATCGCCAGCGCAACCGCGGCCATGGACACGTTGTCGGGGGCCTCCCAGAGGTTGTAGCCGTCGTGTGTGCCGAACGCGTACCAGAACCCGTGGAGCTTCCCGCCGACCGACTCGATGTACGACTGAGCGGCCTTTCGGCGGTCCTCTGGGTTGCCGATCAGCCTGGCCCAAGTCTCCGGTGTGTAGCTGAACCTCGATAGATAGAGCGGCATCGTCCCTCCCTCTCGTTCGCCGACCCGGCGAGTCGCCGTTAGGCGTCGAAGTATGACCCGCCCGGCGTCGTTTCAGCTACCGGCCTGGACGAGTCCGCTCACGTTGCCGTCCGCGTCCTTCACGGTCGCGATCAGCTTGCCCCCGCCGACGTCTCTGACCGCTTGCTCCACCTCCGCGCCAGCCTCGAGAAGCAGCCTGATGCTCTCCTCGACGTCGTCGACGTGCCAGTAGCCGACAGGCCCCGTCATGCCCTGGCTGTGGCCGTTGGGATCCAGGCCTACTTCCTGGTCGCCGACTCTGAACCCGACGTAGTAGGCCTCGTCCGCGTACGGCTCTACACCCGAGAGCTTGCTGTACAGCGTCTTCGCTCGAGCTAGATCCTTGACCGGATAGATGACTGTTCTGATGCCTGACGTCATGAAGAGCTCCTCACACTCGTCGTGTCACATCGGCTGGGCTTCGTCGGTTACTCCTGAACCAACGGCAAGCACGTACGTTAGAGCCCTCTGACGGACTCGAACCGTCGATCCCTCCTCACCATGCGACCGACGGTAGGCTTTGTCTACCGGGGAGCCCCTGTGTGAGGGGCTGAGAGAGCGCTTCCTAGCGCGTACCCGCCGAACCTGATCCGGGTCATGCCGGCGAAGGGAGCGAATGCCGCAGTCGTTAGTCGAATCGAACGCCCCGCCGCTCGGCGTCAGCGCCGCCGGCGTCGTCGCCGACACCGTCGTCCGCGTGCTCGGTGGCAAGCGGGTCCTCGACGGGCTCGAGCTCCACGTTCCCACGCAGGGGCGGATCGGCATCGTCGGCCGAAGCGGCGCCGGCAAGTCGACGCTGCTCTCGCTCGTCGCCGGGCTCGACGATCCCGACGCGGGCACGGTTTCCGTCGGCGGCGCGGTTGCGGCGCGCGAGCGGCTCGCGCGTTGTGCGCTGATGCCGCAGCGCGATTGTCTGCTTCCGTGGCGGACGGCGCTCGACAACGCGGGCCTCGCGCTCGAGAATGCCGGGCTGCCGCGGCGCGACGCGCGTCGGCGCGCGGCGCCGCTGTTCGCGCGGTTCGGCCTCGCGGACGCGGAGCTGCTGCGGCCGGCGAAGCTCTCGAGCGGGATGCGGCAGCGAGTCGCCTTCCTGCGCACGCTGCTGGCCGACAAGCCGGTGCTGCTACTCGACGAGCCGTTCGGCGCGCTCGATGCGATTACGCGCGCCGAGCTGCAGGAGTGGCTGGCGGGAGCGCTTGCAGCGGAGCCGCGGACGGTGCTGCTCGTGACCCACGATGTCGAGGAGGCGCTGCTCCTCTGCGAGCGGGTCCTCGTGCTCGCGGCCGGCCGCGTCGCGGCCGAGCTCGAGGCGGATGTCCCGCGCGCGGGGCCGCGGCGGGAGATCGTGACGACCCCCGCCTTCATAGAGCTGCGGGAGCGGGCACTGGAGGCGATCGGATGAGACGATGGTGGCCACCGCTTGCGCTTCTGACCCTGGCGGTCGGCGTCTGGGAGCTGGTCGTCCGCGCCGCGCACGTGCCGGACTACCTCTTCCCCGCGCCAACAGCGGTTGCGTCCTCGCTCGCCGACGACGCCTCGTTGCTTGGCCATGGGACGCTGGTGACGCTGCGCGAGATCGTCCTCGGCTATCTGCTGGCGGTCGCCGTCGCGCTTGCGATCGCCGTCGTGCTCCACTTCTCGACCGCGCTGAGGCGGGCGCTGCTGCCGATCCTCGTGCTCTCGCAGACCGTGCCAACGGTGCTGCTCGCCCCGATCCTGGCGATCCTGCTCGGCTACGGCATCGGGCCGAAGCTCGTCGTGGTGGTCGTCGTCTGCTTCTTCCCGATCGTCGTCAACGCCGTCGACGGGCTGCGCTCGGCCGATCCGGAGCTTGTCCGCATGATGCGGACGCTGCATGGCGGCCGGCTCGCGATCTTCCGTCGCATCGAGCTCCCCGGCGCGCTGCCGGCGATCTTCTCCGGCGCGCGCGTGGCCGCGACGTACGCCGCGGTCGCCGCCGTCTTCGCGGAATGGGCCGGCTCCTCGTCCGGGCTCGGTTTCGTGATCCTGCAGGCGCAGCCGGCGCTCGAGACGGCGCGCATCTTCGCGGCCGTCCTCGTCCTGAGCGCGCTCGCGCTCGGGCTCTACGCGCTCGTCACCCTCGCCGAGCGCCTCCTCGTCCCCTGGCAGCTGGAGGCCCGCCATGCCTAGACCCACCGCTCTCGCCGCGCTCGCGGCACTCGCCGTCCTCGTCCCCGCCGCGCTCGCCGGCACGCAGAAGGTGACACTGACCCTCGACTGGACGCCGAATCCCGACCACGTCGGCTTCTACTACGCCCGGGACACGGGCTTGTTCGCGCGCGCGGGACTCGTTGTGGCGATCCACGCGCCGTCCGATCCGACCGCGCCGCTCAAGCTCGTCGGTGTCGGTCGGAGCGACCTCGCGGTCAGTTACGAGCAGGAGCTCTTCTTCGCAGCTGCGAAGAAGCTGCCGGTGGTCGCGGTGGCGGCGGTGGTGCCGCAGCCGCTCAACTCGTTCATGGCGATCAAGCCGCAGGTGAAGTCCCTACGCGACCTGAAGGGTCGCTCGATCGGGATCACCGGTGTCCCGTCCGACTACGCGACGCTGGACACCGCGCTCCGCTCGGTCGGTCTCACGCGCAAGAACGTGAAGGTCGTGAACGTGGGCTACAACCTGCTCCCGGCGCTCCTCTCCCACCGCGTCGATGCCGTGCTCGGCGTCTATCGCAACGTCGAGGGGATCCAGCTGCAGCTGCGCGGGCTGAAGCCGAAGATCATTCCCGTCAACCGGGTCGGCATCCCCACCTACGACGAGCTCGTCCTCGTCGCGAACAAGACGCGTCTGCGCTCGGATGCGGGCTATCGCGCGACGGTGAAGCGCTTTGTCGGCGCCTTCCTCGCCGGCACCGCCGGCGCACGCAGCCACCCAACCCGGGCGCTCTCGATCCTGAAGAAGGTGACGGCCTCGGACGACAAGTTCCTCGCGCGGGCGACGCCGGCGACGCTGCGCTTGCTCGCGGGGCCCAAAGGCGTCGGCTGTCTCAACGCCCGCGCCTGGCAGCGCTTCGGCAACTGGATGCATGCGCAGGGGCTGCTGAAGAAGGCAATCCCGGCCACCGCGGTCGTCAATGCGAGCTTTCTGCCGTCACGCTGCCGCGCGGCCGGATAGCGAGCAGGACGCCACGCTCGAGGCTGATCCGCGCCTCGGGCGCGGCGAAGACGTTCGACAGGCCGCGGCTCGAGCCGGGCTCGAGCCGCTGGCCGCGCAGCGGGTAGACGAGCCCCTCGGTAACGATCCCGGTCGCTGGGCCGTGGACCGCGAACAGCGAGATCAGCTCGCCCGGCTCGCCCGTAAGCACGCGCTCGTCGCGGACGACGTGGACCGCGGACGCGCCGAGCTGCGCGTCGATCTGCACACCGGAATAGGCATCGGCGGCGAGCAGGAGGAGCCCACCGAGCAAGTGGTCGAGCCGTCCGCCCGCACCGCCGAGCACGATGATCCGCTCCGTCTCGAACCGGAGCGCCGCGGCGAGCGCGAGCTCGAGGTCGCTCGCGTCCTTCGCAGCCGGGTGCTTTTCGACCCGCCCGATCGTCTCCAGCATCTCCCCGGAGACCGAGTCGAAGTCCCCCACCGCCAGGTCGACCGGTAGCCCGAGCTCTCTCGCGAGCTCCATACCGCCGTCCGCTGCGATCACGCGCGCGTCCGGGGGCAGCGCGACGGCAGCGGGACGGTCGGGCCCTCCGGTAACAACGACGGTGGTCATCGGCAGAAGACTGCCAATGAGATGTGGTGCGCGGCGCCGGCGGCGCCTGCGGCCACGGTCAATCTGCCGAGTCGGCTGTGAAGCCGATCCGCAGATGGCTGCCGTCGCAGAACGGCTTGTTCTCCGACGCTCCGCAGCGACACAGCGCCAGCCGTGTGTCTTCCCGGATCAGCCCGCCGTTCGGGTCGACGATGCGGACGCGGCCGCGGACGAAGAGTGGGCCGTTCCGACGCGGCTCGATCGTCGTTTCCTCCTGCGGCCGCTCCTGCCGCCCGCCGTCGAGACGGCGGTAGTGGAGCGCGCCGGTCGGGCAGGTCTCGATCGTGGCCGCGATCGCGTCTGCGTCGGCCGCATCGACGACAACCCACGGCCGTGCCCCTGGATCGAACACCTTCGGCAGCCCGCGCACGCAGTTGCGCACGTGAATGCACAGCCGCGGCTCCCACTGGACCTCGATCGCATCGTTCGCGTACTCGCGCCTCGGCCCTCGCTCTTCCTCCGGCGTGCGGGTCAGCTGGACACCTCCGCGTCCCGAACGACGAGATCCCCGTAGTCGGGGTGGCGGCGGATGTACCCACGCACGAACGGGCAGATGGGGACGACGTGCAGCCCGCGGGCGCGGATGTCGTCGAGCGCGCCGGCGACGAGCCGCACCGGATCTCTCCGACCACGTCGTCGTCGACCAGCAGTTCGTAGCGCAGCTCGTCCGGGTTGTCCCGCACGGCGATGTTCTCCGCGCTGCCCGTGTTCATCCTGTGACGTTAGCGGTGCGGGCGAGGCGAGGAGCGCCATGAGCGCGGCTTCAGGAGGTGGCCGACCTGCTCGGAATCGATGCAGATCCGCGCCGAGCGAGGAGTGGGAGCGAGGCGGAGGCTCTAGACCGATTCGGCGTCTTCGCGGCGAAGGACTCCGACTAGACGGCCGTCCGGGGTCGTTATCAAGAGCGTTCGCAGGTTGTTGCGGGCCATCAGCTCGGCCGCGGCGGAGGCTCCGATGCTCGGACCTTTGGTACTCGGGCCGGGCGTCATCGCCTGCTCGGCGGAGACGTCGTCCCTGGAGCGCAGCGCCCTCCGGCCGAGCCGCCCCAGGACGACGCGGTCGTCCGTGACCACGATGCACGTGTCCCAGCCCGCTTCGGCCACGCGCTTCCCGACGTCCTGCAGCCGTTCGTCGAGCCGCGCGGTCGGCACGTCGCAGCGCGCCAGCTCGCCGGCGCTCGGCTCCTCCGCCTTCTTCCCCTCACGCGGGAGGCCGAACGAGCCCCAGTCCTTCTTGCCCGCCACATAGTCGAAGACCTGCTCGAACTCAAGGCTCTCGAGCCGCCACGCGGCTCGCGGGCTGACGTCTCACTGGTAGTCGTTGCAGTAGACGATCACCGGCCGATCCCGATCGAGTTCGCGCGGGCCGCGCTCGTCCAGCTCCTTGATCGGGATGTTGACGGCGCCCCCGATGTGCTCCTCTTCGTAGTCCTCCGCTGGCAGCACCTCGACGAGCTGGGCGCCCTCGTCGAGCAGCCGTCTAACCTCTTCGCGTCCGATACTAGTGGGCATTAACGCACGATCCTAATGTGGAGGCGGAAGGCGGCCACCGCGGACCAGAACGCCTCGTCGAACTGAATGAGCTATGCCGCGGTCGCAACCGTTCCGACGCTTGCTCGCATTCAGCTTCGCGGTGAAGCGAGACATCGGCTGCGAACCGTTCGGCGACGCGCACGACCTCCTCGCCGAGAGTCTTGAGCTGCAGCTCGACCGCTTGATCCTGAACGCGGCCCTCATCGTCGAAGACGCGCGCGGCCGCCGCAACCGGCACGACATACGGCACCGCCCAACCCCGAAGCGCCCGGACCGCGAACTCCATCGTGTTGATCGCTTGCAGCCCCTGCGTCCCCCCGGCGGCGCTGATCAGGCCGATCACCTTGTCGTGGAGGAAGGGTGGGTCGCGGTCGCGCAGGAGGTGCAGCCAGTCGAGCGCGTTCTTCAGCGCACCGGAGATCGTCCCCTGGTACATCGGGCTGCTCCAGAGCAGCCCGTCGGCCGCGTAACATGACTCAATCAGCGTCGCAGCGCCCTCGGTCGGCTCGTCGTTCTCGGGGTTGTACATCGGCAGGTCGAGCCGGCGGATGTCGAGCAGCTGCGTCTCAGCTCCCGCGGTCTCCGCCCCTTCGAGTGCCGTCTGTAAAGCGGCCCGGCTCTTCGACGTACTCGCCAGCGAGCCACCCAGACCGACGATTGTCAGGGTCTTCGCCATTCGCTCACTGTTCGTGGCGCTCCGCCGAGGCCTCACCGGATCTCTCCGACCACGTCGTCGTCGACCAGCAGTTCGTAGCGCAGCTCGTCCGGGTTGTCCCGCACGGCGATGTTCTCCGCGCTGCCCGTGTTCATCCTGTGACGTTAGCGGTGCGGGCGAGGCGAGGAGCGCCACGAGCGCGGCCGGCGCCTCAGAGTGTTGAAACGGCCGACCTTGCCCGTCAGCTCGAGGTCCGCGTCAGTACGATCCGCGCTCGATCCGGCGCGCGATGGGATCGGCCCAGTCGCCGTAGAAGCGCATCTGGGCGGCCGCCCGCTCGACGTCGTACGCGGTTCGGCGAAAGCCGAATCGCCCGCTCTCGTACAGCGCCCAGGCCGCGCGTGGATCGCCGTCGAGCGGCGCGCCGACGCTGCCCGGGTTGACCAGCAGCGTGTCGTTCGGCCCGGGCCGCTCGAACTGCCGATGGCTGTGGCCGAACAGGATCGTCCGATCCGCCTCGCCGGCGAGCATCCGTTCCTCGTCCGGCTGAGGCTCCGGCGCGAAGCTCTCGATGTCGGAGAGCGGCGAGCCGTGGCAGACGAGGATCCCGTCGAGCTCCGCTTGATCCGGAAGCCCGTACAGGCGCTCGACCAGCTCAGGCCCGAGCGATTCGCGAGCCGCCGTCAGCGCCGCGGTGACGAGCGGCCGCGCGCTCTCGGGCACTTCCGGCTCCTCGCGCAGCCAGCGCTCGACGTTGCCGCGGATGCGGGCGATCGCCGGCAGGCTCTCGAGCACCTCGGCCGTCTCGCGCGGCCAGGGTCCGAAGGAGGCGTAGTCGCCCCCCAGCAGATAGGACGTCGCTCCGGCGTTCTCGGCCTCCGCGAGCACGGCCTCGAGCGCCGCGAGATTGCCGTGGATGTCGTAGAGGAGCGCTACCGGCGGGTCACTCATTTGCCGGCGGTGGACAGACGATGCAGACGCATTGCGATGCTTCGTCGCCCAGCACCTCGAACGAGTGCGGAACGCCGGCCGGTGTGACGATCGTGTCGCCCGGCTCGGCGTCCAGCGCGTCGTCCGCGACCGTCCAGCGCATCCGTCCCGTGCGCATGAAGATGATGTGATCCTCCGGGTGCGTATGCACCGGGCTTGCCTGGCCGGCTGGATGTGTGACCGCTTGCAACAGGCAGTCGGCGAGCCGGAACGTCACGTCATCGGTGCTCTTGACGAAGGCGCGCCATTCGGTAGAAGTCGCCTGCTCCATCGTTCTCTCCCTTCGACGAAGTACGCGTACGAGCCTACTGTCGAAACGTGCTCTGATGCCGACTCCGGCGCACTGGAAAGGAGCCGCAATGACGATCGATCCCGACACCGATGAGCTGCAGCTGCCGCCGAGATCCGGCGAGCGGCCCCAGACCACTCCCGCGAACCCGCACCAGCAGCTCGACCAGACCGCTCCTACGGCGATCCAGGAGGAGCTGTGGCGCCGGATGGCGAGCCTGGAAGGCGTGCGCACGGGACGCAGCGGCGTCTCGCTGCCCGAGTCGCGCGCCGTTCACCTGAATCCCGGGCTCGCCGGCGGCCCCCGAGAGGCATACCTCGTCGGCACCGAATTCGCACACCTGCACGGCGCTCAGGACGGCAGCCTGCACGTCACGCTGCCGACCGCCGTCGCCGGCGAGGCAATCGACCAGGGCTGGGCGGAGCTCCACCCGATGGCACGCCGAGGGCTCGCCCCGACGACCCTGGTGATGCTCTACGGCCCACGCGACCAAGCGGAGCTCGAGACGATCTGGCAACTGATCGAAGCCAGCTACGCGTTCGCGCGCGGGGTGGGCGATTAGACGCCGCTAGGGCGTAAAGCGAACAGCGACGTCGTACTTCGTCACCGATGCACGCTGTCCGGGAGTGTCGCCGGCCGGCATCGCGTCCAGAATCGCGTCGCCACGCTTGTAGTCGTCCTCCGTCTCGAAGAAGACGATGGCGATCGCCTTCTCTGCCTCGGGGTCGTGTAGCACGACGACCTCCGTCGCGTCGAGTCCCTCCGGCGGCTGCCGCTCGCTCATCTGGCGGTCCATCTCGTCCATCCGGTCCTTGCTGACTCCGTTGAATTCCACAACACGTGCGAGTGCCATACCAGCCTCCCCTGTCGATTGAGGCAATCCTATGTGGCCCAGCTCTAGCTCAACAGCCGATCGAGGCCGCGCGTCAGGCCGACTCGACCCGGAACAGCCCGGATCGCGATCAGCGTCCCGGCGATGTACGGCGCCGGGCTCTCGCCGGCGTCGTGGCGGATCGAGAGCCGTTCGCCCTCGGCGGCGAAGACGACCTCGGTCGAGACGACGAAGCTGGGCAGCCGCAGCGAGTGCACCTGCGTGCCCGCGACGGTCGCTCCCCGCGCCTCGCGCGCGCCGTGCACCTCGTCGATCGGGACGGGAAGCGCGGGTGCACGCACGCCCTCGAGCCGTTCGGCGAGCTCGCGCGCGGTTCCGCTCGGAGCGTCCTGCTTGGTGGCGCTCGCGTAGTCGATCACCTCCCACGACTCGAGGTGGCGCGCAGCCTCGGCGGCGAAGCGGAGCATGAGCGCAGCCGTCAAGGAGAAGTTGCCGGCCGCGACCACGCCGACCTGCCTCTCTCGCGCCAGCGCGTCGATCTCCGCGTAATCCGTCGCCGACAGGCCGCTCGAGCCGACGACGACGCCGACGCGCCGCTCGATCGCCACGAGCACGTTGCTCTTGACGACAGCGGCATGCGTGTAGTCGACGAGCACGTCCGCGGGAACGGCATCGAGCGCCTCCGCGACCGAGGAGAAGCTCCCGGGGTCGGAGCGCGAGACACCCGCCACGAGCTCGAGATCACTCGCAGCCTCGACCGCGTCGGCGACGGGGCGGCCCGTCCAGCCGGTGATCCCGGCGACGCAGACGCGGATGGTTGTGGGCGCGCCGGGCACATCGGCAGGATAGGGCGGCGCTAGCTCACGGGCTGGACGTGCGAGGTTAGCTCTCCGTCCAGCAGCGCATGCACCGCGAAGCCGGGCGGCTCGGCGGCAGGCTCGATCTCGTCAGAATTGAAACTGAGCCGCGTTTGCACGTACCTGCTGGGGACGGTCAGGACAACCCGGCCGGCCAGCTCCGCCGCCATCGTACGGTGCACATGGCCGGCCACAAGTCGCCGCACCTGCGGGTGACGGTGTAGGACCTCGCCGAGCGCGCGTCGATCGGCGAGCGGCAGGCCGATCGCATCCCATGCCGGGACTCCGGTCGAGACCGGCGGGTGGTGCAGCGCAAGCAGGGTCACCCGATCCGGCGCGGCGGCCAGCTCAGCGTCGAGCCATGTCAGGCGGTCCGCATCCAGCTCGCCCCGATCCTCCCCCGGCCGCGTGCTGTCGAGCACCACGAGCCGCAGCGGCCCTAGATCCACCGCGTACTGGACCGGCGTTCCCATCGCCCCCGGCAGCTCGAAGTGCCGTCGGAGCGTGTCACGATCGTCGTGGTTTCCGGGCAGGACGCAAACCGGCGCGCCGAGCCGCGCGAGGAGCTCACGCACGAGCTCGTACTCGCTGTCGGCAGCGTTGTCCGCCAAGTCACCGGACATCAGCACCGCATCCGGATCGTCCGGCAATCGGCGAACCGACTCGACCGCCGCCGTCAGCCCGGCCACGGGATCCCCATCGGCCCATGTTGCGCCGATGTGCGGATCGCTGAGCTGAAAGAGCAGGAACGGCCTGGCCATGCCCGAGCGAGTATCGCCAGGGGTGCGGACACGGCTGGCAGAGCTCCAGGGCTGACCGGCGCACTGATAACGCTTACCGGATGACTCGCAGAGGCGTCCTTCTCTTCGCGGCGATGTGCGTGATCTGGGGGATCCCGTACCTGATGATCCGGGTCGCCGTGCGCGAGCTTGCGCCGGTGACGCTCGTCTTCCTGCGGACGGGCGTCGCCGCGCTCCTGCTCGTCCCCTTCGCGGCGATGCGTGGTGATCTTCGGCCGCTGGTCGCCCGCTGGCGGCCGCTCGTCGCGTACACCGCGATCGAGGTCGCGATCCCATGGGTCCTGCTCAACAAGGCGGAGACGAGGCTGTCGAGCTCGCTCACCGGCCTGCTGATCGCGGCCGTGCCGCTCGTCGGCGCGCTCCTCGTCACGTTCACGGGCACGCGCGAGCGACAGGGCCGCCGGCGCTGGCTCGGCCTGCTCGTCGGGCTCGGCGGGGTCGTCGCGCTCGTGGGGCTCGACGTCGGCCAGGTGCACGCCGTCGCGCTCGCGGAAGTCGGGTGCGTCGCCGTCTGCTACGCCGTCGGCCCAATCATCTTCGCGCGCTTCCTCGGCGACGTGCCGGCGCTGGGAGTCGTCGCGGCTTCTCTCGTCCTCACCTGGGTCGCGTACGCGCCCTTCGCTGCCGTTCGCTGGCCGGACCGGATGCCGTCGGCGCACGTCGTCGAGTCGGTGCTCGGCCTCGCGGTTGTCTGCACCGCCCTCGCGTTCCTGCTCTTCTTCGCCCTGATCCGGGAGGTGGGGCCGGTCCGCGCGACCGTGATCACCTATGTCAATCCGGCGGTCGCCGGGGTCGCGGGCATCGCGCTCCTCGACGAGCACCTGACCGCCGGGATGGTCCTCGGCTTCGTGCTCGTGCTCGTGGGGTCGATCATCGCGACCGGGCGCGGGCCCGAGCCAGTCCCCGAGCCGTGACGGGTCAGCTAGAGATCCAGGTACGCGTCGAGCAGGTCGTGCCCGGCGAAGAGTGCGACGACGGCGCCGAGCGCCAGGAAGGGCGCGAGCGGGATCCCCATCTTCCGAGCCTTCGAGCCGTGGCGAACGAAGAGGACGGCCGCCGGCGCGAGTGCCGCGAGGAGGCCAAGCATCAGTGCGACGGGGACCGTTCGCCCGAGCATCGCCCCGAGCAGCAATGCGAGCTTCACGTCGCCCATGCCCATGCCCTTCGGATAGGCGAGCGCGGCGACGAAGAGGAACGAGGCAGCGCCGAGCGCCGCGAGCCCCCACTCGACGCTCGGATGGAGGGCCGTCTGCGCCACGAGCACGACCACAGCGGCCGGAAGGACGACGCGACTCGGCACGATGCGGTGCTCGAGGTCGGTCGCCGAAACGGTTACCAGCGCGGCGCAGAAGAGCACGGCGACGGCGGCGTCGGCGGAGAACCCGAACTTCCACACGCAGCCGGCCACGAGCAGCGCCGTTGCCAGCTCGACGAGCGGGTAGCGGAGCGGGATGCCGGTGCCGCATGAGCGACAGTGCCCACGCAAGAGCACATACGAGAGCAGTGGGACGTTGTCGTACCAGGCGATCTCTGCGCCGCAGCTCATGCACGCCGACCGCGGGCGCACGATCGAACGCCCCAACGGCACGCGCGCCGCGACGACGTTCAGGAAGCTCCCGAGCGCGAGGCCGGGAATCAGGAACACGGCAGCGACGGCGGCGTCCACGAGCGAGGGCCCGTAAGCATGGACCGTGGCCTCTTGTTCGCGGGCCGGAGAAGTGGTATGAACGGCAGTCCATACCCGGGTGGCTCACAAGAGGGGGAGAGATGAGACGTATTGAGCACCGTCGACGCTCGGAGACCCGCTGGTCCCGGGCGGCGAAAGCCTTTGCCGCTCGCCGGTCGGGGTCGGGCGAGTCGGGATTCACGCTGATCGAGTTGCTGGTGGTGATCGCGATCATCGCCGTGTTGATCGGGCTGCTCCTGCCGGCCGTGCAGAAGGTCCGGGAGGCGGCCGGCAGGGACGTAAGGGCCAACCCTTGCGTGGGAGTGAATAGCGAGCCCGTCGACGTCAGCGGGCTTCTCCACGTCAATCTCAACATGCACTCCGCTGAGCCCAATACCTTCGACTACGTGCTCACGCCGGTCGACTTGAAGGGAAGCGCCCCCAGCGGCAACCGGTGGGCGATGGTCGGCGCGTCGCGAGGACAGGGCGAGCTCGGGGTGCCGATCACCGTGAACGGATTCGACGTGGTCGGAAACTCCTCCAACAATGCCGGCGTTCACTTGCCGGTGACGTTGCAGGTCGTGCTGTCGCTCGGCGGTCGCGAACAGCCGTCCCTCGACGCCAGGATCACGAGCCGCGACCCCTGCCCGGACTGAGGTCCGTGACGGAGGCAACCGCGCTGGCGCCGAGCCCGTCCATGACCGCTCGGCGTCCGGCGCTGCGCGTGGAGCGGCTGACGAAGCGATTCGGCGACCGCTCCGCGTTCGAGGAACTGACGTTCGAGGTCGGGTGGGGCGAAGTCTTCGGGTTCCTCGGACCGAACGGCGCCGGGAAGACGACCACCGTCCGCGTGCTGTGCACCCTGCTCCCGCCGACCTCCGGTCGCGCCGAAGTTGCCGGGATCGCACTCGCGAGCGGGAACGAGCCCGAGATTCGGCGGCGAGTCAGCGTCGTGACCGAGCACCCGGGGCTTTACCTCAAGCTTTCGGTTCGCGACAACCTGGAGTTCTTCGCGGGGCTGTACGGTCTGTCGCCGCGACACGCGAAGGACAGGATCGAGAAGTGCGTCGAGGCGGTCGGGATCGCGGACAGACTCGCGGACGTTGCCGGGTCTTTGTCGCGAGGGCTCCTTCAACGAGCCGGATTGGCTCGGGCACTCCTGCCCGAGCCTGAGGTGCTGTTCCTGGACGAGCCGACCGCCGGGCTCGACCCGGCGGCCGCTGCCGGCGTGCGAGAGATCATCTCCGGCCTTCGGCGTCGCGGGACAACCGTGTTCCTGACTACGCACCGTCTGGAGGAGGCCGAGCGCCTGTGCGACCGGGTGGCGATTGTGAACACCCGCCTTGTCTCCGTCGGAACGCCTGCGGAGCTCATGGCGAGGAGGTCATCTGGGTCGCTGGAGGTGCGACTTGGGGAGCCTCTCCGAGATGCCGACGAGGTCTTCGGCGCCGTGAACGGGGTCCTCGGCTGGCGGAACGGGCGGGGCGCGGGCGTCTACGTCGTCGACGTGGGGGATCCTGAGCAGGGCGCCGCGGACGTCGCGAGGGCCGTGGTCGGAGCCGGTGCGTCGCTTCTTCGTCTGGGCGAGGTCGAGACCTCGCTCGAGGACGTCTACCTCGAGCTCCTGGAGGGCGATCGATGAGCTCCCGGGTGCTCGTCGTGATCCGCAAGGAATTCCGCGAGTACCGCCGGAACCGCTTCATCTTGGTCACGATGGCCGGCCTGCCGGTCGTCCTCCTGCTGATCCTCGTCGCCGAGACCTTCGCCCTCCCCGAGGGGGTTTCTGCCGAGGCCCTGCGCCGGCCCGTCGGCGAGGCACTGCTCTTCCTGCAACTGATCCCCGTGATGCTGCCGACGACGATCGCGGCGTATGCCGTCATCGGCGAGCGGGAGCAGAGGACTCTCGAGACGGTTCTCACCACCCCCGTGACCGAGCGTGAGCTTCTCGCGGGCAAGGCGATCGCCGCAGTCATTCCAGCCGTGGCGATCTCCTGGCTGCTGTTCGGCGTCTACGTCGGTCTTGCCGAGATCTTCGCCCCACATGTCGTCGTGTCGCAGATCTGGACCGTCGAGCAAGCAGTCGCCATGGCGTTCCTCGCCCCGGCCCTGGCCGGGTTTGCCATCGTGGTCGGGATCCTCGTCTCGCTCCGCTCATCCGACTTCCGCGTCGCGCAGCAGCTCGCCGTGCTGGCCTCGGCGCCGGTCATCGGCTTCGTCGCCCTCGCAACTTTCCGCGTCGTTGACCCGAGTGTCGGGCTGTACGTGGCCGCCGCCGGCATCGTCTGCCTCATGGACGCGGCGTGCTGGAGGCTCGGCTTGCGCCTGTTCAGCCGCGAGCGTCTTCTCACCGCCAGAAGGACATCCTGATCATTTGCAGAGCACGCCCAAGACGGCTCTCGGTGAAGCTCGCTATTGCTTCGCGGGCAGCGAACGGGCGTACGCCGTGCCGAGCTCGACCCACTTGGCCAGTTGGCTCGTAGTGCGAACGTCGTCCGAGTCGACTCGCAGCCACCCCCGCATTTGCCGCCCGCGCATCTCCATGAGGCGAGCATTGGTCGTTGAGACGAGCGTGTCCGACTCCTCCGGATCAACCCGAACCAGCACCCCGCCTTCTCCGCTTGCCGCCACCGCCATGTTTCCCCCGATCAGAAACGAAAGCCCACCGAACATCTTCTTCTCGGTCAGATCGGGTTCGCCGGCCACCAGCTCGCGGATGCGATCTGCCAGTTTCTCGTCATAGGCCACGCGTCGATCGTACGACAAGGCGCCATCCCCCGGAAAGCGACGGTTCGCGAGGATCCGCGGCTAGATGGACGAGGAAGGGATCAACATACAGGCGCCGGTCGCCGGGAGGAGCGAGATCGAGATCGCGGCTCCACCGGACGCCGTCGGGGAGGTTCTGACGGCGTTCGAGCGCTGGCCGAGCTGGAATCCGGACGTCAAGTCAATTGCCGTCGAGCCGGCTGCGGGTCGGGCACGTCCTCGAGCCGAAGCCTCGCCCTGTATCGTCGAGAGCTGACCGCGATGACGGAACCGCGAGTGACGACACGGGACGAGTGGCTCGTCGAGCGCAAGCAGCTGCTGGAGCGCGAGCAGGAGCTGAACCAGCTCAGCGAGGAGCTGACGAAGCAGCGGCGGGCCCTGCCCTGGGTTCCGGTCGAGAAGGACTACCGCTTCGCGACCGAGGAGGGGACGAAGACGCTCGCAGATCTGTTCGACGGCCGCTCGCAGCTGCTCGTCTACCACATGATGTTCGGCCCCGAGTGGACGGCGGCCTGCCCGGCCTGCACGAACATCGTGGACGAGCTCGACCTGGCGCTCGTCCATCTGAACGGCAACGGCGTCTCGCTGGCGATCGTGGCGCACGCGCCGCTCGAGAAGGTGAGGGCGTACCGGGAGCGGATGGGCTGGGACGTCCCCTGCGTCTCGTCCTTCGACAGCGACTTCAACTACGACTTCGGCGTCTCGTTCACGGAGGAGCAGCGGCGGGGCGGCGCCGTCTACAACTTCGAGCCGGCCGACTTTGACAAGGTGGTCGAGCAGATGTCGAAGAGCGAGCTAGTGCGCAAGGCGGCGAAGTCCTGCGGGATCACGCTCGAGGAGTACGTGACGACGGAGGGTCCGGGGCTGAGCGCGTTCGTGCTCGACGGCGGCGCCGTCTACCACACCTATTCGGTGTACGCGCCCGACGCGATGCTGATGCTCACGTGGTCGAACTTGCTCGAGCGGACGCCGAGCGGGGAGGGTGGGCTCACTGAGATCCTGCGGCGCGACGAGTATGAGAGCGGCTAGGACCGCAATTTCAAAGCAGGGGATGAAGCCAGAAACGGTGATAGCAGCCTTCTTCGCCGCCATGAATGAGCACGACGCGGATACCGCCGCCTCGCTCGTCGATCCGAGCGTCGAGATCGCGCTCGGCGGCTCCCATGTCTTCAGCGGACGCGAAGCCGTCCGCGAGCTGGCCGTGCAGGAAGATCCCGAGCTCGTGTTCGAGACGACTCCGGTCAGCTTCGACGCCGACGGCGATCAGGTGAACGTGACCGCCCGGCGGCTGCAGCGGTGGCGCCAGAGCGGTGAGATCGCGGTTGACGAAGACCTCCAGGCCCGTTTCGAGCTCGACTCTGCGGGCCTCATCACGCGCGTCGAATTGTCGTAACGGGCCCATGTCCGTGCCGCTGGCCCCAGGACCCGGGAGGCCTGAGCGAATCTCGACGAGGGCATCACGGTGAACGACCTGGCGACCCGTGAGACCGAAGAGTTGGCTAAACGAGTCGAGAGGTTTGAGAGCAGTCCAGTTAGGTCCAACGCTGGTGCAGAGGACAACGTCCTGCGTGAACGTGGGGCGTCTGCCCCGTCTTGCTTTTCTCTAGCAGCGCTTGCCTCTGAGGGCGCGCCATCTCTGCTCATGGCGCGATGTTGTGGTTCAGGTGGAACAGGTTGGCGGGATCCCAGACGCTCTTGAGCTCGCACAGCCGCTCGTACTTCGCCGGCCCGCCGTGCGCCGCGAGCTTCCGCGCCTCCGTTAAGTCTCCGCCGATGGCATTGACATAGGCGACGCCCGTCGTCCACGGGGCTAGCGACTCGGAGAACTCGCGAGTCCAGTCGCGGTGGACCCCGTCCTCGGCCGGATCCGTCCACGGGCTCGCGACCCAGACTGGCCACGTCGCCGACCGGTCGCCGAACGCGGTTGTTTCCGCCGGTACTCGCGCGATTGCCCCTCCATCGGGGAAATCAGGATCTCGGTCAGCTTCGGCGCACCGAGTGGGCGCCGGCGACCAAGGCCTCGATGGCGCCGTCCGAGAGGTCGGTGAGATAGTCGCCCCGTGACTGTCGTGCTGGTCGAGGGGTTGAGCGACGAGGCCGCGGTCCGGACGCTGGCAGCCCGCCACGGCCGGGACCTCGCCGCCGAGCGCATTTCGGTCGTGCCGATTGGGGGCGCGCAGGCCATCGGAGCTTCCCTCGCTCGGTTCGCGGCCGAGGGCTTGACGGTCGCCGGCCTCTGCGACGTCCAGGAAGAGCGTCACTTCCAGCTGGCGCTCGAGCGGGCCGGTCTCGGCTCCGAGCTCACCCGCGCCGGCATGGAACGGCTCGGCTTCTTCGTCTGCGTCGCCGACCTGGAGGACGAGCTCATCCGCGCCCTGGGAGCCGCCCGCGTGCAAGAGGTCGTCGACGCCCACGGTGACCTCGCGTCCTTCCGGACGCTTCAGAAGCAGCCGGAATGGAGAGGACACCCCGTCGAGGAGCAGCTGCGGCGGTTCATGGGCAGCGGCGGCCGCCGGAAGATCCGATACGCGCGTTTCCTCGTCGAGGCGCTCGATCTCGACCAGGTGCCTCGGCCGCTAGACGGTCTACTCGCTCACATCTGAGCCGAGCAACGCTCGCAGCTCGTCGATCGTGTCCGCTTCCGCGGCGTCCTTGTCGGGCCGGTAGCGCTTCACGCGCGCGAAGCGGAGTGCGACTCCTCCCGCATAGCGCGTTGAGGACTGGACTCCGTCCAGCGCGATCTCGACCACCAGCTCGGGACGCACCAGCACTGCGATCCCCTTCCGGCTCGTCTCGCGCGCGAGTAGCTCCTTCGTCTGCCACTCGAGCAGCTCGTCCGTCAGGCCCTTGAAGGTCTTTCCGACCATCACGAACTCGCCCGTCTCGGCGTCGCGGGCGCCCAGGTGGAGGTTGGAGAGCCGGCCGCGCCGGCGGCCGTGGCCCCACTCCGCTCCGAGCACGACCAGGTCATACGTTCGCACCGGCTTCACCTTGCGCCACGCCTTGCCTCGCCGGCCGGCCGCATAGAGCGACGCCGCGTCCTTCACGACGACGCCCTCGTGGCCCGCGCTCAGGGCCTCGTCCAGCACGCGCTGCCCCTCCTCCGGGTCGGACGTGATCACCCCAGGGACCTTGAGCTCCGGCGCGATTGCCTCGAGCCTTGCGAGCCGCTGCTCGAGCGGGACGTCGAGCAGGTCTTCGCCGTCGACGTGGAGGAGGTCGAAGAGAAACGTCCGGCCGCCGAGCGCCTCGCCGTCGAGCACCGCCTGCTCGACCGGAAGCCGGAGCGCCGCCTCGACCGTGATCTCGTTGAGGTTGCGCGTATAGACGCGCATCTCCTGGCCGCGGATGTGGATCTGGATGCGGATCCCGTCCAGCTTCCACTCCACCGACGCGCGCTCGAAGTCCGCCAGCGCGTCGCCCACCGTCTCGGCCGTGGAGGCGAGCATCGGCTGGATCGGGCGGAAGAGCTCGAAGCCGACGGCGCTTAGCCCTTCCTCGCCTTCCGTCAGCGCGAGCTCGGCGGTGCGCGGCAGGTCGCCTGACAGCATCA
>WNGF01014229.1_pt1 | contig 24114 bp, 22 predicted proteins | sample 5400641 | NCBI WGS metagenome assembly WNGF01 (sample SAMN13153371, study PRJNA577476) | soil metagenome | isolation source: 80 cm soil or saprolite under grassland replicate 2 | place: USA:California | collected 2016-06-15 | reverse complement strand
GAAAAAGCTGTTAAGGAGAACAAGGGATTCCGCGCCGTTAGCGCCATGCCTTCCTTAAAGGATGGACATCCGGTGGCGGAAATTACTCTCGTTAAAGGTGAAGAGTTCAAGACGGCCGCAGAGAAATTGGATTAGGGCGAGGCTCCTATGAGAATCACTCCCGCTGTAGTGGTCGAACTGACTCTTGGTATGCTGGGATTGCTCGGATTCCTTGCCTTGGATAGAGGAGGCCAGTCAATGGCAAACGCCGCAGAACCCAAGTTCCCTGAAGTTAGCAAGGTCGAACGATTTGACTTCGAGCAAAAGGGTATCGAGGGATGGAAAACCGTGGAGGGCAAGTGGACGGCAGAGGAGATGCCCGGGGTGCCCAGCGGTAAGAAAGTGTTGGTCCAGCGCGCCGTGGAGAATCAGTTCAATGTGATCGTGGCGCCTGGAGGTCCATATAGAGACGTTGACGTCTCCGTTCGGTTCAAGCCGATCTCGGGGCGGGAAGATGCATCAGGTGGCATCGTCTTTCGCTTCTCTGAGGGACGATACTATGTTGTCAGGGCCAACGCCCTTGAGAATAATTTCAGGCTTTATTACTACGACAACGGGCGACGCCAACTAGCCACGGCGACAGTCCAACCGCCTGCACTTGGCCAGTGGCACACGTTACGCGTGGTCGCTGTCGCTGATAACATCCAGGCCTATCTTGACGGCAAGCTTCTGCTTAATCATCGTGACTCTCGCTTCCAGTCGGGCCAGGTAGGTCTATGGACAAAATCCGATAGCGTTACCGCGTTTGATGATGTGGTGGTGAAGTCCAACCCGCAGCAAAAATGATGAAAGGAGTTTTCCATGAAGACCATTTCCAAGAACATTGCTCATATAGGGTTCATAGGAGTCATAGCATCAGTATTTGTAGCCTTGCTTGTGAACGTTTCGTCTAGTCCGGCAGCAGAAGCAAAACTTGACACCGCCAAAATCGAGCAGCTCACCGGTGTCAAAGGAGAGCTCAACGAAAAAGAACGCGTGTTTACAGTCAGAGTTCCGCGCACTGACCTTCAGGTTACTACAGCGGGAGTGAAGATGAACCCGGCTATGGGCTTGACCTCATATGCAGCCTTTATGAAAGCCGGTGCCAAGACGATGGTCATGGGTGACACTACGCTGCTCGAAGATCAAGTCAATCCTGTTATGAGCGTCGCGTTGGACAACGGCCTGGAAGTTACGGCTCTGCACAATCATTTTTTCTGGGACTCACCCAAGGTGATGTTCATGCACATCGGCGGCATGGCCGATGAGGAGAAGCTCGCTTCTGGGGTTGGAAAAGTATTCGCGAAGATCAAGGAGACTAGCGGCGGCAAAGGCGAAATACCCAAAGCCGATCTGGATCCCGCCAAAACCTCGCTGGATCCCAAAAATATCGAAGGCATCATGGGTATGAAGGGTCAGATGGCGAATGGTGTTTACAAAATCACCATCGGCCGTACGACGAAGATGGGTGGGCATGAGGTTGGAAACACGATGGGCATCAACACATGGGCGGCATTTGTGGGAAGCGATCAAACCGCGGTCGTCGATGGGGATTTTGTGATGTTAGAGAAGGAGCTTCAATCTGTGCTTAAAGCATTGCGTGCCGCCGGTATCAATGTGGTGGCTATTCACAACCACATAGAGACGGAATCCCCGCGCATTGTGTTCTTACACTACTGGGGCGTTGGCTCAACGACAGATCTCGCAAAGGGATTGAAGGCCGCACTGGATACACAAAAGAAATGAGCGTGGAAAATCCGAAGGGTCGGCGAGGCAGACAAAAATGAAAAGGCGCTGCAATATTTTTCTGATTGGACTTGCGGCGCTGGCAATTGAAGCTGAAGCCCAGAACGCGACGCCATTACGTTTGGTGCAAACGATCCCATTGGCAAATGTGGAGGGACGCATTGATCACATGGCCGTGGATCTTAAAGGCGAACGGCTATTCGTTGCCGCGCTTGGAAATAACTCGGTAGAGGTTTTGGACCTTCGTGCAGGCAAGCGTATCCACAGCATCACCGGATTGCATGAGCCGCAGGGCGTTGGTTTCGTTCCTGAGTTTAACAAGATCTTTATCGCGAACGCGAAGAGTGGCGCCTGCGAAGTCTTTGACGGCTCGTCGTTTAAGCCCATCAAGAGCATCAAATTTTCCGATGACGCCGACAACATTCGATACGATGCTGCCGCTCGGCGTATCTACATCGGCTATGGGAGCGGCGGGCTCGGCATTATCGATGCAGCGACTGGTGATCAGCTCGGCGAGATCAAACTCGAGGGCCACCCTGAATCTTTCCAGCTAGAGAAATCTGGGCCACGGATCTTTGTGAACATTCCTACGTCACAAAAGATAATCGTTGTGGACCGCGAAAAACGCGCCGTTACTACGGCATGGCCGACCTCCGGCGCAACGGCCAATTTTCCGATGGCACTCGATGAAACTCATCATCGGCTGTTTGTCGGCTTTCGAAATCCCGCGAAACTCGCCGTCTTCGACACCGAATCCGGTAAAATGGTGGCCGACCTGGAAAGCCCCGGGGACGCCGACGACATTTTTTACGACGGTACGAGGCAGCGAATTTACATTTCCGGAGGAGAGGGCTTCATCGGCATTGTTCAACAGCAGGATGCCGATCGCTACAAAACATTAACAAAAATTCCCACTGCCTCGGGCGCCCGCACGTCGTTCTTCGTACCTGAATTAGGTCGTTTTTATCTCGCGGTTCCTCAGCGGGGTACCCAAAAAGCAGAGGTGCGAGTGTACGAGGCGCAGCGATGAGGACGCCACCTGTCTCACTCACATTCAGAACCTTCTCAATAGTTTCGCTACTGCTTTTTTCCCCGCCTGTCGCCTGGGGTTATAGGCCCTTCGTGTCGACCGATGCCGCCGTGGCTGACCTTAAAGAGATGGAGATCGAGCTAGGTTACCTCAATTGGGAACGAGAAAAGGGAAGAAACACCTTCATTGTTCCAAAGGTCGTGCTCAATTATGGTCTGATCCAAAATCTCGAGCTCGTGGGGGAATTTGGTGTTGCAGAACCGTCACACGGTTCGGTTCGGCTCACAGATCCTGGTTTATCGCTGAAGGCAGTTCTTAAGGAGGGAGTGCTCCAAGAAAAAAGCGGAGTCAGCTTTGCCGTCGAGGCCGGGCCGCTCTTACCCTCAACGAACAGAGAAGAAAACAGATTTGGCTTCGAAGCGAGCGGGATACTGAGTGGAAAGTTAGACCCGTTGACTTATCATGTGAACTTCGGCGGAGGTGTAGATAGGGCGAAGACTAATCCTTTTCTGGTCTGGGGAGTGATCGCCGAGCTGCCCATCACCCCAAAACTGAGGTTGGTTGGAGAAATCAACGGAGAGAGCGTTAGAGGAAACCCTCCCGATAATTCTGCTCTCGTTGGCTTTATCTGGAAGTCGCCGCTATCCAACCTCTCCATCGACGCGGGAATTCGGAGGGGTATTAGCGCTGCGGCACCCGATTGGATGTTTACAACGGGTTTGACTTTCAGCTTCTCTCTGGCAACTATCCCACACAACTAACTGACACACACACGGCATTTCATTTGACTGCTGGACAAGGCACAATCGCGGTGAGTAAAATAAAATTGTCCCACTTAGGCAGAATGGTCGGGAGGCAATTTAAATCTCATGCTTAAAGTCATACCCGTAGAAGAAGCGGTCGGATTACCGCTTGCTCATGACATAACCGAAATTGTGCCCGGCAAGCACAAAGGGCCGGCGTTTCGCCGGGGTCATATCGTGCGCCAGGAAGATATCTCGAAGCTCTTGGATGTCGGCAAGCGCAATCTCTACGTGATGGAATTGGAAAACGACGAACTGCACGAAGAAGACGCGGCGCGACGACTTGCCAAGGCTGCTGCCGGAGCGAATTTAAAATTAACCGATCCAAGCGAGGGGCGGATCAATTTGGTCGCTGAAATCTCCGGCCTGCTCAAGATCGACTCCGATCTACTGTATCGCTTCAACTCATTGGGCGAGTTGATGTTGGCGACGCTGTCGGGAGATCGTTACGTCAAAGAAGGGACCGTCGTCGCAGGAACAAGAACCATTCCGGTTGTGGTCAAAGAAGAACTCATCCAGAAAGCTGAGGCGCTCTGCAAAGACAAGCCAATCGTAACGCTCCTGCCTATGCCGCCGAAACGAATCCATTTGGTTGTGACCGGCAGTGAAGTATTTACCGGACGGATCAAAGACGGTTTTGGCCCGGTGGTGACACGAAAGGTTGGCGAGCTTGGATCAACAGTAGAGTCGGTCAAGTTGGCGCCCGATGATCCGGACGTGATCGCCGGCGACATTACAGAGGCGAAGCAGGCAGGCGCCGACATCATTCTCGTCAGCGGTGGCATGTCGGTTGATCCCGACGACAAGACGCCGGAAGGCATTCGCCGAAGCGGCGCCACTGTGGAAACTCACGGTTTCCCGGTGTTGCCCGGTTCTATGTTTGTTATGGCCTATCTAGATGAAACTCCGGTCATGGGGCTTTCGGGCTGTGTCCTTCATGATCCGATTACAGCGTTTGATGCACTTCTGCCGCGATTACTTGCGGGAGAAAAGATCAAGCGCGCCGATATCATGGCGATGGGACATGGTGGGTTGCAGCGAAAGCACGACCATTGACGGAAAGAGAGGATGGAAGATAGAGTATCGAGGATCGTCATCCTCGATCTTCAATCCTCAATCCTCGGTTTTGGAAGGGGAAGAGCTATGGACGTCTTGCGAACTCTCAAGGAGCGGTGTGATCCCAAGTATGCGGCGCTAGTCGTCGTTGATGTTCAAAATGACTTTGTCAGCCCGGAAGGGAGCGCCGGCAAACGCGGCGAGGACGTTGGAGCCGCGATGGCGATGGTGCCTAATCTGCTTAGACTCATCGACCAAGCGCGGCGCATTGGTCTCACCATCGTCTACATTCGGACCACGCATAGCGAATGGACGGACACGCCTTCGTGGATTTATCGCACGTCCCAAAAAGGTGGGCTGAGTACCTGTCGCGAGGACACCTGGGGCGCGGAATTCTACGAGGGAATTTCGCCCCGGCCGACGGAACGGGTGGTCATCAAGCATCGCTACAGCGCGTTTATCAACACCGATCTTAACACCGTGCTCAAAGCGCGCAATATTCAGAGCGTGCTGGTTTGCGGTGTGGCGACCAACGTTTGCGTCGAAACCACGGCGCGCGACGGCTACATGTTCGATTACTACGTCACTATGATCGACGACTGCTCGGCAGCCTACGAAGCCAAATTGCATTTGGGCACATTAGAGAATATTCGGCGTCATTTTGGCCTAGTGGCATCATCGAAAGAGATCATCGACACCTGGCAAGAGCTGCCGACTAAACAAGCAGCGGGCTTGTAAGCTCCGGTCAAAGAATTTTAACGGTTCAAATGCAAAGGCCTGGCAGGAGATTCCTGCCAGGCCTTTTTTCGTTCTAACGAAATACTTGTCAGTGAAATTTATTTCATCAAATCTGCGTTAATCCTTTCCAGCGCTTCGATCGGCGGCTGCAGATCGGCTTGGCCGAGTTCGGAAAGCGGGATGTCGCATAGGTTCAGCTCTTCGGCGAACTCTTTGCGGTTGGGATTGTAGTAAATCAAGCCGGTTAAGAACTTGCCTTCTGGATCGCTTGGAGTTTGTTGGTCGGATCGTAATCCGTGCCGAGCTTGTGCAAAATGATGCGCGAGCCGTCGTGCATCTCGACTTCGTGGTCAGTGCCTTCGTCGTAATCCGCTTCGATGTTCTCATAGGGCGGGATAAAGTCGAGGTCGTGGATCGGATCAAGGTGACCTTTGACGTATTTCAAGCTCTTGGTCGACCCTTCGTGGTTATTAAACGTCACGCAGGGACTGATGACGTCCAGAATAGCGCTGCCCTTATGAGCAAGCGCACCCTGCACGAGGGGAGTAAGCTGTTTACGGTCGCCGGAGAAACTCCGCGCCACATAGGTAGCGCCGAGGGTGATTGCCAACTCGGCTAGATCGATCGCCGGGATATCATTGACCTTGCCGCCCTTCATGACCGAGCCGACGTCGGCCGTCGCGGAAAACTGACCTTTGGTCAGGCCGTAAACACCGTTGTTTTCGATGATGTAGGTGATGTTCACGTTGCGCCGCATCATGTGGCAAAAGTTGCCGAGGCCGATTGCGGAGGTGTCGCCGTCGCCGGAGACGCCGATCGGGAGCAACGTATGGTTCGCTAAATTGGCGCCGGTGGCTACGGCTGACATCCTGCCGTGCACGGCATTGAAGCCGAAGGATTGGCTGAGAAAATACGCCGGGGTCTTTGACGAGCAGCCGATGCCGCTCAGTTTAACCACCTTGCGCGGATCGATGCTGCTCTCGAAATAGGCCCGCTGGACCGAGGCCGATATCGCGTCGTGGCCGCAACCGCGGCACATGGTCGACGGCGCGCCGTCATAGTCTTTTTCTGATAAATTGATTCGATTGAGTTTTGCTTCTGCCATGTTTCATTCCGTCCTTATGCGGTTTTCGCTGACTGGGCTGCGGCGAAAATTTGATTGACGACTTCAAGTGGCGTCGCCGGTAACCCGTTGTAGATCAACACGCTGACGATCTTGGCGCCGAGTTCGGGCCAATCATCCTTGATGATGGCCGCCATCTGACCGTCGCGGTTTTGTTCCACGAAGTAAATCGTGTCGTGCTCGGCGAGAAAATCCCGGACTTCGCTCGTCAGCGGTAATGCGCGAATCAGCATGTGGTTGGTTCTAAGTCCCCGAGCTTTTAATCTGTCGCGCGCTTCACGGACCGGCTCGAAACTCGAGCCGTAACACATGATACCGGTCTTTACCCCTCTTTCTTTTTCAATGATCGGTTTGGGAACGAACTTGCGCGCGGTTTCAAATTTCTTGCGCAGGCGATCTAAAATGTACTTGTAGTCGTGTTCGTCTTCTGAATACCTCGCATCGGCGTCGTGGCCCGACCCGCGGGTGAAGTACGACGCCATTCGGTGTTCATTGCCTGGTACGGTGCGGTAGGGAATGCCGTCGCCGTCTTGATCGAAGTAGCGGCGAAATTTTTTCCCGGCTTTGGTCCATTCTTCGAGATTTTGCGCGCTCAGCCGTTTGCCGTAGTCGTAGACATCCTGATTCAACTTGAGCGGTTCCGAGGACCACATGTTCATGCCGAGGTCGAGGTCCATGGCCACGAACACCGGAGTTTGGAACCGGTCGGCATAGTCGAAGCTCTGGCGCGCCAGATCAAAACAGGAATTCATGTCATGGGGAATTAAAATGATATGTCGGGTATCACCGTGCGAGGCGCCGTACATGAGCGAGATATCGGCCTGCTGGGTTCGAGTCGGCAGACCAGTCGATGGACCGCCACGTTGAATAATGAAGAAGACAGAAGGGATTTCAGCGTAATAGGCGAGGCCAATCGACTCGTTCATGAGCGAGACTCCGGGCCCCGAAGTAGAAGTCATGGCCCGCGCGCCCGCCCAGCCGGCGCCAACGACCATTCCCACGGAGGCGATCTCATCTTCGGCCTGGACAATGGCGTAGGGCTTCTTGCCGTCTTTGGGCTTGCGCAGTCTGGGTAGGTAGTACTCCATGGCTTCCGCCAGTGAACTCGACGGCGTTATGGGATACCAGCAAATCACTGAAGCGCCGCCGTAGATCGCACCAAGTGCCGCAGCGGTATTGCCTTCGGTAATGATTTTGCCTTTATTGCCGTCGGGAATCGGCTCGAGTCTGGCGATATTTTGTTTGTAATTTTGGTCCTTGCAGTACTGATAGCCGGCATCGATACAGATCAGATTGGACTCGATGACGGCCGGCTTCTTGCCAAAAGTGTCTTCCAGGACCGCCTTGATAACCGCCATATCGATACCAAAAAGATAAGCTAAGGCGCCGACGTAAACCATATTCCGTTGTTTGGCCCGGAGCGGTGAAGCCGGTACCAGCTTAGACACTAGCTTGTTGGCTGGAAAACCAATGTATTGAACACCATCGCGCTTGGAACTGGCGCCTAGGGGCGTGGAATCATCGTATAAAATCACGCCGCCGTCGCGCACGCGATAGATATCCTTCGCCGCCGTCGCCTCATTGAACATCACCATTACATCGATGACATCTTTGCGGCTCAGGTAGCCGTCGGCGCAGGCGCGAATTTGATACCAGGTCGGCAACCCCTGAATGTTTGACGGGAACATGTTCTTCGACGAACAGGGAATGCCCATCTTAAAGATCGCCTTGAAGAGAATATTGTTCGATGAAGCGCTGCCCGAACCATTTTCGGTGGCAACGCAGATATTGAGATCATTGATTAACGGTGTGTCCAAAACACAAACCTCCTTGGAGCTTTTTGGCAACTCTCCAATTTTAACATACAAGCTCTGAAAGACAACGGTTTTGCTTCCTTAACCGGGCGTATACTGATCTTCGGTGTCAAGGTATTCGGCCACCTCTTTCCAAGTACGACGAACCTGTTCGTCGACGTTAAACGCCTGAGCATATTGAAGTATTTCCGGCATGGACACGATTCCGGTGAGTTCGCCGCCGTCCCCGCTGACCGGCATGTTTCGGATATCGCGGCGCGACATTTCAACCAACACGTCGCCGACTAAAGCCGATTGCGGCATAGTAATTACCGGTGCCGTCATGACTTGTTCAATCGGTGTTTGCTTAACGTTGATTTCCTTGGTGGCTACCCGTTTGAGCACGTCGCGCTCGGTGAAAATACCGCTCGGTTTGCCGGCACCAGTAACGACGACGGCGCTCACGCTCTTCGTGTTCATGAGCTCAATGGTTTCATGGATCATGGCCGACTGATCGATTGATACAATGGCCGGCGCCGCTATATCGCCTAGGGTTTTTGTTTCATTCAGCCCTTGGCCAAGTTCCACCGCAAGATTGAGAATGCGCCGCATGGAGACGATGCCAACGATTTTCCCGCGCCGACCGCGCACCAATAGATGGCGGTATTTGCCTCGATACATTTTGCCGAAAGCGTCGACAATATGGGTTTCCTCGCGGACCGCCCGAGCGGGCGCCGTCATGACGTTTTTTATAGCGGTCTTTCTGGGCTCGATCTCAGCGTTGACAACTCGTTTCAAGACATCTTTCTCGGTGAAGATCCCGACTGGAATATCGTCATCCGTAATGATGACTCGCCCGACGTCCTCTGCGACCATCATTTCCATCACCTCGAAAATCGTCGAAGAGACAGGCGCTTTCGTAAGATTGGTCGTCATGATCTCGCTGACTTTATTGGAAAGCATAAGGTACCTCCTGAGGGTCCGTCGACGTTCCGAAGGAGCTTTGCAGTTCAGGGCCGACAACTCTATTATACCACCAACTCGGCTACCCGCTACAACAATAAGCCGCAATCGGAGGGCAGGGCCAAACGATTGCGACCCGGTGCGCCGGCATGTTAGATTTAATTTTGTCTCAGCGAGAGAAGGTCGGTCATGAGCCGCAGGGAAACTGAATTTGATCACGGGCTGGTCACCGAAACCAAGAAAAAGTTAAAACGCCCGCCCCTATATAAAGTTCTATTGCACAATGACGATTACACTACTAAAGAGTTTGTGGTACAAGTCCTGCAGTACGTCTTTAAAAAAGAGCAAACTGAAGCCGTTCAAATCATGCTTCATGTACACAAGAAAGGCATCGGCGTAGCCGGCGTGTATACTTATGAAGTCGCCGAAACCAAGGTGGCTTTGGTGGAAAACCTAGCGCGCCAGCACGAATATCCCCTTAAGTGCACGATGGAAGAGGCTTAATTTGAGATGATCAGCAAGGAACTCGAAGCAACCCTTAATTTTGCCCTCAAAGAAGCCAAGACTCGACGCCACGAATACGTCAGTCTTGAGCATCTTCTCTACGCCTTGCTGCGGGACAAGGACGGCAAAGCCGCGATTGTTGCTTGCGGCGGCGACATCGATCGATTGAACAAATCGCTGGAAGAGTTTTTCAACGGCCAAATGGAAACTCTGCCCCAAGGGTGGGACCAAGAGCCTCAACAGACTTTAAGTTTTCATCGCGTGCTTCAACGAGCGGTGATCCATGCGCAGTCGGCGGAGCGTAAAGAAATCAACGGCGGCAATCTGCTGATCGCGATGTACCGCGAGCCCGATTCTTACGCGGTCTATTTATTGGAAGAGCAGGGAATCACTCGATTCGATGTGGTGAATTACGTTTCCCATGGCGTATCGAAGATCGCCACGGAAGAAGAACCAGATGTACAAGAAGAGCACGAGCAAGGCGACGACGAGCGACCGGCGAAACGGGTGAAGCCGTTAGAGGCTTTCGCTGTCAACCTGGTCGATAAAGCCGCGCAAGGCAACATCGATCCTTTGATCGGCCGCGACGATGAGATCGAGCGGACGATTCATGTGCTGTGCCGCCGACGCAAGAACAATCCCATTTATGTCGGTGATCCGGGAGTTGGCAAGACAGCCATCGCCGAAGGGCTAGCGATGAAGATTCATCGCGGCGAAGTGCCCGACGCCCTTAAAAGCGCGGTTATTTACGCGCTCGATATGGGCGCGTTGCTTGCCGGGACGAAGTTCCGCGGTGATTTCGAAGCACGCCTCAAGGGAGTGCTGAGCGGCCTCAAGAAGCAGCCCAACTCGATCCTCTTTATTGACGAGATTCACACCATTGTCGGCGCCGGCGCCACCAGCGGCGGGTCCATGGACGCGTCGAATATTCTGAAGCCCGCCTTGGCGTCCGGTGAGCTTAAGTGCATCGGCTCGACGACCTATCACGATTACAAGAGTTACTTTGAGCGGGACCGCGCGCTGGCGCGCCGGTTTCAGAGAATCGAAATTCCTGAGCCGAGCCAGGACGACGCGGTCAAGATTCTTGAAGGATTGAAGCCGCATTATGAAAAGCATCACGGCGTGCATTACAGCGCGGGTGCGATCCGAGCGGCGGTAAAACTCTCCGCCAAGCATATCAACGACCGCCGTTTGCCTGACAAGGCGATCGACGTCATCGATGAAATAGGCGCGGCGGTGAAGCTTCAGGCGGCGGACAAACGGCGCAAGATCATCGGCCCCAAGGATATTGAAAAGATCGTCGCCAAAATCGCCAAAATTCCCCCGCGCAGCGTATCGAGCTCCGACAAAGAACAGCTGCAAAATCTGGATCGCGATCTCAAGCTCGTGGTCTTCGGCCAAGATTCGGCGATCGATACATTAGCTAGTACAATTAAACTTTCCCGGTCAGGCTTGGGCCATCCGGAAAAGCCGATCGGTTGTTTTCTCTTCGCCGGCCCGACCGGTGTCGGCAAGACCGAGCTGGCCAAGCAGTTAGCCAAGACCATGGGTATCGAGTTCCTGCGCTTCGACATGAGCGAGTACATGGAAAAGCACACCGTGTCGCGTCTGATCGGCGCGCCGCCGGGGTACGTGGAGCGCGCGAGATGAGCGGCGCGCCGCTCGGTTTCGGGGAGCGATCTAACGTCGGTAAAGGCAAGGAAGCGGTCGAAAAAATGTTCAGCCCGGAATTTCGCAACCGGCTCGACGCGATGATTACCTTTAACTCTCTGAACCAAGAAAATATCGAGCGAGTGGTCGACAAGTTTATCATCGAACTCGATCAACAGCTCAATGAGCGAAAAGTTTTCTTGCAGTTGACTGACCGCGCGCGCCGTTGGTTTGCTGAGCGCGGCTACGATCCGACTTTCGGCGCGCGTCCAATGGCGCGGCTAATTCAAAATGAGATCAAAAGAGTTCTCGCCGACGAAATCTTGTTCGGCAAACTCCAAAACGGCGGTAAAGTCGAAGTCGACGAAAGCGAAGGCAAGATCATTTTTTCGTATAGCACGCCGACTGTGCCCGCCGTCTGATCCCAACCCGTTCATCGCCCACAGCGTCTGCTCGAATCAAGTGGACTTCTGGCGCAGATGGAACAGCTGATCGTCGCGCTCTTCCTCGTCTTCTTCGCGCTCGAATTCACCATCGAATTCGTCTTGAACGAACTCAACCTGCAGCACGTGCGCGCCCGCTGGGCAGAAAAACAAATTCCTGATTTTTTTCGAGGCAAGATCGGTTCAGACGAGTACGAGAAATCAGTTCAGTATACCCTCGCCAAAGGGCGGTTCGAACGCTGGGCGGAAATCTATGGGCGGTGCCTAGTGCTGGCCGTTTTGTTCAGCGGCCTTTTGAATTGGCTTGATCGATTCTCTGGAGAACTCGCCCAGCGATTTTCATTAGGCGTGTACGGTCACGGGATTCTTTTTTGCTTAGCTGTCGGTTTGGTATTTTCCACCGCTCAGTTACCGATCAATCTCTATTCTACCTTCGGTCTTGAAACCAAGTTCGGCTTCAATAAGACAACTATCGGGCTTTACATCACTGACAAGATCAAAGGGCTTATCCTCGGTCTCGTCATCGGCGTTCCCTTCCTTTTCGTGATTCTTTGGCTGATGGACGTGATGGGGCGATTTTGGTGGATTTGGGCGTTTGTTTTTATCAGCGGCTTTCAGCTCTTGATGATTGTAATTTTCCCGACGTTTATCGCGCCGTGGTTCAATAAATACGAGCCCCTCAAAGAGGGCGAGTTCCGCGAACGCATCTTAGCGCTCGCCGAGCGAATCGGATTCAAGACCAGCGGCATCTATTCGATGGACGGATCGAAACGCTCCGCCCACTCAAATGCTTATTTCACCGGAATCGGCAAGGCTAAACGGATTGTCCTATTCGATACGTTGATCGAGCAGATGACCATCGATCAAGGGCTAGCGGTGCTCGCCCATGAGATGGGCCATTACAAAATGAAGCATATTCGGCGCATGCTCGTGGTCCAGACGGTTTTCCTTTTTACCGGCCTTTACACTCTCAGCCTGCTGGTGGATTACCCGCCCTTGTTCGGCGCCTTTGGCTTAACTCCGTCGAATCACGCCGCGCTTGTCCTGTTCAGTCTACTTTCCGGTCCGGCGACCTTTTACCTTCGGCCCTTAATCAATCTCCTATCGCGTAAACACGAATACGAGGCCGACCGTTTCGCCGCGCTCACGTTGCGCCACGGCAAACCGATGGAAGAAGCGTTGGTCAATTTGACGATTAAAAATCTTTCCAATCTCACACCGCATCCCTGGTATTCGGCATACCACTACTCGCACCCCAGTCCGACGGAACGGATTGAGGCGATTCGACAGTGCGCAGCGTAGTGATCTCGGTTTTTTTGATTGTGGTTGGTGAGAAAAATGGTTGGAGCGAGTGGATTGAGCTCCACCCGTAAGAAAACCGGTGGTGGATGAAAACCAGTGGAAGTCGCTGGCATAATGAGAGAATCTACGCGCTCATCCTGGGTAACGATCTCCCAAAGGGGCCTATCTTAACCCAACAAATCCTGCAAAAACCGAGACCGTTTCTGTCCTTGATCTATGGCGAGAAGGGCTTGGCGACATCGTGGAATACGGTGATCGTCGGCGCTGACTCTGCTACTTATCCTTCATCAGAGCGCATCGGCCTAATCACCAAGCAAGGCGAGGATGAACATCTCTCGCCAAGAAGTAAAAATCCCCGTCGTCATTGCCGGCCTTGCCGAAAAAAACGTCAAGTGATTTAGTTATCGTGAGTTTGGAGGGGTATCTCGCCTCGGAGTTGGCGGATTTTCTCGGCTGCTATCCGTCGAATATGGCTGCAGAGGGGTTAGTCAGTTAATAGAGCCTAACACCGGTGCGCTATGGTGCTGGTGTCTAATGCTAGTGCGCTCTGGCATGGAATTGATATTGAGGGACAGGGGGCGGTTGTGAATCTCACGCAGTTGATGGCCTTCCAAGCGGTAGCGAATAGCGGAAGCATCACCAAGGCGGCCCAACTACTTCACGTCAGTCAGCCGTCGATTTCCAAACACGTCAAAAATCTAGAGCGGGATTGCGGCGCAAAACTGTTCGAGAGAAATGCCGGCGCAGCCGAGCTTACAGATGCGGGATCCTCTCTGTTGCGGCACGTCAACGCCATTCTGGTTCATCTTGATGAGGCAACAAAGGAACTCAAGTCTCCTAAAAATTGGACAAAATCAGACCCGCTCAAGGTTGCCGGGAGCTATGCCGCATCCGCGCTCCTTCTTCCGTCGTTGCTCGTCAATTTCAAAAGCAAGCACCGCGACACTTCCATCATACTGCGAAGCGGCACGACAAGAGAACTGAAGACGATGCTGCTAAACTCAACTGTCGAGCTCGCGCTGCTTAACGAACTTCCTGCTAATCCTAATTTTGCGAGCGAACCGTTTCGCAAAGAAAAGCTTGTTGTGTTTGCGGCACCTAGTGATCCGCTCGCGAGGAAGAAAAGGCTAACCTTATCAGACCTTCGTCAAGCCGCGCTCGTGACTACAGGGATGGCAAGCGCAGTAGACAAGATGGTCAACCATCTCGTTCATGAAGGATTAGGAGCTAAGATTGCTATACAATGTGGCAGTCCGGCTTCTGTCAAAATACTTGTCAAAAACAAAATAGGGCTGGGGATCTTGTTTGAAGATATGCTGATCCAGGAAATTAGAAACAAACTTTTCAAAGTCTTGGAAATTCCGGGGCTGGCATTAACCGTCCAGAGCTACATCGTCTACTATAAAGACCGACCCCTCTCGCCTCCTGCAAAGGACTTCCTGGCCTTGCTCCGTAAGCGAGTGCACCGAAGTCTATAAATTGTTGCTCTACCGAGGGATTCGCATAACCAAACGTAAATGGTTGCGATATTCCAAAAAGATATTTGACACTAGGTGACATTTGACATATCCGAACAACGTACCGAGGGGAGGCGCGAGCGTACGCTCGAGTGACGGCAACACATCTCGGTTCGAGAGCCAAAAATGTGGAAACGGACAGTGAGACTAGCGAAAAGGGCGAAATGCCGAGAGAGTAAACTCCGGGCTTGAATAATGCGGTGGCGATGGAATTGACCAATGAAGATTGAGGGCCGTTTCATATTTCCGGCCTCTTCACAGGAAGTCTGGGACTTGTTAACTGATCCGCAGTCATTGCAACATTGCACACCGGGCTGCAAGCAATTGACCGAAATCGCCGCCGATGAATTCGAGGCGACGATGGAAGTCGGTATCGGGCCGATCAAGGGCACCTTTCACGGCAAAATCTCGATGAAAGAAAAAACCCCGCCGCGCAGTTATCGGCTGATCATCGAGGGCTCCGGAGCGGCGGGCTTTGTCCGCGGTGAGGGCGCTCTAACTTTGCAGGACGAAGCCGGCGACCAGACCGCGGTGCATGTTTCCGGCGATGGCCAGGTGGGCGGTGTGATGGCCGGCGTCGGCCAGCGTCTTTTCGAAGGCGTGGCCAAACAATTGATGGGGCAGTTTTTTCAATGCATGCAGAGTCGGCTTGCGGCGCGCAGAGAAAATTCGTCGGTTTGATGAGTAGATACAACGTGACACGTTAAGAAGGTTTCATGGCGATCGAAAATGTTCGAATTCCGAGTGGAGCGAGCACGATCGGCGGTCTCTTGGCCTTGCCGCCAGGGCAAGGGCCGTTTCCCGGCGTCATCATGATTCCGACGATCAGAGCCCTGGATGAATTTGCCAGGGACGTCGTCGAAAGACTTGCAACGGAGAATTTTGTCGCGCTCGCAGTGAACTTCTTCGATCATCCGGGAGTCCCGGAAGATATCTTCAAACGGCCGGGCGCTCAGCCCGACGACCAGGTGCTTGGCGATCTCAATGCGGCGCTCACCATGCTGCGGCAACATCCGCTGGTGGGCGACCAAGCGGTATTTGCATGGGGCTATTGTCTGGGCGGCCGTTTCGCGATGCTATGGCCGACATTTCAAAATGAGCTGGCCGGAGCGGCCTCGTTCCACGGCTTTCCGACCAACGATACCAAAAATCCCAACACGCCGACCCAGCCGCTGGATCGAGTTCAGTTTTTACGCACACCCGTGATCGCCTTCTTCGGCGAAGCCGATCGCCTCGTGCCGTTGAAAGACGTCGACGCTTATCGCAGCGCGTTAACCACGCACAAGAAAGATTTCGAGGTGCACACTTACCCAGGAGCGGATCATGGCTGGACGAACGCGAAAGGCCCGGCCTATCGCCAAGAAGCGGCCGAGGATTGCTGGCGCCGCAGCCTCGAATTTTTGCGCCGCCGCGCCACCGAGCGGGCAGATCGCGCGGCGGCCCGCAGTTAGAACCAAGAGCAAGTATTCCAGATTTCAAGATGAAGCCGGCAAAATTTGACTATTACGATCCGAGGAGTCTCGAAGAGGCGTTGACGCTTCTCGAAACCCATCAAGGAGACGGCAAGGTTCTCGCCGGCGGTCAAAGCCTGATGCCGCTTTTGAACATGCGCTTGGCGCGACCCAAGATCGTCGTCGACATCAACCAGATCAAAGAGCTCAACTACCTTCGGGCGAGCGATGGCGGTATCGCCATCGGCGCGATTGCACGCCAGCGTGCTTTGCAAACAGAGAAGCTGATCGCCGAGCGGGTGCCGATTCTCCAGGAAGCCGCGTATTTCATCGCCCATCCGCAGATTCGTAGCCGCGGCACCATCTGCGGCAGCATCGCCCACGCCGACCCGGCGGCGGAGCTACCGGCGCTGGCGCTGGCGCTCGACGCGGAAATGACACTAACCAGCGCGAAGGCAGCGCGAACCGTCGGCGCCGAGACTTTTTTTCAGAGTTTTTTTACCACCGCTCTCGAGGCCGGCGAGATACTTACCGAGGTGCGCTTCCCGGCGCCGCCCAAAGATGGCGCATGGTCCGTGCTCGAGATCAGCCGGCGTCACGGTGATTTCGCGATCGCCGGCATCGTCGCGGGATTGGCCCTGGAGCCAAACCGCCAAGTGATCGCGCGCGCCCGGTTGGTTTACTTCGGTGTGGGCGCGACGCCCATAAGAGTCAAAGCGGCGGAAGAGGCGCTAATCGGCCAGGCCGCTTTAGAGCCGGCCTTCGAAGCGGCAGCGCAAAGCGCCAGGCAGGGCATCGATCCCAGCAATGATATTCATGCCAGTGAAGAATACCGCCGTGCCGTCGCGGCGACTTTGACCAAGCGCGCGCTGCGCGCCGCCCTGCAGAAACTAGGGAAAAACTGATGGCAACCACTCGAACGGTCAAAGTGCGCGTGAACGGCGTGGCGTACGAACAGACAGTGGAAGCGCGCAAAACCTTGGTGGACTTTTTGCGCGAGGATGTCGGTCTCACGGGAACCAATGTGGGCTGCGAGCACGGCGTATGCGGTGCCTGCACGATTCTGATGAACGGCGAAGCCGTGCGCTCCTGCATCATGCTCGCGGCGCAGGCCGACGGCGCCGAGCTGATGACGGTGGAAGGTCTGGCAAAGCCCGGCGGGGAGCTCCATCCGATCCAAGAAGCCTTTCGCGAAAAGCACGGCCTGCAGTGCGGCTTTTGCACGCCCGGGTTTCTGATGACGACCTACGAGCTGCTGAATAAACACCCCGACGCAGACGAAGAAGAAATCAAGGAGTGGCTTTCGGGGAACCTCTGCCGGTGCACCGGCTACCAGGATATTTTGGAGTCGGTTAAATTAGCGGCATCGCGGCTGCGCAATCGCTAGCGAGGCCTTCCCCATGGTGACCGCCGAGCCCAAGCTTCCCAGTGAACTGCCGATCAGCCAACCGCGTCACGTCGGCAAAGACAGCCCGCGGATGGAGGACCCGCTTCTGCTCACGGGAAAGGTGGAGTACGGCAACGACATTCGTACTCCGGGCATGTTGCACGCCGCTATTCTACGTAGCCCGCACGCCCATGCTCGGATTAAGTCCATCGATACTTCGCGCGCCGAAAAGCTCGCCGGCGTGGCGGCCGTACTGACCGGCAAAGAAGTCAAAGATTGGTCGCGGCCCGTGTTCGGCGTCCCCGAAGGCTGGACCGGTTACGCGCTGGCGGTGGAAAAGACCCATTGGGTCGGCGAGCCGGTGGCCGTCATTGCGGCCAGCGACCGCTACATCGCCGAAGATGCGCTGGAGTTGATCGAAGTCGAATACGAACCGTTGGAGCCGGTGGTCGATGCGCTCAAAGCCGGATCGGCATCGGCACCGAACGTCCTCGAAGGCAAAGACAGCAACATCGCCTATGATCGGCGCTTCGTCTTCGGCGATGTCGACGGCGCCTTTGCGAGCGCGGATCTGATTGTGCGCGAACAATTCCGCTGGCACCGCAGCAGCGGCAATCCTATCGAAACTTGCGTCTGCATCGCCGACTGGAACCCGTTTAACGGCATGCTGACCTTGCGCGGCGGTCACCGCTCGCCACACCTGATTTTACCGGCGCTCGTGATCTCTTTGGGGATTTCCTCGCAGCAGGTGCGCATCATCCAGTCGCCGTTGGGCGGCAGCTTTGGCGTCAAGACTTTTGCCCGCTATGTGGTGCTGATCGCACTCATGGCTAAGAAGCTCGGCGGCCGCCAGGTCAAATGGACCGAAGACCGCATCGAGCATTTAATAGGCAACAGCAGCCACGCCTGGGACCGCCACTACGACTGCGAGCTGGCGCTCAAGAGTGACGGCACGATCGCAGGCATGAAAATGCAACTTGTCGATGATCTCGGCGCCTTTGCCGAGTGGCTCGCAATCGGCATGCTGCTAAAGCCGCTGCTCTGTCTCGGCAGTTGCTATCACATCGCCAACGTCGATTATTCCTGCAAGGGCGTCATCACCAACAAGACACCGCAAGGGCCGCTGCGGGCCTTCGGTTTGCCGCCGCACTTCTGGGTCATCGAGCAGCTTATCGAGATCGCAGCCAAGAAGCTGGGGCTGGAGTCCAACGAAGTTCGGCGGCGCAATTTCATCAAGAAAGATCAATTTCCCTATGTCTCGCCGTCCGGCAACGTTTATGACAGCGGCGACTACGAAGCGAGTTTGAGCTTGCTGCTATCGAAGGCGGGTTACGATGAACTGCGGCGCGAACAGGAAGCGGCGCGCGCCCAAGGACGGTTGGTCGGCATCGGCGTCGTCAGCAGCATCGAGCCCGGTCTCACCGGGCCGCCGATGCTGGCGCTGGCTTCGCCGCGCATTTTCAGCCGGACATCGTCGCCGGAAGGAATTCTGCTGCGCATCGATGCCTTCGGAAAAATCATCGCCGAGCTGGGCTTTCCGCCGGGCGGGCAGAGCCAACACAGTTTCGTGCGGCAGATTCTCGCCGACTATCTCGGTGTCGCGTTGGAAGATGTTCAAGTGATCACCGTCGACAGTTTGAGCATGCAGCCGAGCACCGGCCCGATCTCCAGCTCCATGGCGATTGCGCTGAGCGGCGCCGTGCTTGGGGCGGCGGCGCGCCTGACGGATAAATTGAAGCGCGCCGCGGCCGTGATGCTGGAAGCCAGCGCGGATGACGTCGAGCTGTTCGACGGGCAGTTTCACGTGCGGGGCGTGCCGGGAAAATCCCTCGCCGTGGCGCAGGTGGCGCAGTTCATGATGGCGCGTCCTGACTTGCTGCCGGAGGGCGTCGACGGCAACCCGCAGGCGACCTACGTGTGGAACCCACCGGATCGGACGATTCCTGACGAAAAAGGTTTTGGCCGCTATAGCGTCACCGCGGCCGGAGCGCAGCATCTTTGCATGGTTGAAGTGGACCGCGAGACCGGGCAGGTGAAAATTCTCAAATACGTCATGGTCGACGACTGCGGCGTGCGGCTCAATCCGAGCGTCGTGCGCGGCATGCTGATGGGTGGAATGGCGCATGGCGTGGGCACCGAACTATTATGGAAGTGCCGGCGGCGGAAGAGCATGAGATGTGCACGCCGTCGCCGATCGCACCCCTTGGGGTTAAGGGAGTCGGCGAAGGCGCGCTGCACACCACTCCGGCGGCGGTGCTGTGCGCGCTGAACGATGCGCTGGAGCCTCTCGGCGTACGCATTACCGAAGCGCCCATGACTCCGCTTCGGATATGGCAGGCATTGCAGACAAGGGCGAGCCATCAAACGACAGAATGAATAAAGGTTGATCGACTTGAGTAAGAAAGTGCCACGAGATCTGAGTGAGCTGCCTCTGTCCCAACCGCGCTACCTGGGCAAGGACACGGCGCGCATTGAAGATGCGACATTGCTTACGGGCAGAGCGGAGTTCGGCGACAATATTGCCTTTCCAGGGATGCTATTCGCGGCGATCTTGCGCAGTCCTCATGCCCACGCGCGCATCAAGCGCATCGACACATCCAAGGCCGAGAAACTTGCGGGCGTGGTCGCGGTGGTTACCGGTGAAGACGCCAAGGCTTGGTCTGAGCCCGTGCACGGCTTTCCGATCGGTTGGGCGGGCCATTGCCTGAGGCTTTTGCCAAAGCGGATGTCGTCGTCAAAGACGATTTTCGTTGGCTCAGGGCCAGCGGCAATCCGATCGAGACCTGCAACTGCATCGTGCAGTGGCGCCCCGATCATTCCCTCAATGCCTGGGGCGGTTTCCAAGGCACCGGTTTTTACGTTGCGTCGGTGGCGCGCGGCCTGCGGGTGCCGGCGCACAAAATTCGCATTACGCCGCTGCCCCACGGCGGCTCCTTCGGCACAAAGATTTTTCCCCACGCGATCCTCCGCATGGCGTTGCTGTCGCGCAAGGGCGGCGGGCGGCATGTCAAATGGATCGAAGACCGGATCGAGCACTTGCTGAGCAGCTACACGCACGGGCCGGACCGCATCTACTCGGCGGAAATGGCGCTGACGCGCGACGGCGAGATTACCGGCTTTCGCGTCAAAGTACTCGACGACCTCGGCGCCCATGCGGTCTCGGTGGCGATCGGCAAAGCGCTAAAACCTTTGTCGGCATTCACCGGGCCTTACCGCATGCGCAACGCGCAGTATGATCTCACGGTAGTGGCGACCAACAAGTGTCCGCAGGGCTCCTACCGCGGCTGGGGTGTGCCAGCTCATAATCTGGCGATGGAACACTGCGTCGATCTGGCGGCGCGCAAACTGGGACTCGATCCGGTCGAGATTCGCCGGCGTAATTTGCTTCGTCCCGAACAATTTCCCTACGAGGCGCCCAATGGCGCGCGCTACGACAGCGGCGACTACGAGCGCACTCTGGACATGGCGCTCGAGAAGGCCGGCTATCGGGCGCTGCGCGAAGAACAAATCCGCGCGCGCGCCGCGGGCCGTCTGGTGGGTATCGGCGTATACACCGGTGTCGAGCTCAGCGCCGTGGCGATGAGTATGTTTACCTTGCTCGGTCCCGACTCGCCGTTCGGCACCTCGATGCCGGAAAGCGCGCGGGTGCGCATCGACGCCACCGGGAAAATCATCGGCGAAGTGACTTTTCCCTGGGAAGGGCAGGGACAGCACACGTTTGCCACCAATTTTTTGGCCGATTACTTCGGCGTCAAACGGGAAGACGTGGAAGTGATCGCGGTGGACAGTCTCTCCGCGGGTCCGGGCACGGGGCCCATCGGCAGCCGCCAAGCCGTCATGCTGTCGGGCGCGCTTTTGGGCGCCGCCGAGCGGATCGCCGAGAAACTCCGCAAGATGGCCGGGGTAATTCTGGAAGCCAACGTTGACGACATCGAACTTTTCAACGGCCAACTAAGAGTGAAAGGCTCGCCGGAAAAAACTCTACCGCTGCAGCGGGTCGTCACGGTCATGCTGACGCGCTCGGATCTCTTGCCCGCGGGCGTCGACGGTAATCCTGAAGCGAGCTACACCTACAATCCGCCGGAGCGCAAATTGCCGGATGCCGAGGGGCGCGGCAGCTTCGATCTCACGGCCGCCAACAACGCCCATATCGTCATGGTGGAAGTGGACCGCGACACCGGCCAGGTGCAAGTGCTGAAATACGTCATCGCCGATGACTGCGGCGTCAGACTGAATCCAGCGGTGGTGGAAGGCATGATCCAGGGCGCGGTAGCGCAAGGTGTAGGACAGACCGTTCTCGAAGAGCATGTTTACGACGAAAACGGCCAGTACCTCACGTCGACGTTTATGGATTACTTGCTGCCGACAATCTGGGAAGTGCCGATGACCGAGAGGACGTATACCGAGACGCCGTCGCCGCTCTCGCCGATGGGCGTCAAAGGCGCGGGAGAGAGCGCGGTCCTGGCAACCCCGGCGGTGCTGCTGAGCGCCATCAATGACGCATTGTTGCCGCTCGACGTTCAGTGCACGACGATTCCGGCAAGCCCCCTGCGCCTGTGGCAATTGATTCAGAGCGCGGCACGATGACCGCAACATGAACCATTGGACAATCATCTCGAGGAGGTAGCAGCATGCAGGTTTTCACTTTCGATTTTGTGCCCTACGGCAAGGATTTGACGGGGCGCCTCAAGTATCCGGTCGGCAGAGAAAACTATGAGTCCGAAGTTGCCGCGAAAACTTATGAAAACCATGTCGAACACAATCTGTTGCCGCTGCACGGCCATCCGCTACGCGTCGCCGAGGAGCTCGCAATGCTGGATAACCTGACCCGTGGCCGCATCATCGCCGGCTTCGTGCGCGGCATCCCGCGGGAATATCTCGCGCTCAACATTCCCTTACGGGAAGGCCGGCCGCGGTTCGAGGAAGCCCTCGATGTTATTCTCAAGGCCTGGACTAGTGAATTGCTTAACCATGACGGCCAGTTTTATCATTATAAAGACGTGGACATGTGGCCGCGGCCATACCAAAGTCCTCATCCACCGGTTTGGGTCGGCGCCATCGGTCCCGAGCCGACGCGCAACGTCGCCAAGCGGCCGGGAGTGACCCTGTGCTCGACTTTCCAGCCCACTGCGGCCATCAAGAAACAGCTCCAGTTGTTCCGCGATGCTTGCGCCGAGTTCGGCCGGCCGTGCAGCGCCAACGATATTTTGATCGCGCGCCATGTGTTTGTTGCGGAAAGCCAGAAAGAGGCGGAGAAGCTTTGCAAGACCCATTTTGAATATTACTTCCAACATCTCCTCGGGAAAGTTAACAACGCCGCGATTCAAAGAATCCTCGACATGAATCCTGAGCTGACCTTCGATTCGGTCAAGACGCCGTATCCTTACGATGTCACGCCGATGGAAAAAATGCGCGACGACGGTTTTGTGTTAGTTGGAACGCCCGACCGGGTGTATCAGGATCTCATGGCGCAGTACCAAGAGTACGGCGGCTTTGGCACGTTCATGGCGATCGTGCGCATGGGCGCGATGCCCCAGGAGCTGGTGCTGAACAATGTCCGTCTGTTCGGCAAAGAAGTGATTCCGCGGCTGCATGCGCTGGAGGCGAAGGCGGCGTAGGCGAGTACGCGTTCCTTGCACTCGGATAATTGGTTATGCATGCCGAAGGGCAAATAATCGAGGAGGGATGAAACATGACTATTCAAGAGAAATTCGTTCAAGCGGGCGAATATCGCACTCACTATTGGGAAGGTGGCGAAGGCGAGAACGTTCTCATGCTGCATTCCGCCGATCCAGGCGCCGGGGGATGGCTGGAATTTCGCGAGAATATGGAAGCGCTGGGCCGGCAGTTTAGAGTGCTCGCGCCGGATATCATTGGCTTCGGCAAGACCGATTCGCCGACGCGCGATCTGAGACATCCCGCCTATGTCGAACATATGGTGCAATTTCTCGACGCGCTGGGAGTGAAAAAGACCCACTTGGTCGGCAACTGCCGAGGCGGATTGATCAGCATTTCAATCGCGGCTGAGCACCCGGACAGAGTCGGGCGAGTGATTCTGATCGGCAACGCGGGTGGCGGGATACCTCCCGAGCTGGAGCAGAAAGCGCTGGCACCCTACGCGAATTACACGGCGACGCGGGAAAATCTCAAGGCCCACCTCGAGAGGGCGTACTTCAACGCGGATCGCTGGGCGCCGCCGCAAATCTTCGATCAATACCTCGAAGCGAGCGCGCGTCAATACGGCGCCTATGCCAAGTTGGGCTGCTACCCGATGGACGTGCCAAACCTGAGACCGCTCTTGGCCAAGATGACGGTGCCGGTGCTGTTTGTCACGGGTAAAGAGAATAAAGTTTTGCCGATCGAGCAGGCGCTGATTGCCTTTAACATGACGCCGGGCGCCAAACTTTATGCGATGTCCAGTTGCGGACTTCACGCCCAGACCGAACATCCTGAAGAGTTTAACCGGATCGCCGTCGAGTTCCTGAAGGGAGAGTTGAATTAGAAGGGCAATAGGCAATGGGCCGATGTGTTGAGCAAGAGTTCAATTCGTTCAAACAGTTCAAATCGTTCAAGTCCCCTCCTTCATCCTC
>WNGF01008643.1_pt1 | contig 24136 bp, 21 predicted proteins | sample 5400641 | NCBI WGS metagenome assembly WNGF01 (sample SAMN13153371, study PRJNA577476) | soil metagenome | isolation source: 80 cm soil or saprolite under grassland replicate 2 | place: USA:California | collected 2016-06-15 | reverse complement strand
GCTCCGCGACGGCGGTCACCCGCCGCCCTCGCGGCCCGCGTTCGAGATGCACCGCCGCACCGAGCCCGCCGGCGATCAGGCGCCGAACGACGTCGAGGACCGCCCCAGGCGCGGCGAGCGCCATCGCCTCCAGGCGGGCCGGGATCTCGTCCGGACCGCCAGCGTGCAGGGTCGTGAGCAGACCCCGATGCCCGGTGTTGGCGGCCTGAAGAAGGTCGAGCGCCTCCGCACCGCGGACCTCGCCCACGACGATCCGGTCCGGCCGCATCCGCAACGCATTGCGGACCAGCTCCCGCAATGGCACCTCGCCACGTCCCTCGACGTTTGGCGGCCGCGCCTCCAGGCGTACGACGTGCGGGCCCGGCAGTTGTAGCTCGGCCGCATCCTCGACCACGACGACCCGGTCGGTGCTCGGGATGGCGGCGCCGAGCACGTTGAGGATGGTGGTCTTACCGCTGCCGGTGGCACCGGAGATCGCCGTGGCCACGCCAGCGGCGACCATCGCCTCCAGGAGGCGTCCCGTGGTCGCGTCGAGCGTGCCTCCCTCGATCAGATCACGCAGGCCGAGCCGTCTACGGGAGAAGGTCCTGATGGTGACTAACGGCCCGTCCGGGGCGATCGGCGGCAGCACCGCATGGAAGCGCTGGCCGCCGGGCAGCCGCGCATCGACCCACGGCCGCGCCTCGTCAACGCGCAGGCCGAGCGGCGCGACCACCCGTTGCACCAGCGCAGCCAGGTCCGACGAGGAGGGCAGCCTGACCGCGGTTCGCTCCAGGCGGCCCTGTCGATCGACCCAGACCTCCTCGGGCCCGTTCACCAGCACGTCGGTGACCGTCGGATCGGCAAGTAGCGGCGCGAGCGGCCCCAGACCGGTCAGCTCGTCGGTGACGGCCCGCACCGTCGCGGCGAAGGCCGCCGCCGATAGCACGACACCCTCGTCGCGCAATGCTCCCGCGACCGCCGTCTGGAGATCGCCTGTCGTCGCCTCCGGACGACCGTTCGACCACAGCCGGTGCTGGACGCGGTCGATCAGCGAGGCCCCCACATTGGCGGGAGCGGTGCTCATCGCTTTTCCACCGGCGGAAACGGCACCACACGGTTGGCGAGCGTGACCATCGCCTGCACGGCCGGAAGGTCCTGACGGTCCAGCAGGACCATCCCGTCCTCGGCCGCCGCGGCGAGCTCGGCGGGCGCGGCCGGGACCAGCGCCCAGAGCCGGTCCTCGAGGGCGAAGCGGACATCCCGTGTCGCGAGAGGAGCGCGAGCTTGAGCACCGGTGACCACGGCCCCGCCCGTGTGGCGCTCGTGGCGCAATGCCACCCAGGCGTCAAGCTCCGACTGGAGTGCGCGAACCGCCGCCGTCTCGGACCGGCCGACGGCGAGCAGGACGTCTGCTCGAGCCAGGACCGTGTCCACCTCAGCACCGCCCTTTACTGGCAGGTCGATCACGACCAGCCGGTAGGTCGAGAGCGCGGCCTCGACGACCGCGTCCACCACCCACGGATCCGGCAGCGGCTCGGGAAACCCGTCCGCCAGGCCAATCAATGGGAGGACCGACAGACCAGGCATGGGCTCGTTCAGTGCCTGGACCAGCGTCATCCCATCCAGAGCGGCCGCCGTTGGCACCAGTGACGACCAGGTGCGAACCCCGGGCGCGAGGTCCAGGCGGAAGGCGAGTCCCCCTGACAGGTCCGCGAGTAGCACTGGCCGGGGCCCCCACCGGGACCAGGCGCCGGCGAGGTGCGTCGCCGGCGAGCGCGGCCCGAAGGTCCGTCGGATGGCTGTCGTCGCCGATTGCCAGCAGTGGCACTCCGCAGGCCGGTGGGACGTCCGCGAGCAGGCCACAGCTGACCAGTGCCACGGCGGGAGCACTTGCGAGCGCGGCGCCGAGGCTCGCGGGGTCCGACTCGGCAAGGACCGTGCGCCAGCCTGCGAGCGCCTCGATGGCGTGGCGCAGGGAATCGGCCGTCCCAGGGTCCTCGTGTGCGATCACGACCAGGGGCGAGAGATCACGAGCGGTGTCCAGTGCCACGGTTCTCCTCCGATCCAGGGGTATAGGGCATGCCAGGTCAATGGGGGTGACCCGCGCCCGGAGGCCGGCTCGAACCAGCGCGAACCGGCCACGCAAGAATGGGCCCGTCGACACCGCAGCGGAAGGCGGCCGGGCGAGAATGTGGATAACTGGAGGCGGCCGCATCCCCCGCGGTGCGGAGCCGAAGACCGGGAGGGCTCGGAGATCGAATTTTCGCGGACGCCCGAGCCTGCCATCTGCGGAAATGGTCACTGACCTGCTGTGGATAGAGGACTCCGCAGCTGCCCGTGGCCGCGTAAGCTCTTGCTCGGAAACCGGACGACTCAGCTCGACCGGCCGGGGCGGCGAAGCCCGCCCGCCGGCCCAAGTCGTCGTCTGAGAACCGCCAGACCTGTAACCTAACGCCGCGCGTCGCGGTCTAGACCGCACGTCCCGAACCACCGAGAAGCGCTTTCACCACGGCCGCCGGGCCGACACCGACGTCGATGTCGACGTTGACGTTGACTCTCCCGTCGCCGGGGTACATAGCCACCACGAGGTGCCAGCCAGCAATGAGTGTCGCTTTCGTCTTTCCAGGCCAAGGAAGCCAGGCCCCACGCATGGGCCTGGACTGGGCCAGCTCGTCCGAGACCGCCGACGATCTCTATGGCTGGGCTAGCACGTGTCTTGGCTGGGACCTGACCAAGATGCTCGAGAGCGCTTCTCCCGACGAGCTCCGCCAGACCTACATCGCGCAACCCGCAATCTTCGCGGTCTCGGTGGCGGCCCTGCGAGCACTCCAGGAGGCCGGGATCCGGCCCGCGTTCGTCGCCGGGCACTCCCTGGGAGAGTTCTCGGCGCTGGTCGCGGCCCGAGCGCTGTCCTTTGAAGCAGGCCTGACGCTCGTCGCCCGTCGAGCCGAGGCAATGCAGCGAGCCGCGGACACCCGGCCGGGATCGATGAGCTCAGTCCTCGGGCTCTCGGTCGAAGGTGTCGAGATGGCGATCGCCGCTGCTCGTGATGGGGACGTCCTCGCCATTGCCAACGACAACGCTCCCGGCAACGTGGTGGTCTCCGGCGAGTGGCCGGCGCTGGAGCGGCTGCCGGCAGCCGCAAAGGAACTGGGCGCCAAGCGGGTCGTCCCGCTGAGCGTGGGCGGCGCGTTTCATTCGCCTCTCATGGCGCCGGCGGCCGACACCTTCCGGTCGTTCCTGTCGGCCGCGCCGCTCCGCGACCCGGTCATCCCGGTGATCTCCAACGCCACCGGCGAGCCGGTGGCCAGCGCGGAGGAACTGCGAGAGCTGCTGGCGCGCCAGCTCACCGGCCCGGTGCGCTGGACGGAATGCGTGCGCCGCCTCGCTGATCTGGGAGTCGACACGTTCATCGAGGTCGGCCCGGGCACGGTGCTCTCTGGCCTGATCAAGCGCACGGTGGAAGGGGTTCGCGTGCTGTCGGCGGGTGACGCCAAGGGCGTGGCCACAGTCGTCGAGGCTCTCCGGGAGCGTGGCGACGGGACATCGGGGGATGGCGACGACCAGGGGGAGGTGGTCGTGCTCCCCGAGCGCTTCGCGGTCTCACCGAGCCATGGCCGCTTCTACCCCGCAAATTTTTCGCGGTTCACCGACGAGGGGCCATACGTGGAGCCTGGCGACCTGCTGGGTGAGGTGCGGAACGGAGCCGCGAGCATTCCTGTCCGGAGCGCGTTCCGCGGCCAGGTCATGGCGCACCTGGCCTGGGAGGGCGAGCTGGTGACTCCCGGCCAGATCCTTCTCAGCCTCCGACCCTTCTAGCGACATCAGGAGCTTCGTGATCGAGGCAGCGTCAGCGTTGCGAGGCAGCGAGATCTAAAGGTAACCGGAACCATCGACGAGGCCCACACGATGGTCCCGGATGAGAAAGGAGCTGTAGTGGCCGCCGAGATCGTAGGACTGGGGATTGCGGTGCCCCCGTACGTCCTCACCAACGCGGACCTGGAGCAGCTGGTCGACACCAACGACCAGTGGATCACCGAACGGACCGGGATCAAGGAGCGTCGAATCGCCGGACCGGCGGATTCGACCGGCTCGCTGGGCAGATTGGCCGCCCAACGGGCCCTGGCAGTGGCCGGGGTCGGCCCCTCCGATGTCGACCTGCTGGTGGTGGCGACGGCCTCGCCCGACCATCCACTGCCGTCGGCCTCCTGCATCCTGCAACTCGAACTCGGCATGAACCGCTGCGCGGCGATGGACGTGATCGCTGGCTGCGCCGGGTTCGTGTACGCGTTGGCCACGGCCGCCCAGTTCGTCGACTCCGGCGCGGTCGAGACCGCCCTGGTGGTGGGGGCCGAGACGCTGTCGCGGATCGTCGACTACGCGGACCGGTCCACCTGCATCCTCTTCGGCGACGGCGCCGGCGCAGCCGTGCTGCGCCGGGGCGAGCACGGCGTTCGTGCATTCTCGCTGGGTTCGGACGGAACACGCTCGCGGCTGCTGATGACGCCGGCCGGCGGGTCCCGCTTTCCGGCGACCGCTCGTACGGTCGCCGAGCGCAGGCACTACATCCTCATGGAGGGACGTGAGGTGTTCAAGGGCGCGGTCACCGCCATGGCCGCCTCCAGCCTCGAGGCGATCGAGCGCTCCGGCCTGCGGCCGGGCGACATCGACCTGGTCGTGCCGCACCAGGCGAACCAGCGAATCATCGAGGCCACCGCGCGGCGGCTCAAGGTGCCGATGAGCGATGTGGTCATGAACATCGCCCGCTACGGCAACACCTCGGCCGCGTCGATCCCCATCGCCATCGCCGAGGCCTGGGAGCAGGGACAGATCCGGCCAGGCCAGCGGCTGCTGCTGACCGCGTTCGGCGCGGGCCTGGCCTGGGGCTCGATGGTCCTCGACTGGACGCTTGAACCGCCGGACGAGCGTCCCCCCGAGGAGCCCACCCGCTCCGCCATGCCGATCGTGCGCGGCCTGCGCGACGGCTCGCTGTGGGACGACGTCGACCTGATCGAAGCCACCACCGGTCGGCTCCCCTCCGATGCTGCGGGGGGAACCCCTGCTGCAGGGGGAACCCCGTGACCTCCGCAACGAAGCCGCCGATGCCTGACCTGGCCCCAGCACTTCCCCACCAGGACGAGCGCCGGGAGCTCGAAGGTCGGACGGCCTTGGTCACGGGTGCGTCAGGCGCCATCGGCAGAGCCTGCGCCGTCGCGCTGGCCGGACATGGCGCACGCGTGGTCGTGGCCTGGTCCAGCGACGAGCAGGGCGCGGCCGAAACGGCGGAACAGGTCAAGGCGGCGGGCGCCGAGGCGATCCTGGCCCAGGCCGATCTCACCGAGCCGACGGCGGCCAAGCAACTGGTCGCGGCGGCCGGCTCAGGCGGCGTGGACATCCTCGTGAACAATGCGGGCGTCACCCGTGACGGGCTGCTCCTGCGGATGCGGGACGAGGATTTCGAGCGCGTCCTGGACGTGAACCTGGTGGCCGCCTTCCGCTGCACCCGTGAGGTCCTGCGTGGGATGCTCCGGCGGCGGTGGGGTCGGATCATCTCCATCTCGAGCGTGGTCGGCCTGGTCGGCAATCCCGGCCAAGCGAACTACGCCGCGGCGAAGGCGGGCCTGATCGGTCTCAGCCTGAGCGTGGCCCGAGAGGTCGCCAATCGGGGCATCACCGTCAATGTGATTGCTCCCGGCTATGTCCCGTCTCGACTGACCGACGCGATGAGCGACGAGGCCAAGCAGGGCATCCTCGGTGCGATCCCGGCCGGCCGCATGGGCACAGCCGAAGAGGTGGCGGCTGCCGTGCGCTACTTCACCAGCGAGCTTGCCGGCTATGTCACCGGTCAGGTCCTGGCGGTCGATGGGGGCATGACCATGGGGGCGTAAGAGCTCGGCTGAACGCCTCGTTCAGTGGGCAGGTGAGCCGAGAAGGATAGCCGTACAGCATCGGCAGGCGATCCGCAGCGAAGTGGGTAGAGTGCCTGCACCCGACAGCTAGCACGAAGGAGAAGGGGCAAGATGGCGCAGTCACGCGAGGAAGTCGTCGGCACCATGCAGGAGGTCCTCGCCTCCGAGCTCGGCGTCGACTCTGACAAGATCACGGCTGACGCTCGCTTCAAGGAGGACCTGGACGCCGATTCACTCGACCTGGTCGAGGTCGTCCTGGCGCTGGAGGAGAAGTTCGGCATCGAGATCCCGGACGACGAGATCGCCGGCGTCAAGACCGTTGGCGAGGCGGCCGACCTGGTGATCTCCAAGCAGACCGCGGTGGGGTAGGAACATGCGGCGCGTCGTGGTCACCGGGGTCGGTGCAGTCACCCCGGTCGGGGTGGGGGTGAAGGCGTACTGGGACGCCATCACCGCTGGGCGCTCCGGCCTCGGGCCGCTCACGCGGGTCGACCCTGAGCTGGTGCCGTCCAAGGTGGCAGCCGAGTGCAGCGACTTCGACCCGGCAGTCGTGCTCGGGGCGAAGGAGGCGCGCCGGCTCGACCGGTCTACCCAGTTCGCCATGGCCGCGGCCCGTGAAGCCTGGCAGGAGTCCGGGATCGAGGGCAGGGTCGACAAGGACGAGACCGGCGTGCTGTTCGCCACCGGCATCGGTGGGATCAGCTCCCTGCTCGCGAGCGACAAGGTGCTGCACACCAAGGGACCCAACCGGGTCTCCCCGTTCACGGTCCCCCAGCTCATGCCCAACGCCGCCGCCGGGCAGATCGCCATGGCGTTCGGCCTGCGTGGCCCCAACTTCTGCACGACGACGGCCTGCGCCGCCTCCAACCACGCTATCGGTCTCGCCTTCCAGGCGATCCAGCTCGGCGAGGCGGACGCGATGATTGCGGGTGGGTCCGAGGCCGCGTTCGTGGACATCGCGCTGGTGGCGTTCGCGCAGATGACGGCCCTGTCGACGAAGTTCAACGACCGGCCGACAGAGGCGTCGCGGCCATTTGACTCGCTACGTGACGGCTTCGTGATGGGCGAAGGCGCCGGCGCGCTCATCCTCGAGGAGCGGGAGCACGCGCTTCGGCGTGGAGCGACCATTTACGCGGAGATGATCGGCTTTGGCCAGTCCGCCGACGCCTTTCACATCACCGCGCCCTCCGAGGATGGGAGCGGGGCCGCACTCGCCATGCGGCGGGCGCTTCGCTCCGGGCGGATCGAGCCGACCGATGTCGACTACATCAACGCCCACGCGACCTCGACCCCGACCGGAGACGTTTCCGAGGCCAAGGCGATCCGGCTGGCCTTCGGGGAGCACGCGGACCGGCTTGCCGTCTCCGCGACCAAGTCCATGATCGGTCACCTGTTCGGCGCCGCTGGTGCCGTCGAAGGAATCGCCACCGTGCTGGCGATCCGCGAAGGGATCCTGCCGCCCACGATCAACCTCACGAACCCGGACCCCGCGTGCGCACTGGACCTGGTCCCGGACCAGGCTCGCAGGGCGAATGTCGAGGTCGCGTTGTCCAACGGGTTCGGGTTCGGTGGCCACAACGCGGTGGTGATCTTCCGGCGCCACGAGAGCTAGGCAGCCCGCACCCACTCGCGCTCTACGGGCGTTGCGAGCGGGTGAAGGCGGTCACCATCACGCCGAGCACGAGCAGCGCGATCGCGGCGGTGGCCAACGCCGGGACCGGGGCCGCCATCATCCGCTGCACGATCGGGCTGGGGCGCTCCGAGTCGCGCTTGGCTGTTCCTCCGCCGGTCGCCCCCTGGACATCCGTGGGGCCGAGGGAGCTGGCCTGCGCCACGGAGTCACGCCCGAGCCTCGGCGCGTTGGGCGGTGCTCGGGTCGCGAACCCGTAAGCGATGGTGGTCAGGCCAGCGGTACCCCGTCGAACGGGTCGCCACGATCTTGGCGAGCTCCGGGCGGCTGAGCAGCACCTTGCCGAGGATGGCGAGATCGGCGGCGCTGGCCCGATGACCTGGCGCATCGAGACCTGACGGGTCCCGCCAGGTGGAGTCCGTGCAGCCGAGGCTGGTGGCCTCCGCGTCCATGGCGCCGAGGAAGCCGGCTCGACCACCCTGCGGGTAGGCGGCGGCGAGTGTCTCGGCGGCGTCGTTGGCCGAGACCATCAGCATGGTGGTGAGGAGATCGTGCCGGCTCACCCGCATCCCGGTCTGGTACCCGAACCTGGTGCCGTCGACGTTCTCGGCGGACTTTGGCACCTGGAAGATCTTCTTGGCCGGATAGACGCGCTCGGCGACCAGCGCCGTCAGGATCTTGGTCGTGGATGCGACCAGCACCGGCTTGTGGGCGCTGCGCTGCCAGAGGACCGCGCCAGTGCCGGCATCGATGAGCACGCCGGTGTGGGCAGTGACCCGGGGACCGGAGCGGGCTGCTGCCGCAGGGGTTGCGGTCACCACGGAAGCCGCGGCCAGTGCCATGACGAAGAGAGCCGCCGTCAGCGGCGCGCCCAGGCGGCGTAGAGGGAAGGAACGCACGTCGGTAGGCTGCATGATCCACAGTATGGAGGGCAACCGCCTTGAATACGACGACCTTTGCGGAATCCTCTAACCAGAGTTCTCGCAGAATGCGACTAATATAGAAATCAATCCCAGATCCAGTCCGAGGTGGCAGCAAGGGCGCATCGACCAGGCGGGTGAGGGGTCGAGTCGCAAGGCCAGGTGAGTGTCCGCAGGACCGGAGCACTACCGCTCGGTCTGGGATCCAAGAGGCACCGTTCTGGAAATCCAAGAGGCGGGGGCGAGCAGCCAGCGGGGGCGAGCAGCCAGCGGGGGCGAGCAGCCAGCGGGGGCGAGCAGCCAGCGGGGGCGAGCAGCCAGCGGGGGCGAGCAGCCAGCGGGGGCGCCGGCCGCCGGGTCGACCTGACCCTGGTGGCCGGCGTCGCCGCGGTTCCTACCCGGGCGACGGTGCCCGCGACCGTCGCACGGGACTCGCCGGGGACGCCGGAACCAGCCCTTTCGACTGGTGAGCGCCCCTGTTGCGTGGACCCCGTCGACCCGGCCCTTCGACCGGGAGGCGGGGATCCAGCGGCGATACCGCAAGGGTGACACAATCGGCGGCGCTTTGCCGCAGCTTTCCCGCGCTGTTCGCCACCCCGGTCAAATGGCCGACTTTGCCCCGCTCTGACCGATGCGTTGATTATTTGCAGGCCGTGGATATCGGAACGTGCAACCCGGACATGCCCCTCATCTTTATCCAGGATCTTCTACCCGAGCCGGTTGCTCTTTGACGCCGTTTTGCATTGTGACCTCGAAGACGGCAGTCTCTCCTGCGCGCGTCGCGTCCCCCACTCGTCGCGCACCGGGACCGGCTCGACCAGAATCTGACTTGCGCGAGCTCGACCGGTTGGGCAAGGCAGGACGGAGTACCCATGAGCCAGGCGACAAGCGGTAGGCATCTGGCGAGGCCGCCCGGGGATGGGCCGGCTGGCCGAGGTCGGACTGCTCGCTCCATCGTGCTTGTGGTGTTGATCATGGCGGTGGCGTTGACCGGCGGATTCGGGGCGTACCTGCTGGTCAACCGGTCATCGGGCGGCGGAGGCTGCGGCTCGGGCGATCTCTCGCTCCAGGTGGTGGCGGATCCCGACCAGTCCGCCCTCCTGCGGCAGGCTGCACAGGACTACGCGAGCACCAGCCCGATGGTTGGCGACCGCTGCGTCCAGGTCAACGTCCGCGGCCTCGACTCGCCCGAGGCGACCGCCGCTCTTGCCAGCGGGTGGACCGACCAGGCCGCCGGCCCGCGACCGGACGTGTGGGTCCCGGCCGCCTCGACCTGGGCGTCGGCGCTCGAGCTCCAGCTCCAGCAGGCCCGCGGCGCGGACATCCTTCCGCCGGAGCGCCCGAGCGTCGCGACCTCTCCCCTGGTCATCGCCATGCCGAAGCCCATGGCCCAGGCGCTCGGCTGGCCGCGGCGCGAGGTCGGCTGGGGCGACCTGACCACCGCGCTGCGAAACCCCGCCGGCTGGGCGGCCTTCGGCCATCCGGAGTGGGGCCTGTTCAAGCTGGGCAAGACCGACCCGAAGCTGTCCGAGGCGGGCCTCGGAGCGCTGTTGGGCGCGGGCATCGCCGTGGCGGGTCAGGGCGGCCGACCCCCCACCCAGGCGGAGCTGGCGAGCAAGGCCCCTGAGCTCGGCTCGATGATCCTGGAGGTGTCACGCTCCGCCGGCGAGGAGACGGATACCACCAGCACGCTGCTGGCGAATCTGCAGCGCGCGGACGAGTCGGGCAAGGCGCTGGGCTACGTCTCCGCCATCCCGCTCACCGAGAAGTCGGTTTGGGACTACAACCAGGGCCGGCCCATCGACAACCCGTCGCTCGGCAGCGAACGCCCCAAGCCGAAGGTGCCGCTGGCGGCCATCTATCCGAAAGAGGGCACGCTACAGGCGGACTACCCGTGGTTGGTCCTCCACGTGCCCTGGGTCGACGACGCCAAGCGAGCTGCCGCCAGCGACTTCCTCCTCTATCTCAAGTCTCCCACCGTCCAGGGCAAATTCCAGGCCGCCGGGTTCCGCAGCGCTCGCGGGCAGCCTGGCGCGGAGATCAACGAGAGCAGCGGGCTGCTTCCTGACCAGCCGAAACGCGTGATGGCCTCGCCGCAGCCAGTGGTGCTCGCGGCCACACTGAAGGCCTGGGACCAGACCAAGCGGATCGCCAACCTGCTGGCGGTGTACGACGTTTCCGGCTCGATGGGCGAGGTGGTGCCCGGCACGGGCAAGACCAAGATGGACCTGGCCAAGCAGGCCGCGATGGCCGCCCTGCGGCTCTTCACCAACGAGAGCGACGTTGGGACCTGGGAGTTCTCGACCAATCTCGACGGTTCTCGTGACTACCGGCAGGCGGTCCCGATCGCCTCGGTGGGGAGCAGGGTGCCAGGCGGGGGGACCCACCTCCAGCGGTTACAGCAGCGGCTCAGGCAACTGGCCCCGACCAAGGGCGACACCGGCCTGTACGACACGGCATTGGCGGCCTACGAGTACGTCAAGCAGCGGTATGCCCCCGACCGCCTGAACCTGGTGGTGCTGTTGACGGATGGCCGCAACGACGACCCTGGCGGCGGGATCACCCTTCAGCGGCTCGTGCAGCGGCTGCGCGCCGGTCAGTCCGACGACCGCAAGGTCCGCATCCTCAGCTTCGCCTACGGCAAGGATGCCGACGTCAACGCCCTCGAGCAGATCAGCAAGGCGACCGGTGGCGCCGTCTTCGCATCGCCCAACCCGGCGGACATCGAGCGGGTCTTCGTGACGGCCTTGGCCAACTTCTGAGCGTCGCGTTGCGCTCGAATTCGGCTCGACGACCGGTGCCGGATTGTCGACTCAGGCTCGTGGGGCAGCTGGAGTGACCCCGACCGACACCAGGAACGGCAAGAAGCCGGCATCCTTCAGATCCCGCACCCATTTCGCGGACATGCCGAGGTACTCGCCAGCCTCCTCGAAGTCGAGCTTCCTGCCCACGCCGGCTCCTTCCCTGCCACGGACGGAACCTGCAATAGCAGGAGCACGAGGTCCCGCCAGACTTCAGTGGGTTCCTCGCGCTCGTGTTGACGCGCCGTCGCCAGGAAGGTTGCGACCGCCATCACAGAGGATCTCCGTACCGTTCCCTTCGCTCATCCGGGGGTACTACGGTCGGGTTACTCCACCTCAGTGGTGGTACGGGACGAGATACTACGTACGGCCCGATGCGGCGAGTTGGGTTGGTCTGCCCTGCAACGAAACCTGAAGGAAGTTCCTGGCGTCTCCGTCGCGCGCCTCGAGTGTTTGCCCTGGTAGAGTCGGGTCGGAGGCGATTCCTAGCTGGTGCTGGGCCCGGTCTTCAAAACCGTTGAGGCGGGCGTCCCCCGCCTGGCGGGTTCGATTCCCGTCCGCCTCCGCTACCAGCGACAATGCCTGTTCGGCAGCCTGCCGCCGGCACCACGCGAGGCGCGCCGGAGGGCCCGGGCTTTCTATTTCTACCGCCAGCGCGGGCACCCGCGGAAGTGCGCCGCGGTGGGCCGACCTTGAGCGACCGCGGCACCTCCCGGGAAGGTCGCCGGCAAGGGCGCAGGTGGCCTACAGGAGCCACCGGAGCCGGCGATCAGCTTCGGCGGCAGGACCGGTGAGCGCGGCGCTGAACCAGCTGAGTGCGCGCGCTGCGGCAAGGAGTTGAATGGCGAATCGCCTGGCAGGCCCGATAGTGGACCCCGGATGCCGGGAATACCCGCTTGATGAGGTCCTTGGGCTGGACGCTCACCGCCGTCGTCACGTTCTCCGCTGCCTGGCTGCTCATCCCGCTCATCGCGCCTCAAGCGGATCGGCCGGCCGTTCGGGCGGGTGGCCGACTGGGTCGAACGCCATCCGCGAACGATCCAGGTCATCGTGGCCCTGCTGGGAATCTTGTACGCTGCGGCAGCCTGGATGGCGCTCCGAGCGAAACGGCACTTCATGGGCGTCCTGGTGATCCTCAACGGCATCTGGCTGGGCCTGTCGCTGCTGAGCATGCGCAGGATGCTGCGGACGTCCACCCACGCACGGCGCGGACGCCCCAGACAGGGCCCTCGGCACGGTGAGGAACGACGCGAACGGTGAGCCCGATGGGCTGGACCCTTGTCGCCGTCGTCGCGTGTTCGGTGCTTTGGCTGCTCATCCCGCTAGCTGCGGCCTGGGCGAGCCATTCGGGGCAGCTCGACCCGTTCCTCGCGGGTGTTGGCCGCTTCCTGGAACCGGTCGGCCGGCGGCTGGCACCAGTGGGCGCCTGGCTCGGGCGCCATCCAGTGGCCGGGGCGATGCTCGCTGGCGTTCCCTGGCTCGGCATCGCCGCGGTGGACGTCGCCAAGGGGCTCGGTGGGGTGGCGGTCGTGCCGCTGCTTGCCGGCCTGGGGTACGGGGGGATGATGGTGCTGAACCTGCGACGGGCGCGGCGCCGGCACGAGACCCACCGTCCGACAAGGTGACGAGCACGCGGACGGCCATGCCGAGGCGGCCTGCGACCAGGGCAGCCCCGCCCGCCGACTGCTCGCGCGCCCTGAATCATCTTCGAGGGCCGCCTGAGCGCAGACCACCCCGACACCACCGAAAGCCTCAGCAACCTCGCCGACGTTCTGGCCGACCAGGGCGACCTCGACCGCACCCGCCCGCTCCACGAACGCGCCCTTGAGATCCACGAGGCCCGCCTGGGCGCCGACCACCCCGACACAGTGCGGAGCCGGGAGCGCCTTGCGATGGTGGTAGCGGAGCTGGAGAATCGCTAGTGGCCGTTTAATCCTTTACGACCTAATTAAGTGGCTCTAGAGCTATTCGTCGACCCTCGCGTGTAAAGCGTTCACCTCCCTGGAGCTGAAGTCATTGCGCACACGTCCGAGAGGGCGGCCAAGAGAGTGGTGTGGCGGCCTTCCGTGCGGGGGAATGAAGCTGTTGGAGCCGTTCCAGGGGGACATGCCCGCGGGTGTATGGGCTGGTGTGGGACCGGGTCAGCTGCGCGGCAGCCGGCCGCAGCGATATGCTCCTGCAGGCGCTGACGTCGTAGCTGTGTGAGTCACGTCAACAGGAGGTCCCCATGGCGGAGGTGCAGTCAGCTCATGGCACCCTCAGGCCGCGGCAAAGCGGGTACGCCGACGTCAACGGGGTCCACATGTACTACGAGGTCTACGGCGGCGGCTCTCCGCTGGTCCTGCTGCACGGCGGCATGCTGACCATTGAACTCAACTTCGCCCAGCTGATCCCGACCCTGGCCGGCAAGCATCAGGTCATCGGCGTCGAGCTGCAGGGTCACGGCCGCACCGCTGACATCGACCGAGCGATCACGCCGGCAGCGCTGGCCAGTGATGTCGTCGGACTGCTGGACCACCTCAGCATCGACCGTGCCCACGTCTTCGGCCATAGCATGGGCGGTGCCGCCGCGATGGAATTGGCGATCAACCGGCCCGACCGGGTGCGTGCCGTCGTGGCCGCCTCCGTCAGCGTGCGACCTGACGGCCTGCACGAAGATCTCACCGATCCCGACAAGCAGGCGACCTCCCCGCGGATGCCGACCCAGCAGGACTTCATCGACTTCCAGCAGGCCTACCTGCGCCTGTCTCCGCATCCCGAGCACTTTGATGAGTTTCTGGCGGTCATGTCGGCGTCCGACGCCGACACACGGGGATGGTCCGATGAGCAGCTCGCCACGATCAGCTCGCCAGTCCTGCTGGTGCTGGGCGACCGCGACTTCACCACCGTCGAGCACGGCGCGCTGATGCAGCGGCTCATCTCCGGCTCGCAGCTGGCCGTGCTTCCCGATACCCCGCACATGCAGGTGACCCGGCGCGCCGACCTGCTGCTACCGATGCTGGACCGCTTCCTGGACTGACGGGGGTCGGTGACCTGGGGCCCGGCGCGTCGGCCCGTGGTGGCATCGCCGCACCATTGGACGCCTGCGCGAGGCCATTGCTCAGTGAACGGCATCGCTGCCAGCGCCGTCCCTCCCTGGTCTTGGCGATCCCACAGCACAGCAAGACGTCCGCTGCTGGGCCGCAAACCCCGGCCAACGGGAGCGGTCGCCGGTGACGTCGGCCGACGACCTCGCGGACAGCGCCCGGAGCGCCGTCGCACCCAGGATCGCGGCCGGGGTGGCCGACGACGCCCGCCCTCTGGACGAGCGCGCCCTGACCATCCGCGAGGCCCGCCTGGCCCGACCACCCGGACACGGACGGTGCGAAGCCGCCAGCGGTGGTGGCGGCGCTGGAGAATCGCCAGTAGCCGTCTAACGTTTTACGACGCACTTGCGCCATTCAGGGTCATTCGTGGAGTCTTGCGTGCTCAAGCGTTTGCACGCTGGAGAGCGGCCCGCCGTGGGATCCTCTGCTGATCGCAGCAGGAAGAGCCAGCCCTGACTACTTGGATGGCGAACGCTTGGCAGGCCCGATAGCTCGAGCCGGATGCCGGGAATACCCGCTTCATGAGCCCCTTGGGCTGGACGCTTAGGTGTCCCCGTATGGCTAGTTTGTCCGATGGTTGCGATGGGGGCGCGCGTGGGCGGTAGGGTCCGGGCGTGGGCGGTAGGGTCCGGGCGTGGACGTGGACGCCGTGCTGGGTGGGCTTTACGAGCTGATCGCCCCGCACCTGACCGAGAAGCAACGCCGCCTGCTGGCCGGCGCGGCCGCCCGAGCGCTGGGTCGTGGTGGTGGCGTGAGGATGGCGCGCATCAGCGGGCTGTCCCGTCCGACGGTGTACACCGGGGTCCGGGAGCTGGACGCGCCGCCTGAGCCGCGCGGGCGGGTGCGCCGACCGGGTGGTGGGCCCAAGCGGCTGGTCGAGCGTCAGCCGGGCCTGCTGGCGGCACTGGACGAGCTGGTCGACCCTGACACCCGTGGGGACCCGCAGTCGCCGTTGCGGTGGACCTGCAAGTCCACCCGCCAGCTCGCCGACGCCCTGGTCGCGCAAGGATTCCAGGTCTCCGACGACACCGTGGGTCGGCTGCTCAAGCAGCAGCACTACACGCTGCAGCGCACCCAAAAGACCGAGGAGGGCGCACAGCACCCCGACCGGGACGCGCAGTTTCTGTATGTCAACGAGCAGGCCAAGGCGCACCTAGCCGCTGGCCAGCCGGTCGTCAGCGTGGACACCAAGAGGAAGGAACTGGTCGGCCGCTACCCCAACGGGGGCGCCGAGTGGCAGCCGGTCGGCGAGCCCGAGCGGGTGAACGTGCACGACTTCCCCGATCCCACCGTCGGCAAGGCAATCCCCTACGGGTCTACGATCTGGGCGCCAACGCCGGCTGGGTCAGCGTGGGGACCGACCATGACACGGCTGCGTTTTCGGCGGCGACGCTTGGGCGCTGGTGGCAGCAGGCCGGGCGGGCACTGTATCCCACCGCGACTCGGCTGTTGATGACCGCGGACGCGGGCGGGTCCAACGGGTATCGGGTGCGGGCCTGGAAGACCGAGCTGGCCAGGTTCGCGGCCGAGACGGGTTTGCAGGTGACGGTGTGCCACTTCCCGCCGGGCACCTCTAAGTGGAACAAGGTCGAACACCGGCTGTTCAGCAACATCTCGATCAACTGGCGGGGCCGGCCGCTGACCAGCCACGAGGTGATCGTTGAGCTGATCAGCGCGACCACGACCAGCACGGGCCTCAAGGTCCGCGCCGAACTGGACCAAGGCAGCTACCCGCTGGGCGTCAAGGTCAGCGATCGGGAGCTGGCCGCGGTGCCGCTGCGGCGGCACGGCTGGCACGGGGAGTGGAACTACACCGTGCTGCCAACTGCCGCATAAATCGCACCAGGCGCCAACGTTGTTGTGCGGGGCCTGACCAGGGTCGTTGAATGAACGTTCAAGGCCTTAGACCCGATGGCGGCACCTGACGCTGCTGCCACGCATCCGGTTGGGAGCGCCATTTGCCCGATTGCCGGTCATAGTCGTGCGCTGTGCCACGCCGGATCGATGAGAGGTACGGCATCAACCGCCGATAGGCCACAGCCGGCAGGTCAGCGGTCAACACGACCTGCTCCCGTGTCGCACTGTCCTCCAGCACCAGCACGTGGCTGGGCCGCGCCGCCTCGGGCTGGTCAGCAAACAGACGATCTACCAGGCGTTTGAGACCCGGATAGGCGTCCTCGGCCACGGGGGATCCCACCACCCAGCCCAGGAATTCCTGCAACGACACGCTCGCCAGCACCAGGCGATGGATGTCGCCCAACTCGGGGCGGGTCGGGCCCACCCGGACCCGGGCAGCCACCCCGAGGCTTTCGAACGCGGCGACCACCCCGTGGTGGTACTCGGGTGGGAGCTCGCCGCTGACGAACACCAGGACATCGGCTTGGGGTGCCCGGGCTGCCGGCGCCTCGATGCCCAAGGCCCGACCGAGCTCGTTGAACAGGGGATCCTCGGGGAACAGGTGCTCGCCCGCCAGCAGCGCTTGGAGCTGGCTGACGGTCAGCGGTCGGGGCGCGACCCGCGACCAGCCAGCCAACCCTTCAAGGCCCGCTCGCTGCCAGTCGAGCCCGTGCAAGGCCACACACTCCCGTAACGCCCAGATGCCTTCCACGAAATCATCGGCGCAGTGGGCGTTGACGACATAGCGCGCGACCAGCTCGCCGCGCGCCAGGGCCAGCGTATAGCCGAAGTCGCTGGTCTCCACGTAGCAGGCCAGCATGGGGATGGCGGTGCGGCCGCTGACCGTGCGCAGCCGGCGTTCCACCTCCCGCGGGTGCTCCTGGCAGTGTTTGAAGAACGCGCCATGCCAGCCCTCGGCCAGCTCCCTCTGCTCCTCCAGCGTCCACGGGCCGCCGACGAGGCCCTCGATCCAGGCTTCCCCGGGGGCATACAGCAGCCACCCTGTCGTGCTCATGGGCGTCTTGTAGCACGCGCCCACCACAAACGGGCCAGACTCCATGCTGTGCCGGAGCCGCACACGACCCGAGGATCGACGACCGGGCCGTCAGTGCCGTCAGGGTCGAGACCTCCGGCGATCGGGCCTGCGCGTGCAAGCGGAGCTGGACGGTCAACCCTCCGCCGGATGTCAGGTCTCCGACCGGGAGCTCCTGGCAGTGCGATCACAGCGCCACGACCGGCACAGGCGGTGGAGCATCTTCGCGCTCCAAAACGCCCGCCTCACCGCACCAAGAGCCAACCTTGTTGTGCGGAGAACCCTTACCGCCGTCGTCGCGTTCTCCGCGCTCTGGCTGCTCATCCCGCTGGCCGCGGCCTACTAGGGCAGTCGCCGGAGGCGGCTGTAGGTGGCGACAGGGCCCGGCCGGGGTCGCCGGAAGCGCAGCCGCCAGCGGCGGGTGAGCGGCGGGCGGTGTTGGCGGGCCTCGACGTCTTCGACTCGTGTACCCGGCGGCGGGGTGAAGCCAAACAGCGCTTGGTCCAGCGGCTGGTTGAGGACCACCTCATGCAGGCTGCGGCTCGACAGTGGCTCGCCCTCGAACAGACTGGTCAGCTCCAACAGCAGGCCGGTGTCGGCGTCGATAATGGCCCGGATCTCCTCGGCGCCGGGGTGCGCGCGGGTGCCGAAGCCGCGGTCCTGGCCGGCCCGCAGGCGCCCGTGCAGCGCCACGGCCGCCTGGCCCTGGTGGCGTAGGCGCCCAGCAAGACCGAGCAGGAACTCCCCGGGCAGCCACGCCGGGTCGAGCAGATCGTCGACCAGCTGGTGGGCCCCTGGCTGCTGCACCCACGCCTCGGCCCGGTCGGGCACGTAGGTCCACTCCCGCGTCCCGTCGCACACGTGCAGGATGGCCGGCTCCTGGGAGGCCGCCTCGGGCTGCCGTTGGATGCGGTAGCGGCCGGGCCGCTGGTAGTAGATCGAGGTGCGATGCTCACGGTCGCTGGGCCGCGGCGATGGCTCGCCGTCGCCAACCGACCAGGTAACGCTCGTCCCCCGCGCGTTGCGGACCGCCGCCGCCATCGCGCGACGGCTTTGGTCCTCGTCCCACCACTCCCGCAAGGTGACCGACAGGGTCGTGACCCTGCGGGCCGCGTCATGCAGCAACTCCAGGACGTCACCGAGTTCGCTCACAACGCCAACGATAGATCCCAGGGCGTGCCTGCGCGAGCGAACAGGGCAGTCCTCCACCCCACATCGCCATGCCAGCGCCCTCCGGGCCGCGACGCGTGTTAGCTGGCCTTGAGCGGCCGGCCGTCGTAGGTCCAGCGAAACGGACTGGCGGTGCGGTTGTAGTCGGCGATGAACGCCATCACTTTGCCCACCAGGTCCTCGACCGAGCGGAACGCGCCGCGTTTGAGCAGCCGGCGCGCCAGGATCGAGAAGAACAGCTCCACCTGGTTCAACCACGACGCATGGCTTGGAGTGTAGTGGGCGTGGAAGCGGGGATGGGCCACAAACCACCAACGCGTGTCGCGGGCGAGGTGCGAGGAGCCGTTGTCCAGCACCAGATGCACGTCCAGCTTGGCAGGGACCTTGGCGTCCAGGTCGTCGAGAAAGGCGATGAAGTTGGCCGCGGTGTTGCGGTCCAGATCGGTGGCGGTGAAGATCCCGCCGCCATGGACGTCCAGGGCAGCCAGCAAGATCGCGGTGCCGTGGCGGACGTACTCGTGCTCCTGGCGGGCCGGGCGGCCGGGGGCAACCGGCTGGGTCGGCCGGGTGCCGCTGCGGGCACCGATCCCGGTCTTCTCATCCACCGAAAGCACCAGCGCATTGGTCGGCGGGATCAGATACAGCCCACAGATGTCGGCGGCGCGCTCCCAGAAGGTGGGTCATCGGGTCGGGTGATCCAGCTGCGCACCCGGTCCGGCTTGATGTCCAGGTCAGCAAGGATCCGGCCGATCTGAGAGGCCGAGATCCCCACGTCGGCCAGCTCCCTGGCCAGCTGCGAGTGGCTCCAATGGCTGGCCGGGTCGCGGTTGGGGAGGCCGTCGGCGGCCAGCAGCACGATCCGGGCGCGCTTGGCGGCCCGCTGCGGGGTGGTGTAGGCACGAATCCGGCGTTGCAGCTCGGCGCGTTCCTCTTCGGTGATGGGCAGGGGCGGCACGGTCGGCACGCGGCGGCTCCTCATGCTGCTTCGCTGAGGAGTCCATCATATGTCAGGAACTAACGCGGAGCTGTACTAGTGTCCTGCGCCTGAGATTCGTTGTTGAAGTGTAGTAGTGTCGGCGGATGGCGAGGACTGGGCGGCCGATAGCGCCGCTGATATTGACCGATGACGAGCGCCAGACACTGACCCGCTGGTCGCGGCGGGGCAAGAGCTCTCAGGCGTTGGCGTTGCGGTGCCGGATCGTGCTGGTGTGCGCGACCGGGGCGACCAACAAGCAGGTCGCCGAGCAGCTGGGGCTGTCGCTGCCGACGGTGGGCAAGTGGCGGTCGCGGTTTGTGGCGCGGCGGCTGGAGGGGTTGGCCGACGAGCCGCGGCCGGGCGCTCCTCGCAAGATCACCGATGAGCAGGTGGAGGCCGTGGTGGTCGCCACGCTCGAGCAGACCCCTGCGGACGCCACGCATTGGTCGCGGGCGTCGATGGCCAAGCGGTCGGGGCTGTCGAAGTCCACGGTGGGGCGGATCTGGAAAGCGTTCCGGCTCAAGCCGCACTTGACCGACACCTTCAAGCTGAGCACCGATCCGCAGTTCACCTGCAAGGTCCGCGACGTGGTAGGCCTGTACCTGGACCCGCCCGAGCATGCCCTGGTGCTGTGCGTGGATGAGAAGTCCCAGGTCCAGGCGCTGGACCGGTCCCAGCCAGTGCTGCCGATGATGCCGGGCATGCCCGAGCGGCGCACCCACGACTACGTCCGCAACGGGATCACCAGCCTGTTCGCGGCCTTGGACGTGGCCAGCGGCACGGTGATCGGCTCGATCCACCGCAGGCACCGCTCGGTGGAGTTCCGCAAGTTCCTGGTCCAGCTCGACAAGCAGGTGCCCGCCGAGCTGGACGTCCATCTGATCTGCGACAACTATGCGACCCACAAGACCGACACCATCCAGCGGTGGCTGGCCGCCCATCCCCGGTTCCACCTGCACTTCGTCCCGACCAGCTCGTCCTGGCTCAACCTGGTCGAGCGGTGGTTCAGCGAGCTGACCACCAAGTTGTTGCAACGCGGCGTCCACAAGAGTGTTCAGGCCCTGGAGGCTGACATCCGGACCTGGATCGAGCACTGGAACGACGACCCACGCCCGTTTGTGTGGACCAAGACCGCCGACGAGATCCTCGATTCGCTCGCCGCATATTGTCAACGAATCTCCGGCGCAGGACACTAGTTACGGAAGTAGCTGGATATTCGAACTGTGCCTGACCTGGGCAAACGCCCTCCGGCGAGTCCAGCGTTCAGCTTTCTCCTTGGTAATAGGACTCTGTCACGTCGGGCCCATGGCACACCCATGTGGGCGAGTAGGGAACTCCCAGCTTGAGGGCCACCCCGGCCGGGTCAGGCCATAAAGCGCGTCGAAGTCGTGCGGCAGCCGCTGCCGTGCCGCCTCCATCTCGGCCACATCCCGGCCCAGCGTGCCCAGCACCGCGCGCACATGCGTCCAGGCCGCCTGCGGCTCGACCCCACGCGCACAGCGACCCGGCGGACGAACTCGTCGGCGCCAACGGCTGGCAGGCCAGCGAGCCACCGCGCACCGCCGCCTGCAGCTCGTCGGGCAGCCGCGCGCCGAGCCGCACCAGCTCGTTGTGGCTCATCCGCTCGGCCAGTGTTACCTCCGTCGCCCAGATCACACGCTCGGCCCTGGCCCGGTCGAGGGTGGCTGCTGTCTGCACGTGTTGCAGCAACTCGGCGTATTCCATGCGCCTCACCACCATCCGGCTCGGTCAGCCAGCACCGCTGGCCTGCCCAGCGTGCAGATGGCCAGGACGGTCCTCGCGCGCGGCGACGACGTGAACCGCTTGTCTGCCTTCCCGGTCGCCGCCTCCACGCCCGGGCTTGATCTACTCGATTCGCAGCGCGCTCGCGACTTGGTCCAGCCGCCTGACCTTGACGATCCGGGGGTCCGGCAGCTTGCGGCGGCTCGTAGTCACCCAGACAGCTCCTCCCAGACCGGCCGCCAATGCACCCTCGATATCCGCTTTGAGATCGTCGCCGACCGCGGCTGCGGTGCTTGCTCCACCGGCGACCGCTTGGAGGGCGGCATCGAAGGCGGCCGTGGCAGGCTTGACCTGACCAATCTCGTCGCTAATCACCACGGCATCGACAAGCTTGTCCACCCCGAGCCGCACCATCTTCTCGCGCTGGCTGCGGCTGCCGCCGTTGGTCAGCACCACTGTCTTGATCCGCAGGCTGCGCAGGGTCCTCAGCAGCCCCGGGGCTCCACGCCGCCAGTGGATCGCGGCCGCTGCCTGCACAAATCGATCATTGGCTTCCATCGCCAGGTCACCGGTCAGGCCGGCGTCGCGCATCCGGCCTTCGTACAGCTCATCGATGGTGCATCCACCACGTTGGTAGCAAGTCCACCAGCGGCGATGAGCTGCCACGAAGGCGGCCGGATCGACGTCGTACCTGGCCAGCACGGAGAGCGCCCTGGCATACGAGCGGCTTGCGGCCACCAGGGTGTCATCGAGGTCGAAGACGATGGTCTCGATCGCCATTGGACCCCCAAGAGGCCGCTCGCCGTACCCATCCACAGTCGCCAACTTGCGCTCGGTGATGGTGAACATACCAGCGCGGCTGCGCACCGGGCGGACCAACACCTCTCGCGGCATGAACCGGTTCCGCGACGAGCTGGTCGTCCGGCCCCGGCAGCCGGCGCCGCCGAGGGAGTTGACCTTGCGGGCGGACTCGGGTTCTGCCCGGCCAAGGTGCTGGGTGCGCTGGTGGCCACCGGCTCTGACCTGACAGAGTCCTATTAATGGTTAACGGCGTAGATGCGGATTCTAGGGTGATTCGTGGGGTCTTGCGTGCTCAAGCGTTTACTCCCTGGGCTGCTTCGGCGCCCGGGTCCGGTGGACGACCGCGCCCGTACTGCTGGTCACCGCGGACCCGGCATGGTAGGACAAGCCAGCCATAGCGCCTGCCACGCTCGGAGCCATCATGGGCCCCGCCACACTCGCCCTGACCGCCGCCGGGCCACTCGCCAACAAAGCCCTGGGGGCTGCCGAGGGTGGCCGCCTGGTCGCCCGGTCGCGCCGGCTCGGGGGCTGCAGACCAAGGGCGGGAACCGATCGGCCCGGCCGGAGCGTCACAACCGGAGAGATATTCCGCGCCGCTGTTCGGAGGTTGCCGTGGCCGCTCGCCGCGCCTGGCTGCTCACCCGGGCCGCCGTGGTCGTCGGCCTCGCCGCGCTGCTGGCCGGGAGCAGCGTCGTGACCCCCGACGCCTCCCTGGTTCGGGCCGCGCCACCAGCCAGCCCACCCACGGCGCCACAGCCGGATGTAGCCGTGGCCGTGCGCGGCTCGACCGCGCTCGCGCTCGCCCTGTACCAGCGTCTCGGCCGGGGCGACGAGAACCTGGTGGCGTCCCCCTCGAGCCTGGCGACCGTGCTCGCCATGGCCCTGCCGGGGGCGCGTGGCCGCACCGCCGAGGAGATCGCCCACGTCCTGCACACCACGCTGGACCCGGGCCGCCTCGCCGCCGCCATGGGCACCCTCGACGCGGCGATCGGCCAGCGGGCGTCCGCCAGCAACGCCGCCGAGCTGGATGTCTCCAACGCGGTGTGGAGCCAGCATGGCTACACCATCCAGCCGGCCTTCCTGGAGCTGCTGGCGGGCGCCTTCGGTAGCGGCGTGCACCAGGCCGACTTCATCGCCGACACCGAGCGCGCCCGCCTGGCGATCAACGCCCTGGTCCAGCAGCAGACCAACGGCAAGATCAGGGACCTGTTCGCGCCGGGATCGCTCAACGAGTACACCCGCCTGGTGCTGACCAACGCGATCTACCTGAAGGCACGCTGGCAACAGCCCTTCGACCCCCACGACACCCGACCGGCGCCCTTCCACACCCTCGACGGTGGCGCGCCGACCGTGCCGACCATGCACCAGCAGGCCATCACCCTGCCCTACGCGCAGGGCGACGGCTGGCAGGCGGTCGAGCTTGCCTACAAGGGCGGCGCGCTGGCCATGGACGTGCTGCTCCCCGCCGCTGGCGACTTCGCGTCGTTCCAGCAGGAACTCTCCCCCGGCCGGCTTGCCGCCGTGCTGGGCACCCTGCGGCCGACCATGCTGGGCCTGGCGCTGCCGACGTTCACCTTCGACTCGACCCACCAGCTCAACCAGACTCTGGCGGCGCTGGGCATGCCGACCGCCTTCACCGACGCCGCCGACTTCAGCGGCCTGTTCACCGTCAGCGAGCCGCTCAAGGTCCAGACCGTCATACAGAAGGCGCATGTTGCCGTCGACGAGGAGGGCACCACCGCGGCCGCCGCCACCGGCATGGCGTTCCGGGCCACCTCCGCCGTGCTCCCACCCGTGCAGCTGCAGGTCGACCGGCCCTTTGTGTTCCTGCTCCGCGACCTGGCCAGCGGCCAAGTCCTCTTCCTCGGTCGGGTCACCGACCCGCGCCAGCTCTAGACCAGCCGGCCGATAGTGGAGCCGGATGCCGGGAATACCCGCTTGATGAGGCCCTTGGGCTGGACGCTCACCGCCGTCGTCACGTTCTCCGCTGCCTGGCTGCTCATCCCGCTCACCGCGGCCTGGGCAAGCCACAGGGTCGGCTCGATCCAGCCCTCAAGCGGATCGGCCGGCCGTTCGGGCGGGTGGCCGACTGGGTCGAACGCCATCCGCGAACGATCCAGGTCATCGTGGCCCTGCTGGGAATCTTGTACGCTGCGGCAGCCTGGATGGCGCTCCGAGCGAAACGGCAC
>WNGF01005973.1_pt1 | contig 24141 bp, 27 predicted proteins | sample 5400641 | NCBI WGS metagenome assembly WNGF01 (sample SAMN13153371, study PRJNA577476) | soil metagenome | isolation source: 80 cm soil or saprolite under grassland replicate 2 | place: USA:California | collected 2016-06-15 | reverse complement strand
GTCTTCGGCACGTAGATGACGTCGTCCGCGTGGTGCTGGATGTCCTCGTTGCCGTCGGTCGCGATCGCGATCACGTGCGCGCCGCGGGCCCGGGTCTCCTGGATGTTCGAGACGACCTTCTCGTAGACGTGCGAGTCGGTCGCGACGCAGACGACCGGCGTGTCCTCGTCGAGCAGCGCGATCGGCCCGTGCTTCATCTCGCCGGCCGAGTACGCCTCCGTCGGCACGTACGCGATCTCCTTCAGCTTGAGCGCACCCTCGAGGCAGACCGGCAGGCCGATGTGCCGGCCCAGGTAGAGGAAGAAGGGCTTGTCGTAGTAGCGCTGCGCGATCTCCTCGATCGGATGGTTCCCGTCGAGGAAGTCCGCCATCCGGTTGGGCAGGTCGTAGAGCTCGTCCAGGATGAACTCGACCTCGTCCTCCGGCAGCGTCCGCTTGACCTGCGCGAGCTTCAGCGCGATCAGGCTGATCAGCGCGACCTGGGCGGTGAACGTCTTCGAGGCTGCGACGCCCACCTCGAGTCCGGTGCGCGTGTAGAGCACCGAGTCGACCTCGCGGGTGATCTGCGAGCCCATGTGGTTCGTGATCGCAACCGTGCGCGCGCCCTTTTCCCGGGCGAGCTTCATCGCCGCCAGCACGTCCGCCGTCTCGCCCGACTGCGAGATCCCGATCACGAGCGTGTCCTTCGAGAGGACCGGGTTGCGGTAGCGCCACTCGCTTGCGATGTCGGGCTCGACCGGGATCCGCGCCCACTCCTCGATCACGTAGCGCCCGACGACCCCCGCGTGGTACGAGGTGCCGCAGGCGAGGACGACGATCCGGCGCAGGTTGAAGATCTGCTCGTCCGTGAAGCCGAGGCTGTCCAGCACGAGCTTCCCGTGGCGGACGCGGTCGCCGATCGTCTCGCGCACGCCCTCCGGCTGCTCGTAGATCTCCTTGAGCATGAACGTCTCGTAGCCGGACTTCTCGGCGGCCTCGTCGTCCCAGTCGACGTCGATCACCTCGCGCTCGACCGGACCGTTCTCGACGCTCGTGAAGGTGGCCCCGTCGGGGGTGATCGAGACGATCTCGCCGTCCTCGATCAGCTGGATCTGGCGGGTCTCGCGCAGGAACGCAGCCGAGGCGGAGGCGAAGAACATCTCGCCCTCGCCGACGCCGACCAGCAGCGGGCACTGGACGCGCGCGCCGACGAGCTCCTCGGGATGGTCGTGGTGGACGACGACGAAGGCGAAGTGGCCCTCGAGCTCGCCGTAGGCCGCGCGGACGGCCTCGGTGAGATTGCCGCGGTAGTGGCGCTCGATCAGGTGCGCGACCACCTCGGCGTCGGTCTGTGAGCTGAAGGCGTGGCCGTCGGCCTCCAGCGAGGCCTTGAGCTCGCGGAAGTTCTCGACGATCCCGTTCAGCACGATCGCGAGCCGGCCGTCGTCGCAGCCCGTGAGCGGGTGCGCGTTGTGCTCCGTAACGGTGCCGTGGGTCGCCCAGCGCGTGTGGCCGAGACCGGTCGTCGCCGTGGAGCCGTTCGAGCCGGCCGCGTCCTTGAGGAACTGCAGGTTGCCGACCGCGCGGACGTAGTCCAGCCCCTCGTCCTCGTGGAGCGCGAGCCCGGCCGAGTCGTAGCCGCGGTACTCGAGCCGCTCGAGGCCGTGGAGCAAAAGGTCCTTACACGGTCTTCCTCCGACGTACCCGACGATCCCGCACACGCCTCGGCGAACCTCCCTTAGAACGCGAAACGCCCGGCTGCTCCTCCCACCCCGGCGTCGGGGTAGGTCAGCCGAGCTCTCGAGTTACGAGAGCGGAGATGGTAGCACAGGTCTCCTCCGCTTTCCGGCTAGTTTCTGCCTCGGCGAGCACCCGTACGACCGGCTCGGTTCCCGACGGACGGACGAGCACACGGCCGCTTCCGTCTAGCTCTTCGTTCAGGCGCTCGACCATGTCGAGCACGCTCTGCGGGAGCTGTCGCCGCGTCACCCGGACGTTCGCCTTCGCCTGCGGATAGCGCGGCATCACCGCGGCCGCCTCCTCGAGCGTGCGCCCTTTCAGCGCGCCGCAGAGCAGGAGCCCGGCTGCGAGGCCGTCGCCCGTGACGTGGCCGTTCAGGTAGATCACGTGGCCCGACTGCTCCCCGCCCAGCAGGCCGCCCTCCCGGCGAAGCGCCTCGAGCACGTAGCGGTCTCCGACTGCCGTCGTGACGACGCGGACGCCGTGCTCCTCGGCCAGGCGGTGGAAGCCGAGGTTCGTCATCACCGTCACCGCGATCAGCTCGACCTCGAGGTTGAGCATCAGGATCGCGAGGATCTGGTCGCCGTCGACCACTTCGCCGCGGGCGTCGACCGCGAGCATCCGGTCGCCGTCGCCGTCGAAGGCGATCCCGAGGTCGGCTCCCGACGTAGTAACACTGTGTTGCAAAGAGGCGAGGTCGGTCGCGCCGTAGCCGACGTTGATGTTCGTCCCGTCCGGCTCCGAGCCGATCGCCTGGACGTTGGCGCCGAGCTGCTCGAACGCCTTGGGCGCGATGCCCGAGTAGGCCCCGTTGGCGCAGTCGACGACGATGCTGAGCCCGGAGAGATCGGAGCCGAAGCGCTCGAGGATGTGCTCGAGGTAGCTGTCGGTCGCGACGCCAACGTGGTCGATCGTCCCCGGCTCGCGGGCGGGCGGCTCGTCCAGCAGCGCCTCGATCTCCTCCTCGGCGGCGTCCGTCAGCTTCTGCCCCTCGCGGTCGAAGAGCTTCACCCCGTTGTACTCGGGCGGGTTGTGAGACGCGGAGATGACGACGCCGAGGTCGAGCGCGAGCAGCGCGACAGCGGGCGTCGGCAGAACGCCTGCGACGACTGCGTTCCCGCCGGCCGCGACGACACCGCGGGCGAACGCCTCCTCGAGCTCCGGCCCCGAGCCGCGGGTGTCGCGTCCCATGAAGACCCGGCCGCCCTCCGACCAGAGCGTTGCCGCCTTGCCGAGCCGCTCGACGAGGTCGGTGGTCAGGTCCTCGCCGACGACACCGCGGACCCCGTCGGTCCCGAAGTAGCGGCGGGGCACTGCGCTAGCGCTTGGAGAACTGCGGCGCCTTGCGGGCCTTGTGCAGGCCAGCCTTCTTGCGCTCGACGATACGGGCGTCGCGAGTCAGGAAGCCGGCGCGCTTGAGGGGCACGCGGAGCTCGGGATCGGCCTCGACGAGCGCACGGGCGATCCCGTGGCGCACGGCGCCGGCCTGACCGCTTGGTCCGCCGCCGTGGACGCGGACGCGCAGGTCGAACGTCCCCTCGACACCGGCAACCTTGAGCGGCGCGAGCGCGACCTCCCGGTGGGCGGCGCGCGGGAAGTAGTCCTCGATCGTGCGGCCGTTGAACCAGGTCGTGCCGTCGCCGGGCCTGAGGATCACGCGGGCGACGGAGGTCTTGCGCTTGCCTGTCCCTCGGTACTGCGCCAGGTCGCTCATGTCTGCAGCTCCAGCTCTTGCGGCGCCTGCGCCTCGTGCGGGTGCTCGGGGCCTGCGTAGATCTTGAGCTTCTTGATCTGGGCGCGCGCGAGTCGGTTGCGCGGGAGCATGCCCTTGACGGCGCGGCGGAGCACTTCGGTGGGCCGGCGCTCGAGCTCGTCACGGAGCGGCCGGCTGCGGAGCCCGCCCGCGTAGCCCGAGTGGCGGTAGTAGATCTTGTCGTCGAGCTTCTTGCCGGTGACGGCGATCTTCTCGGCGTTCACGACCACAACGAAGTCGCCCGTGTCGACGTGCGGCGTGTACTCGGGCTTGCCCTTACCGCGGAGCGTCTCCGCGATCTGCGTGGCGAGACGCCCCAGCGTCTTCCCTTCGGCGTCGACGAGGTACCAGCGGCGCTCGACCTCGCCCGGCTTTGCGTTCCAGGTCTTTTGCATAGAAGCGGCGGACTACTGCCCGCCGGGGCGGAATCGTAGCAGCCCGGCCCGGAATTCCGCCGCGCCGCCGTGGCTCGGGTGGCGGACGTACGGCGCGTCGAGAACGGCCTCGGCGACCCGGCCCACGGCGAGCACGCGCCGGCCTTGCGTGAGGGCGAGCGCGAACGGCAGGCCGGCCGCGATCTCGGCTCGGCTCGGCGGTCGGTTGGAGCTCGCGGTGCCGGGATGCGTCGGCACGACGTTCCAGAGCAGGACGCTCTCCTCGAGGCCGAGCTCTGCGAGAACGCGGTGGACGATCGTCGCGCTCGCCTCGGCGGGCCCGCGGCCCGTCAGCTGTCGCTCGGAGGTGAACGGGATGCCCGAGACGCGCGCCCCGCGGTAGCCGGCCGCTTCGCCGACCAAGAGCAGCGGTGCCTCTTGGCGTGCGCCCAGGTACTCGCGGAGCCGTTCGCGACGCGTTTCGACGCCGGCGCCGTCACGATAGAAGTTGAACGTGGCGCCGATCGCCGCGCTTACCAGCCGCTCGATGAGCTCATCCATCCGCATCCGGACTCTGACGGACGGCGGGCAGCCGGCGGTGGAGGTTGCGCGCGAGGTCGCCGAGTTCGTCGGGGCTGCCCGCCGCTCGCTCGACCTCGCGCAGTACGACTTCAACCTCGGGCCGGAGACTCGAGAGGTCGTCGGCGGCGCGCTGAAGGAAGCCGCTGCGCGGGGCGTTGCCGTGCGGATCGTCTACAACGTCGACCACGCGCGGCCGATCCCGGTCCCGCCGCCACCCGAGCCGGACGTGCAGCTCATCTCTTCGCTGGGCGTGCCGGCGCGTGCCATTGCGGGCGTGCCGGACTTGATGCACCACAAGTTCGTGATCCGCGACGGCGAGTCGGTTTGGTCCGGCTCGACGAACTGGACGGACGATTCGTGGTCGCGTCAGGAGAATGTGATCGTGGGGGTGGACTCGCCGGAGCTGGCCCGGGCGTTCGCGCTGAACTTCGAGGAGCTCTGGAGTGGAGGCGACGTCGAGCGCAGCGGCTTCGTCGAGCCGCGGCCGGTCGAGGCGGACAGCGTCCGGGTGCGGGCGTGGTTCACGCCGGGGTTCGCTGACGCCCTAACCCACCGGATCGCGAAGAAGCTCGGGCGCGCGCAGCGGGTTCGGATCTGCTCACCGGTGCTCACCTCCGCGCCCGTGCTGGCGACGCTGGCTCAGCGGATCGCGGACGGGAAGGGCGACATCGCCGGCTGCGTCGACGCCACCCAGGTCGACGAAGTCTTCCGTCAGTGGGAGACGCAGGAGAGCGTGGCGTGGAAGATCCCGCTGCTGCGGCAGGTCCTCGCAGGCTCGTTCTCGGGCAAGAACTCGACCCCGTGGGCGCCGGGCAGCCTCCACGACTTCATGCACGCGAAGATCGTCGCGGCCGACGACACGGTCTTCGTCGGCTCGTTCAACCTCTCGCACTCGGGCGAGAAGAACGCGGAGAACGTCCTCGAGATCGCCGACGCGGAGCTGGCGGGGCGCCTGAGCGCGTTCGTGGACGAAGTGCGTCGGCGGTACCCCGCCTACGGCTCCCAAGCCGATTCTGCCGCCTGAGCGCGCCCCAGCGGGCGCCGGCATCGACGCTTCGGGGCGTGCCTGTGGACGAAAAATCACACTTTCCTGACACTTGCCCCGTCCCCGTCCCAATCCGCCAACCCGGAGGGACAGTCCCTGGTGGTGCCGCCTAACTTCGAGCGGCGAGCGGCCCGCGAGCTATTCCCACTCGATGGTCGACGGCGGCTTCGAGGTGATGTCCAGCACGACCCGGTTCACGGCGGGGACCTCGTTCACGATCCGCGACGAGATCGTCTCCAGCAGGTCGTACGGCAGCCGAGCCCAGTCGGCCGTCATCGCGTCGTCGCTCGTCACCGCCCGCACCACGATCGGGTAGCCGTACGTCCGCTCGTCCCCCTGGACGCCGACCGAGCGGATCGCCGGGAGCACAGTGAACGACTGCCAGAGCTCCCGGTAGAGCCCGGCCCGCCGCACCTCCTCCTGCAAGATCGCGTCCGCCTCGCGCAAGATCTCGAGCCGCTCGCGCGTGACCTCGCCGATGATCCGGATCGCCAGCCCAGGCCCCGGGAACGGCTGGCGCCAGACCATCGCCTCCGGCAGACCCAGCTCCTCGCCGACCCGTCGCACCTCGTCCTTGAACAGCAGCCGCAGCGGCTCGACGAGCTCCATCGCCATCTCTTCGGGCAGCCCGCCGACGTTGTGGTGCGACTTGATCGTCGCCGCCACAGCCGCGTCCCCGCCCGACTCGATCACGTCCGAGTAGAGCGTCCCCTGGACGAGGTGCCTGATCTTCCCGAGCCGCGCCGACTCCTCCTCGAACACGCGGATGAACTCTTCGCCGACGACCTTCCGTTTCTCCTCCGGGTCGGCCACTCCCTGGAGCCGCGACAGGAACCGCTCCTGCACCTCGACGTGAACCAAAGGCACGTGGAAGTGCCCCTCGAAGGTCTCGACCACCTGGATCGCCTCGTCCTTGCGCAGCAGCCCGTGGTCGACGAAGACGCAGACGAGCTGATCGCCGACCGCCTTGTGCACGAGCAGCGCGGCCACGGCGGAGTCGACCCCACCGGACAGCGCGCAGAGCACACGCTCCGTGCCGATCTGCGCCCGGATCCGCTCGACCTGCTCCTCGATCACCGCCGCGGCCGTCCAGGTCGGCGGCGCATCGGCGACGCGGTAGAGGAAGTTCTTCAGCAGCTCCTGCCCGTGCGGCGTGTGCACGACCTCCGGGTGGAACTGCACGCCGTACAGGCGCCGCTCGGGGTCTTCGAACGAGGCGATCGGCGCGGCCTCGGACGAGCCCGTGACCGTCGCACCCTCGGGAGGCGCCGTCACGGAATCCCGGTGACTCATCCAGCCCGTCTGCTCCTCCGGCAAGCCTTCCGCCAGCGCTCCCCGGATCCGCACCTCGGTCTTGCCGAACTCCGAGACGCCCGTCCGCTCGACCGAGCCGCCGAGCTCCTGCGCCATCAGCTGCATCCCGTAGCAGATCCCGAGCGCAGGCACGCCCAGCGAGAACAACGCCGGATCGACCCGCGGCGCGCCCTCCGCGTACACCGACGCGGGGCCGCCCGAGAGCACCAAAGCCCGAGGCCGCCGCGCCCGAGCCTCCGCCGCCGAGATCGAGTGTGGGACGAGCTCCGAGTAGACCCGAGCCTCCCGCACCCGCCGCGCGATCAGCTGCGCGTACTGCCCGCCGAGGTCGAGCACCAGCACCGGCCGCTCCTCCGGCCCGGGCTCGGCAGCCGGAAGTGGGACGACCTCGCCCACTACCCCATGCCCACGCGTTGAGCTTGCTGCAACGACTTGCCTTCGGTCTTGATCGCCGGCGCGAGCATCACCTCGGCCTTCTGGAAGTCGTGGATCGACTCGTAGCCGCAAGTCGCCATCGACGTCCGCAGCGCCCCCATCAGGTTCAGCGTCCCGTCGTTCTCGCGCGCGGGGCCGATGACGATCTCCTCCAAAGTCGCGTTCTGGTCGACGGCCACACGCGCGCCGCGCGGGAGCGTGGGGTGGAAGGTCGCCATCCCCCAGTGGAACCCGCGGCCCGGCGCCTCCTTGGCGCCGGCGAGCGGTGAGCCGACCATGACCGCGTCCCCACCGCACGCAACGGCCTTGGCGATGTCACCCCCGGTGCGCATGCCGCCGTCGGCGATCACGTTGACGTACTTGCCGGTCTCGAGCAGGTGCTGCACCCGGGCCGCTGCCGCGTCGGAGATCGCGGTTGCCTGCGGGACGCCGACGCCGAGGACGCCGCGCGTCGTGCACGCGTGGCCAGGCCCGACGCCGACGAGCACGCCCTCCGCCCCGGTCCGCATCAGATGCAGCGCCGTCTGGTACGAGGCGCAGCCGCCCACGATCGCCGGGATCGGCAGGCTCGCGATGAACTCCTTCAGGTTCAACGCCTGCCCGTTCGAGGAGACGTGCTCGGCCGAGACCACCGTGCCCTGGACGACGAGGATGTCCAGGCCCGCCTCGAGCGCGACCTCGTAATGCTCGCGCACGCGCTGCGGCGTCAGCGAGCCGGCGGCAAGCACTCCCCCCGCCTTGATCTCGCGAATCCGCTTCGCGATCAGCGCCGGGTCGACCGGCTTCGCATAGATCTTCTGCATGCCGGCCGTCGCGCGCTCCTTCGGCAGCTTCGCGATCTTGTCGAGCTCGCGGTCGGGATTCTCGTAGCGCGCGAAGATCCCCTCGAGGTTCAGCACCCCGAGCCCGCCGAGCTTGCCCAGCTCGATCGCGATCTTCGGCGAGACGACCCCGTCCATCGCGGAGGCGAGCAGCGGCAGCTCGAGCAGGTGCGGGCCGAGCTTCCAGCCGATGTCCACGTCCTGGGGGTCGCGCGTGCGCCGCGAGGGCACGATCGCGATGTCGTCGAACCCGTACGCCTGGCGGGCCTTCTTGCCGCGCCCGATCTCTACCTCCACCGACCCTCCCCTTTATGCACAAAGGCCCGGGCGCCGTCGCGGGTCGCCTGGGCCGAAAAACGCTTCTGGCTGCCGTCTCTCAAGGTGGTCAGCGATCGTAGCAGCCTCTCTTGACGACGACTATTCGCCGGCGACCGGCTCCAGCTCCGCGACCTCGACTCCCGCCACCAGGCGCCGTGCTTCCCGCTCTTCGAAGCGGCCGGCGCCCAGCTCCAGCGTCGAGGCCGCTCCGGCCGCGACCGCGAACCGCAGCGCCTCCTCGTCCGAACGCTGGTCGAGGCGCGCCGCCACGAAACCGGCCAGCAGCACGTCGCCGGAGCCGACGGCCGAGACCGGATCCACCCGCGGCGCCAGCGCCCGGTAGCGGTGCACCTCCCGGTCGGAGCGCAGGAGTGCCCAGCACCCGGACTCGCGCGTGATCAGCACGTTGCGGGCGCCGATGTCGGCGATCGCCTCGAGCCCCGCGAGGGAGTCGTCGTCGTCGTGGAACTCCTGGCCGACCAGGCCCTCGGCCGGATCGCCTCGGCGTAGAACCCCTCCCGGATCCCCCGCGGGAGCGAGCCCGAGAAGATCACGTAGTCCGCGCCGCGCGAGAGGTAGGCGAGCTTCTCGAGCAGCATCTCGAGCTCCTCGGGCTGAACGTGCGGGCCCCACTCGTTGACCTCGGTGTAGCCGGAGCCGGTCGGGTCGACGATCGCAGTCGAGGTCCGCGATTCGTCCTCGATCCGGACGAAGTCGTTGAGGATCGCTTCCGCCGTCAGCTCCTCGACGATCCGGGTGCCCGTCCTCCCGCCCGCGAGGCCGGTGGCGATGACCGGGACGCCGAGCTGCTTCAGCGCCCGGGCGATGTTGATGCCCTTGCCGCCGGCGAGGGTCAGCCCCTGGCTCGCGCGGTGCCGCTGGCCGCGCTGGAAGTTCGGCACCGTCAGCGTCCGGTCGATCGCGGCGTTCAGCGTGACTGTCACGATCATGAGACCCAGCCCCACATGTGGTGGAGGGTACGCCGCGCGTACCAGCCCGCGCGGCCTCCGAGGCCCGGCCGCGAGACCGAGCGCGACGCGACGAGCGGCACCGCCGCCAGCAGGCGCTGGTGCTGGTAGATCCGGACCTGGCCGAGGGACTGTCCCTCCGACACGGGCAGAGCGACCGCGTCCGGAAAGACAACGCGGCGGACGAGCGGGCGGTCGACCCGCGCGACGACGATCGGCGAGGCCCGGGCGACGAGCTCGAGCGGACGGCGGCCGTATCGGAGCTCGGCCTCCGCGTAGGCACGACCCTTCACGACGGGCCGGATGTGGACGTAGCGCGAAAAGGCCCAGTCGAGCAGCTCCGCGAGATCCTGGTTCCGAGTCGAGCGGTCCGGGCTGCCGAGCAGGGTCGCGTAGATCGAGATGCCCCCTCGCCTCGCGGCGGCCACCTCGGACCAACCGGCGGCCGAGGTGTGGCCGGTCTTGACCCCGAAGACCCCCGGGTAGCTGGAGAGCAGGTCGTTCCAGGTGCGCAGCGTGCGGCCTCCCGAGATGGTTGCGACCCGCTGCGCCACGATCTGCCGCACCACCCGCCGGTGCATCAGCAGGCGCGCGAGGAAGGTGACGTCGCGGGCGCTCGAGACGTGACCGGGAGCGTCGAGCCCGTCCGGGCGGACGAAATGCGTGTCGATCAGGCCGAGCTGCCGCGCCCGCGCGTTCATCATCGCGACGAAGCGCGCCTCGCTGCCGTGGCCGACGTAGGAGGCGAGGGCGTCGGCCGCGTCGTTCGCGCTCGCAACCAGGGCGGCCTCGAGCAACTCGCGCACGGTCAGGCGCTCGCCGGGGACCAAATCCACCGTCGACTCGCCGACGGCGGCGGCCTCGGGGCTGACGGTGACGACCGCGTCGAGACGTGCGTGCTCGAGCGTCAGCAGAACCGTCATCAGCTTCGTGATGCTCGCGATCGGCACCCGAGCGCGGGCACCGTGCGCGAGCAGCACCTCGCCGGTCGTCCCGTTCTCGACCAGCCACGCGCGGCCCGTCACCTGCGGTGACGCCCCGAACGCCGGGAGGGCGAGCGCGAGGGCCGCGGCGGCGGCGGCAAGGAAGCCCTTCACCGGGCGCCGATTGTAGTCGGGGTCAGCGAACGCGGATCCGCTGGCCGACCCGCAGCGAGTTCGGGTTCACCCGCGGGTTGAGCCTCAGCAGCTCTTCGACGGAGGTGTCGAAGCGAAGGGCAACGTCGCTCAGCGTCTGCCCTGCGCGGAGGCGATAGAAGCGCGGCCGCTGGCGCGTAGGTGTCGTTCCCGTCGAGGCGGTCGTGACGGGCGTGCTCGTGGCCGGCGGGCTCGCGTTCAGTCCTGAGCGCACGAGCAGCACGGCGACGGTGACGGCGGCGAGGAAGGCAGCGGGTGCGCCGTAGCGCTTCAGCTCGCCGCGCCAGCCGCGCGTCCTCCCGGGCCCCCTACCAGCCGGAGACGGCCCAGATGTCGCGCCGGAGACGCGCTGCTTCGAGCGCCGCGGCAGTGCGCCAGTCCTCCCCCGTCGAGCGGAACGCGTACAGGACGCTGCGGGAAACGCTCACGATCGCGCTCGCGGGGCCGCTCGTGAAGGCGCGGGCGAGGTCGGCCGGCGATGCGCCCTGCGCACCGACGCCCAGCAGGAGCAGGATCGCCTGCGGCATCAGCCGCCGCGCCTCGCCGACCGCGCGCGGGTACGTCGCTCCGACGACCGCGCCGACGTTCGAGAGGCCACGCCCCCCGACGAGCTCCTCGCCGAGCTCGTCCGCCAAACGGGCCAGGTGGTGCCAGAGGGGCCGCCCGTCCGAGAGCACGAGGTCCTGCACGTCGGCGCTGCCCTCGTTCGAGGTCTTGATCACGCAGAACAACCCGGCTCCGTGCCGCCGGCTTGCCGCGAGGAACGGCTCGAGGGAGTCCCGCCCGAGGTAGAGGTTCACGGTCATCGCGTCTGCAAGCGGCGGCTTCTCGCCTCGCGGCTCGAGGAAGGCGGCCGCATAGGCCCTCGAGGTTGAGCCGATGTCGCCGCGCTTCGCGTCCGCCAGGACGAGCAGCCCGGCGGCGCGCGCGTAGTCGCAGACCTCTTCGAAAGCGCGGAAGCCGTCAGCTCCGAGCGCTTCGAAGAAAGCGAGCTGTGGCTTGACCCCGACGACGTGCGGCGCAACGGAGTCGACGATCCCGCGGCAGAACCGAGCGCAGCCTTCGGCGGCCGCGGCGCGGTCGACCTGGACATCGCCGACGAGCTCGACCGGAAGCAGGTCCGGCCGTGGATCGAGCCCGACGAGCAACTGGGAGCGCTTGCGCTCGACCGCCTCCGCGAGCCGGTCGGCGAACAGGGTCGTCGCGACGGCGGGCTCTGCGCTCACGGGTAAGAGGCTAGCGGGCAAACCGGCTCGAAAGGAAGAGGGCCGCGTAGCGCGGCCCTCGAAGACTCGCTAGGCGTCGTCGCTCAGAAGCCGCCGCCCATCCCGCCGCCGCCGCTCTTGACGGCCTGCTTGAGGGTGCTGCCGGCCGAGAACTTCGGGACCGTCGCTGCCGGGATGGTCACCTTCTCGCTCGGGTTGCGCGGGTTGACGCCCTGGCGCTCCTTCCGGTGCTGGGTCGAGAACTTCCCGAACCCGGTGAAGTTGACCTCGCCGCCCTGCTTGAGGACGTCCGTGATCGTCTCGAGTACGGACTCGACCGCGTCGGCCGCCTCCCGCCTCGACATGTTGCCCTTCGACGACACGCGATCCACGAATTCTTGCTTCGTCACGTCCGCTCCTCTCTTGCCGGTTTTGTCGGTGCGACCCCGCGCGGGACCCTAACAGCTGGGTTCATTCGGCTCAACCATGCGGCTTTGCGGCAGTTTTGCCCAGGTCTGCAAGCTCGCGCACGCGGAACAGCGGTCGCAGGGTGACACCGACGCCGGACAGAGCCTCGCTCCCGCCCTCCTCGCGATCGATCACGCAGACCGCGTTCCGGACCGCGAGGCCGGCCTCCCGCAGCGTCTCCACCGCAGCCACTGCGGCCCCGCCGGACGTGACGATGTCCTCGACGAGACACGTCAAATCTCCCTCGTCGAAGGCTCCCTCGAGCTGGTTGCCCGTCCCGTAGCTCTTGGGCACCTTGCGCACGATCACGAACGGCAGCCCGGAGGCGAGCGAGGCCGCGGCCGCGAGCGTGACCGCGCCGAGCTCCGGCCCCGCGAGCCGCACGGCCCCCGGCTCGGCGCCGCGCACGGCCTCGGCAAGCGCCTCGCCAAGCGGTCGGAGCACCTCTGGGCGCGTCTCGAAGCGGTATTTGTCCAGGTAGTAGGGCGAGCGCCGGCCGGAGCGCAGGACGAAGTCGCCCTCGAGGTAGGCGTGCTCCCGGAGGGCGCAGGCCAGCTCTCGGCGGTCCACTAGCGGGCGGCGGCGAGCAGCTCGCGCGCGTGTGCCAGGAGGCGGTCCGCGCCGGCCGAGCCGTCGGTGAGGGAGACCATCGTGCCGTCGCCGAAGTAGAGCTCGACCCGGTCTCGCCGGCGCTTGGCCCGGCGCCGGTACACGACGGCTCCCAGCGCGGAGCCGGCGGCGAGCACGAACCCGGTGAGGAAGCTACGACTTTTCATCGCCCGCCTTCTTCCTCGTGCGGGCGGCGGTCGCGCGCTTCGCGGGCGCTCGCTTCGGTTTCGGTTTCGCGGCTTTCGGCTTCTCCGCGTTGCCGAGCGTCCGCAGGCAGCTCTTCAGGTCGTAGAAGACGAGGCCGGCGGTCGGCTCCGGCCGGGTCGTGGCGGCGATCAGGCGGTCGCTGTCGGCGACGAGGAAGACACTCCCGTCGCGGAAGAGGACGTCGAGCTGGACGAGCACTCCCGCATCCTGCGGACGCACCTCTTCCGCGGCCCGCAGCAGCTCGAGGGCGGAGCCCGCAAGACGGCCGGCGCGGTCGTCGTCGAGCGTCGAGGCCACGACCGTGCCCTCCCGGTCGAGCACCACGGCGCTCTCGATCTGCGTCGAGATCTCGGTCAGGTCCTTCAGTGCATCGGCGGGCGGCGCCATTTGTCTGACGGTAGCACGGCCCATACTCCGCCCATGCGGGCGCTGCCGCTACCGGTGCGGAAGTTCTTCGCCGACCGCGGGCCGCACCTCGCGGCGATGATCGCCTACTTCGCGCTGCTCTCGTTCGTGCCGCTTTTGTTCCTCACGGTTTCGCTGCTCGCGCTGGCGGGGCGGCCGGACGAGTCGAGTTACCTCGTCGAGGAACTCAAGCGCGCTTTCCCGGGGAGCTCGGTCTCGAGCATCGTCGACACGGTCACCGCGATCCAGAAACACGCGACTGCGCTGGGGATCCTCGGCGGGGCGGCGCTGCTCTGGACGTCGCTCTCGCTCTTCAGCGTGCTCGAGTCCGCGGTCAACATCGTCTACGGGCAGCCGAACCGCTCCTTCTTGCGCGGGAAGCTGCTCGCCGTCGGCTTGCTGCTGCTCTCGCTGGTGGCGCTGTTCGTCGGGCTCCTCGTCGGCTCCTTCGGGTTCGACGTGTTGAAGCGCTACACGCCGGGGTTCGCCGGAAACTCGTACGTCGCGTACGGGCTCTCGGTGGCGGTCTCCCTGCTCGCGGTCTTCTCCTTCCTGGTCGCGGTCTACTACTTCCTGACGAACGTCGAGCACTCGCTCGCAGACGTGATGCCGGGCGCGGTCCTCGCGGCCGTGGTGCTGGAGGCGAGCTTCCAGGTGCTGCCGCTCTACGTGCGCTTCTCGAGCAACGTGGTCGCGCTCAAGGCGTTCGGCGGGCCGGCGCTGCTGCTCGTCTGGCTCTACGTGATGGCGAACGTGATCGTCTTCGGCGCGGAGGTCAACTGGTGGCTAGCCGACCGCCGGCGCGTCGGGCCCGAAGAGGCGGCCGGCCTCGCGTAGCAGCGCCTGCGCAGCGCGGGCGCGGTGGGAGTTCTCCGCCTTCCAGTCGTTGCCGAGCTCGGCCACGCTTCGCTGTTCGCCCTCGGGGATGAACACCGGGTCGTAGCCGAAACCCTCCGAGCCGCGCGGCTCCTCGGCGATGCGGCCCTCGAGCACGCCCGTGCCGCGAACCTCTTGTCCCTCGGAGTCGAGCAGCACGAGCTCGCAGACGTAGCGTGCCTGCCGGTCCTCGACGGCCGCGAGCTCCCTCAAGAGCCGCTCGATCGCCTCGGCGCCTTCAGGCGCGTACCGCGCCGAGCGGATCCCCGGCGCCCCGCCCAGCATGTCGACCTCCAGACCGGAGTCCTCCCCGAGCATCCACGCGTCCGCCGGCCCGACGTCGCGTCCGTACGCCGCCTTCCCGCGCGCGTTCTCGTAGTAGCTGTCGCTCCCCTCCACCGGATACTCCTCCGCGTCGAGCGCCCGGAGCTCCCAGTCCGGGAGCAGCGCCGAGAGCTCACGCAGCTTGTTCGGGTTCCGCGAGCAGAGCCGGACCTTTAGTCCGTCCAGCGGATCTCCAGCACGTGCTCGAGGTCCGAGAGCCTGGCGACGATCGCCGGCGCGTCGGCCTGCGGCGGCAGGGTGACGTCCAGCAGGACCGTCCTGCGGTCCGCCTCGTGGCTGATCTCGAGCGTCTGCAAGCGCGCGCCTAGTCGCTCGAGCTCCTCGATCAGCGGCGCCGGGCTCTCGCCGGCCGGGAGCTGGGCGAGTAGCCGATCCGTCTCGGGCCGGAAACGCGCCATCGTCTTGAACGCGAGGATCCGTACCGGCCAGAGCGAGACGAGCACGAGCCCCGTCGTGATCGCGGCCGCCGAGTAGTACCCCGCGCCGGTCGCAAGCCCGATCGCCGCCACCACCCAGAGCGTGGCCGCCGTCGTCAGGCCCCTCACGGAGAGCCCCTGGCGGATGATCGCCCCGGCACCGAGGAACCCGATCCCGGTCACGATCTGGGCCGCGATCCGGGTGGGATCCGCGCGGACGACGCTGCCGCCGTGGACGAGGAAGTCGCGGAAGCCGTACGCCGACGCGAGCGTGAACAGGGCCGAGCCGACCGAGACCAGCATGTGCGTCCGGAGCCCGGCCCCCCGCTCCCGCAGCTCGCGCTCGATCCCGATCGCGCCGCCGAACGCCGCCGCCAGCACCAGCCGCAGGAACACCTCCTCCCACGAGAGCGATGGGAAGCTAGACGCGAGCAGCATCGAGGGCCTCCCTCTGAGCCTCGCCGATCCGCGCGATCCCCGCGGCGCCGAGGTCGAGCAGCACGTCGAGCTCCTCGCGGCCGAACGGCGCCCGCTCGGCCGTAACCTGCACCTCGACGAGCCGGCCCTCGCCCGTCATCACCACGTTCAGGTCGACCTCGGCGCTCGAGTCCTCCTCGTAGTCGAGGTCGAGCAGGCGCTCTCCGCCGACGATTCCGAGCGAGACCGCCGCGACCGAGTCCTGCAGCACACGGCCGAGGCCCGCTCGGTCGAGCGCGCGGGCGGCCGCGACGTAGGCGCCGGAGATTGCGGCGCAGCGCGTGCCGCCGTCGGCCTGGAGCACGTCGCAGTCGAGCCAGAGCGTCCGTTCGCCGAGCGCCTCCAGGTCCGCGACCGCACGTAGCGCGCGGCCGATCAGGCGCTGGATCTCGACGGTCCGGCCCTTCTGCTTGCCGGCGCTGGCCTCCCGCTGCGTCCGCTCCCCGGTCGAGGCCGGGAGCAGCGAGTACTCCGCCGTCAGCCAGCCGCGCCCGGAGTCCCGCATCCAGCGGGGCACGTACTCGTCGAGAGACGCAGTGCAGAGGACGCGCGTCTTCCCCTGCGAGTACAGGACCGCGCCGAGCGGCTGCTCGAGGTAGTCGAGCTCGATCTCGACGGGGCGAAGCTCGTCCGGGCGCCGCCCGTCTGCCCTCATGCGACCGCTTCCAGATCGGCGACGGCCACCTGCTCGATCTCGCCCAGCGGCAGCTGCAGGAAACGCTCGCCGAGCTCGCGGAACAGAGACGGCTCGCCGGTGGTCAGGAAGCGGCACCTGCCCTCGTGGCCGGCCTCTGTTTCGATCCTCTTCCGAGCCAGCGTCTCCGCCACCTCCCGGGCCGTCTCCTCAGCCGAGAAGATCAGCGTCACGCCGCGCCCGAAGACACGCTGAAAGATTGGCCGGATCAGCGGGTAGTGCGTGCAGCCGAGGATCACGGTGTCGACGCCGGCCTCCTTCAGCGGTGCCGCGTACTCCCGGACCGCTTCGGTCGTCCGGGCGGAGAACGGGTCGGCGCTCTCGATCAGCGGCACGAGCCCCGGGCAGGCGACCGGGAAGAGCTCGGCGCCCGCATCGAGGGCGTGGACGAGCTCGGCGTAGCGGCCGGCGTCGACCGTCGCCTGGGTCGCCAGGAGCCCGATCCGGCGGTTGCGCGTCGCCTGCACAGCCGCGTGCGCCTCGGGCGTGATCACTCCCACGACCGGCACCGTCAACTCCTCCTGAAGCCGGGGCAGCGCAGCGGACGTGGCTGCGTTGCAGGCGACGAGGACGAGCTTCACGTCCTGCGTCTCGAGGAACGTCCCGATCTCCCGCGCGAAGCGCCGGATCTCCTCGAGCGGCCGGGGGCCGTAGGGAAGCCGGGCATGGTCGCCGAGGTAGACGAAGTCCTCGTGCGGCATGGTGACAAGGCACTCGTGCAGGACGGTCAGCCCGCCCACGCCCGAGTCGAAAACGCCGACCGGCCGCGAATCCACGAGCCGATTCTAGGACGAGTACGCTTGGGTCGTTGTGGGCCGGGTCGTAGTTCTCTGCGCAGCGCTGCTCGTGTTCGCCGGCGTGGGCCAGGCGCGGGCATCAGGGATCGACCGGACGATCACGATGGACGACAACGTGCAGCTGGCCGCGACGCTGTACACGCCGGAAGGCACTCCACCCGCGAGCGGCTGGCCGGCGATCGTGCTCCTGCACGGGCTCGGCGGGAAGCGGCAGGACCTCGACGCCATCGCACAGACATTCGCCCAGCGCTTCGTCGTCCTCTCGTTCGATGCGCGCGGTCACGGCCAGTCCGGCGGGCTCGTCTCGATGGACGGGCCGCGCGAGATCGCCGACACACGGGCGGTCTTCAACTGGCTGCCGGCACACGCTCCGGTCGATCCGACAGCGATCGGCGCCTGGGGGCTCTCACTCGGCGGCGGGGCGGTGCTGCGCTCGCTCGTCGAGGGCGTCCCGTGGGCGGCCGTCGAGGCCGTCCAGACCTGGACCGACCTTTACAGCGCGCTCGCGCCGCAGAACCTGAGCAAGTCGGGCGCGGTCTACGGGTTCCTGAGCTCGGTGCCCCAGGACCGGCTCGACCCCTCCGTGCTGGCGATCAAGGACGACGCGCTTGCGAGCACGAACCTCGACCGGGTGAGGCAGTTCGCGGCCGTCCGCTCGAGCCGCTCGCTCCTCTCGCGCGTGCACACGCCGGTGCTGTTCTTCCAGGGCCGCCGCGACTTCGCGTTCGACATCGCCCAGGCGACCGCCGGCTACCGCCTGCTGCAGGGGCCGAAGGCGCTCTACATCGGCGACTTCGGGCACTCGCCGTCGACCTTCCCGGGACCCGACCTAGCCGAGGTAATGCGCCGTAGCGCGGCCTGGTTCACGCGCTACCTCGCGCACGGGCCCGCTTTTCCGTATCCACCGTATGCCCTCGCGCCGGATCCCTGGCGTGGCAAAGCCCTCCCGTCGAAGAGCCTCCCCGCCACGCGCAAGGCCCGCTTCCTGTTCGGCGGCAGGAACGCGTTGACCGGCATGGGGAAGGCTGAGCGAACGGGCCGGGCACTCCCGGCCCGCCTCGAGACCTTTGGCTCGGGCCGAGTGCGAGTTCCGGCGCGGATCTCCGGAGGCTGGTCGCGCCTCGTCGCGGTGCTGAGCGCTAGGACGCCGCGCCGCAAGACGATCGTCGTCAGCGAGGGCGGCGTCAACACGTCCGGCCTGCACGGAGAGCGAACGCTCACGATCAACCTGCTGAGCGTCGCGACGCTCGTCTCGCGAGGCTCGAAGCTGACCCTGACGCTCGCCTCGAACTCGCTGGCGCAGGACCCGGGAAACCTGCTCTACCTGGACCTGCCGATGCCGCCCAGCGCGCGGATCTCGCTCGGGCCGGCGCGTCTCGACCTGCCGGTCCTTCGGAGGCCCGTCTCGCGGTGAAGCGGCTCGGGCTCGTCCTGCTCGCAGCCCTCGGGCTCTCCATGCCCCCGGCGGGCAGCCCGACCGGCACGCCCGGCGTGACCAAAGACCAGATCTTGATCGGCGGCACCGTCCCGCTGAGCGGCCAGGCGTCGGCCTTCGGCGCGGTCGGCCCGTCCGCGAATGCGTACTTCAAGTACGTCAACGCCCACGGAGGCGTCTTCGGGCGCAAGATCAAGTACCTGTACCGCGACGACGGCTACGACCCCGCCCGCACTCTCCAGGAGACGCGGCGCCTCGTCGAGCAGGACAAGGTCTTCGCGATCTTCAACACCGTCGGCACCGAGCACACACTGGCGATCCGCGGCTACCTGAACGCGCTCGGCGTGCCGGAGGTCTTCGCCGGCACCGGCGCCGCACGCGTGGCCCACGGCTACAAGCAGTACAAGTGGACGATGGGGTACCTGCCGAGCTTCGAGGGGGAGGGCGCGATCTACGGGCGCTACGTGGTCAAGCACCGGCCGAAGGCGCGGATCGCGGTGCTCTACGAGAACAGCGACTACGGCCAGGACCTGTTGCGCGGGCTCCGGCGCGGGCTGGGCAAGCAGGCGCGGAAGATCGTCGCCACGGCGTCCTACGAGGTCACGGACTCGAGCGTCGAGTCCCAGATTTCGCGGCTCCGCGCCTCGCACGCGAACACCTTCATGCTGTTCGCGCTGCCCACGTACGCGATCCAGGGGTTCGTCTACGCCTACAAGCTGGGCTGGTTCCCGCGCTTCTTCGTCAGCGCCGTCTCGATCGAGCCGACGATCATGTCGATCGCCCGCCGGAACACGCAGGGCCGGGAGACGAACGGGGCGCTCAGCTTCGCGTTCGTGAAGGACCCGACCTCGCCGCGCTGGAGGCGCGATCCGGCCGTTGCGCTCTACAAGCGGATCCTGAAGCGCTACGGCGGCGGCGCGAAGCCCTCGAACGTCTACAACTGGTACGGAATGACGGTCGCGTACTCGATGGTCGACGCGCTCCGCCATGCCGGCCGCAACCCGACGCGGGCGAGCCTGCTGCGGGCGGCGACGCACATGAACGAACGGACGAACCCGTTCCTGCTCCCGGGCGTCTTCGTCCGGACGAGCCCGACCAGCTACTTCCCGATCGCGAAGGCGCGCATGGTGCGGTACGAAAAGACGCTCTGGGTGCTGTTCGGGCCGCTAGTGACTCCGCGCTAGTTTGGGTGTTAAGCGCTAGTGACTCGGCGCTAGTTTCGGTGTTAACTATCGGAGTGCGTTGCTCGTCTCAGCCTAGGCAGGCTGCCTAGCGGGTCATCGATCAAGGGAAGGGGCCATGAAACAGAAACGTCGCTTGCTACTGCTCGCAACCGCGAGCGTCCTCGGGCTGGTGCTCGGCGGAGCCGCGCTGGCGGGCTCCGCGAAAACGTCCTTGCTGACGGTTCACCAGTCGCGCGCCGGCGCGCCGCTCTCGCCGTCGGCATACACGGGCCTGATCAGGCTGGCCGTCCAGCAGAACAGCTACCGGCTCGGCGCGCCCGCGGACCCGGGCTTCGTGATCTTCTCCGAGCCGGACAACGACGCCACGGCCAAGATCACAGTCTTCTCGCCTGCCGGCTACACCGCCAACCTCACGCAGGCGCCCGGAACGACCGTCGGCCAAGCGTTCGCACTCGTGAAGGCCGGAGCTCTCGGCAACGCAATCCTGCCGCTCGCTGGACCGGTCGTCGTGGGCAATCCCGCCGATCCGGCTCTACAGGCGGCCTCCGCCCAGTGCCGCAACGGCGTGACGACGAACCAGGAGATCCTCGTGCTCAACACGAGCCTCCAGGGCCAGACCATCCAGGTGCCCGCCTTCGTCAACACCGCTGGGCCGTACACCACGCAGGAGATCTGCCTGCCGCTGCCGGCCACCGCCCCGTTCCAGGCGCAGCTCGTGCTGGCGAACTACACGGTCAACGGCATGTTCACGAACCCGGCCGCCAGCGCGCCGGCACCCGGATACCAGTGGGTCGGCGACTTCACGCCGTACGTCGGGACCGTGCCTAACCCTGCCGGCACGGTCGAGGCCCGCACCTACGTCGGCCTGCCGTCGTCTCTCACCTTCAAGCGCGCCAAGAGCAAGCGGTCGTTGGTGAAGTTCACCGGCCGGCTCTCGATCCAGGGCGTGAACCCAGCGGGCATCAAGCTCGATCTCTTCTACGGCGCCAAGACGCAGCCGTCGCCGAGCTACAGGAAGCCGTCGGAGAAGTGCATCCTCACCAGGTGCACGTTGCTCCGCTCAGGAACGGTGAAATCGAACGGGACGTACACGAAGACCCGGAAGAAGGTGAAGAGGAAGACCTACTTCCAGGCGTTCCTCGAGGATGGGTGGGCATTCCCGACCTGCAACGGCCCCTCCCCCACCGGGCAGCCGATCCCGTGCCGGGAGGAGATCCTCGCGCCGATGATCTCCAACCAGCTCCTCGTCAAGCCGCCAAGGCGGCACCGCTAGCGAAACCCACGCTGAGGGGCTCCCGGAGCGGAGCCCCTCAGCGCTCCATCGGCAGCTCGGCGTGGCGCGACCATTCGTGCCACGAGCCGGGATAGTTGCGCGCGTCGTAGCCGGCTGAGCGGAGGGCCAGCGCGGCCAGCGTCGAGCGGGAGCCGGAGTGGCAGTAGGTCACGATCTCGGCGCCGTCCGGAAGGGCGGCGAGCTCGCGAACCCGGCCGGCCGGGAGCGGCCGCCCCGGCCCGGCGAAAAGGACCTCGTAGTCGAGCCGCCGGGCGCCGGGGATGTGGCCCTGCCTCGGGTCGCAGGGCGCTCCCGCGCGGCCGGAGTACTCCTCCGGCGTGCGCACGTCGAGGATGGTCAGGGCGGGGTCGTCCAGCCGGTCGCGTAGCTCCTGCCAGGTCGGCACCGCTTCGAGGCGCGGCTCGAGGCTCGTCTTCGTCTTCTGCAGCTCGACCGGACCGGTCTCGATCTCGCCGGTCCAGCCTGCAAAGCCTCCCGCGAGCACCGACACGCGTGGGTGTCCGCCGAGCAGCGCGGCCTGTGCCGACGCGGCAGCGCCCACGCAGTCGCCACGGTCGTAGAGGACGAGCCGCTCTTCGCCCGTGACGCCGTGGCGGCCGAGCCGGCGCTGCACCTCGACCGCGAAATCGCGCACCACTTCCGGGTCGGCGAGCGGCGGCGGCGAGCCGAGCACGAGCGGGATCGACCGCGGCAGGTGCCCGCGCTGGTGCGCGTTCGGGCCGCGGCAGTCGCCGAGCACGAGGTCTGGGTCATCGTGGTGCTCCTGCACCCACGCGGCGTCGACGAGCGGTGGGAGGTCAGACGACGGCGAGGAACTCCTCCAGGACCCGGCGGAACTCGTCCGGCCGCTCGAGGCTCGGCAGGTGCCCGCAGCCGGCGAAGGTGTGGGTGCGGCCGTTGCGCGCCGACGCCGCCATCTCGGCGGCCTCCTCCGCGCTCAGGAACGGGTCGTGCTCGCCGCGGGCGACGAGCACGCGAGCGTCGGTCTCGCGCAGGACCGCAGTTGAATCCGGACGGTCGCGCATCGCGGCCACCCCGGTGGCCAGCTGTTCCGGATCCTGCTCGAGCACGAGCGCCCGCGCGCGCTCGACGACATGCGGGTCGGCATCCTCCGGGAAGAGCGCGGGGCGCTGCACCTCCCAGAGGCGCTCCAGCCCCTCCTCTCGGATGAGCCGGATCGTCTCGTCGCGCGCCTCGCGCCGCTCGGGCGGATCGGCCCCCGCGCGCGCGCCGACCAGCACGAGCGCCCGCACGTCCGCGTGCGCCGGAAGCCGCAGCGCGCAGTACCCGCCCATCGACGCCCCAACGACCGCGAGATCCTCTCCTTGTAACACAGTGTCACTAGCGATCCCCTCGGCCCATTCGTCCATGCTCTCGCCGAGGCCGTAGAGACGCGGCGCGAAGCCGTCGAAGCCGTCCCACATCCGCTCGTCCAGCGGAAACGCGTGCAGAAAGACCGTTGTCACAGCGCCGTGACGACTTCGCGCTCGGCCGCGACGGCGGGGCGCTCCGAGAGCCGTTCCAGCCAGCCCGCGAGGGCGGGGCCGAGCTCGACGCCGAAGGCTTCGACCGCTCGGAGGATCCACGGGACGTAGCCGGCGTCGGCGAGCCCGTACTCGCGCCCGGAGAGGTACGGCTGAGCCTCGAGCGCCTGATCGAGCTCCGCCAGGCGGCCGTCGAGCTCGTCACGCGAGCCGCCGCGGCGCACGGCGTAGTACGCGTCGCCGAGCCGGTCGTCGAAGCGCTCGAGCCAGAGCCGCCCGAGCGCCCGCTCTGCCGGGTCGGCCGGCCAGAGCGGCGGCTCCGGATAGCGCTCCTCGAGGTACTCCATGATCACCCGCGACTCCGGGAGCACGAGCCCGCCGTCCTCCTCGTAGACGGGCACCCGTCCGAGCGGGTTCTTCTCGTACAGCCACGCCGGCCGGTCGGACAGGTCGATCTCGACCGCCTCGTACGCCAGTCCCTTCTCCACGAGAACGATGCGCGCGCGGGCGGCGTACGGGCAGCGTTCGGCTGTGTAAAGCGTGGGCACGCCCGGAGCCTAGCCCGCGTCGAGCCCCATCAGCTCCGCGAGCTGGCGCAGGAGCTCCGGGGCGGGCGGGAGCTCGTCCGGCGAGGCGGCTGTGCGGGCGACGGCGCGAACCCGGCCGGGATCGGCCCCGGTCAGGCGCGCGACGACGGTGGGGTTCGCACCGAGCGCGACGACATCGCCCGGCGGCATCGGCCCGTAGTACTCGGGCACCGACTGGTACTCGTCGACGACGCTTCCCCGTTCGTAGAGCACGTAGCGGACGAGCCTGCCGTCCTCGACCGCCAGCGTGCAGGCCACCGCCGCCGTCGCGTTCGACAGTTCCGAGGCGAGGCGATCGCGCGCACGGCGGTCGCGGTCGATCAGGTCGGCGCGGACGGAGGTCCAGCCGTTGCGCGGCTCGCGCACCTGCGCCCCCGTACCGCCGAACCGCGGGAGGTACTTCGCCACGGCCGTCTCCACCGCGGCCAGATCGTCGGTCTGAATGTGGATCCACGCGTACGACTCACCGCTCTCCGCCGCCCCGAGATGCGCCTCGAGCTGGTCGAGCGGCGAGGCGAGCCGGCGGGCCCACTCGCTGAACCCGAGCCGCTGCCAGACCGCGCGCCCGGCCTCATTCGTCGTGTCGACGTCCAAGGTCAGGTGCTCGGCGCCCTGCGCCCGCACGCGGGCAGTGAACTCGCTGAGGAGCGCCTTCGCGACCCCCTTCCGCCGCTGCTCGGGCAGGACGTAGACGACGTTCAGGTGCGCGACGCCGTGTTGATCGACCTGCCCGAACGCACAGCCGACCGGCTCTTCGTCCTCAGCGAGCAGCGTGATCTTGTCGCGCAGGTCGGCGGGGTCGAACTCGAACCTCGGGAACGGGCGCTGCCAGAGCTCGTCGAACAGCGCGTCCATCAAGCGGGCGATGGTCGCTTCGTCGGCAGGGGTCGCGTCACGAATGGTCACGGCAAGGCAAGACGGGAGGCTAGCGCGCTCGCGTTCATGTGCGCGACGGCGGAGACCGTCACCATCGGGTTCACGCCCGACGCCGTCGGAAACGTCGACCCGTCGCAGACGACGACGCCGGCTCCCCAGAGCGTCCCTTCCCAGTCGCAAGCCGATGTCCTCGGCGACCCGCCCATGCGGGCGGTGCCCATCTGGTGGAACGAGTAGAGGCTGCGCCCGGACGTCACGATCCTGCCTGCACCGGCCGCCTCGAGGATCCGCTCCGCTCCCTCGACGCCCGTCTGCAG
>WNGF01003196.1_pt1 | contig 24141 bp, 17 predicted proteins | sample 5400641 | NCBI WGS metagenome assembly WNGF01 (sample SAMN13153371, study PRJNA577476) | soil metagenome | isolation source: 80 cm soil or saprolite under grassland replicate 2 | place: USA:California | collected 2016-06-15 | reverse complement strand
AGCTCTGGGTTTCTTGAAAATCACGACCGCATCTCGCCTGGTAGTGTTTCGAAAGAACGCAAAGAGACTCTGTGCGTTTGGACTGTCAATTCCAGGAGGTTCTGGGATTCTCATGGCTGCGTAGTAGCGCGCGCCATAGATGATGAACGCAAGACTTGCTGCGCAAACTGTGAGGGCTGACCCGAAGCGGCCGAGCTTATCCTCAATGGTGCGTAGCCCCACTACGACATAAAAGAAGTAAAACGGGATAACGGGGATGAGGTAGCGAGCCCCAGCGTTGTAAGGCCAAAGAAACGCCGCCGTGAGATACAGGATAAGAGTGATTGGAAGGAGGAACTGTCGCCTCATCCAGCTCCTGATCAAGCCCGTGAGTGCGAGCACGCTCGCAATGGCGAATGCTGCACGCGCCCCGCGCGAGCTGAACCCAGTATCGAGCAGTCCGCGAGACGCTGTCATGAAGCCCAGAGCATTCGATTTGATCGCCTCTGGTTGGAGCGAGAACAGGCTCAGGTACTCGGAAGGCCCTTGAAGCAGAACCGTCTGCAGTGCGGCCAGCGAAACGAAGACGGCGAGGGCCACCAGCGTTGATCGATGTAATCGCCGAACAATTCCAAGCTGGGTTAGCACGAAAGCGAGGGGCATCAGAATGCCGAGTGTCCGCGTCGTATAGGCCGCCCACCATGCCAGACCCAAAGCAACTCCAGCTCGAACCGGCGCCGGATTCACTAGCGTTCGCTCCATCAGCCAGATGCTGATGACGAAGAAGCAGAGAAATGGCAGGTCGGACAGAACGTTATTCTTGAACTCCCAGAACAACGGGTGGAACCCGACCAGGGCGATGACCGCCAGCGCAGAACGCTCGGAATCCCAGCGCCTGATCAGTTTGGCGAGGAATGCCAGCGCCACGACGAAGGTGACGACCATGAGAGACTTCATGGCGACCAGATCTGCCCCTCGAAGTGCATAGATAGGAGCGAGCATGAGAGGCAGGCCCGGCGGAGCTCGCCTAGGAGCGATCGGCTCGTCGTTGTTGTATATGTACCCGGTGTCTGAATAGGGTCGACCCTCAACGAGATTCCTCGCGTGCGCTATGTACATCGCGAAGTCGTCGCCCCATCCGTGTCCCGGCTTGATGGTAAGAAGCTGAAATAGCGCAATTGCGCTGAGCAGGCCGACCAGCCACGCGTTGGTCCGCAGTGACCGACTTGCGAAAGCTCGGTTCAAAAAATTGTTGCTTTCAGTCTGGCTAGCGGCTGTGCCCATGTCGGCCTGATTCGAGAGAAGATTTCGCTATTAAACCTGCCGGATGCGCCGCTCGTGCGTTCCTCCAGAACTACGATCGACCCACGCTTTCGATCGGCCACCGGCGCGTAATCCGCCAGATCGAAATCAGTCGACGTCTTCGGCATCCCTCGGGCTCCAAACACGGAAGCCAAAGGCATCCCGAAGAAACACCGAATACAAGGCGCCGCGCTGCGCTCGCCGGAGACTTCGCTAAACCATTGTCTGAAAAGCAGATAGACATAGAAGTTTCGCTTGGAAAATAGGGGGTCAAAGCGCTATATTGAGAGACCACATATCGGGCACTTTCCAAATCCTGCTGCCCGGCCGCCGTACCCTCTGATCCAGCCCGATGACCGCGCCCAATAACCGCGAGCGGATCCTCCCGCGTCTCATCCACGAAGAAGTAAAGGAATCGTTCATCAACTACTCGATGAGCGTCATCGTTTCGCGCGCCCTCCCCGACGTGCGAGACGGACTCAAGCCCGTACACCGGCGGGTTCTCTACGCGATGAACGAGCTGGGACTCGTCCCCGGCCGCCCATACAAGAAGTCCGCAACCGTCGTCGGCGACGTCCTCGGCAAATACCACCCCCACGGTGACTCGTCGGTCTACGACGCGCTCGTGCGAATGGTCCAGGACTTCTCCCTTCGATATCCGCTTGTTGACGGTCAGGGAAACTTCGGCAGCGTCGACGGTGATCCGGCGGCCGCGTACAGATACACCGAAGCTCGGCTCACTCGCATCGCGATGGAGATGCTCGCCGACATCGACAAAAACACTGTCGATTACGCGCCCAACTTCGACGATCGCCTGCAGGAACCGAAGGTACTTCCATCCGCAGTTCCGAATCTTCTCATCAACGGATCGTCGGGAATTGCCGTTGGAATGGCGACAAACATCCCCCCTCATAACGTCGCCGAAGTCGTCAAAGCGACGGTCGCGATGATCGACGACCCTGACATCACGCCCGGCGAGCTGCGGAAACACATCAAGGGGCCGGACTTCCCGACGGGCGGTTACATCTACGGCCGAGCCGGGATTAAGGACTACCAGGACAACGGGCGCGGCCGAATCGTAATGCGCGCTCGCGCGGTGATCGAGGAGAAAGAAAGCTCCAACAAGGCGCAGATCGTCGTCAACGAGCTTCCCTATCAGGTGAACAAGTCCAAGCTCGTCGCCGACATCGCCGATCTTGTCCGCGACCGCAAGCTCGAGGGGATCGCCGATCTACGCGACGAGTCGGACAGGGATGGAATGCGGATCGTCATCGAGCTCAAGCGCGACGCCATCCCGCGCGTCGTTCTGAACCAGCTCTACAAGCACACGTCGATGCAATCGACGTTCGGCGTGATCATGCTCGCGCTCGTCCCGGATTCGCACACGGGACAGCTCGTGCCGAAGATCATGCCGCTCAAGGAGACGCTCGAGCATTACATCGTCCATCGGCACGAAGTCATCGTCCGCCGGACGCAATTCGAGCTCGACAAGGCTCTCGAGCGCGAGCACATCCTCGAGGGCCTCAAGATCGCCGTCGACAACATCGACGCGGTGATCAAGCTCATTCGCGCCGCCGAGGACACGCCTACCGCGAGTGCACAGCTCCAGAAGCGATTCAAGCTCAGCGAGCGTCAGGCCGAAGCGATCCTCAACATGCGGCTCGCGAAGCTCACCGGTCTCGAAATCGAGAAGCTCGAGTCGGAGCTCAAGGAAGTCCGCGCACTGGTGAAGCAGCTCAAGGAAATCCTCGCCTCCAAGCCACGCCGCATGTCCATCATGCGCGAAGAGCTGCAGGAAGTCGCCAAGCGGTACGGTGACGAGCGGCGCTCCGAGATCACGAGCGACGAGGGCGAGTTCACGATCGAGGATCTGATCGCCGAGGAAGATATGGTGATCACGATCTCGCACTCGGGCTACATCAAGCGGACGTCAGTTTCGACGTATCGCAAGCAGCGCCGCGGCGGACGCGGGCTGAGCGGTCAGGGTCTCAAGGAAGAGGATTTCATCGAGCGACTGTTCATCGGCTCGACGCACGACTACATCCTCTGCTTCAGCGACGACGGCCGCTGCTTCTGGCTCAAGGTCCACGAGATCCCGCAGGCAGGCCGCGCCGGACGTGGAAAGCCGATCGTCAACCTGATCAACGTTCAGCCGGACACGCAGATCAAGGCGATGGTTCCGGTGCGTGAGTTCAGCGACACTCAGTTCCTTCTTTTCTGCACGAAGGACGGCACCGTCAAGAAGAGCGCGCTCTCGCAGTACTCCAACCCGCGCGCGAACGGAATCAAGGCAATCAAGATCGAGGCGGATGACGAGCTGATCGACGTTCAGGTGACGAGCGGGACGAACGACATCATCCTCGCAACACGTCACGGATTGTCCGTCCGCTTCCACGAGCAGGATGTTCGCGAAATGGGACGCGACACAACCGGTGTGAAGGGAATCGAGCTGCGCAAAGGCGATGCAGTCGTGGGAATGGTCGTCCTCAAGCGCGAAGCGACGATTCTCGTCGTTACCGAGCACGGGCTCGGCAAATGTTCGCACATCGACGAGTATCGTGTGCAGCGGCGCGGGGGGAAGGGAATAATCACCGTCCATCACACCGAGAAGACAGGTGATGTCGTCGGGGTGATGGAAGTTCTTCCCGAGGACGAGATCATGTTGATTACGCGGAATGGCGTAATCATCCGTTCCTCGGTAGCTCAAGTGAGGGTCACCGGACGTATCGCGCAGGGGGTCAGACTCGTCCATCTAGACGAAGGCGATCTTGTCACTGCTGTCGCCCGGGTGGTCCCTGAAGAGGAAGGGGATTCCGCGGGCGACGATTCTGTCGCTCCCGAAGAGGTTGCAGAGGCGAGCGCGGAAGAATCCTGACTCTACGGAAGAGGTCCGCCGTTTGGCGAAAGCTGCCGAGCTCGATGATATCGAGGGACTGAAGGAAGCGCTTCGCACGGCGGAAGCGGAGCTGGCACGCGTACGCGACGAAGGCGAAGCGCGCCGCCATCTCCTCGATATTCTCCATGAGGTGATGGGGAATTATCCCACCGATGAGATTCTCCACCTCCTCGCCCGTCGTCTCGCTCGTGCACTCAACCTCTCGCATGCGTCGGTTATCCGCGCCCGCGCCGGTGACCAGATGGGTATCGTGGTCACCGCGTACGAGCAGCCCCAGCTCCACGACCTCGAGATCGAGCTCGACAAGTATCCGGAGCTGATCGGAGCATTACATGGCCAGGTGCCGATCCTCATTCCCGACCTCGAACTCTGCCCCAAGTACGCGCCGTTGCGCAAAGCGTGGCTTCGCGAAGGGACCGCGGTATCCGTGCGGTCCATAATGGCCATTCCGTTTCCGATGGATTCCGACAACGTCGGGATCTTCCTCCTCCGGCGGACGAGCGAGGAGCCGAGGTTCGATTCCGCTGATCTCGAGTTCGCGTCCACCGTAGTGAGGAGCGGCGTTGCCGCGATCCAGCGCGCGCACGCGATGGAAACCGCGCGTGCCGATAACAACCGGCTTCAGGCTCTCGCTCACACCGACCATCTGACACAGCTCGTCAATCGTCGCGCACTCACCATTCGACTGGTCGCGGAGATGGAGCGCGTGCGGAGATACAACGCGCCGCTATCCATGCTCCTCATCGACCTCGATCATTTCAAGCTCGTGAATGACACCTACGGTCACCTTGCCGGCGACGAAGTCCTAGCGTCGGTCGCCACGCTGCTTCAGCGCGCGGTCCGCAGTGTGGACATGGTCGCGCGGTACGGCGGCGAGGAATTCGTCGTCGTTCTTCCCGAAACAGGGGTGCAGGGAGCGCTAGCATTCGCCGAGCGAATTCGCGAGAAAGTTGCATCCCACAAATTCCCGATTCATGAAGCCGAGGAGATCCACATCACCACCAGCATCGGCGTGGCGACCTTCCCCTCGCCGCGGCTCGAGACGGTCGATGACCTCTTCCGTGCTGCGGACATTGCACTCTACCGCGCGAAGGACGGCGGACGTAACCTAGTCTGTAGCTGACGGCGGGCGCTCCGCCGCTCGAGCGGAAACGTCCTACCATCAAAAAATCAATGCTCCAACGATCGATGCTGATCGCCTTCTTCGGCCTGGTTGCGTGTGCGGAGCCTAGCACCAAATCCCAGCGCGCGGATACCGCCTCCGCGCGAACCGCGCCAGCGGTTGGAATGACGCGCATCAACCATGGCACCTACGGAATGTCGTCGCGCGTGCGCTGGATTCTCTCGCTCGACAGTTCAGCGATACTGGCGATGGTCGATCCAGTGAGCGTCGAAAACGACGCGCTGCCGAATGCATTCTTCTTTGGTAGCGAGACCCGGAATTTCCAGGCGCGGATGGACAGCGTCTGGGACGTCGCGCCGTCGCCTGACTGGCAGGCAATAGCGTTCTCTCGTGCTTACGTCGTGAGCGCGCCCGAATCGGATTCGATTCCATCGGAAGCATGGCTTCCGATGGCGCGGCGCACCGGAATCGACACGGCCACTTTGCGTGCCGGATCATTTCCGACGAGCGGAACGGTTGCCGCGCGCGGAATCGCACAGCCTGGCGTTATTCGCATACCTGTCGACATTCGCGCGCCTGGTGCAACGGACATCGCTGCGCCGCGACCGTTTCCGATTGCTCGTGGCTGGAGAGTTCGCTGGACAACCGACGGCAAGACAATCGCGCTTGGAAGTAATCCGGGCACCTCGAACGACGACGCGGCGAGCGAGACGTGGGCTGCACTCGACCCCGCAAGTGGCGCATACCATGGAACGCTTCCCGAGAACGCCCAGCTCGCACTTCCTCGATGGAGCAAGGGAATTGAGCTCGAGATGTCGAGCCCAATCGACATGAGCTCGGCGCCGCCGATCCAGGTGCATGCCGGAAGCCGAACAATCTCGATTGAAAGCGCGCGGGGAGTGATCACGGCGCGAGAGACGACGCCGGGCACGCCCGCGGATCGCCCTGCCTACACCATTGGCCCCGGAAAAGCGCTCGCGGCGACGCGAGGCGGACGATTCATTCTAGCGCTTGCGCCGAGGGCGCGCGCGATCGCCAATGAAATACCGGTGGAGGCTGTCGTTTATACAGTTGCCTGGTAACGACAACTGCGAACTTCGAACTAACTGCGAATTGCGAACTAACTGCGAACTGCGAGCTAACAGCGGAGTTCTTCGCTAACGTCCGATTCGTCTAAGCTCGACCATTAGGCACCGATCCTGAATAACACGAATTCCAGCGCCTGCGAGCCGCTCCGCGGCCGCGTCGTTTCGGATTCCTGACTGAAACCACACCGCTTTCGGCTTCTTCGCGATGATGTCGTCAACATGCGGCGGAATGTGCCCAGGCCGGCGAAAGACGTTGACGATGTCCACGTCGCCAGGAACGTCGGCGATCTTGCGATAGACCTTCTCTCCCATGATCTCCGTGCAGCCCGGATAGTAAACCGGAACTGGAATAATCTCGTATCCGGCCATCTTCGCGTATTCGGGAACAAAGTACGCCGGACGATCGGGCTCGCACTTCATTCCGAGCACGGCAATGCGATGCGCGTTCTCGAGAACGTCGCGGATACCCGCCGACGTCGTCACCAGATTCTGTCGCCATTCCTCGCCATTCGACTGCGAGGAATCGCGATTCGCGGGCGTTCCATCGGCGTGTGCAGTCGCAGATTCATCGCGCATTGCGTTCACAAATGACTGCAACGTCCGAGCCGGGGTGACGTTCACATTCATCCGCCGGTAGATTTCCCCGCGCAGAAATCGCAATTCGGAGATTAGAAACTGATGCGCATGCTTGTTCTCGGGGCCGGTCTTCAAGGATCGGCCTGCGCGTATGATCTACTACAGAATCCGGAAGTCACCGAGGTGCGACTCGGGGACATTCACACGGGTAATCTTCCGGATTTCCTGGCACTCTACTCCGGTAACCGCCTCATCCCGACTCCGCTCGACGTGCGCGACCGCAGCGCGGTCGGCGCGCTCATGCGCGAAGCCGACGCAGTGATGAGCGCAATTCCCTACTACTTCAATCTCGATCTCGCGACGCAGGCGGTGAACGCCGGCGTCCACTTCTGCGATCTCGGCGGCAACACGGAGATCGTCTTCCAGCAGAAGAAGCTCGACGCCGGCGCATCAGCGAAGGGATTGTCGATAATTCCGGACTGCGGTCTCGCGCCGGGAATGGTAAACATCCTCGCCGAGCTGGGAATTCGACAGCTCGACAGCGTCGACGAAGTGAGGATCTTCGTCGGAGGCCTACCGCAGGATCCCGAGCCGCCACTCAACTACCAGATCGTGTACTCACTCGAGGGTGTCCTCGACTATTACACGACTCTCTCCTGGATCATCCGCGACGGAAAGCGAACGCAGGTAAAGGCACTCTCCGAATGCGAGCCGGTGGTGTTCGACAAGCCGCTTGGCGAGCTGGAGGCGTTCCACACCGCGGGTGGTTTGTCGACGATGGCGTTTCGTTACGAGGGGAAGATCCCAACGATGGAGTACAAGACGCTCCGATACCCCGGCCACGCCGCAATCATGGCAGCCATCCGTGATCTCGGGCTGCTCGACCAGGACCCGATTGATGTGAAGGGACTGCGCGTCGCACCACGCGACGTTGCGGTCGCAGTGATGGCGCCGCGACTCACGAAGGACAAGGGCAAGGACGTCGTCGCTCTCCGCGTCACGGTGCGCGGTAAGCGCCAGGGAAAATCAAAGCAGCTAGGGTGGGAGCTTGTTGACTGGTATGACGACGAGCACGGTATCAGCGCGATGATGCGGACGACGGGCTACTCGCTGTCGATCATCGGGCAGATGCAGGCGCGAGGAGATGTGACTTTAAAAGGGGTGCATACTCCTGACGAGGCTGTCCCCGGGGAGAGGTACATCTCGGAACTTGCCAAAAGAGGCGTAATGATTCGCCAAATAGGGGATGATGCAAAATGAGCCAAAGATCGAGCTGCGGGCTGATGGCCGATCGGCCGTGAGCCTTTGAGCTAGCTCCGAGCCCGTAGCCGCCCAGCCAAACGCCCGCCGCACGCGATTTCGCTTCTCATCTGGCGAAGCTGGCTAGTGTCTCTCCCATGACATCAGTCATCGACTTGGCCGTCCACCGATCGCGCCCGTTATAAATAAAGGAGAAGGCGATCACCTCTCCATTCGCTGCGGTCACGTAGCCGCCGAGCGCGATCACGTCGTTCGTCGTGCCCGTCTTCGCGTGAAGGTTACCCTGCGCGGGGCTGCCCTTCATGCGTCGCCTGAGCAGCTCAGACTCGCCCGCGACCGGAAGCGACGCGTGGAACCACGGGCCCCAGTCCGCGCGATGAGCATAGCCGAGCATCTGCGTCATCGCCCGCGGGGTGATGCGGTCAAGCGTCGAGAGACCGCTCCCGTCCGCAATCTGGAGGTGCACCGTATCTGCGTGCACCTTCGTCGCGAGGAATTCGCGAATAAGTGTGCCGCTGGCTGCGACAGTTCCCTGCACGTCTCGCTGCGGACCGCGCGCGGCGCTCCGCATCAGCAGCTCTGCGAAGTGGTTGATGCTCTCGCGATTCATCGCGGATGCGATACGGTCGAGGGTCGGTGACTGGATGCTGGCGATCTTGACCGCCGATGATGGCGTCTTGTCGAGGCCAATCCCGCCGTCAATGGTGATTCCCTTTGAAATGATGGCGGCTCGCAGTGCACCGGTCGCGAACTTCGCCGGATCCTCGACGATGTACACGTAACGCCTTGGCGCAGAGCGCGACCCGATTGTACCGGCGACCCTCACCGAGCCGTCGCTGAATCGCCGAACCGACAACCTTGCGCCGCCACCGGGAACGGTGCGCACGTTGCTCGTCAGCTGAATCGCATTTGTCGCGGGCTCGAGCTTCGCGCCGCGCGGCCCAACAGTTACCCAGACGACATTCTCGTTGAGCGAGAGGGCTGATACCCGTGCTGCGTAGCCCGACTGGAGGTACCGCGCGAGCCACCCATCGGGAACGAGGTGGTTGTCGAACGCTGTCGCGTCTCCGATCACCGATCCGGTAACGTGACGAATCCCGCGCGCAACGAGCTGGTCGGCCAGAAAGACCATTGGTGCATCCGGACCACCGGTCAGATAGCGGCCCGACAACGACGGGTCGCCGTCGCCCCGCAGGTAGAGGTTTCCGCTCAACGTGCCGTCGGGAGAGATGGTCCCGTCGTACAAAACGTCGGTGCTGAACTGGTAACGCGGACCCAGTCGCTCGAAGGCGATCGCTGTGGTGACCATCTTCATCGTCGATGCCGGCATCAGCGGCGTGCCGGGGTTCCAGGTGAACAGCGTATCACCTCGCGTAAGTGAGATCGCCATTATCCCGAACTGCCCACTGCGAACCCGCGACGCCAGCGATCCAAGGTCCGCGGCGAGTGCCGGTGCACCGCGCGGCGAGGTGTAGTGCACCATCGGGACGGGAGCAGCTCGTCGTGCCGCTGGTTTTCGGGTAGCTCGCTTCTTCGTCGACTTCTTTTGTGTTGCGGACCGGGTGGTTTTTCTGGTGCTTTTCCGCTGCGTTTGGGCGTCGACTGACACCGCGGCACAGAAAGCGAGCGCCAGAGCGAGGGCGCTTCGCATCTTCGTGGAAAACTTCATCTAGAGCTTGTTTTGGGCTGAGTGCATCAAAGTGGGATTACCCCGTAACGCGAAATTCGCACCAACTCACGACGGGTAGCGGGTAGCGGCTAACCGGTTAACTTCTCGCTTGGATCGACCGCGAGGAACGAAAAAATGCCGGAGCAGCACAACCCAATCCGTGAAGGCGTGATCGCAGGGTTTATCGGCGCAACGGCCATCGCGGTGTGGTTTGCGATAATCGACGTCGTCGCCGGCCGGCCGCTCAATACGCCGAGCATCCTTGGAGCGGGCCTCATCAGCATCCTCGGCAAACCGCCAATGATGCCCGACACGGTCGGATTTCACGTCGTCATCTACACGATCTTCCACTACGCGGTCTTCGTGATCATCGGAATAATCCTAGTCACAATGGTCCACCAATCTGCGCGCACACCCGCTATTCTCGCCGGCTTTCTCATTGCGTTCGTCGCGTTCGAAATAGGCGCGATCGGTCTGACAGCATTGCTCACGGAATCACGACTCGGTGGCATGGCATGGTACCAGATATTCATCGCCAACCTGCTCGCGTGCGCCGGAATGTTCTGGTACATGTGGCGCCGGCACCCGGCGCTCCGGGCGGATTTCGACAGGGCGCTCGCGGGGACCGACGATTATCCGGCGCAGCGAACGGAGCCGCCAACGGGGCGCAAGAAAAACCCCTAGGCAGCAGTCGGCTTCCAGTCCGCCTGTGCTCCGGCGGTGGTGTCGTCGCCGCGCGCAACCCACCTGAAAAAAACCACCGTCATTATCACGACGAAGATCAGTCCGCCCGGTATCCACATTATCAGGCCGCCCAGCAGCTGATCCTCGAGCGGCGATAGCGACGCTACTCGCGGAGCCGCGGCGTAAGCGGGATACAGAACGTGATCGGCCATCGCGATGTACACGGCGATGATGGACATCGGGATGCTCATCAGAAAGCAGTAGAGCATCTGGCCGGGGTAGGGAAGCCTTGGCAGCTCCGGTAGCGGGCTCATGATCGGCCACCACATCAGCACCGCCACCACCATGAACATCAGGTGCTCGAGGATGTGGATGTTGTGATTCGCCATCGCCGCATTGTAGAAGTCCGGCACGTGCCACGCCGCGATCACGACATTGAACAGCGCGAAGCATATCACCGGCCGTGTGATTACCCGCGCCACCTGGCGCACCGCCTGATTCTTCAGCGCCGGCCGCAACATCCATCCTGGAATTCCGGCCAACAGGAGCGGCGTCATCACCAGCGTGAGCAGGAGATGCTGCACCATGTGTGCGCTGAAAAGGTAGTCGTCGCTCAGATCGTGGATCGGTCCGTTGAGCGACGCGAAGATCACGAGCAATGCGGCGACAAAGGATGCTCGTCGAGCCGGGTGAAGCGACTCGCCCGCCGGCGCCGAGCGCGCACGCCAGGAATAGATCGCGCCGAGGGCCACGAGGCCGATCACTGTGCTTGGATGAATCGACCACTGAAGCCAGCTGACCCGCGTGATGGGATGCAGCAGGGCGAACACCATCTTCAGGCCTTACGGACCGGGGTGAGGGGGACCGAACCGCGCCACGATGTGGCCGAACAGGAACAGCAGCGCCATGAGAAGCGTCGCGGCGATCAAGAGAGGTCCGGTGAACAGCGCCCGAAAGAGCTTGTGGTCGTACTTGAGGTGCATGTAGAACATCACCACTATCGCGAACTTCATCCCCGATAGCGTCAGCAACGTCGGAATGAATGCCCGCGATGCGACGAACGAAGGAATGTAGTAGCCCCACACCTCTCCGACGGTGATCACGGCGAGGATCGACGCGACCTTCCAGTACGTCGACCAACCGGGATGATGGTGCTCCTCGGCCTGCGCGTGTGGCGTCAACGCTGCCGGATCGGAATGAACGTTGTCGTGATCCATTGCTCTATTTGATCAGGTATACGAGAGTGAAGATCGCGATCCAGACGACGTCAACGAAGTGCCAGTACAGCGCGGCGATGTCCACGTTGAGCGCGTCCTTCGGGCCGAGTCCGCGGCGATAATCGATGGATAGCAAAGTCAGCAGCCAGATTACGCCGGCGGTGACGTGCGCGCCGTGAAAACCCGTAAGCGTGAAGAAGGATGAGCCAAACAGGTTGCGGCGGATGGTCAGCCCTTCGTGCACGAACGACGTGAACTCGAACGCCTGGAATCCGAGGAAGGTGGCGCCCGCGAGTGCAGTGGCCCACAGCCATAGCTTCGACGACCCGAGGATTCGCTCGCCCCGGCTGCGCTTGGGAATGTCCTTGTTCTGCACCGCGGACAATGCCAGTACCATGAAGAGCGACGACATCAGCAGTGTAAACGTCGACGCCGATGTTACCGGGATGTTGAGAATCGGGCGAAAGACATGCCCAGTTGAGGGATCTGTCCACACTTCATGGGGGAACGGTCCGACGAGGCTTCGGCCCTTGTAGATGAGGTACGTGGATATCAGCGACACGAACAGCATGCACTCGGAGCCGATGAACGCCCAGATGGCGATCTTCCGGCTGTTGAGTCCGGTGCTCGTGTAATGGTGCGCGACAGGTACGGCGGATGCGGTCATTGTCTTAGTGGTGCTCGGGCTCGAGTGGGCTAAGCAGCCAGCCGTAGAGTGTGCCGACGGTAATCGCCGCGCCGATGAAGATGAGGGGCTTCGTGAGTATCAGGCCGGAGAACATGATCACGATACCCGCGGCGACGATCAACGGCTTGATCGTGCTGTACGGGAGAACGATGCCCAGCTCGGCTGCAGTTTTCCCCTCCTGCGAATTCACCTTTGCGCTGTTGAGGTCTACCTCGCTTCCCTCCCACAATGGGTAGCGCGAGGTGACGGTCGGCAGCGTGGCGAAGTTGTACTCCGGAGCTGGAGAGGGAATCGACCACTCGAGCGTTCCCGCGCCCCACGGATTCGATCCGGCGATTGGTCCGCTTCTCCGGCTCTTGAAGAAGTTGTAGAAGAAAACCGCCGTCGCAACGGTGAGCAGGTAGGCGCCGATGCTCGACATCATGTTGAACGCGTCCCAGCCCTGCCCCGAATCGTAGGTGTAGATGCGGCGCGGCATCCCGAGCATTCCGGCGAAGTGCATCGGGAAGAACGTCAGGTTCATCCCGATGAATGTGAGCCAGAAGTGGATGTTGCCGAGCTTCTCGTTGAGCAGTCGCCCGGTCATCTTCGGGAAGTAATGATACATGCCCGCGAAGATCCCCATGATGGATCCGCCGAACAGCACGTAGTGGAAATGGGCAACGATGAAGTAACTGTCGGTCTGCTGAAGATCAGCGGGAGGAGAGGAGTGCATCACCCCGGAAATCCCGCCGATCGTGAAGAGCGCAACGAGTCCAATGCCGAACTTCATCGACGTCGTGAACCGGATTGACCCCTGCGCCATCGTCGCCATCCAGTTGAAGATCTTCACACCGGTCGGAATTCCGATCAGCATCGTCGCCAGAGCGAAGAAACTGTCGGCGATCGCACCCAATCCCACTGCGAACATGTGGTGAGCCCATACGCCGAATCCGAGCACGCCGATGAGAATTCCGGAGTAGACCATCACTGGATAGCCGAACAGCGGCTTCCGCGAGTACGTCGGTAGTACTTCGGAGACGAGCCCGAACGCCGGGAGAACGAGGATGTAGACCTCGGGGTGGCCGAAGATCCAGAACAGATGCTGCCAGAGAAGCGGATCGGCGCCCGCGGCCACCTCGTAGAATTGCGTTCCGAAGAAACGATCGAACAACAGAAACACCAGCGCGATGGTGATGACCGGGAATGCGAGAATGAGGAGGAACTGCACCACGAACGACATCCACGTGAACATCGGCATCCGCATCAGCGTCATGCCCGGCGCGCGGAGGTTGATGATCGTGGTGATGAAGTTGAACGCCGCGGCGAGCGACGAGATGCCGAGGATCTGAAGGCCGATCACCCAGAAGTCGATGTTGATCCCGGGAGAGAACGGACGCGTGGTGAGCGGTGTATAGCCGAACCATCCGCCATTCGGCGCCATCTGGAAAAAGATCGGAATCGTGATGAACAATCCGGCGAACAGGTACACCCAGTAGCTGAACGCGTTGAGGCGGGGAAATGCGACATCGCGGGCGCCGATCTGAAGGGGGATGAGGAAGTTGAAGAATGCCGCCGACAACGGCATGATGACGAGGAAGATCATCGTCGTACCGTGCATCGTGAATAGCTGGTTGTAGAACTCGGCTGACACCAGGTGCTGATTCGGCGCCTGGAGCTGCATGCGGATGATCACCGCCTCGAGCCCGCCGATGATGAAGAACGACAGTGCGGTCATCAGGTAGAGCATCCCGATGCGCTTGTGATCGACCGTCGTCAGCCAGCTCCAGACTCCCGTCTTTCCCGGCTCGTATGCAGCGTGGACCGTCGGTCGGGCGGGTACTGCCGTCGTTGCCATTACGTTCGTCCCCTTACTTCAGAGCGGAAAGGTACGCGACGATGTCAGCGATCTGCTGGTCGTCGAGTCCGCCGGTCGTGACGCGAGTCTTGAGAAACGGGTCGTACTGGTCCTTGCCAAGCGTCGGCATGAGAATGTCCGGCTTCATCATCCGCGCGTTCTTGATCCACAGCGCGAGATACGCGGCCGTGTTCGGGAAGCTTCCGGCTCCAATGGTGCTGCGCGACCCGATGTGCGTCAGGTTCGGTCCAACCTGTCCGACAGACATCGGGTTGCCGGCGATTGTATGACAGCCGATGCATGCCGCCGACGAATAGACCTGTTGTCCACGAGCGGCGTGGCCGGTGAGCCCTTTCGTGAAGCTGAGTCCATCGGGAACCGGCGTGTGCGGCTTTGCGTATTCAGGAAGCTTCTCTCGCGGGTAGATGTAGCCGGGCGGCAGCGATCCTGTAGCTGCGAGCGAAATCGCGATTGGTGCCGGCGCTCGCACCGTGTCCGCGCCGGGAATGGGCGTGCCGGGCGGCCGCGGGATTGCGGGTTCCACTCCGCCGAGGGTCGTCACACCTGACTCGCGCGGCTGACCTCCGACGGGAGTAGTCGCAGTACCAGTTGGTGCGGCCGTGGCTACGGCGCCGTACGCCGCCGGCGTCCGCTGATGCGCGACCCAGCTCATGAACTGGTCCGGCTTCACGGTGAACACGCGGAAACGCATCTTCGCGTGCGACGAGCCGCAGTATTCGGCACAGAAGCCGTTCCACACGCTCGGCGGCATCGTCGAATCGGGCGTGAGCCAGATGTAATTCGTGCGATTCGTCACCACGTCGCGTTTGCCACCGAGCTGCGGAATCCAGAACGAGTGGATGACGTCGTTCGAGTTGAGCTTGAAGTTCACCGTCCGGCCGACGGGCAGATAGATCTCGTTCGCCGTCGTGATCCCGTATTCAGGGTATCTGAACTCCCACCACCACTGGTGTCCGATGACTTCCACCTGGAGCGCGCCGGCGGCGACCTTCGCTTGTGTAGTGAAGATCGTTCGAACCGTAGGAATTGCGATGAACAGCAGAATGAACGCGGGAATCAGCGTCCAGATCACTTCGATGATGACATTTCCGTGCGTCTGCGGCGGCGCTTGATCCCCTTCGCGACGACGGTACCGGACCATCACGTAGATCAGCGCGCCTTCCACGAGAATGAACACAATCGTGCCGAGGAGCAGCAGCCGATCCCAGAGGAAGTCGATCGCTCTCCCGTACTCGGAGTGGGGAACGAACGTCGTGTTGGGATAATCCTGCTGGCATGCGGCCAGGAAGAGCACGAGCGCTGCCGCAACGCATGTTGACCCGAGCCCTCGCAGGCGGGAAATGCCTTTCATCCAGGTTCCTTTTGCTTTCCGTCGAATCGGGCGGCCGGCCGGCGCGCAGGTCGAGCCGCTCGCAATGGGTGGAAAATCGCTTCCAAACTAATGCCAGCGGTGCACAGTCGGGAGGGTAACGGACCCGTTATCCTATATCCATCGGGGGCTGTGTCATTGCATCCGGATTGAGCACGAGATCGAGAGCATCGCGGGTCATCAGTCCCTTTTCGCATACGAGGTCGTAAACTCCGCGTCCTGTCTCCAGCGCTTCCTTGGCGATGTGCGTCGCAACTTCGTAGCCAAGAATCGGCACGAGCGCGGTGACGATCCCGATCGAGCTCTCGACGAGTTGCCGCATTCGCTCGCGGTTGGCGGTGATTCCGTCAACACAACGGACACGAAGTACCTCGCAGGCGCGGGTCAGAATCATCATGCCACGGAGCAGCCGGTAGGCGATGATCGGCTCGAACACGTTGAGCTGAAGCTGTCCCGCCTCGGCGGCCATGGTGACGGTGATGTCTCCGCCGATAATGTCGAAGCAGACCTGGTTCACCACCTCCGGGATCACCGGGTTCACCTTACCCGGCATTATTGAAGAGCCGGGCTGCATCGGCGGAAGATTTATCTCCCCCAATCCGGCGCGCGGGCCGGAGCTCAGAAGACGCAGGTCGTTGCAGATCTTCGACAACTTCACCGCGCACCGCTTGAGAACTCCCGAGAGCTGAACGAATACGCCGGTGTCGGCGGTTGCTTCAACCAGGTCGGGCGCGGTAATGAGGTCGAGGCCTGTTATCCGCGCGAGATGATCGCGCACTCGCTCGGCGTACCCGGGAGGAGTGTTGATGCCGGTGCCGATCGCTGTCGCGCCCATGTTGATCTCGCGAATCAGCGCCTGCGCCTCACCCAGCCGGTCGACGTCCTCGAGTATCGTGTGCGCAAATGCAGTGAACTCCTGGCCGAGTGTCATCGGGACCGCGTCCTGAAGCTGTGTCCTGCCCATCTTAATGTCGCGCGCGAACTCCTCTCCCTTTATCAGGAACGAGCCGGCCAGCGCGCCCATCGCACCGCGCAGCTCATCGATGCTCCGATGCATCGCCAGCTTGATTGCCGTCGGATAGACGTCGTTGGTTGACTGGCTGAGGTTGACGTGGGTATTGGGGCTGATCGAGCCGTACGATCCGCGGGGAAGTCCGGCGATCTCGAGGGCGCGGTTCGCGATGACCTCGTTGGCGTTCATGTTGGTGGATGTCCCGGCGCCGCCCTGGATCATATCCACCCTGAAGTGCGCGTGATGGCGGCCGTTCCGGATTTCCCGTGCTGCCCCGATGATCGCGTCGGCAATGTCGGAGTCTAGAAACCCTAGATCACGGTTCGCTTCTGCTGCCGCTTCCTTCACTGCGGCAATCGCTGCTATCAGCGTGGGGAAGTCGCTCAGCTCGACGCCGCTGATTGCGAAATTCTCCATCGCGCGCAACGTCTGGATGCCATAGAGAGCAGAGGCGGGGACGTCCCTCTCACCGAGCAGATCGTGCTCGCGTCGCGTCGCGGGTCGAGGCTCGCGTCCGGACGAATCACCCTCTGAATCGGGGACCTTTACCGATCCCTGGGCCGAGTCCGGCGACAGTGTTGTCATGGTTACGAGAAGGTACATCGTGGCCTAAGCTTCTGTGAAGCAACGACCCTCCTGAGAGGCAAGCAAATGACGATTTCACGCCGTGAATTCATCGCTGCCGGCGCCGCTGCAGCAGGTCTCACCCTCGCGCGACCGCTCGGTGCGGGAACGTTCGTCAGCGTCACCGAGCGCACTGCGCCATCTGCAGCTCCGGCGGGCCGAGTAGTCGTCGTTGCTTCGAAGAATGGGATTCGCGGTGTCGCGAAGGCGTACGACATGATCACACGCGAGACCGCTGATACGCTCGATGCAATCATCGCCGGAGTGAACATCCAGGAACTGGATCCCAACGATCAAAGCGTCGGACTCGGCGGCCTGCCCAATGAGGAGGGCGTGGTTCAACTCGATGCGTCGTGCATGCATGGACCAACTCACCGAGCCGGGGCGGTTGCAGCGCTCGAGGACATCGCTACTCCGTCGCTCGTCGCCAAGGCGGTGATGGATTACACTGACCACATCATGCTTGTCGGAGCGGGAGCGAAGAAGTTCGCGCTGGAGATGGGATTCAAGGAACAGAATCTCCTCACCGAGAAAAGCCGGCAGGATTGGCTCAAGTGGAAGAGCTGCCTCAACTCCAACGACAACTGGCTGGACCACGAAGATCCGGTCCGCATCAAGTTCACGAGCGGAACGTGCCACATGGATGCGGTCAATGCCGCGGGCGACATCTCGTCGATCACAACCACGAGCGGGCTGTCGTGGAAGATCGCCGGGCGGATCGGTGACTCGCCGATCGTCGGCGCGGGTCAGTACTGCGACAACACCGTCGGGGCTGCGGGCTCGACGGGACGCGGCGAGGCATGCATCAAGGTCTGTGGTGCGTTTCTTATCGTCGAGATGATGCGACAGGGAATAGCGCCCGAGGAGGCGTGCCTGAGGACGATAGACAGAGTGATCGCGATGACGGAGTCGCGTCTGCTCGGCCCCAACAAGCGTCCGTTATTCGACTTGGCTTTCTACGCGTTGGCGAAGGACGGTCGCTTCGGAGCAGCCACCGCCTACGAGGGATTCCAGTTTGCCGTCGCGGACTCTTCCGGTGCGCGGCTCATGAACGCCGCCTATCGCTTCAAGAAGTCTGAAAAGCCGCAGTTTCCCGCTGTGGTGTGTCGCCGAGCTTGAACGTACCGACCAGCTGAGCGACGCGGCGCGCGGCTGAAGTGAGCGAGTTCGCAGCACCGGCGATCTGATCGATGCTGTCGCTCTGCTCCTCACTCGCGGTTGCCACCTGATGCATCGCGCTCGCGAAGTTCTGCGTTCCCAGCGCGACGTTGTCGAGCCGGCGCGTCATGTCCACGACCAGCCGGCCGGACTCTTCCACCGCCGCCTCGATCGCGGCGCTCCAGTTCTCGGCTTCGATCACGCCCTGCTCCACCTGCAGGAATGATTGACGTCCGTGATGCGTCGCGTCCTGGACGCTCTGGAGCGTCGACAATGTGCGGGCGACTGAATCGCGCGACTTGCTGACACGCTCGAGCATTGCCCTGGCGAGTAGATCGGTTCGCTCCGCGGCTTCGGCGGAATCGGCTGCGAGTCGGCGCACTTCGTCGGCGACGACGCCGAATCCTTCGCCCTGCTCACCTGCGCGAGCAGCTTCCATCGCCGCATTGAGCGCGAGCAGCTTCGACTGCCTCGAGATCTTTTGCACGAGTGTGAGGAAGGCGCGGATCTCGTCTACTGCAGTAGCCAGCGCTTCAATTGACTCTGCGCTTGCGCGTGCATCGGTAGTGAGCAGCTCGACTGCGTTCGAGCTTTCATCGAGCCGGGCGCGATTCTCCTGTGCGAGTGTGCGCAGTCGGCGCTCACGGCGAAGGCCTTCCTGCGCGCGACCGCGGAGGGATGCGGAGATCTCGACGAGCTGAGCGGCGTCATCGGCTATCTCCTTGATCGTCCGTGCCATCTGGCTCGATTCGTCACTGAGCGCGGTTGACGTCGCGGCGGTCTGTTGAGCGGCCGCAGCAACACTTTCCGAAGCAGCGGTGATCTGCGATGACAGCGTGGTAGTGTCGCGTGCCGATGCGCGCATTGTCGTCGCGAGCCGACGGAGGGCGAGGATCATCCCCGAGGTGGCTCGGCTCAAGCGTCCCACTTCGCTGTTCACACGCGACGGCGTGAATGGAACCGACAGCTCACCGCTTGCTACGGCCTCGGACAGACGGGCCAGCTCCGCGACAGGTGCGGTGACATGTCGGTCGATGAGTCGAAGCACGAACAGCACCGCGAGGCTCAGCAGTCCCAGGATCCAGACTCCGCCGACGACCAGGGTGGTCCGAACCTCGGAGGAAGCGAAGAACGCGGTTCGAACTTCCGGCGAGAAGAAGCTGAGGAGGCGGTAGCATACCCACGCGATACCGACGTGGAAGACAACGAGCGAAAGCCCGATCACGCCGGCGGCGCGACGCTGAAGCATTCCAACGACGGGGGCGAGAAGTCCAGCGCGCTTGACGTCGACCGCTCGCGTCGGGGCCATTGCGGGCGTCGCCGCCATCTCGGTCTCGGTCATCGTCAGTTGTGGCATCATCGGACGCTGTGCCCCGTTCCAGGATGAAAGTGCATACGGGCTTCGCTAGCTTGTAACCATGCAGAGTCACACCACCCCGGACACCGAGAGGCGACCGGTGGAATACGATCCCGTCGCGGTGGAGGGGAAATGGCAGCAGCGCTGGCGCGAGCTGTCGACCAATGCCACGGACATCCGTGGGGCCGACGACCCGTTCTATGCGCTGATGATGTTTCCCTACCCATCGGCGGAGGGGCTCCACGTGGGCAACCTCTTCGCGTTCGTCGGGAACGACATATATGGACGATTTCAGAGGCTTCAGGGACACAACGTCTTCCAGCCGCTGGGCTATGACGCGTTCGGGATCCACTCCGAGAACTACGCCCTCAAAGTCGGGGTGCATCCGGGGAAGCTGATCCCCGAGAACATCGCCAACTTCCGGAGGCAACTGGAGCGAGCCGGACTGATGGTCGACTGGCGCTACACGCTCGCCACGACGGATCCCGAGTACTACAAGTGGACACAGTGGGTCTTCCTCCAGCTCCTCAAGCAGGGCCTGGCTTACAGGAAGAAGGGGGCGGTGAACTGGTGCCCGAGCTGCAAGACCGTCCTTGCCAACGAGCAGGTGATTGGGGGGCGATGCGAGCGTTGCGACACTCCGGTGGAGCAACGCTACCTCGAGCAGTGGTTCTTCCGAATCAGCGCCTACGCCGATCGGCTGCTGTCGAACCTGGACCGCCTGGATTGGTCGGAGAGCACCAAGACCGCGCAGCGGAACTGGATCGGCAGGTCCGAAGGTGCGGAGATCGTATTCTTCGTCAGCGGGCGAACCGGTGCCTCCCCGATTCGGATTCCGGTCTTCACGACGCGGCCGGATACCGTTTTCGGAGCGACGTACCTGGTGCTCGCGCCCGAGCATCCGCTCGTGCCGTCGCTCGTGACGGACGGTCAGCGTGCCGAAGTCGAGGCGTACCTCGAGCGGACTGCGAAGCGGGATGTAGTGACGCGGAAGACGAGCACGGAGAAAACGGGAGCATTTACCGGATCATCCGCGACGAATCCGGCAACGCGCACCGAGATCCCGATCTGGATTGCCGATTACGTGCTGATGGAGTACGGAACCGGCGCGATCATGGCGGTGCCGGGTCACGACGAGCGCGACTTCGAGTTCGCCAAGGCATTCGGGCTTCCGATCGTGCGTGTGGTTTGCGCGCCGGCTGAGAATCCGGATACCCCGCTCGACTCGGCGGTGACGGTCTTGGAGCACGCGACGATCGTTAATTCAGGCCGGTTCGACGGAATGCCGGTGGAGGAAGGGAAGAAGGCGATCGTGTCGATGCTCCAGGAGCGGGCCGCGGCACGGCCAATCGTCAATTATCGCCTTCATGACTGGTGCATTTCGCGGCAGCGGTACTGGGGTCCGCCGATTCCGATCATCTACTGCGACAAATGCGGACCTGTGCCGGTGCCGGAGAAAGATCTGCCCGTGATTCTGCCGTACGTCGAGGACTTCAAGCCGGATGATTCGGGCGTCTCACCACTCGCGCGTCACGAGGACTGGTATCGCGTGCCGTGCCCCCAGTGTGACGGGATGGGTCGGCGGGAGACCGACGTGTCGGACACTTTCCTCGACAGCGCGTGGTACTTCCTGCGTTATCCGAGCGTGGGGCATGACGACGTTCCGTTCGATCCGGACATCACGAAAAAGTGGTTACCGGTGACGTCGTACATCGGCGGGAACGAGCACGCGGTGTTGCACCTGTTGTACTCGCGATTCGTCACGATGGTGCTGAATGAGGCCGGCTATCTCGATTTCGACGAGCCGTACGTCCGGTTTCGCGCTCACGGATTGATAATCCGGAACGGCGCGAAAATGTCGAAGAGCCGCGGCAACGTCGTCATTCCGGACGAATACATCGAGAAGTGGGGCGCAGACGCGTTCCGCACCTATCTCATGTTCCTCGGACCGTTCGAGGAGGGCGGAGATTTCCGCGACGCCAGCGTATCGGGAGTGAAGCGATTTCTGGACCGTCTGTGGTCATCGCTCATCGCGGCAATCGAATCGGGGAATGGTGGAGGGGCGGACTCGATCGACGTGAGACGCAAGCTGCATCAGACCATTCGAAAAGTCGGCGATGACATTCCGCGATTGAGCTACAACACCGCGATCGCGGCGATGATGGAATACATGAACACGCTCCGCCGGGGGGAGCGCACGCCGTCGCGGACGGAGGTCGAGCCGCTGGTGCAGCTGGTGGCTCCGTTCGCTCCGCACATTGCGGAAGAGCTGTGGGAGAAGCTCGGTCATAGCGGCAGCGTTTTTGACGCGGGCTGGCCCGCTTATGATCCGACTCTCGTCGAAGAAGAAAGAGTCGAGCTTGCGGTGCAGGTGAATGGAAAGCTGCGAGGGCGGCTGACCGTGCCGAAGGAGATCTCGCAGGAGGGAGCGCTGGCGGAGGCGATGGCGGAGAAATCGATCGCCAAATTTGTGATTGGGGAGCCGAAGAAAGTCGTCTTTGTGCCGGGACGATTATTGAACATCGTCGTGTAGAGTTTGTATGTCTTTGTGCCGGGACGATTATTGAACATCGTCGTGTAGAGTTTGTATGGTTGCGGATTGCGGAGCAGAGCTATGGAGCGGCGGGGCTGCGCGTTTTGGGTTCACCGTTTTCCCGTTTTTCAGTTCCCAGTGTTAGTCCGGTATAGACCGAGAGGATGGGTGAGGAATAGACCGGGAGGATGGGTGAGGTTCAGACCACGAACCTTCACCTTTGGGCACCTCAGGAGGTGCCCATGCCTTGGAGCGACATCACTCCCATGTCTCAGCGTCAAGAATTTATCGAGTTGTACCACGAGCGGCGGCACACCGTAGCAGAGCTCTGCTGCGTTTTTCATGTTAGCGAGAAGACTGCCTACAAGTGGCTGGCTCGTTTCAGAGCTGACGGCGTTGCTGGCCTCGCTGATCGATCGCACACGCCGAAGTGCGCCCCACACCAACCATCGCCTGATGTCATTGGCAAAATACTGGCGTTCCGGGCAAAGCATCCCACGTGGGGTGCTCGGAAGCTTCGTAACCGGCTTGCCACTCGCGACCCGGTAACCCATTGGCCTGCGCCGAGTACAATCGGCACTCTCCTCAACCGACACGGGCTCATCAGGAAGCGACGTCACAGCAACAACCGGCGTGGGCCTCGTCTAGATCAACCGCTCACCACCGCACATGGCCCGAACGATGTGTGGACAGGAGACTTCAAGGGGCAATTCATGCTCCAAGGGGGAGCGGAGTGCTATCCGCTAACAGTTGCTGACCTTCACAGTCGATTTCTCCTTGGATGCACCGCTCTCGGCGGGCCTCGAGCTCAGCTGACACAACTAGTCTTTCGCCGACTCTTTCAGAGCTACGGTCTGCCACGTGTGATTCGAACCGACAACGGAGTTCCTTTCGCAAGTGCACACTCACTCGGTGGGTTGTCGGCCCTTTCGCTCTGGTGGATTCACCTCGGGATCCGGCCTGAGCGTATCGAGCCAGGACAACCGCAGCAGAACGGACAACACGAGCGCATGCACAGGACTCTCAAGGCCGACGCCATCCGTCCAGCAGCTTCACGAACACTGGTCGAGCAGCAACGCCGATTCGATCGGTTTCGAAGAGAATTCAACACTGAGCGCCCACACGAAGCGCTAGGCCAGCACACACCTGCGAGTCATTATTCAAGCTCGCCGCGGGAATATCCGAGCAAATTGCCCGAATTCGAGTACCCCGAGCACTTTGCGGTGAGACTCGTAAGCAGCATCGGGTCCATCAAGTGGTTTGATCGCCCGCTTTTTCTGAGCAAAGTAGTTGCTGGCGAGCGCGTCGGTCTCGAAGAAACTGAGCCCGATCGCTGGAACATAGCGCTCGGCCCTCTAGTGCTCGGTGTGTTCGATCCTACTTGCCACCAGTTTCACCCAGCACCCTATTGGAGAGAATAAATGACAAGAAGACCAACCAACCTCACCCATCCTCCCGGTCTGACCTCACCCATCCTCCCGGTCTAAGACTTACCAATCCTCCCGGCTGTTCACGTGGATTTAAACGGGTAAACGGGCAACGGAAGAACGGTGAACAGACAACGCGTTTGCAGTCCTTAACCTCGACAAAAAAAGGGGAATGTCGATGACATTCCCCTCTCATCCCACCGATGGAGGTGAGGGGAATCGAACCCCTGACCTCTTGAATGCCATTCAAGCGCTCTCCCAACTGAGCTACACCCCCGGTATTCCCAGCGATCGCTGTACGGCGCTCGGGGAACCGCGAAG
>WNGF01002799.1_pt1 | contig 24142 bp, 17 predicted proteins | sample 5400641 | NCBI WGS metagenome assembly WNGF01 (sample SAMN13153371, study PRJNA577476) | soil metagenome | isolation source: 80 cm soil or saprolite under grassland replicate 2 | place: USA:California | collected 2016-06-15 | reverse complement strand
CGGTCGAGCAGTACGACTTCTCTTTTGTTACCTCCTCGTATCGCGGCGTCTGGCAGTACGGGGCAACGGAGTCTCCTATTTCCATGGACAGATTGGTCTGATTTTATTCAGGCCAACTCCGACAATAAGTGGCCCTTCTTCTCGGCTCCATTCTTGCTTCTCGTAAACTGCAAGAGGATCTCGGGACGCTCGTCTTCCATGAAATATGAAGTGACGGGCCCGAAGAATTTTTCGGCCTCTGCGGCAGTGCAACCTTCCAGAAAGCCCCGGAAGAAGCGCGGATCATAAAAACGCGAGAAGAGCTCCATCCCATCAGGCATGATTACCATCAGCGATGTGCGAAAGTAGTCACGCAATTCGGTCACCGATAGCGAGCAGGTAAGATAGACTCCCCACTCATTTCCCCAGCCGCGCTGGATCATCTGTTTGAGTAGTTCAGAGCGCGGCGGCAGGCGAACGAGATACGGAGCAACGCCCGGATTCTGTTCGCTGCGATAGAGCGATTGATATTCCTCACGCGAGGCACGCAAAAGCTCAAGTACCTTTGGATCGTGAACCGCATCCATCAAGGCCATCAATGTTTCGGGCTGGTTAGACAAGATGTGAAACAGGCGCCCGTCCGGAGTCGCGGCTTCATATGAGTCAAGAGCAGCTGCAGGGATAACTTCAGCCGGCGGAGATGGAGGTGGCATTCTCTCGATTGGCGGTGATGGTGTCGCGCCCTTGATTTGCGGCGCGGGCTCAACCGCGCTCATTTGCCGCTGTTCGCTCTTAACCTGAGGAGACGGAACGCTTTCGCTTACGGGCGAAAATGCGGGAACAGGCGGCTCGAGCTTCTTTGACATCTTGCCGCCGGAAGAAGGCTTTTGAGCAACGGCCCCAGTCGCCACCTCGCTCGGTTGCGAGGGAGCTTGCCCGGGAACGACTCCACTTTTAGGAACGGCCTCAATCCGAACGACGAAATCCGTGCGGCCCGCGTGTACCTGGTCGCCGTCTTTGAGTGGGGCCTCAGTTATCAGTTCACCATTCAGTTGGGTCCCGTTGCGGCTATTCAGGTCCCGCAGACGACAAGCTTTCGCATCGCATTCGATCGCGAAGTGCACGCCGGAGAGGAAGGTATCCTCCAGTGCGATGTCAGCCTTTATCGTGCGCCCGATCCGCACGACTTGACCGGCTTCCGCCTCAATCCTTTTGCCTGCGTAAGGACCTGATATGACTTCTAAGACAAGCCGCATTTTGGATTCTCATTGTTGTAAAGGTAGAGTGGGCAAACGAAGACATGAAAATGAGGAGATGAAGCAGTACAGGTCGTGCCCTTTCTTGCGTGCCAGCCCAGTTCTCGAGTTCCATGAGCGTCACGGTCCAATAATCACCGTAGGGCATCCAATGGCAATCGGGTTAGGACCACCGGGAATCTCCATGACCTGGTCCATTACCCGGCAAGCCATCTGAAAATTGATCAAGACAGTAGGGCTGCCTACAATAACGAAGCCGCCGACATCAGGCACTGTTCCTTTCACAACTGGGCACGCATGAAAATCGATCAACGTTCGCCAGGCAGGCATGCCGCCTATCAAAACATTCGGGCTACCTGGTCCGGGGACTAGTGGGGAACCATGGGTTGTCAGATCGCCGAAGCGAGCGGCCAATGGCATGTCGTATCCTCCTTCTGGTTACTGCTGGTCATCCTAATGGAGGGGCAACCGCCGATCAAAAGGGTCCTGACGTACCCTCAACTTCACAGGCGCTTTGAAGGTTGTCTCTGCCCATAATTGCAATGGTGCCCAACCACCCTTGATCTGCAATACCTCTTCGTCGCCTACCTTATCTTTTTTCAGCACCATCCCGGGGCGCATCTCATTACAGCCGATGATCAAGCGGACCGTATCGCAATCGAATTCTTTTTCATCCTCAGGCTTTTCTGCTCCAGGATAGAAGGGGCTCAATTCAGCCACCGGCGTAGATAATACGATTCGACCCTGTGCTGAACCGGCCGCGGGGACAACCCTAACATAAGGATCTTCCTTCATATAAATGTCGCGGTCGAAAGGTAATTGCAACATGGCTCGCACTACTCGAACGGTCTTCGGATTTTCATAAAAGACGTAGGCAAGATCGTGGTTTATGAATTCTTTCTCTCCCTGGTAATCCTTTAACAAATCCCATAGATACACAGCGTTTGCGCCAGTGTTCTTGACCGTGTATTCGATTACCAGTTTGTCTTCAGCTCTCGAGAGCTTACCAGTCAGGGTCACGTGGGCCATGACTGGCACGTCCGTAGCCGGCGTACTGCTTGATTGATTCATTGCCTTTCCCTCACCTGTATTCACAGTGTAATTACTGCCCAGACAAAGAGCCAAAGCAGAAATCGTAACCGGAATGATGAAATAACCGATCTTGTGGAAATACACACCCTTACCTCACGAACCCTCCATCGTGATCCGTTCTGCGATAATCGGCTCCCCAGTCCTTTAGCAGATTGTTTTCCGAAATCGGTTCGTCCTTGTGATCGTTGATACCGATCGTACTCGACTCTTCCTGGTTGCCCGTAGGATCTTTCGGATCAGGCTGGCTGCTCAGGTTCGTGCCTTGAGAGTTATGGTCGGCATGGATTGTCTCGTGACCGAGGATCTCCTTACCAGGAATATCTATAGGATTACCATTCTGGTCCTTTGCCTTAGTGCCGTCAGGATTATAGAAAATCGTGGTGTCGCTCCCTACTCCAGGCGTCTCGGCTCCAGCAGGATCGGACTTACGGGCGAAGCCCGGGGACTTTTTGCCTGTCCTTGGGTCAGTAGGAGATTCCTGGATGTTCACTTTGTGCGTGCCGGCATCGATTTCGTCCAACAACTGCTTGCCTGTGGGCGTGTCCCCGATGTCAGCAACGTCATTGAGGGCCTTCTTTTTGAAGTCATCCGTTCCTGAGATGGTAATGTTCTTTCCAACCTGGTAGTTTCCGGTCGCTGGATCGTATTTAACTTCCGGCGCGTGATGTCCCCCCAGCGTGCGCCGCCGGCGGCCTTTGCTAGCGCCACCTTTACGTGGCCGCTCCAGAAAGCCGGGTTCGCCTGTGTCAGCGCCTTCGCAATCAAGTGGGTCATCAATGCTGGCTGGTCCAGTTCCCATTGCGGCTCCGCCGGAATTGATTTTAACCAGCGGTCCCTGAATGGTGACACCGGTGAGATCAATTACCACAAAGCTCGATCCAACCTTAAGAGTAATCTGCGTCAAAGCTTCAATGGTGATTTGTCGCGCATTCAACTCATAATTGGCATTGACGACGGTGGCATCATTAGCCTGGTAATCAAAGACCACATCGCCCTTGACGCCCTGGTTGAGCTTGCCATCGATGCCCTCGAACTCCGAGCCCTTGAGGTGGATGTCAGTGTCTCCGCCAACTGTAAGAGCGAGATTTCCACCAATACAGATCTGTCTTGTGCCGCCGCAGGTCTCGTAGACCGACTGGCGTACGCGCACATCCATACGCTTCTGCGCGTGGATAAAGACCTGTTCTTTATCCTTCTTGTCCTCGAAGCGAATCTCATTGAATCCTTTCCCGCCCGGTGAAGAGTTACTCTTAATCCCACTGATGGTCTTGAATTTCGGCAGCTCATAGAAAGGCATGTTATCCGCGTTATACACTCTGCCAATAACTACTGGCTGGTCAGGATCTCCTTCCATGAAATCGACCATCACTTCCTGGCCGATGCGGGGAATGAACATGGCGCCCCAGTTTTTGCCGGCCCAGATCTGGCAAACCCGCAGCCAGGCCGAACTGTTCTCGTCATGCTTGCCTTCGCGGTCCCAATTGAACTGCACTTTCACGCGCCCGTGCTTATCGACCAGAATCTCTTCCCCTTTTGGTCCCACGACAACCGCGGCCTGTGGCCCGGGAATGGTCGGCTTCGGCGTAATCCGGCGAGGACGATAGGGAGTTGAATCCGGGATACAGGTAAAGGTGTTGCTGTAGGCTACCACGCCGGACGCGTCACCAGAGATAAAGCTGGAGTCCTGGGTCACCGAATGCTGAACTGAAGTGAGCACATAGGGACCTTCAGTCACACCTGGCGGCGGACTGGCTAATTCAAATTTGGTACCGGCAGTAAAGGCCCGGCAGTCTGACGAACCCTGGTGGATAACATGTGGCGTTTCCTGCTCCTCCATCTCAAGCTCGACCGTCTGCCGGCCTTCTGGCTCCACCTTATCCAGCCGCTGGGCCGGTTTGTTAAACCTTTCCGCGTAACCTCCCGGATAGTCGTAGAGCTCCAGTTTATCGTTCTGGCCCACGCTGAATCTGGTATTCTCAGAAAACTCCAGCGGCTTGCTTGGCATCTCGAAGTGATAGTCACGATTGGTGACTTTGCCGGAGTGCAGTTCCTGCTCCACGATCCAACTTGTCACCGTCTCTTCCCGCTCGCCTATACCGCCTTCGGGTTGGAAGATCGCCTTTGGCTGGCCCGGACAGGGCTGGTACACCTGCGGGGAGTCGGCCAGCACCAGGACGTGCTTTGTCTGTTCGTGTTCGAAGAAGTAGAAGATGCCTTCTTCTTCCATCAGACGGGACACAAATTGAAAGTCGGTTTCACGATACTGCACGCAGTAGTCCCATGCCGTATAGGTACGCGAGAGGCTGTTCTTAAAGTCCAGAAAACCGTTATCCTCAAATACCTTCTCAAGCACCTCGGGCACAGTCTTTTCCTGAAAGATCCGGCAGTCGGCCATCTTAGTAAGAAACCAAAGCCAGGGTACGACTTCAGCATGATAATGCGTGAACCGGTGTTCCTCGCCTATGTCACGTCCCACCAGGGCAAAACGATTGACGAAGCCATTCAGAAAACGCTGCGAGTCGTCCGGCAGCCGGAGGGAGATGGTAATGTTCTGGCCGATAATCTGATCGAATACTACTTGCTGAGGCTTTTGCGAAATCAGTTCCAAGGTGAACGAAAAGAGCGACGAGATGGCTTCCTGCCCAATCAGCGATGTCGCCAGCAGTAGATCTTCACCTAACGAGCCGATCTGAACCGACAACAGCCGCCCTCTTTGGGTCGCCTCCAACACCTCATCATCAGATCCTGCCATATCCGTCTCCTATTTGGCTGCTGGCACTCCAAGACTCCTGTGGTTCCCTGATTCCACCTGACATGCCTCGTGTACTAAGGCGTCTCTTTAGACTCTTTAATGTGGTTCTTGTAGTTTGTGTCCTGCGGAAAAGCAGGAGGATCGGTCGTTAAAAAATGTGAGGGAAACTTGCTGACTTTGACGTTGGTTCCGCTGCCAAGAAAGCGTTTGATCCAACTCGTCACTGCAGCATCGCTCGTGGCCGCGCTAGGGATATCGGCCTTCGCCCCTGGTAGACCAATGAATTCAAAGGCGAACTTCCCGCCATTCACAGCGTAGACGAAAGCTTTACCGTGTTGCTTAACGAAGATGTTGTAGGAAGCGTCACTGCGCGGCGCAGCGGGAATGAAGTGACCAAAAGCGCTGAAATTTGTGGCAGCCCTGAGTAACTTTGCATTGAACATCTTGCGGTAGAAATCCATCACCGGTTGCAGATGACCCATATTGCAGGTTCGGAGCTCAATGCGGTTTCGCTGCTTATTCTTCAAGTTGTTAATCTTATTGACCACCCGTGCAATCGCGGTTTCGTTCTGTACTTTTGCAGAATTCTTCAGTCGAGTGATTTCTGCTTCGATCTTCTGTTTGTTGGCCTGTATAGCCGCGTCCACTGCAGTCTTGTTGTTCGGATCTCCAGGCGAAACAGGATTCCCGTCCAGAGTTTTGTCTCTCACGATCCGCTGCAGCTCTTTCAGGTTATCGCCTGCTTTTGTGAATTCGGACCTAAGATCAAGAATCTTCGGAAGGGTAGCCAAATTTGCAGTCGTAGCTTGCCCCTGTTCTCCTTTAATGATGTCAATACCAAAACCGTTTTTATCACCATGAGCATCGATAACGAAGTCGTCCTCGTTCTTAAACTTATCCAACATCAGGTCGAGAATCTTTTCGAAGGTCAGCGGGTCAATCTTGGCGGTATTACCCTTGGGAATCTGCAATGGATCGATGCCAAAAGTCTCCATAAACTCTCTGGCGTCGTCGGTTCTGTACAACCCGGCGGCCGCAAGGGCTTCGCGCCCGTTGCCTTTGATCAGGTACCGCTGACCGCGCAGAGCCGCGCGTGAAGCCTCCCAGGCCTCGGCTTCCAGATATTCGATACTATGATCACCGGCGCGCGCCAGTTGCACCGTGTGGGCCAGTTCATGGCCGAGCAGAGGAGCGAGGAATTCAAACGGCGCACACAAAAGTTGACTCGTTAGGCAGATGGTTTCTTGATCAGTCGACACGGCAATGGCCGCCTGGGACACCAGATAACGATCCGTGTTCTGACCGGCAGTGATGCATACCCGCTCGAGGCTGCGGCCAAAAGAGCGTTCAAAAGGTCTCCGCCAGCAAGCTGGTAAATGAATGCGCCGGTCCGTCTTTAGCCGGTCGGTCAACGCTGCCTCCCCAAACTCCAATTCAAACTCTTAGACCACTTGGTACTTAAACTGGCCGCCGTTTCCGACAGTGACATGTACACCGGAGATCGATTCGCTCTGCGCCATCTTCGAAAGAAACTCCCCTGACATCTCAGGCAGCAGCGTGCGCGTCAGGATATGGTCCACGTTGCGTGCGCCGCTTTCCACCTCTTTGCATCGGCTTGCTATTTCATCGACAACTTTATCGTCATAGCTGAACTTCGCGCCGTGGTTTTCCCTCAAGCGAGCCGCGATTCGACCCAACTGTAGCTTAATAATCTCTCGCATGACGTTGTCGGAAATTAGATAGTAAGGAATGACAACCATGCGCCCAAGCAAGGCGGGTTTGAATACCTTAATCAGCTCGGGACGAATTGCTTCAACCAATCCCTCCGGTTCCGGCTTGGTATCCGGGTCTGCAGACAATTTCATGATAGTGTCGGTTCCGGTGTTTGAGGTCAACAGAATCACTGTGTTTTTAAAGTCAATCTCGCGGCCTTCGGCGTCTTCGAGCATTCCTTTGTCAAACACCTGATAGAACAACTCCATAACATCGGGATGGGCTTTCTCGACCTCATCGAGCAGCACGACTGAGTAAGGCTTGCGTCGCACTGCTTCGGTTAAGACACCGCCCTCACCATAGCCGACGTATCCGGGAGGCGATCCTTTCAACGACGAGACGGTATGCGCTTCCTGATATTCGCTCATGTTTATCGTGACGAGATTCTTCTCGCCGCCGTACAGTGTGTCAGCCAGCGTCAATGCGGTTTCCGTCTTTCCGACTCCGCTTGGTCCAACGAGAAGAAATACGCCGACCGGGCGTCGCGGGTCGGTGAGTCCTGCGCGAGAAGTTCTGATTCGTTGTGCAATCGCTTCAAGCGCATGCGATTGGCCAATGACGCGTTGCTCTAAACGATCTTTAAGGGCAAGGACTGTTTGAATCTCGTCGGTCAACATCTTCCCGACCGGGATTCCCGTCCAGCCGGAAATGACGTCGGCAATTGTTTGTGAATCGACGCAAGCTTGCATCAGTGGTGTTTGACCCTGCACCTTCTCCAGCTCTTCATTGAGCTGAGAAAGTTTCGCTTTCAATCCATCTACATCAATCGGCGGCTGGCTGGTGCCCATAGTTTCTCCAACCGAAGCTTGAGGTGCCGTGCCTACCGCCGCGACTCCTTCACCAGGAACGGTAACGGAGCCGGCCGCCGCGGCAGATGCAATTGTCGCGGGCGCTTTTCCGTTGCCCTCAGCAGGAGCAGCCTGAGCCAGCGCGTGTTTTTCAAGCTGGCCGCGAATCTCGCGAATTTGCTCGATAATTTCACGCTCCTTGTTCCACTGTGCTCTCAGGTTGGCCAGACGCGCTTCTTCCGCCGTCTTCCAGTTTTTCAATTCTTCGATTCGCTGAGTGTGGTTCACGCCAGTGATTGCTTCGCGTTCAAGCGCGCGAATTTCTGTGGCTAATTGATCTATACGTCTCTGCGCGTCTTCTACCGGCGCAGGCGTTGCGCCCTGGCCAATGGCTACGCGCGCGCAAGCTGTGTCCAGAACACTTACTGATTTGTCGGGAAGCTGCCGGCCGGAAATGTAGCGATGCGAAAGCTTCACCGCCTCCTCAACTGCTTCAGCCAGAATTCGCACGCGATGGTGATTCTCGAGTGATTCAGCGAGGCCACGCATCATGGCGGTCGCTTTCTCTTCGTCGGGCTCTTCCACTTTGACAACCTGGAACCGTCGCGCCAGCGCCGCATCTTTCTCAAAATACTTTTTGTATTCGGCCCACGTCGTCGCCGCAATTGTGCGCAGCTCACCGCGCGCCAGCGCCGGCTTCAATAGATTTGCCGCATCATTCTGGCCTGCCTGCCCGCCGGCCCCGATCATCGTATGTGCCTCGTCGATGAAAAGAATGATCGGCTGTGCCGAACCCTTAACTTCGTCCATCACCGACTTCAGACGATTCTCAAATTCGCCTTTGATGCCCGCGCCTGCTTGCAGCAATCCGAGATCGAGAGTACGCACCGCAACATTCTTAAGCGGATCCGGCACGTCGCCATTCGCGACGCGCAGGGCAAAGCCTTCGACTATTGCCGTCTTGCCAACTCCAGCTTCGCCAGTAAGGATCGGATTGTTCTGTCGACGACGGGTGAGGATGTCAATCACCTGCCGAATCTCGAAGTCACGGCCCAGCACGGGATCGATCTTACCGGCTCGCGCTCGCGCGGTAAGATCGATAGTGAACTGATCCAGGGCTTTCGTCGCGCCTCCTGCAACAGGCCCGCCGGCGCCGGTGGCTGATGGCTGATCTGACAAGCTGGTTGCTTCACGGGCTTCGGCGGAAGTGCCGGTGATGTCCGCGAAATCCTTCTTCAAGGATTCAACCGATATAGCCGCAAACTCTCGCGAAATCTCGCGCGCCAAGCGCGCAAGATCATCAGTTGCCAAAAGCGCCAGAAGCAAATGTCCGCTGCGAATCTGGGCCGCACCATAATCGATTGAGGCCAGCAGCCAGGCCTCTTGAATCCACTGCGGCAAACGCGGCGAAAGTCCCGGCGTGCGCGCGTTGCCGGTCTTCAATCTGTCCAAGGCGCCTGTCAAATCCTTGGTGATGCGCGACTGATTGATTTCGTAACGCCGAAAGATCGCCGCGAGATCAGTATCGGCACGTTCAATCAATTTCAGCAGCAAATGTTCCGGCTCGACGTCGTAATTAGTGCGTGAAAGGCAAAGCCCAGCGGCCCCTTCGAGGGCGCTGTGACATGTAGAGTTGAGCCTGGTAATCAACGATTTTAGATTTATGCCCATGATTCGAATCCCTTCGTGAGAGTCTCGTGGCACAGACTATTAGTCAGTCTGTGCAGCTCGGCATCGCACAGACAAACTTTTGTTCCACTCAACAGTTATTACTACTAATCACCACCTGATCGTCGTCTCTTGTGAAATCAAGTGTCTTGAGCCAGCTTGTCCAGCCAAGCCTTGGTCCGTTCTGATCCCTGCCCAAAACAGAAAAAGGAACTTCGTCGCTCTTAAGCACCAATTGTATGTCGAACTCGAACTCCAGGCCCACGAGCAGGCGCACCGCCTCAGTCAGCGGCTTATAAGCCGAGCCTATCGGCACGAAGGTGGTGAATTTCTTCAAGCTCATGGGTCCAAGGCGGACGCGAAATTTCGACTGATCGCTCCAGACTCTGGCGCCCGCGATCGTACTCACTCCCAATTGACTGTTCGCACCTCCCAGGCTGGTGACATTATCTTCCAGTTTCAGCCATTCGCCGGCAAACTGGGTGACGTTCGCCGCTACGCTAAAGTAATCACCCACGATCGCGCCAATTGCGGTCGCTGAGTGGGGACGCTGAGCGATCAGACCGCTATAAAACAGCAGGCCTTGATCTTTAAAAGAGAGCCGTCTCCGAAGACCATTCGTCCCCATTCCGATGAGGTCAAAGATATAGGCTGTAAATTGATCTTCCCCGGTTCGCTCATAGGCGATAGGAAAATGATACTTTTCCCAAACGCGATAGAAGAACGAGATCATTCGATGGTTGAAAATGTCGAGGAAACTCCAGAGCGCGGTATCCCGATAGCGCGCGCGATCCATGAGAAGTTCAGTGTATTGATGAGGAAGAACTCCCAATGGACCAGTCAGCCCCATGAACGAAACCATCATTTCAGGGGGCCTCCCGTCCTGGTGAGGGTCCTGAGTCAGATCATGAATCTCGCAAGCTGGAAACGAGAGTGTTTGTCTGGTGCGAAAGCGCACAACCTCACGGGCGGCATCAGCGTCCCGACCGACCGGATCGCGATCGGTATAGATGCGTTCGAGAAGGCGCACGGCTTGAAAGAATTCAAACCGATACGGCTCGTCGAAAAGCTCCTGTGTTAGAGGAGAATCTGTTGTCCGGCTCGTGGCGGCCATCGTTTCATTATCCCTTCCCGTTGGCTGGTTACGGCGATAAGTTGATTGAATGAATTTACTGAAGCATACAAGCCCAGAAATCTTTCCAACACAGTCGCAAACAGAAAGAGCCCGCTGCCCACATACTGCTCTTCATCAAACTCGATAGTAGTTTCGATCCCGCGGACAAAACCGGCGCCAATGCGCGCGCCAATTTGTCGCACCGCAGGCTGGCTCTTAATGCGTTTCAATCCTTTGATCTGCCGGCGCGTCGCTGACGAATCCATGTAATCGTAGAGAAGTAGAATCTCCTGCAACGCTTCAGGCGAATCTTCGGCGGCCACGAGCGAAAGATGATTGAGCGACAACTGCGAGATCAGGCGCCATTGAGTGCCTTGCTTCAACGGCGGCCGCAAAGTCGGAGTTGGCTTGGTCAAACAGCGCGCGCGCGAAAGCGGCATAGCGCCTTCGGCTTCCAAATCTCCTTCGGCGCCGCCAAAGGGAAGCTTGGCCGGCAGATCCCGATTTGTGCAGGTTGTATGCACAGTTAGGACGTTTGTTGGCGGCACATGCGGGTTGAATTCCAAATCAACCAGCGTGAGGAAGACCTCCGTGCCGTCGTCTTGTGGTCTTTGCGAGCGACGCCGCGAAGCAAACCAGAAGGTGGGGTCGCCATCCCGGCCATTGGAATGATGAAGGGAATAGAATGGCTTGAACTCGCGTGATTTGCCCTGCTGCGGATCATCTGAGATGACCCGATCAATTGAAGAGACTTCCATGGCCAGAGGTCGGCGCACGTCGGGTATCACCTGATATTCATGTTGCTGGCTAGTGAGGCGAATGGGTTCAGCGATGTCGCTGAAGAGGTTGATTACTGGTGTGCAGCCAAGCTGAAAAGCGCCGGCGTCCACCAGACCCCTGATTGGCATCACGTCCCGCACATAAATGTGGATGTCGAATCTGGCCAGGAAGCCTGCCCGAGCCGCCTGGTCCAAGCCCTTGAGATCGAAAAATAGAAACTTTTCCGGCAAGGCGAAATACTCGGAGAGCAGTCGGTAACCAGGGAAAGAGCGCGGAGTGTATTGAAGCAGACTCTCGACAAGCTCAAAACCAACCTCACTAATGGCCGATGAGGGCAGCGTTATCGTCGGTAGCTTTGCCAGGTCCAGCTTTCTGGTGCTGCGTGCAGGACTTAAGGGACCGGGTCGAATCTCAACCCGCGTCGCATGATTGAAAATCATTTCGTACAGCGGGTACACGACTTGCGGTTCGCCGTTGAGATAAAAGCGCAGGCTCTCGATCAGTTCCTGCGTATCGCCTTTCTTCAACATCGTGAGCGATGTGTCGTTGATGCAGGAGAGTGTCAGCTTGATTACGGCTTCGCTCCACTTGCCGCGCGTATCTACCGGATCGAGCGATTCGAAGGACGCGTTTACGACTTCGATTGGCCAAACCGTCGTGTCGTAACCAGTGCGGAAGCGGCAGGGTGTTCCCTGAATAGCTCTCGAATAAAGACCGGCACCCGAGGGAATGGGGAACCCCGTAGTCAGTGTTCCTTCTTTGGGAGCGAAGCGAACGATGGCCATCGAAGGGATCGGCGCGAGGTAATGCGGATAAAGTACATTTAGAAATGCTTCAGTTATTTCCGGAAACTCATCGTCGACTTTGAGGCGGATTCGCCCCGTAAGGAAAGCAAACGCCTCGATGAGGCGTTCAACATGAGGGTCTTCACATCTATCGCCTTCGAGTAAGAGTCGCGAGGCGATTTTCGGATACTTTCGGGCAAACTCCGCACCCATCTGCCGCAGGAACGCTAACTCACGTTCATAATAACCAAGCAGCTCGTCCCGCATTGTTTAAAACGTCCGACAAACTGAGAAGCTTGGCGGACATCCATCATTCGGCGCGAACCTGGTACTCTCCGGTCCCAAGTTGCAGCACGGTATCGAAAGTTATTGGTTCCGGCGCTGGGTCGATCTTTAAACGGGCGTCAATGCGAAACCGCAAGACGCGTTCAGTGGCCCGGACTGGCTCAATCGAGACCACCACGCCTTCCAATCGTTGCTCAAAGCGCCTAACCGCCTCTTCAATCTCGCGTTTGATAAACTTCTGGTCGTCGGCGCTGTCGATGCTGAGAGGGGTAAAGTCGGGCAGACCAAACATCGCCACCGAATCGTTCGTCTCTTTCAACTCCGCCGGAAGCCCTCCCGCGATCTGGCGCGTGTTAAGCAACCATTCGAGGTCGCGCCTCACAGATTGTTTCAATTGTCTCAGGCTTTTGGAGTGGGAAGCGATCGGTTCGCGCGTGATCTCGGGCTCATAGTCAAGGAGACGATCCAACACTGATGTGGTAACGCGCACCTCGTTATCGGTTCTCGCCATCTTTGCTTTAACCTCGCCATTGAACACAAAGATCATTTCCGGCGCCCGCCGAGCGATTTCGATGGGCGCCGGACAAAGAAAGCTCTAAAGTGCCTTGGCAATCGACAAACGCCGGACCACAACACCAAACGAAGCGCCGCTCAAATCCTCCGTAAGCGAGGCAGTATAAACACCTACGCTCGCCAACGAGAATGCCCCAATGGTCTAAACTTTCTTGTTCGCTTTAAGATCCCAACCCGTCCTCACGGGGCTTCCGAGGTTCCCTTTCGCATCCTGCGGAGCGAAGCTAAACTCAACCTTGGCGAAGTTGAGCGAAAACTGGTCGGTAGGAATCAGGTTGTTGCCGCCACTCCCGCCGGACTGATAGCTGGAAACCAGGACGTCACTCAGCTTGATTTTGTAGTACTCCTGCTGGTTCTCACCGGCCTTACGTACAGTCAGGTCCGCTTGCTTGATGTGCTTTCCGGACGCACATGCATATAGTAAATCCGCCGAAGAAGTGTCCGCCATCTTCGTGAAGTGAAAGTCCTGAAAACTGACCTTGCCGGTTCCGCCGCCAGCGCCGGGAGCCTGGCTGAAACTGCCGCTATTGGTAGCGCCCCAGCTAAAGCTCTCAATCTCAACCTCGCCTTTGTGTTTCGCGTCAGTGCTCTCACCCTTTATCCCGTCGATTTTCAAAAAGAAATCAGTAACTGCCATGTCAACTATCCTCCTTTTGGACTATATTTACGAGGGACTTCATCAACCCGCCCGGCGACAGTGCTTGCCGCACGCAACTCTGAGACAGATCAATATATTGACGTGTGGCCAGCCGGTTTTTTGCGTTACGCTCTTGCAGATGGCGGCAACTCTGCGACCAGACGCAAAGAAACTGTCAATTCATCCAACTGAAAGTGGGGTCTGAGAAAAGCAACAGCTTTGTAAACTCCAGGTTTTCCCGCCACCTCAGCAACTTCAATGCGGGCCTCCTTAAGTGGATGTGATGCCTTTATCTCCTGACCCACGTTATCGTTGGCGACGGTGTATTGCATGATCCACTGGTTGAGGAAATTCTCGCACTCTCCGCGTGACATAAAACTGCCGATCTTGTCGCGCATCATCGCCTTGAGGTAATGCGCGAAACGCGAGACAGCCATGATGTACTGCAACTGAGTCGAGAGCCTGGCATTGGCGTTGGCCGCATCCTGATCGTACTTCTTGGCCTTTTGGCACGATTGCGCGCCGAAGAACGCCGCGTAATCAGTGTTCTTGCAGTGAATCAGAGGGATAAACCCAAGATCGGAAAACTCCTTCTCGCGCCTATCCGTGATGGCGATCTCTGTTGGGCATTTCAAGGCAACGTCGCCTTCGTCGGTTTGGAAGGTATGCGTCGGTAGTCCCTGCACCAGGCCACCGCCTTCAACGCCGCGAATCGCTGCGCACCATTGATACAGCGCAAAGGCTTCGGTCAAGCGAGTGCCAAAGGCGTAAGCAGCATTGCTCCACAAATACTTGCTGTGATCTTTTCCGGTCACGTCTTCATGGAACTTGAAAGTTTCGGTGGGCACAGTCTCTTCGCCATAGGGCAGACGCGCAAGCGTCCGAGGCAGCGTGAGACCAACGTAGCGCGAGTCTTCCGATTCACGGAACGAGCGCCACTTGGCAAACTCAGTGCGGTCGAAGATCTTCGCCAAATCCCGAACTTCCGTCAGTTCCTGATAGCTGTCCCAGCCAAAGAGCTGCGGACTGGCGGCGCTGATGAACGGCGCATTTGCAGCGGCTGCCACGCCGGAAATTTTCTCGAGCAACGCCATGTCCTGTGGATGGTTGCTGAACTCATAATCTCCGATCATCGCTCCGAACGGCTGTCCACCAAAGGTGCCATACTCTTCCTCATACACTTTCTTGAAGAGCGCGGACTGATCGAACTCGGCGGCGCGTTCCAGGTCCTTTAATAATTCTTTCTTGGAAACGTTAAGGACCCGAATTTTAAGCATCGTTCCGGTCTCGCTGTTCATTACCAAATGATTCAGTCCGCGCCACGAGCCTTCGAGCTTTTGAAACTCCTCGGCATGCATAATGTCGTTCAGTTGCGCGGACAAGAGTCGATCGATCTCGGCGATGCGGACATTGATGGCCGACTCCATGTCCTTGGTTACGACCAGTTGTCCCTGCATGATTTCCTGGACAAACTCAGCAATCATGTCCTTGGCCTGCTGGGCCTGCACCTCATTGCGCGCCAGCCGCCCCTGATTCAGGACGCGAGTGAGCAGATCGCTTTCGCCTTGCTGCTCAACGGTGACCACGCCTTTTGCTTTTCTGATTTCGCTGCTCATTTCATTCCTCCTTCGCCGGGGTCTCGCCCGAAGGTTTTTCGAGTCCCAGAGCGGAACTCAACTGTGCTTGCGCGTTGGTGTCGGAAGCGATTTCGTTCAATATCGTTTCCAGCTTGTCATTACCATCCATCTTCGACAGCAGGTCTGAAAGTCGCTGCCGCGCATTTACCAGTTTCCGCAGCGGCTCAACCTGTTGCACGACGTTGTCGGGCTGAAAATCATCTATGCTCTTGAAGCGTAGCTCGACGCTCATCTTACTGCCGTCATTGGTGAGTTTGTTGTCAACCCGGTAAGCTAGGCGCGGTTTCATTGCCGCCAGCACCTGATCGAAATTGTCGCGATCGATCTCGATTAGCTTACGATCCTTAACGCGCGGCAGTGCTTCTTCGGGTTGACCGGAGAAATCTCCCAGGACACCAAGCACGAAAGGCAACTCTTTGTTTTCGATTGCACCGCCCACTTCCACGTCATACGTGATATGTACGCGAGGTGGGCGAACCCGGTCGAGTTTGTGTTGTATGCTTTCTTTTTTCGGCATAAGTAGCTACTCCTTTTTCATAGTCCGCGGAGGAGTTTGAGTTTACACTCGACCGCTGGTTTCATGTTCGATTTGTCGTTCCATTCTCCATTGTCATCGGGAACGAGCTACGAAATTGCTGGCTCGGAAAGTGACGAACGAAAAATGGAAAACAGCAAGGCAATAAACTCAGGAACCCTGTTTCGTATCCGTTCCTATTCCAAGCGTTTCCTTCAGGTGGCCAAGTACTGCTCCGTCCTTTATCACATCCTCTAACCAAATCTCAAGGGGCATTTGTCCCCACTTGATGGCACGTTGCACCAGGTAAGCGACCGGGCTATGCGGCTCGGTCCTTTGAAAATACTGCGCCACTTCGGCCAGTTGCCTGAGCGCCTCAGCGCGCCCACGCAATGGGCCGCCGGCATCCGCCAGACTTCCTTCGCCATCAGACTGTGCTCCTGACACGGCGGAGCCGTCCAAAACAGGATCAGGTTCGAGTATCCGCTTCTCCTTCACCAGTCTTTCGACTAATGTCCGGATCGCGTCAAGTGACTTCTTCAGTACACCGAGGCCCGGCGTCTGCTGGCCAAACTTTTCATCCACTACTTTGTCGAGGGCTTGGAATTGATCCCAGCACTCGTTAAAGACTGCGAACGTCTCTTCGTAAAAAGCCCGCCGCGTTGCGTCCTTCGCCTTACGCCACACATCTGCGGTAGTCTTGTTTGCTGCCTCGGCCTCTGCCTTCAAGGCAACGAAGCGATTGTAACTCTCCGAATCGAGGTTATCGAGGTTTTCCGGTATATCGAACATGGTCGATTCTTCCCACTGTATGTAGGAGTAATCGACGCCGGTACCGCTCTTTGTTAATGGTGCGCTTTTCAGCGGAATCTCGAGCCGAGCATCCATGGCAGCCAGCGCGTTGGCACGAGCATCCAAATCCCCCTCCTCAATTTCAGGATAAAACCGATCCCAAAACTGCTCGTGAAGACCGCGTATAAGCTTTAACCCATCACGCAAGCCTACGAAACCATACAGTTGCACGAGCGCCTCCACTAGCCAGACGCCTATTTGCAGATCTTTTGTCTTGCCCGCGAGAGCAGATGTTGAAAGCTCGACAACCTTTGGCCACTCGGAGAGCTTCGGCTCATGTTCCCATTCCCCTTTTGTCAGATTGTCGTCCGCACGGCGCGCTTCGCGTATTTCGTCATAGACCCCGGAATACTGGAGGCTTTCGCCCGCTGGGTTGTCGCCGGCGATTGGGACAAGCAAAGCCTCTACATCGATAACCTGGGGTTTTGAAGTTGAAGGAGTCGCTGCCGCTCCTGGGGTCGCCTCTAGTACTGCTGACATCTGCGGGTTCTTTCCTTTCTATAGGTTCAGATTAGCACAATCGTGTCTAATTTCTGTTTTAGCGGCCTAAGCTACCAACTTACGAGCAAACTAAAATTTGCCTAAGACACACGCGCTCGGCCTAGGACGGAGCAGCCTGTGTCCGCTTGGTTTGCTGCTCACCTGCGCCGGCAAATTCTACCGGCGTCGCTTCAAACAAAGTCTTGTCTTCACCGTCAACCAGAAAAAGCCGCAAGCCCAAAGTCCAGTAGAGATCGTCGCTTAACTGCCTCGAGTCGGTCATGCGACCGAGTCGTACCTGATCGTTGGCCGCACCAGTTGTGCCCACATAGAGCGTGGGCATGTAAACTTCTCCTACCGTTCCATCCAAGGCTTCAACACGCGCGCTGGCCCAGATCATGTCACGCAACTGCCGCGGCGGCGAGATCTGTATACTCTTGATCTGCTCGAACGGCAACCAAACGTACTTATCCTTTACGATTAGTTCCAGCACCGGAGCAATGAAATCATCGTAATCGCGAAAGTCCTGAAACTCCGTTCCGCTAAGTTTTCCGGCGATCGCTGGACGTTCTTCTTCTGCGCGATCAAGCGTTGCGCGGGCTTCGGCCATTTGTCCGCGGCTTACTTGACTAAGCGCCTCAACGTGCAGATCGATGTAAGCCGGAGGCTCACGGAGAAAATGCGGCTGGACTGCTTCGGTAAACACGCGCCTGCGTTCGCGTTCAGCATTTATGTTGGCGCGATAGACCATTACTCCCAACTGGGCTTCGTTACTTTGGTGACCAATTACGTCAAGTTGCCTTTCCGCGCGGTCCCAATCACCCGCGAGGCAAGACAACTCAAACAGAAACGTGCGGCTGGCTGAATCGTTTGGATTCGCTTTCACCTGGCGCAGGAGTTCTTCAATCGCCTCGTTAAGGCGGCCTGCTGCAAGTAACTCTTTGGCTTCATTCATAACGACGTCCTCGTCCTTGCCAGAATTATTTCTGCAGATTTTGCGGCGCGCGTAAGTTCTTAAACAAAGAGCGTTGGAAAGGATTGTTCGCGCTCGCCGCGCGCAGCGTTGCTCGCACCTGCGCAGTTCCTACGTTCCAGGAAAGATCAAACTGAGCGGCACCACTCATCCCCCTCGATCCGGCGTCGATCACCTTAAACAATCCCCACGTGCCTGGGAATGTCCGCTCAACGGTTTCGCCTCCGTTGGGTAGAACAGTAATTCTTGCACCCGAGGAGCCTGAGCGAGCTGGCCAGATGAATTTCGCAGATTGCGGCGAGTTGCCGCGCACTTCCAACTTTGTACCATCGATCTCGATTACCACATCCGTATTAGGCGTTGCTTGCAACGTCAGATCGTACCCAACTTCCGGCTGCTGTCCACCGTTTTCAAACATCGCTTCGCGAAGCTTACGAACGTTGTTGATGTATCTGACAAAATCGTCAGAGAATCTGATCGCGCCAGATTCCTTCAACTTCCATTGACCCTGCACATCATCAAATGACGTTGCCAGATTCTTATTGAAGAACTGCGTAAACTGTCCGTTGACCGGGTTCAGGAAACCCGCCAGATCCGTTAACGACGCCTCGCCAGAGTCTGTAAAAGGATAACCTGATTCAATGGCATGCGCTCTGGGATAGATTTGCTCGTTCCATGCCTTGACAATCTGCTCGTAGCCGCCACCGTACAAGAATCCGCGCAGATTCTGCAACGGCTGTTTTAGTAAAGCGGCCGTGTCGGTAGCGGCAGCCGTCTTAAATCCTTCAAGAAGAGTTGAAACCGCCTGCTCGGCTTTCTGCAATCCGAGATCGTCTTTCCCGGTCAGCAGTGCTTGTGACGTTTGCTGTAGTTGATTCTCTGATGCTCCTTCCAATGGGTCAAGGACTCTGCGTAACTCAGCGCGATATTGCGACATGGGTGAGCTATCTTTTTTGTCGCCCGAAGTTACAAACTGGAATAGCGGCCGAAATTCTTTCTCGACCTCCGTGTTACCACCCAGTTCATTGGTATCACTGCTAAACCAACTCTTGATCCAGCCCCACACACCGCTGCTTTCAGGTTTTTTTGACAGGTTGGTATTCCGAGCGACCTCGGACATTACTCGCTCCATCGGAGAATCGGTGGCTGATAAAGCTTTAAGCGCTTCCACGGCGTCATCCTTCGTCTTGAACGGCCGCACACTGATGCCGCGCAGGAATTTTCGCCACTGGTCTGCATAGTCACGTAAATACATCGCCTGCAGCTTGCTGATATCGGTGGCCTGCGCTTGAGTATTACTTATCGCGGCTGAACCCATCACCCAATCGTCCTTGCTAATTTCTTCGCCGGCGTTTTCGATCATCGACTTCATGTAGTTGCGGTAACCGTCAATCGTGTAGCTGCCGGACACGGTGTAAGTTCCCACCAATACTCCACGGCCGCGACCCTCCAACACCGAGTCCAGGCTTACGGGCGTCGTCTTCGCATTAATCTCGGTCGCGATCCGCTTATAAAAGCGGTTGACAGGCGGATAGGCCGTGAGCTTGCGTCGAACATCTGTAACCAGTTTGTCGTCAGCTCTGATGTGCGGCGCATCATCGCGCACTAACTGACGCGCGTAGAAGTCCAGATCCTGAAGCGACAGAATTTCAGTGTCCGGCGGGGCAGTTCTCTTCCAGTAATCGGCAAGTGTGCTCGCCAGAAAAGTAGGCTCCACTCTTCTGGCGTCGGATAGCATCAGATAAGCCTTAAGCAGATCGTAATGACGACCGAGCACATCTTCTTGTGAAGGTGAAGTTGTTTGTTCGCTCCCCGTCGTAGAGCCTGTGGTCGTTATGATTGCCGATGGTTGTCCCGCGGCAAAGTTGCGCAAGTCACTTTCCAAAGCAGCGACGGTAGGTTTCTTGAATCGCTCTTCGACCGCGTCAAAGTATATCGTGCGCAGGTAAGGCGCAATGTCATTGCCCGAATAAAGACCAAAGCGCATGTCGAGCGGCGGACCCGCGTCTAACGTCGATAGTTGTTCACGCAGGGCGTCGAGAGTTTCGACCTCGACACGCGCTGCCGTGGGATCCTTTTTCAAGATGTCCTTGCCAAAGTCTGCGCGCGTGATTTCGTCCACCCTTTGGCCACGTTCAGTCGAGTCCGCAATCAGTTTTCTATTTGCAACGTAAGAGACCGCTGAGCCGGCCAGCAGAATGAGTAACAAAATCGCGCCCAGGGTCAGAAGGATGGCGCCCGTGCGCGGCGGCTTCTTTTGGCCCGCCTGGAACGAGGCGGCAAGGTCCTTGTCGCGTAAAACCACTTCCTTGAAGAAGCGATCGGTGAAAAAGCCTGTGCCAACAGCTTCCGGTACTCTCTCCTCACCATCGTCCGACGTCGCGCTGCCTTGCGAAGTCGCCGGCATCGTCGCGGTGAAATAAAAGCCGCGCAACAACGGGCTCTCGCTGAAGGGATTCGGTCTAAACAGCGCAGACGTGAACAAGCCGAGCTTGCTCCGTGTTTTGACAAAACGCAGTGGAAAATCGAAAATCTTGAGTTGTGTCGCCGGGCCTTCCGGAACACCCAGGCGCAATAATCGGCGTCGCACGAGCGACTCGTGCAGTTGATCGAACTCCAGATCGAACAGGGCGTGAGCGTTCGCCGATTTCTCCAACGGAACAGTCGCCCCCCAAACATCGCCCGCGCTCTTCCCGTCTCGAAAGAATTCTTCAAAGCCAGACAGCTCATCCATGTGGGTGAACACGAGATAGACCGGAAAACGGGCGCGCACTAATTGTATTGTCTCGTCCAATCGAGCGCGCAGAGTCTTTGCTTGTTGTTCGATCTCTGTTTCAGTTGATTGGAGGATGCGTGAGGCACTGACCGCGACCAAAAAACCGTCAAGTGCGCGACTGTTGCGGTACTTCTTAAGTGTTTCAGTGAGGGCCAGCCACTCTTCGCGCGAGGGCCCATCACTTTGATAACGACCGGCGGTATCGAGCAGGACGGCTGCCTCAGTAATGCGCCAATCGCAATGGTGCGTAGGACGCACGATCTTCATTTCCGCTCGGCGCTGGCTTGGCAGTGCGTGAAAATCCAAACCGCAAGACAATGCGAGTGAGGTTTTTCCACTCGCCAATGGACCGCTAACGATGTACCACGGCAAAGCGTAGAGCGCGTCACCGGATTTAGAGCCTCCGAGCCTCGAACTTCGCAACCACTGCACGGCTTCTTCGGCGGCGCGAGCCAGCTCTTCGTGAATCCGCTTTGGCGCGGTACTCGCCTTGATCGGCTTTGGCGCCGCGCCGCCTTCCGCCGCCGCGGATTGCGCAGCCTCGCGTTTCTGTGCGCGTCGCTTTCGCGCGTGATTAATCAAGATCGCAAATGGCCACGTAAGCAGAAGTAGCGCGATAATAATGATTTCCCAGGCAAAGCTTAGCCCGATTGAAGGACCGAGGAAGACCACGAGCAGGCTGGCAATGCCGTAGAAAGAAACCAGTGCCGAGATGCCGAGGATGGATTTAAGTTGATATCCTATCGCGGACATTTTGGGGAACTTCTAACCGATCGCTCTTAATTTGATCTTAACGCTTGGGACTCGACTATTCTTTTTCGTGTCGTCTTAACCTCTTGCTAGCGCAAAAGCTGCTCAGTTGCAGCTCTCACCTCAGACTTGATTAGCAACAGTATAACCAAATAGATCAATGCAACTACGATTAGCACTGCTCCAGCGCCGATCTTCAACCAGAGCGGCAGGCCGGGATCAATTCGTCGCTTTGGCTGATCCAAGACCTTCCAATGCGGCGACAGGTCCGTCTCCTGCAACCGTCCGATACGCTTTAATTGAGCAGCCGTGTTTTTGATCACTTCCTGAAGCTGGTCTTCCATATACACCTTATACTTGCCTTTGAAACCCAACAGCATGCAAAGGTAATAGACCTCGACGACATCAGCCTCAGTTTTGATCTCCCTGATCAGCTCATCGAGTTTTTCAAAGAACTTCACGCCGGCGAGATGTTCCCCGAAATACTCGAGTTGCAGAGGAAACTTTTCCCATTCCTCGCTCAGGGGAGAGGTGGTCGTCATGATCGTCTCATCAACGAAAGCCGCTAAAGCAAACTTTACATCTTTGATTTGCTTTTCCGAATAGCGCAGCGTGGCGGCACGTTGCTCCACTTCCTGCAACAATCCCTGCACTGTGGGCCTCAGGTCAGGCGAAGGGGCGGCTGTTTCAGCACGAAGCTTGAGCACCAATTCAAACACGGGCGCTCCAAGACTGGCCAAGTCACTGCCCGATCGCGAGCGACGACGACTAGTCACCGCTGGTTCAACTGCTGCGCTCATGTGTCTGAGACTCTCAGATACGAGATCAGAATCCGGTAACTCTTTGTTCTAATCTCTTTCCGCTTACTCTTTGCCCGTTAGGGCTTCACTGCGTACATCTCGACGACTTCGTCCTTAAATTCTTCCGGAACGTAAACGGCGAGCGCTTTCGATCCTGCAATTCTCTCCCAAAACATTCCGGTAGAATCTAATTGGAAATAGTGAAACTTCGGCCGCGTCGGAATGGGCGCCGGCGGCGGCGAAGCATGCGTCAACGTCACGCCCGGTAACGCCGATCCGATCACCACGTCAATCGTGTCTCGGGAAGCAACCTTAATAACGCGTGGTACGCGTTGGATCAACTGTACTTCGGGGATGTCCGCGCGCACGCCCAGATAAAATCCTGCTTCCTTCAGCAGTCGATCGTCCAACACGCGGCCCGCGTATAGCGACTCGCGCACTTTCTCGAGCGGTATCGGCACGCAACGTGTCGGGATTACCGTCTCGAGCATGTCGCGGATATCCTGGGCCAACTGGCTGAAAGTTCCAAACAGGTCTTCGTGTTCGTAGCGAACTATGTCTTTCGGATGGCGATCGGGCGTAAACGTCATTAACTTGCCCGCCAGTTCGGCCATCTCGAAGTAAAGCCGTTCAGGATGCAGCACAGGGGTGCGAAACAGATGCGCGAGATTGGGAATCGTCGAGTTAACAGTATGCAGTAGCCAGAACACAGCGACTTCGGCGCTGGTGAAATCCGCGAGCGATGTCGTTCGTTGGCGTCGTTGCTCACCCAGGGAGCTGCTCTTTGTGATTAAGATCTCGACGAGCTGGCGCAGCATATCTTCCAGCCAGGGCGAAGCTCTGATATTTAACACCGGCGGGATGTACTTCTCACCAAGCTTGAGCTGGCCGGTTGTGGTCCGCTCCAACTCGGCAATCTTGATGGCGCTGTATCCTTCGGTTAACTCCCCTTCAAACAATAGTCGCAGATTGCTGTTCGCGAACGCGAGTTGTTGCTCATTCTCGCCCGTCGTCTCATCAATGATCGGTCCGGCGTTTTGCAAGTAGCGAACATTTTGATCCGGCGAGCCACCATTGCGTTGAAAGTTTGGCGCCCCCGAGCGCTTCGCGGGAACTGCAATGTAAACGCCCAGCCGTTCAGCATTCGGATCGAAATGCTCTTCGACCGGCCGCGCGGCCGGGGCAGGATCTGTTTCAGGAACATTAATCAGAAGTCCGTCCGGCATCACCGCCCGACAGCGCAACAAATCGAAATTCCCATTGACGATCGCTTCACCGTTAGCCTGAAACTCAAGGATGCCCCACTCGTAAGGCGCGAGCGAAGCAAAACGGGAATTCAGCAACTCCTCGTAATAGTTGTCCCATTGTTGAAAATGATGGGGCGTGAGGAGCATCCCCTCGTTCCACACAACTTTGCGATAACGGCTCATACCTTGTCGTCTTTTCCTGGTCTAATCCCGGATTAGGTCACACTGCTGCCGCGATCATTCGTGTTTTTGTTGGGAAAAACTCGTGACAAAGCAATGCCGAATCGGGTGATTCTAATTTCGCTCTCCGGTCGAAGGAATTTTGTTCTTTGACGTAAGTTTTGTCAACGAGTTGTCCAGATGCGCGTCAAAATGGATGGAAGGTGGGCTCAGAAAAGTGGTTCCGCGCTGATGCCGAACTTTCGCGGATCTTGTGCGATGACACCAATCGTCATGAACCGAAGCACGAAATTGTATGTCTGGTCGGTGATGACCTGGTGATCATGCAGATACCAGATTGATCGGATTGTCGTTGGGCTGTCATTCACACGACCCGCGAGTTTAGTAATCCTGGATTGCAGCGAAACTCCTTCTTCTAATGCCGCAACTGACAGCAGGCTGTCGTTGGCTA
>WNGF01003584.1_pt1 | contig 24201 bp, 23 predicted proteins | sample 5400641 | NCBI WGS metagenome assembly WNGF01 (sample SAMN13153371, study PRJNA577476) | soil metagenome | isolation source: 80 cm soil or saprolite under grassland replicate 2 | place: USA:California | collected 2016-06-15 | reverse complement strand
GCCCAACGCAGCAATGCCCGTGATCAGGCCGCCCTCGCGCAGATCGAACGGAAGAAGGCCGTACGGCAGGCGGTACTAGCCAAAGAGGGCCGGAAGGAAGCCGAGCGGCAGGAAGCGATCGCGGAGCGGGCCACGAAGCGGGCACGTCTGGCAGAAAAGAAAGCAGAGGGAGAAAAGCGAGCGGCGGACATCGCTCGCTTCGAGGCTCTCGAGCAGAAGGCGATCGCCCAGGGCAATCAAAAGAAGGCCGAGAATTTCGCAGCTCTCGCGGCACAGGAGACCAAGAAGGAGGTTGAGGCGACGGCAACCGCGAAGAGCCAGACGCGCAAGGCGGTTTACGCGACTGCAACCGCGAATCGCCAGAAGAGACTCATCCGCGCAAGAGAGCTCGCGGCCTCCGCTCGTGCACTACTCGATGAGGATCCGGAGAAGAGTGTCCGAACAGCCCTTCGCGCGGTGGGGGCCTTCCGCCTCGCGAGACGCGCGCCGGGGGTCGAGCTCGAGGACACACTCCGAGATGGGCTGTTGGCGCTGCGTCTGAAGGCCAAGCTTCCGGGAGCCGGCCCTGTCCGCATTGCCGAGCTCAGCTCGGACGGCTCGCTCGTGCTTGTCGCCGGCAAGGGCGGCGCCCGGCTTTTCGATCGGGCGCACGGGCTTCGCGTTCGTCGGCTCTTGCCGTCGAGCGATCTGAGCACGGCGACATTCAGCGGGGACGGTCGGCTAGTCGCGGCCGGGGGCAGAGACCGCAGCATCCATGTTTGGGACGCGCAGTCCGGCGCGCTGCTCTACGCCCTGCCACATGACGGGGCCGTTCTGAGCCTGGCGTTCTCTCCGAACGGCCGGTTCCTGGCGAGCGGAAGTTCGGATGGAACGGCACGTCTCTGGAGCGTCGCGGGCGGTCTCCGGCTAGCGACGTTCACCCATCCGAGGGGCATCAGGGGGGACGACGTGCGGATGGTCTCGTTCAGCCCGGATAGCACGCGCCTGTTGACCGTCGGAGGAGATCGATTCGCACGCGTCTTTGACGTGGCCGGCCGTGCGCCAGTGATGGCGCTCGACAACACGACTGTTGTCAATGCCGCGCGCTTCAGCCACAGCGGCGACCTGGTCGCAACGGGTGGGTCGGGCATTTTCGTACGCATCTGGAACGCGTCAAGCGGTCAGTTGCGGTACCCCTTGCGTATAACCCCGGCCACCACTGGATCGCTCAACGAGCTCGCCTTCAGTCCCGACGACAGACTGCTTGCGACGGCTGGAAGTCAGGATACGACTGCAAAGGTGTGGAACCTCGCGGAGAAGAGCGCCGTCGCGATCCTCACCGTGCACCGCAGCGGCATCGAATCCGTCGCGTTCAGCCCAAACGGACGGTCCGTGGTCACGGCCGGCCGGGACGGGAAGGCATATATCGCACAAAGTGAGTTCTCGACCACCCAGGCGGTGCTGATCGGGCATCGAGGGCCTGTGAACGTCGCGACGTTCAGTCCGGACGGAAGCGAAGTCGTCACAGCCAGCAACGATGGATTTGCTCGCATCTGGGACGCGGAGGTCGATCCGAATGCGCCTGGACCTCTTGCCCGGTTCCGCCAGATCGGCACTCACATCCTCCCCGTGAATGCCGTCGCGTTCAGTCCAGACGGTCGACTCGCGCTGAGCGCCGGTGACGACCGCACGGCCCGTGTCTGGGGGCCCGGTAGCCGCGTCGTCACCCTCGAGCATGCGGGGGCAGTAGACGCGGCCTCCTTCAGTTCGGACAGCCGCCTCGTGATCACGGGCAGCGACGATGGAACCGCCCGTGTCTGGCGGGCCGAGGACGGTGGGATTGTCGCGACCCTCCGGCACGGTGAAGCGGTGAACACTGCGCGATTCAGTCCAGATGGCCGGTTTGCCGTGACCGCCGGAGGCAAGGGCTCGGCAGTGCTCTGGAATGTCCGCCGAGGTATCGCGCTCCATCGACTGGAACACGGAGCCGACGTCAGGGATGCGCGGTTCAGCCCGAATGGACGGCTGGTCGTCACGGCCAGCGCTGACGGGACCGCCGCGGTCTGGCGCGTCGCTGACGGCCATCGTGTTGCCCGGCTCGTCGGTCATACGGACGACGTGGTCGCAGCGGCTTTCTCACCGAACGGCAAGCGGGTGGCGACGGCGTCGGCGGATAGGACCGCCCGAATCTGGAGTGTGGGATCCGGCAGCAGCGAACATGAGCTGCTCGGCCACACCGACGCTCTTACGTCGCTGGCGTTCAGCCCGAACGGGATATGGCTAGCGACGGGAAGCCTCGACGACGACGCCCGAATCTGGAACGTGCGATCCGGGAACGAGGTCGCAGTCCTTCGAGTCCACGTAAACGATGTCAACGACGTCGACTTCAGTTTCGACAGCCGCTGGATCGCTACCGCGGGACCCGGGGCCGCCGGCATCTGGGAGACGACGCAGCAAGGGGCGTGGCGGGCGCTTCCGCTCTACCTCAGCCGGGGACCGACCAAGCCGATCAACGATCTTGCGTTCTCTCGTCGTGGTTGGCGACTCATCTACGGCAGCCGCGACGGTGGAGTCCGAACGTTCGACTGCCGCCTGTGTGGCGGAATGAAGCAGCTCACCGGGATCGCGAGAGCTCGCCTACGCGAAATCGCCAAGCCCTAGCGCGCTAGCCGGTGCGTTGCTCGAGTTCGTTCGCCTTATGGTTTAGCGCGGCGAAGCCGGCCTGAAGAAAGTCGTTGATCCCCGCGCCCGCCAGGGTCCAGGTGAGCACACGACCGAAGCGTGGGGCGAGCACCTGAGTCGTCGCGAGGCCGGCGGCGACCCAGGTTCCGATGCAGCGGCTACACGTGACGAGCTCCCCGATCGCCTGCTCCATGCCGCCCGTCTGAACCGGCCGTTCGCGTTCGCCCTCATGCGCCTCGCCCTCGACGAACGGCTCGCGGATAAAGCTCGTCAACTCGTCGCGCGCGACCGTCCGCGCGGCCTTGAAGGTCGCTACGGACAGGGTTGCGAAGTCGAGCCACGTTTGTTCGCGCGGGTCGCGCCCGAGCAGGCGAGCAAGGCCGCCGGCGACGGCTAGGCCGCCAACGAAGACGCCCATGATCGTGGCGTAGGCCTCGTGCGGAGGCTTCGAAGTCGGTCGGTCGGTTACGACGGCCATCGAGGCTACCCTTCGACAGGATGCGCGAGTTCAAAACATCGGCTGACTACCAGCCCACCGGCGACCAGCCCACTGCGGTCGCCACACTGGCCGAAGGCGTCGGGAAGCCGGCGCTCGTGATCGCTCACAACAAGACGCTCGCGGCGCAGCTGTGCAACGAGTTCCGGGAGTTCTTCCCGCACAACGCGGTCGAGTACTTCGTCTCCTACTACGACTACTACCAGCCGGAGGCCTACGTCCCCCAGGCCGATCTCTACATCGAGAAGGACTCCTCGCAAAACGACGACATCGCGCGGCTCAGGCTCGCCGCGACCTCGGCCCTGTTCACGCGCCGAGACGTCGTCGTCGTGGCGTCCGTCTCCTGCATCTACGGCCTCGGCTCGCCGGAAGAGTGGCGCGAGCGGGTGATCATCCTCGAGATCGGGGAGGAGCACGACCGCGACCTAATGCTGCACAAGCTGATCGACTCGCAGTACGTCCGGAACGACACCATGCTTGGCCGCGGACGTTTCCGCGTGAAGGGCGACGTCGTCGAGGTGCAGCCGGCGAACCAGGAGACGGCTTACAGAATCTCCTTCTTCGGCGACGACGTCGAGCAGATCACGCACTTCGATCCGCTGACCGGCGAGATCTACGCAAAGCTCGACAACATCGCGATTTGGCCGGCGACGGAGTACGTCACTTCGCGGCCGACCATCGAGCGCGCCGTCAGCGAGATCCGGCACGAGCTCGAAGAGCGCGTCAAAGAGCTCGAGCTCGAGGGGAAGATGCTCGAGGCTCACCGCCTCCGGCAGCGCACCGAGTACGACCTCGAGATGATGCAGGAGCTCGGCTTCTGTAACGGGATCGAGAACTACTCGCGCGTCCTCGAGGGCCGTGCACCGGGTACGCACCCGTTCACGCTGCTCGACTACTTCCCGTCCGACCTCGTCGTCTTCGTGGACGAGTCGCACCAGACCGTTCCGCAGATCGGTGGGATGTACGAGGGCGACCGCTCGCGGAAGCAGACTCTCGTCGATTACGGCTTCCGGCTGCCGTCCGCGCTCGACAACCGTCCGTTGCGCTTCGACGAGTTCCTGGGAAAGGTGCCGCAGCTCGTGTTCGTCTCCGCGACGCCCGGGCCGTTCGAGCTCCGCCACTCCAAGCGCCTCGCCGAGCAGCTGATCCGTCCGACCGGGATCGTCGACCCCGAGGTGGAATTGCGCGCGACGCGGAACCAGATCGACGACCTCCTCAACGAGATCCGCCGACGCGAGGAGGTGGGCGAGCGTGTGCTCGTCACCACGTTGACGAAGAAGATGTCCGAGGACCTGACGGACTATCTGCTCGAGTCGGGCGTGAAGGCGCGCTACCTCCATTCGGAGATCGACACGCTCGAGCGGATCCAGATCATCCGCGAGCTGCGTCTCGGCGACTACGACGTGCTCGTCGGCGTCAACCTCCTGCGGGAGGGCCTCGATCTACCCGAGGTATCTATGGTCGCGATCCTCGATGCGGACAAGGAAGGCTTCCTGCGCGGGAAGACGGCCTTGATCCAGACGATCGGGCGTGCCGCGCGAAACGTGAACGGCAAGGTGCTGATGTACGCCGACAAGATGACCGAGGCGATCCAGGGCGCCCTCGAGGAGACGAACCGGCGCCGTGCGAAGCAGCTCGCCTACAACGAGGAGCACAGCATCACGCCGGAAACGATCATGAAGGGCGTCTCCGACATCGCCGAGTTCCTGACGCTCGAGTCGCCCACCGTGCCAAGCTCCAAGCGGCGTCGCGGCCGGAAAGACGTCGAGGGCATGGCGCCGAGCGAGCTCGAAAAGCTGGTCATCGAGCTCGAGGAAGAGATGTTCACCGCCGCAGAGGAGCTGCGGTTCGAGTATGCGGCGAAGCTCCGTGACGAGATCAAGGAGCTCCGCCGCGAGCTCGTCGCTGCGGCGCGGGCTCCGGCTTAGCGGACGCGCACGGAGAAGGCGCGCTTCACGCGTGAGGCGCCGGAGAGCGCCGTCACCGACCCGAGCAGCAGTTTGCCCTTCGCAGTTCGCGGCACACTCCAGATACAGACGGCGCCGTAACCGAACATGACGCCGTGGCGCGCGGACAATTGCCTGCCGCCCAGCTTCGCGCCGCACGTGACGGTGGGTGAGCCGAGGTCGGCGCCGCTGCTCTCGAACACGATCAGCGTTGCGGTCAGACGTCGTCCCGCAAGCGGACGTTTCGGCGTGAGGGTGAACTTGAACGGCTCGAGCGAGGGGAGCGTCACCTCGCGTGGCTCGCCTCCCGCAGCGCCCATGACATAGATCTCCGGCGTGAGGAACGAAACCCCGCGGGAGAAGGCGATCTGTCCTCCATCGGGAGACCAGTCCGGCCAGTCGTCATGGCCGGGATAGTCGGTAAGCCGTTGTTGTCCGGTCCCGTCCGCGTTCATGACGTAGATCTCGGTGTTGCCGATCGGGAGATCGCGGTCGGCTTGAAATGCGATCTTCGACCCGTCTGGAGACCAATTCGGGTGGTACTCATTTCTGTTCGGCGCAAAGGGCGTAACGCGGCGCACGTCGGTTCCGTCGTCGTTCATCACGTAGATGCCGTTGCCTTGCCTGGTGCTGACGAAGGCGATCTGTCCGTTCGGGCCCCAGGCGGGCGAGTGGTCGCTTGCCGTGTTGAACGTCAGGCGCGTCTGCCCGGTCCCGTCGGCATTCATCACATAGATCTCGCCGTTGTCGTCACGGTTGCTGCGGAACACGATCCGGCGGCCGTCCGGTGACCAGGACGGAGAGAAGTCGTCCTCGGGATCGGTCGTCAGCCGTGTCTGGCCCGTGCCGTCGGCATTCATCGCGTAGACCTCGAGGTTGCCGTCGCGATTGCTCACGAACGCGATCCGGCTGCCATCCGGCGACCACGTCGCGAGATCGTCGGCAGCCGGGTTCGTCGTCAGGCGCCGCTCGCCCGAACCGTCCGAGTTGACGACGTAGATCTCAGCCCGTCCGTGGCGGAAGCTCGTGAACGCGATCCGCTTTCCGTCCGGAGACCAGCTCGGTGCGTCGTCCCCGACGAAGCGAGCCGCTGAAACGCGTGCAGGCGCGGCCCCGGCTCCAAGCAGGAGCGCCGCTGCCCCGAGAACAATCAAGGAAGGCGCGCGCGTGGCCTCACAATAGGACGGGATACGGGTGACCGGCAAGTCGAACCAGCCCCGTACACTTCGGCTGTGCTCGGCTCGGTGATCGCGATCATGGTGCTGGGGTTCGTCACCGGCGGCCTCGCGCGCCTCGCTGTCCCCGGCCCGGATCCGATGCCCGTCTGGCTGACCGTCGGGATTGGCCTCGCCGGCTCCTGGGGTGGAGGCGCCATCGCTGCTGCGATCTGGGGCTGGAATGCGACGACCGCGGTCTCGTTCGTCGGCTTCATCGCCGCGGTCCTGCTCGTCGTCGGTTACAGGCGGGTCGTCCAGAAGCGGCCGATCACGGGGCCCGACGCCTTCAAATTCCCGGAGCGCGGCTTCGGGATCGACCGGTTCCGTCAGCGCCGCCAGAAGCTCGAAGACCTCGCCCGCCAGCAACAGCAGCTGCGTGCCCAGGGAGACTCCGTGACCGACCAGCTCCGCAAGCTCGCCGAGCTGCGGGATGCCGGCGTCCTCACCGACGAGGAGTTCGAGACCAAGAAGCGGGAGTTGCTGGCTCGAATGTAGGTTGAAACTCGGGTTTCCGGCGCGTCAGCCTGGGAATTCTGACTGCATGCACTGGATCTGGTTCATCATCGTCGGCGCTCTCGTGGGCATGCTCGGACGGCTCTTCCATCCCGGAAGTGACCCGATGGGGCTCCTGCTCACGATCGCCATCGGCATCGTGTCGATGATCGTCGCCGCTGCCATCTCGAGCGGATGGCTGGCGTTCATCATCGGCGTGATCGTCGCAGTTGTTCTGGTTGCGCTCGTCAGCCGGGTCTCAGGTCGCCGCGGCGTTCCTGCGCGGGTCTAGGCCGGCTCGGAAGCTAGGGGCTCACGGCCGCGCGGGAACCGACGCTCGGCCGTGAGCCCCCAATCCGTGTCCTGCCAGACAAACGTGTGGATGCGGAGGCCGGTCTCGTTGATGTCGTACACATGAAGGCCGCGCGCCTCGCCTTGCCGTCTTGGGCGCGGCTGGCCGAGACCGGGGGCGATCGATACCACGACGCCTCGCTCGCCGCCCCGCGAGATCTCGAACTCACGCCGCTCGCTCACGGCGGCCTGATGGATGTGTCCCGCCAGGATGAGGTCAGCGCCCGCCCCGACGAGTGACGCCAGGACGTGGTTTCGCCGGGCGACGGGTTTCTTTCGTGAGCGCCAGGGGGCGCCGATCAGATGGTGGTGCAGGACCACGATCTGGAACGCGGTCGGCTTCGCTGCCCGCAAGCGCTCTTCGGCCTGCGCCAGCTGGCGGTCGCGGATCCCCCCCGATTGATGGCGCCACGGGCGCACCGAGTTGAGCCCGATCACATGGAGCGTGTCGGACGAGTACGTCGGTTCCGTCGTCTGCCACTGGCGTTCGAACTCACGGAAGGAGCGCGTGAATCGGGCCGGGAAGGTGTACGGGATATCGTGGTTCCCGGGGACGGCCAGGACGGGCCGGTCGAGGGCTTGAAGGAAGCGTGCTGCACTGGCGAGCTGGGCCCCGCGACCTCGGTGGCTCAGATCGCCACTTGCGATCACGAGCTCGGGGTCGAACCGCTCGATCAGGATCGTCGCGCCGTGCTCGATCGCGGCATCGTTGCCCGCACCGTAGTGCAGGTCGGAGAGGTGCAAAACGCGCGTGAGCACGGCCGGGGCAGGCTATAGACTGAATCGCGTGACCGAAGAGTCTGCCGAGATCTTCGACGACCTCTATCTCGGCCTCCGAGCTGGCGGCGCGATTCGGAAACAGCGGCGCGGGGAGCCGCTCACCACGGAGGAGCGAGAGGCCCTCGGGCGCTGGCAGCGGCTCTCTCCCTGGCGCAAGGCGCTCGCAGTGGGCGGTTTCGCCATCGGGACGTTCGGGCTCGGGTTCACGTTAGGCGGGCTCATCTTCGGCCGCTGGCGCAAGGCCTAGGCGAGCCCTCACTCTCAAACGGCCGCGCCGGTAGAACCGGCACGGCCTCTAATGCGGCGTCGCAAACGACGCCTCAGGGCCTCGGCTTCACCTTAGGCGGGCTCATCTTCGGCCGCTGGCGCAAAGCCTAGAGCCGCTAGCACTCCTACCGGATTCATCCCGAAGCAGCCCTCGTACCCATTCAGGGGCGTTCGATGGTGTGCGTGTCACCCACCCGAAAGGAACGACACGCATATGTTCAAGAACCTCCCCCTGCAGAAGATCCTCCTGACGCTCGCGGCCGTGTCCGTCCTGGCCGTAGCAGCGGTGGGCGGGACCTTCGCCAACTTCACAGCGACCCCGACCGCGATCGACTCCAATGCGTTCGCCTCCGGCTCGCTCACGATGACCCGCTCGGGGTCTGGAGCCATCTTCAGCGCCGCGGCGATGAAGATCGGCGACACGGCCACCGGCTCGGTCACGATCACGAACACCGGAGATCTCGCCGGCGCCTACACCCTCGTCGGCTCGAGCTCCGGTAGCGCGGCCCTTGCAGGTCAGCTCCACCTCACGGTCTACAAGGACACCGACGGCGGCACTCAGGTGTACGACGGCTCGCTCGGTAGCTTCTCGGCATCCCTCGGCACCTTCGCCGCGAGCGGCGACGCGCACACCTTCTACTTCCATGTGAGTCTGCCCACGACCGGCTCTGACGCCGGCGACAACCCCTTCCAGGGCCTGTCGGCGAGCGAGACCTTCACCTGGTCTGCGACGCAGGCCTAAGACGAGCGAATGCGGCGTTCCTTCCGGAATATCGTGCGGGCGGCGACCGGCCTTGTAGCAGGCTCGGTCGTCGCCCTCGTGGCGGGCTACGCCGCCCTCCTCGTCGCCGGCTTCAAGCCAGTGGCGGTGTATTCCGGCTCGATGACGCCGACACTCGGCGTCGGGTCGCTCGCGGTCGATCGAGCGATCGATGCGAGTGACGTGCGCGTCGGAGACGTGATCACGTTTCCCGATCCGTATCTCAAGGGACGCCTCGTCACGCACCGCGTGGCCCAGATCCTTCAGACCAAGAAGGGCCCGGCCTACCGGACGAAGGGCGATGCGAATCCCAGTCGTGACCCCTGGACGATTCGCCTGAGCGGGCGAGTCGGCCGCGTCGCCTTCGAGGTTCCCTTCGCGGGCTACGCGCTCTTCTACGCGCACACGCGCGAGGTGCGCGGCGGACTGATCTTGATCACTGCAGCTTTCATTCTGATGGGCCTGTTGAGGCGGATCTGGCGACCAGCGGCGTCCGCGCCCTCGGGCGTGACCCAATGAGAAAACTCGTCGCTCTCGCCTGTCTGAGCCTCGCTGCCGCGGGGCTCTGCGCACGGTTCAGCGCGGCCGCCTTCACCAGCTCGACGGCGGTGACCGCGAACGCCGTGACGGTCGACGCACTCTCGAACTACTTCTCCGTCTCGCCCGGGACCGCAGTCCAGCCAGGCACGTCGACGGCCGTTGCGAGCGGCAACGTGGACGCTCTCGCGCTCGACTTCGGCACCGTGCCCTCCGCCCGGACGTTCACGAGCGTCTTCCACGTCACGAACGTCAGCGGCGCGGCGCAGACGGCAACCCTCACGGTGTCTTCGGTGCCCCAGGTGACGTCGGCCGTCTTTGCATCGAGCGGCGCGGGGTCTGCGACGCTGGCCTCGGGCGCCTCGACGACGGTGACCGTGACGACCTCTTCCACAGTGGCTGGGCGCGGAGCGGGCACCGTGCGGTTCGGCCTTTCCTCCATCGGCTGGCTCTACCGGGACTACTCGCTGAGGATCGACGAGGCGCCCGAAGCAGCGGGTGCGCCCAGCGCGCTGCAGAAGCCGGCCGGACTGATCGACCTCTCCTGGACAGCATCCTCGACGACGACGAACCTTGCCGGCTACGACCTCTATCGCTCCAGTGGCGCCGGTTACACGAAGCTGAACGCGACGCCTCTCACCGCGACCGTATACAGCGACACTGCGACGGCAGACGGGACGACCTACACCTACAAGGTGCGCGCCGTTTCGAGCGGATCACCTGTACTCGAGAGCCTCGACAGCCCGATCGTGACCGCCACCGCGGACGCGACGGCGCCCGGGCAGCCGACGGGAATCGGGCTTGCAAACGGTGGCGGCGCCGGCGGCGCCTACATCAACGCGGCGAACACCTCTAGCCTCGGGATCTCCGTCAGCTTGCCCGCGGGCTCGCTGACGACTGACACCGTGCGCGTCACGATCTCGAACGGCGGCAACAGCGTGACTGCGACGACCTCCGGCTCGCCAGGTGCGGGTACCGTCACCGTCAGCGGCATCGGCGTCTCGGGTCTCGGCGACGGCGGGGTCACCATCACAGCGACCTCGACCGATCTGGCCGGCAACATCTCGACCACGGGCACGGCGACGTTCACGAAGGACACCGTTGCACCCGGCGCGCCGACCGCCGTCTACACCGACAACGTCAACGCCGCGGACCAGATCTCCGGCTCGGCTGAGGCAGGCGCAGCGATCACCGCGACACGGACCGCACCCGCGCCAACCTCCTCTTACTCGACGACGGCGACAGGCGCGTACAGCATGCTGGTGGCGGCGACGAACGGGAAGCCCAACGCGTCGATCGCCGTGACCTACACCATCACCGCGCGGGATGCAGCGGGGAACACGAGCGCGGTCACGACGCTGAACTACACCGACGTACGCTGACGATCCTAAGCCTCGGCCGTTACGCTGCCGATAGGCAACGGAAGGACATGGACGCCGCCGCCGGTCTTCGCTCCCGTCCGCTCGCGTGGATCTACCTCCTTGTGGGCGTAGCCGCCACCGGGCTCTACTTCGCGCTCCCCTGGAACAGCTTTGCGCAGGCTCTCGTCTACGACGGGATCGGCGCCTCCGCTGCAGTCGCGGTTGTTTTCGGCGCGCGCATCCACCGTCCGTCGCTGCAGCTTCCCTGGTACCTCTTCGGGGCGGGGCTGTTCGCCTTCACGGTCGGTGACATCCTCTTCAACCTCTACGACCAGATCTGGGACCGCGAGCCGCCGGTGCCGTCGGTTGCCGACATCTTCTACCTCGCCGGCTATCCGTTCCTCACCGTCGGGCTCGTCCTGCTCGTGCTCCGTCTGCGCTCGGAGGACCGGCGAGCGGGCAGGATCGACGCGACGCTCCTTGTTGTCGCGTTCGTGCTCTGCCAGTGGATCTTCGTGATGGAGGACATCGTGCGCGATTCGGGCTCGCTGGCAGACGAGGTGGTGGCCCTCTCGTATCCGGCCATGGACGTCGTCTTGCTCGCAGGGCTCGTGTTTCTCGCCCTGACGCGGGCGTTGCGAACTGTGGCCTATCGCTACCTGACGGCCAGCATCTTGTTGCTGCTCGTGGCGGACGAGATCTATGGTCTGGCTCCGGGGCGCTACACAGACGCCACGTGGCTGGATGCCGGCTGGTTGCTCTCCTATGTCTTCTGGGGCGTAGCCGCGCTCCATCCCTCGATGCGTGCGCTTTCCCAGCCGAGCCGCTCACGTGGGCCGCGCCTGTCGACGTGGAGACTCGTTGTGCTCGGCGCGGCTCTCGCCGCTGCACCCGCGACCCTCATCATCGAGCGAGCGACGGGCCAGGAGATCGACGCAGTTGCTGTCGCCGTAGGCGCAGGTGCGCTCTCGGCGCTGGTCTTGTGGCGGCTCGCCGGTCTGGTGCGCGCCCTGGATCGCCTGCGCGGAGCGGAGCGAGTCGCAAGGACCGAGGCGGAGAGGGCCCGCCGTCTGCTGGTTGAGCAGAACGAACGGCTCCGGGAAGCGGACCAGCTCAAGGACGAATTCGTCGCACTCATCTCGCACGACCTGCGCACGCCGCTGACGTCGATTCTCGGATATCTGGAGCTGACGCTCGAGGACGACGAGCTGACCGAACTGCACCGCGGCTACCTCGACGTGGTCGACCGCAACGCGCGGCGTCTGCTCAGGCTTGTGAGCGATCTCCTCTTCGTTGCGCGGCTCGAAGCCGGCCAACTCGACCTCCAGCACACTGAGGTCGACCTCGCGGCGGTTGCGCGCCAGTCCGTGGCAGAGGCGGAGCCGCGAGCGGCCGCGAGCGGCATCACCCTTACCTGCGAGACCGAGCTTGTTCCTACGATGACCGCCGACAAAGGGCGGATCTTCCAGCTACTCGACAACCTCGTCTCGAACGCGATCAAGTTCACGCCCCACGGTGGGGACGTGCGCGTCTCCGTCACATCGGCGGAAGGTGGGGTGCGGCTCGAGGTGACCGACACCGGGATCGGGATCGCCTCCGACGAGCAGCGGCACCTCTTCGAGCGGTTCTTCCGCTCTTCCGCCGCGTCCGAGCGCCAGATTCAAGGCACCGGGCTCGGGCTGTACATCGCCCGGGCGATCGTCGAGGCGCACGGAGGCGAGATCTCCTTCGAAAGCGAGGCCGGACGCGGAACCGCGTTTCGGATCGACATGCCGGTCGAGCACGCGCCCGTGGCCGCGTGACCGGGGATAGTCGGCTCGTCCTCGTTGCCGACGACGACGAGGACATCCTCGTGCTCGTCAGGACGGTGCTCGAGCGGGCGGGGTATGAGGTGATCGCCGCGCGGGATGGTGTCGAGGCACTCGCCGCTGCACAGCAGCGGCGTCCCGATCTGGCCGTGCTCGACGTCTCGATGCCCGAGCTCGACGGTCTCGAAGTGCTGCGACGCCTGCGAGCCGACGCAAGCACGAGTGACGTGCCCGTGCTCCTGCTGAGTGCGCGAGTGCAAGAGGACGACGTTGCACGAGGGTTCGCTATGGGTGCCAACGCCTACGTGCAGAAGCCGTTCAGCCCGCGCGAGCTCTCCGATCGCGTCCGCGAACTGCTCGGGACTTAGAGCCTTAGCCGGGCCTGTAGCGGTAGCCGAAGCCGCGCACCGTTTCGATCGGAACACGACCGGTGTTCTCCGGGTCGAGCTTCCTGCGCAGGTAGCCGACGTACAGCTTCACCTGGTCGCCCGAGACGCCGTACGCGTCACCCCAGACGAGCTCGAGCAGCTGGTCGCGCGACAGAACCAGGCGTGGGTTACGCACGAAGGTCGCGAGGAGCTTGAACTCGAGTGGCGTCAACGAGACCTCCCGACCGTCGAAGGTGACGGCACGCTGCGCGAAGTCGATCGTCAAGAGCTCATCCGCGTAGGTCTCCTGCTGCTCCTCGCGCCCTCCGGCTCGGCGGAGGAGTGCATGCACGCGAGCGACGAATTCCTGCCGTCCGAACGGCTTCACGATGTAGTCGTCCGCGCCGGACTGGAGCCCGCGGACGCGCTCGAGCTCCGTCCCGCGCGCGGTGAGCATGATCACAGGGACATCGCTGAGATCTCTGATCCGCTCAAGAGTCGCCCAACCGTCGAGCTCCGGCATCGAGACGTCGAGGACGACGAGGTCAGGCGGCGACTGGTGCAGCGCTCGCAGGCCCGCGCGGCCGTCGGCTGCTTCCTCGACGGCGAGGCCCGCCCGGCGGAGCAGCTCTGCGACGAGGGCGCGGATGTCCGCATCGTCGTCGATGACGAGCACGGAGGCATCGCTCATACCGGTTTCATACTAAGGCGGGAGCGACTTCCCTACCGGGGCAGCCGAGACTTGGCCCATGGCACGGATCCTGATCAGCGAACCACACCCTGACCTCAGGACCCTGCTCGAGGCGATCGTCAGGAAGGCGGGTCACGAACCCGTCGGTCAAGGCGAGCTGACCAGCGACGACGCGCCCGAACTGATGATCCTCGAGCCGGCCTCTGCGGACGGCCTGGCTGCGGCGGCCAGGCTACGGAGCCGGCTCGCGGATCTACCGATCATCTGCGCGAGCATCTTTCCGCCAAGTGCGGAGACGCAGGCGCTCGGCCCGGCGGCGCACCTGTTGAAGCCTTTCCGCCTGGTCGAGCTCGAAGCGGCGATCAGCGCCGCTTTGAGCTAGGTCTCCGCCTCCTTCGCGGGGAACAGAACGCTCGGAACCTCTTCGGCCGCCGGATCCTTGTCCCGGAGCGTGACGTCGAGCACCGTCACGAGGACTGCGACGAGCGGCACGGCGAGGACGACCGCGAAGCCGCCGAAGAGGATCCCGACCGCGGTCACCGAGATCAGCACAAGCAGCGGTGACAGTCCGACCGCGTCACCGAGGACGCGTGGGATGATCACGTAGTCCTCGAGGAGTCGCACGATCAGGACGCAGAGGCCGGCAGCAAGCGCCACGTGCCAGGACTCGGTCAAGCCGACTCCGACTGCCAGCGCGCCCGCGGCGATCGGCCCGATCACCGGAACGATCTCGACGATGCCGGCGAAGGCGCCGACGAGGATGAAGTACGGCTCCCCGACGGCCCAGAAGGCGAGCGACAGGACCGTCCCGACGAGCAGGACGAGGAGCGCCTGCCCGCGGACGAAGGCGCCGAGCTTGAGGTCGATCAGGTCCCAGGTATCGCGCAACCTCTTCCGCTTTGGCCTGGCTAAGAGCGACGCGACGAGATCGACGGCGCGATCCCGCTCCCAGATCCAGTAGGCGGCGGTCGCGAGCACGAAGAAGATCCCGAGAATGACCTCGAACGCCTTCAGTGTCACCTCCACCGCAGGGTGAAAGAGCTCGCCGGCCTTCGGAAGCTCTCGCAGGCGCCTGTCGACCGCCGTCAAAAGCTCGTGTTTGATGCCCTTGGACTCCGTTGCTTCGCGATGGATCTGCGCCTTGGTGCTGCCGCCCAAGGCGTTCTGAACCTGGTCGACGGCGCGGGGGACGACGATCCAGAGGAACAGGGTGACAACACCCGCGAGCGCGAGGTAATGGACGAGAAGCGCGACCGAGCGCGGAACTCTGCGCTGGGTCAGGACGTCGATCCCGGGGCGCATCGCCGCGGCGAGGATGAAGCCGAGGAAAACGAGCGCGAGCACGAGCTTTAGCTTCCAGAGGCCGAGCGCGCACGCCACGATCGCAATCACGACGAGGGTCGCGAGTGCGACCCGTTTCGCAGTTTCCTTCATGACAGGGATTTTTGGCCATCCGGCGAAACCGGCAAACGCGATGATGACCTCTAGCTGGGAACGCGTATGCCTGGACGAGCGCCGGCATGCGGTCGTGCTCGCCGGCCCGTTCCTGCGAGCACTGGCACTTGCGGCGGTCGGGATCGGCTGCATGGCGATCGGCTGGCCGGCCTCCATTGCGGGTGTCGTCTTGCAGACTCTCGGCGCGGCCATCGTGCTGCGCGCGGTCTGGGACTGGGAGCGGACGCGGGTCGTCCTGACAACCGAGAAGCTCTTCGTTGTCCACGGCACGCTTCGTAAGCGTGCAGCCGCAGTGCGGCTCTCACGAGTCGGTACGGTCGAGATCGAACAAAGCCTGCTCGGCCGGCTGCTTGGCTACGGCACGATCATCGCCGGCGAGCTCGAGATCATGTACGTGCCGGAACCGCGCCGCGTCTACGGGCTCGTCGAGCGGCTGTCCGCGTAATCTCCGTCGCGTGATCGAGGTCACCGACCTCCGCAAGCGCTATCGGAAGACCACGGCGGTCGACGGGCTCACGTTCAAGATCGGGGAGGGCCGCATCACCGGCTTCCTCGGGCCAAACGGAGCGGGCAAGACGACGACACTTCGGATCCTGCTCGGGCTCGTCCTGCCGACATCAGGGAGCGCGACGATCGACGGACGGCGTTACCGCGCGCTCGACGATCCAATCGGTCGGGTCGGGGCGGTCCTGGAAGCGACGAACTACCACCCGAAGCGCTCGGGGCGAAATCATCTGTGGATGCTGGCCACGGCGGCCGGGATCTCGATGGTGCGCGTAGATGAGCTGCTCGAGTTCGTCGGGCTCGCCAATGTCGCGCGGCGGGGGGTGGGAGGTTACTCGCTCGGCATGCGGCAGCGGCTGAGCGTTGCCGGAGCGCTACTCGGCGATCCGGAGTTGCTCGTCCTGGACGAGCCGGCGAATGGTCTCGACCCGGAGGGGATCCGCTGGCTCCGCGATCTCCTCCGGGCTTTCGTCGGAGCGGGGAAGACCGTGTTCATCTCGAGTCACGTGCTGGCAGAAATGCAGCAGCTCGCTGACGAGGTGGTGATCATCCACCACGGCCGGCTCGTAGCGCATCAGACCGTCGAGGAACTCACGGCGAGAGCGGCGGGTGGTACGCGCGTCAGGTCTCCTCAAGCCGCTGCTCTACGCGACGCGCTGGCGCGCGACGGAGTCGAAGCGGGTGGGGAGGCCGACCAGCTGGTCACCGCAGCCCCGGCGGAGCGTGTTGGAGAGATCGCCGCGGCGAACGGGATCGTCCTTCATGAGCTGACGGCGGAGGCGACCACGCTGGAGCAGGCGTTCCTCGAGCTAACGGCCGGAAGCGGAATCGAGTGAGCAGCCTCTTGCGTGCGGAGCTCGTGAAGATCCGAACGGTGCGCACGCTGTTGTGGGTTGCGCTCGCGAACCTTGCCCTGCTTCTGATCGCGGCGTTCTCCGTCTCGGCGTCGGAGAACGGCATTCAGACTGCAGAGGACGATCGATCCGTTGCCCAGATAGCAGCCATCTCGGTTGTGTTCGCGCTGATCTCGGGGATCATTGTCATGGCCGGCGAGGCGACGCACGGAACGATTACGCAGACGCTGCTCGTGGCGCCCCTCCGGGAGCGCGTTCTGGTGGCAAAGGCGATCGTCGCAGCCCTGATCGGCCTTGTGCTCGCCGTGCTTGCGGAGGCGATCGTCCTTGCCATCACGGTTCCCGGTGCCTCGCTCGAAATCCACAACGCGCGCCTCGTGCTGCTCGGCGTCCTCATCGGCGCGCCACTCGCAGGAGCTCTGGGCGTCGGCCTGGGAGCCGTCGTCCACGGTCAAGGCGCTGCGATCGCCATGAGCCTCGTCTGGCTGCTGATCGGCGAGCACCTCGCGCCCCTCGTCAGCGAGTCGGCGGCGAAGTACACGCCGGGGCGAGCGTTCGGCGCCCTTGCCTCGGGAAACCGGATCGGCCATGAGTTGCTCGGCATGAGCGCGGGCGGTGTGGCCGCAGCCGTGTGGGCTGCTTTGTTCGTGGCCGCCGGCCTCTTCGCCCTGCTCGGCCGCGACGTCTGAGCCTGCGAAAACCAGGGTCTGACCCTGTTGGTACTGCGGTGTCACGGAAGTGCGCCAAAACGCGCCGGCTACATCCGGTCGTATACGCGGCGCGCTAGCGTCGATCGCAATGCCTCGCGTTCTGCGCACCACGCTGCCGGATGGTTACTTTCACGTCTTCGCGCGCGGCGTCGATGAGACGGCCGTCTTCGCAGACGCTGAGGACAGGCGCTCGTTCCTCGGGCTCCTCCTCTCCACTGGCCGGCGAAGCGATTGGCAATTTCACACGCTGTGTCTGATGACGACGCACTATCACCTCGTGCTCGAGAGTGCCTGCGATCGCCTCTCCGCCGGCATGCAATGGCTCAACGGCGTTTACGCCCAGAGCTTCAACAAGCGTCACGGCCGACACGGGCATCTCTTCGGCGGACGCTTCGGAGCGCGCGTCATCGAAGACGAGGAATACCTCCGCCAGGCCTGCGAGTACGTGCTCCTCAACCCCGTGCGCGCCGGCCTCTGCGAGCGGGCCGTGGACTGGCCGTGGAGCGCCAGTCGCTACGGCTTTCCGGAGGCCTGAACAACTCGACTGGAAGCGGGTTTTCGCCGCCCTGAGCGAACACTTGTTCGATCCGACCCCCCGGCTAGACTGGACAAGTTATGGCCTCAGAAGAGCTCGTCGTCCACGGCGCCCGGGAGCACAACCTCAAGGACATCACCGTCCGGCTACCCCGAAACAGCCTGATCTGCATCACCGGGCTCAGCGGCTCCGGCAAGTCGTCCCTGGCCTTCGACACGATCTACGCCGAGGGCCAGCGACGGTATGTGGAGAGCCTGTCCGCGTACGCGCGTCAGTTCCTCCAGATGATGGAGAAGCCGGACGTCGACTCCATCGATGGGCTCTCGCCGGCGATCTCCATCGACCAGAAAACGACCTCGCGCAACCCGCGGTCAACCGTCGGGACGGTCACCGAGATCTACGACTACCTGCGCTTGCTCTACGCACGCGTCGGCCGGCCGCACTGCCCCGTCTGCGGCAAGCCGATCTCGGGACAGAGCCAGGAGTCGATCGTCGACCAGATCCTGCAGCTGACCGACGGAACCAAGTTCACCGTCAACGCACCAGTCGTCCGCGACCGCAAGGGCGAGTACAAGGACGTCTTCGACGAGCTCCGGAACGAAGGCTTCACGCGCGTGAAGGTCGACGGCGAGCAGCGGCTGCTCGAAGAGGAGATCACTCTCGACAAGAAGTTCAAGCACACGATCGAGGTCGTCGTCGACCGGCTCACGATGAAGACGGATCTGCGGACGCGGCTCGCGCAATCGGTGGAGACCGCGGCGCAGCTGGCAGACGGCCTCGTCGCTATCGACGTCGTGGACGACGGCCGGTCGATGCTGTTCAGCGAGAGATTCGCGTGTCCGGATCACGGCGTCTCGCTCCCAGAGCTGCAGCCCCGCATCTTCTCCTTCAACTCGCCACACGGCGCCTGCCCGCGCTGTACCGGGCTCGGCGCGCAGCAGGAGATCGACCCTGACCTGCTCGTCCCGGATCCGACCGTCTCGATCGAGGATGGCGCACTCGTCCCATGGTCGGTCGGGAACTCCGGGTTTTACGAGTCCGTGATCCAGGCGATCGCCGACCGCTACGAGATCGCGCTTGACGAGCCTTGGGAGAACCTCTCCGACGAAGAGCAGGATCTGTTCCTGTATGGCACCGAGGGGGAGCGCGTCTATGTCAGCTACCGGAACAGGATGGGCCGGCGGCGGTCGTACATGCTCGCCTTCGAAGGAATCATCCCGAGTCTCGAGCGGCGCTACCGCGAGACGGATTCCTCGACGCAGCGCGGGCGGATCGAGGAGTACATGTCATTCCGCCCCTGCCCGGTCTGCCAGGGCGCTCGGCTCAAGCCCGAGGTGCTGGCGGTCACGGTCGGCGGCAACAACATCCACGAGTTCACGCAGATGTCGGTCACGCGCGCACTGCAGTTCCTCGACGAGCTCGAGCTGACCGAGACCGAGACTCTGATCGGGGCCCGCATCGTGAAGGAGATCCGCGAACGGCTGACCTTTCTCGACAATGTCGGCGTCGGCTACCTCCAGCTCGACCGAGCCTCGGCGACGCTCTCAGGGGGCGAGGCCCAGCGACTGCGGCTGGCGACGCAGATCGGCTCGCAGCTCGTCGGCGTGCTGTACATCCTCGACGAGCCTTCGATCGGCCTGCACCAGCGGGACAACAACAAGCTGATCGGAACGCTCGAGCGTCTCCGCGACCTCGGCAACACCGTGCTCGTGGTGGAGCACGACGAGCAGATGATGCGTTCTGCCGACTGGCTCGTGGACATGGGACCCGGAGCGGGTGAGCACGGCGGGCACGTCGTCGCCGAAGGGACCGCGGCGAAGGTCGAGCGCAACAAGAGCTCTGTCACGGGACAGTTCCTCTCACGCGCGCGCGAGATCGCGGTGCCGGAGCGGCGCACCGAGGACTATGGCTCCTTCTGGGTTCGTGGTGCGTCGATGCACAACCTCAAGGACATCGACGTCGAGTTCCCGATCGGGAAGTTCGTCTGCGTGACCGGCGTGTCCGGATCCGGCAAGTCCACGCTGGTGAACGAGATCGTCTACAAGGCGCTCGCGAACAAGCTGCACCGCATGCGGACGAAGCCCGGCGACCATGCCGCCTGCGAAGGCATCGAGTGCTACGACAAGGTAATCGACATCGACCAGTCGCCGATCGGCCGGACGCCGCGCTCGAACCCGGCGACGTACACGAAGCTGTTCGACCACATCCGCGAGCTCTACTCGATGACTCCCGAGGCGAAGGTGCGCGGATACAAGCCCGGTCGGTTCTCCTTCAACGTTCGCGGAGGTCGGTGCGAGACGTGCAAGGGCGACGGACAGATCAAGATCGAGATGCACTTTCTCCCCGACGTCTACGTCCCGTGCGAGACGTGCAAGGGCGCGCGCTACAACCGCGAGACGCTCGAGGTCCGCTTCAAAGGGAAGTCGATCGCGGATGTTCTGGAGATGTCTGTCGAGGAAGCGCTCCAGTTCTTCGCCAAGATCCCGAAGCTCCGGCGGCGCCTGCAGACACTGCACGACGTGGGCCTCGACTACATCAAGCTCGGCCAGCCCGCGACCACGCTCTCAGGCGGTGAGGCGCAGCGCGTCAAGCTCTCCTCGGAGCTGTCGAAGATCGCCACCGGGAAGACGCTCTACATCCTCGACGAGCCGACCACCGGTCTTCACTTCGCGGACATCGAGAAGCTGCTCGATGTGCTCCAGCGACTCGTTGACGCGGGGAACACTGTGCTCGTGATCGAGCACAACCTCGACGTGATCAAGCAAGCCGACTGGATCGTCGATCTCGGCCCCGAGGGGGGCGAAGCCGGCGGCGAGATCGTGGCAACAGGGAGGCCCGAGGACATTGCCGACGTTCGCGAGTCCTTCACCGGTGAGTTCCTTCGGCACGTGCTGCCGAAGGCTGCGGTGGCCGCCGCCTAACCGGCTGCTCGGCATGGCGACGCGTGCGGAGAGCCAGAGGTCGGAGCGGGCCTGGCTGCTGCGGGCGGTCCTGGTGCTTCAAAGCCCGCGCCCCGTCTTTGCGGCGATCCGCGACGATTCGGACGAGGCGGCCGACGCATGTCAGGATCCGGTCGGCGGGATCGTGTGGCTCGCGGGGATTGCGGGTGTGCTGGCGACCTCAGTGACGAGCACCTTCCTCGACAACTCCGCGCGCGACTGGCTCATTCTTGCGGTGTGGGCGTTTCTGGCGGGCGGCCTCTACGGGTTTGCCCTCTACCTCGTGATCGGAAAGATCCTCCATGTCGGGCTCCGCCGGCTCGGCGGCCGTGGCAGCTTTCGCCGTGCACGCCACTTGCTGGCCTTCTCAGCCGTGCCGATCGCACTCGCGCTCGTCCTGTACTGGCCGATCCGGATCGCGGTCTATGGCAGCGATCTTTTCCAAACGGGTGGGCCCGACGGGGGCACCGGCGGCGATGTTTTCGCCTGGTTGTTCTACGTGTTCGTCGCCTGGGCCCTCGTGCTGCTCGTCATCGGCGTGCGCACCGTGCACGGCTGGAGCTGGCTGCGCTCCCTCGCGGGAGTCGGCACTGCGACGCTGATCGTTGCCGGCCTAGCGCTGGGCGTGAGCCTCCTTTATGCCCTCAGCTGAGGCACCGCTTGCGGTGCCGTCATCAGGACGCATGGGCTTTGCCCGTGCGTCCGTCTGAAATGAACCGGTCGACCCAATTGAGCCTGTCACGAGACCGCCTCTGAGAACATCCCCAGCTCGTCCTCCGGCATGGCGTACGTGTGCTGTTCCTCGGGGAAGGCGCCGCTGCGGACGTCTGCGACGAAACGCTCGAGGGCTTCCGTGATCTCGGGCGCCAGGTTCGCGTACTGCTTGACGAACCGCGGCGCACGGCCTGCATAGAGGCCGAGCAGGTCGTGCCACACCAGCACCTGTCCGTCGCACTCGGCGCCGGCGCCGATACCGATCGTCGGGATCGAGAGCGTCTGTGTAATGCGCTTCGCGACAGGCGCGGGGACGGCCTCGAGCACGAGCGAGAAGCATCCGGCCGCCTCGAGCTCCCGCGCGTCGGCGAGGAGCTGCCGCGCCTTCTCGGCGGAGCGGCCCTGCGCCTTGAAGCCGCCGAGCATGGTCGCCGACTGCGGCGTCAGGCCGATGTGGCCCATGACCGGGATGCCCGCGCCCACGAGGGCGCGCACGCGCGAGAGCGACGGCCCGGCTCCCTCGAGCTTCACGCCGTCGGCGCCCGCCTCCTTCACGAAACGGATGGCGTTCTCGAGTGCCGACTCGTCGGAGACCTGGAACGAGCCGAACGGCATGTCCGCAATCACGAGCGGCCGTCGCGCGCCCCGGGTGACCGCGCGGGTCAGCATCACCATCTCGTCCATCGAGGCCGGCACGGTCGAGTCGTAGCCGAGGACGACCATCGCAGCGGAGTCGCCGACGAGGATGAGGTCGACGCCGGCCGCGTCGGCAATGCGGCCGCTGGGCGCGTCATAGGCCGTGACCATCGCGATCTTCTCGCCGCGGGCTTTGAACTCGGCGAGTTCGGGAAGCGGGAGCTTGCCTGGAGCGGGTGTGTTGGGCGCTGGCTTGCGCGGACGCGTGGTCACGAGAGCTCTCCTTTGAGGATTACATTGTCAATGAGTCGGGTCGCGCCGATGCGGACCGCGGCGGCGAGCACGGTGATGCCGTCGAGGTCGATCACCTCGACATAGTCGGGGTCGAGGCCGTTCATCGAGGCGCGTGCGGCCGCGACGGGGTCAGACCCCTGGGCGTGGGCCGAACGGCCGGCTCCCAGACCGCGTGGCAGCGCGAGCGCCCGTTCCCGGTCCGCCCGCGTGAGGTACGCGTTCCGCGACGAGAGCGCGAGACCGTCCTCGTCGCGAACCGTGGGGACGACGCGCAACACGAGGTCCAGATCGAGATCGCGAATCATCCGGCGCATGACAGCAGCCTGCTGCGCGTCCTTCTGCCCGAAGTACGCGACCTGCGGCCGGACGATATTGAAGAGCTTCAGACAGACGGTCGCGACGCCGCGGAAGTGTCCTGGGCGTGCGTCGGCCTCGGCTCCGGAGTGTTCGACGTCGACCCAGGTTCCGAAGCCTTCGGGATACATCTCCGTCGCAGCAGGAACGAAGAGAAAGTCAACGCCGGCATCCTCGGCAAGTCGTGCATCACGCGCCTCGTCGCGCGGATAGCGATCGAGGTCCTCGGCGGGACCGAACTGCGCCGGGTTCACGAAGAGCGACACGACGACCGTCTCGCATTCCTCGCGTGCTGCGCGGAAGAGCGAGAGGTGCCCCTCGTGGAACGCGCCCATCGTCGGCACGAGCCCGACACGCCCCGGTTTGACCGCCTCGCGAACCTCGGAGACCGTGCGCACGATCTTCATCGCGCTGTCGCCTCAGCCAAAACGTCATAGAGCGGCTCCAGCTCCGGCTTCGCCGCGCGAATCGCCCGGCGGTGTGCTTCGACGGTGGCCCAGTCCCCGCGTTCGATCGGGCCGGTCAGCTCGAAGCCGTTGTCGATCGTCCGGCGCATGAGTGGGACGAGCGCCTCGGGAGGTGCCCCTGCTGCGCGGAACAGCTCGGCGGCGACGGCATTCAACGTGACCAGGTAGTTGGAGGCGATTGCCGCTCCGGCGTGGTAGAGCGGGCGCGCGTCGTCATCGAGCGCAAACGGCTCGAGACCGAGCGTTCGCGCGAGCCAGAGGCCGGCTTCACGGCCTTCGTCCGATTCGGCGGTCACCGCCGCCCAGGCCCCGTCCAGCTGTTCGGGGCCCCGCGCACGCGTGAACGTCTGCAGCGGGTGCATCGAGAAGCGCCGTGAATGCGGATCGAGCGCGGCCAGGGGAGTGGCGCCCGAGACGTGCGCAATCCACGGCCCAGGCTCCAGCCTTGCGGCCACCTCGGGAATCGCCGAATCCGGGACGCAGAGCAGGATGAGCTCCGACGCCTCGTCGCGCAGCTCGAGCCCGCGCTCTCGCAGTCGTGCAGAGACGGCCGAGCCGACGCGGCCAGAACCGATCACATGGACCGTCTTGAACACAGAGAGCTCCAGTTCCCTAGCGGATACCGGGCATCGCGAAGCTTACCGGCTTCCCCCCGGCCTAAGGATCCGGATCGGCTAGAGCCATTGCGGTGCCTCGCTCCTACCGGTACCGTCCGTGGGCCGCGTGAAGCTTTCGCGAGTCATCGGGGTCTCCGCCATCTTCTTCGCCGTGCTTGCCTTCGCGGCGGGTGGCGCCTGGGCGCCGGCGGCGACCGCGGTCAGCGCCGCGAACAGCAAGACTTTCCAGGACTCCACGGGTGAGCGGGCCGACGCGCCGGACATCACAACCGTCGTCGTCTCGAACACGAACGCGGGCGAGATCACCTTCAAGATCAACGGGCCGCCGCGTCTGACGGACGACATGGAGGCCGACGTCTGGATAGACAGCGACAACAATCCCGCCAC
>WNGF01002792.1_pt1 | contig 24207 bp, 22 predicted proteins | sample 5400641 | NCBI WGS metagenome assembly WNGF01 (sample SAMN13153371, study PRJNA577476) | soil metagenome | isolation source: 80 cm soil or saprolite under grassland replicate 2 | place: USA:California | collected 2016-06-15 | reverse complement strand
CCACTCGGCCTTCGGCGGCAGAACGCCCGACGAGGTCTATGCTAGGCAGGCAAACGAGGAGAAATTGGCGGCGTAATCGAACCCAGAATCCACCTTAGCCAAGCCGCCGAACTGTCCCGCAAAGCGGGACCACCTCTGGAAGACGTTGCTCGCAGTCTGGGAATGAGCGAGAGGACGCTGGCACGAAAGCTTTCGGACGAAGGATTGAACTTCACTGAAATACTGCAGCAGTTGCGGCGCGATCTGGCGGTTCGTTACCTCGATGACCGCAAGCTGCATGTATCAAAGATCGCGTGGTTGCTCGGTTTTCACGAGGTGAGCGCGTTCACGCATGCGTTCAAGCGCTGGACTGGAAAGACGCCAAGGCAGATGCGAACAGCCGCCGCTTGTTGAGCAAAAGCTATGGCTACGCCCCAACGGTTGCGAGCGCAGAATTTCTTCATGTCCGCACACTGATTTCATAAGAGATCATCGAGCCGCATCGGTACCATCTGCGCGGGCGGGAGCATCTTGGCGTCCGTTGCGTCGCCTCTCCAGCTCATTCTGTCGCTGGCAATTTGTGACTAACGTTTGAATCTTTGCGTTGAACATGGGTATCTTGATGTACACGGTACCCTGCGAGGTCTCTACTTCGGCCAACGCTCGCCACGTCGTGTCAGCTGATTCGACAATGTCATGGCTGAATGAGAGGGTCGACACCACAATGCGGTTCCTCCACTTACCGGTGGGGAAAGTCGTGGCGAAGACGGGATCGTCGTTGATGCGCCTATTGCCAACGACGGCACCTCCGGCAGATGGGGGAAATCCAAGCGGCCGGTTTGAATCGTTGGCGTCCTGCAGGGTTGCCTGGAAGACAACCCGATCCTTAACGCACACGCCATCGATAAAAGCTACAGCCCCGCTGCCATTCGGTTGCGTCGAGTGCGCCGTGTACTCATTTTCTTCGGTCATCGGGTTCATACGTTCCGTTAAGGACCACCTTATATTGCTTATTTTGGCGGCATACTCGGGACCCTTTGTTTTTGCCTCCTCGATCTTTTCGCGCCACTCCTCCAGGCGCTTGTTTTCTTGCTCAATTGCGTCTTGTTTCCGTTGTTCCTCATCACGTCTCGCCTGTTCTTCCGCTCGCCTTTGAGCGTCTAAAGCATTTTGCCTTGCTCTTGCCTCCGCCGCGTCGCGCTCGATGCGGGCTTCACGCTCTTGAGGACTTTCCAGTAGCTCCATTCGTTGTTTATCCGATAAAAAGCCAGTTTCGCGCGCGCCGATGCTGCGTTGAAAATCCTTGATCGCTGATCGAGTGTTTGGACCGAACTGTCCATCTGGATTCGCTCCGTAGTCTCGAAAGCGATTACGTAGAAACCCCTTCTCAATCAACGCAACTTGAATTTCCTTATGCTGTACTGGACTGAGGTTGGATTCTGCGAGGGCATCGCCTTTAAGCTTGCTCCGGAGCATTGCAGCCCGATTGCGAAACGCCGTGGTGACACACATGACGTGATTCTGAGTGATCGGTTGCGGACTCAATACCGGCAGTCTGGGGGCGCCCCATGTGGTTCCGCCTAACCCTTGGGCGAACGCGCGTCCGACGCGTTCTTCTTCCGTCTCCCGCCGAGGAAGCGCGCAGCGCTCGTTGATGGATTGGCTAAAAGCTCTCTGATCCCGGTCATCGGTCGAAAAAGCCCAGTAGGCTGAAACGAGGTCCCAATCAGCGTGAGCTGCCTCTGGAACGCTGCACAGGATAATTGCCAAGGCGCTATTCACACCGTGGCTGCAATCGAAGGATGGTCCGTCAACGGCGGACCCAGGCACACTGCTGAGTAGAATCGCTCCAATGCCGGCAATTGGGCCAAGGATTATTCGGCGAGTGATATGGCTGTCGAGCATGGCTTAGGGGGCCTTGTTAGAGGTGGAATTCAAACTGTTTGTCGTTTTGCGCGCTTGCTTGGACTTGTTACGTGGCGCCAAAAATTTGGTCATCGAAGCCAAAATTGAGGCGCAATCGCGCACCGGGCGAGCGCGCGAGGGCGGATAAACACGGGCGGGCGGGGGGTTCGGAAAAAATCGCCACCTAGCGAAACGCGAGCGCGGCCACGCGCCCGGAACCGCCCAAAAGCCTCAGTCCGCGGGAAAAAGCGGTCTGGCGCGAGATCGTCGCAAGCCTACGTGCCGATTGGTTCGAAGCTGAAAACCTGCCGCTGCTGGCCGACTATGTGCGCTATGCGGAACTGTCAGACCGGCTCTCGCGGGAACTGCGCGGAATTGAGATTTCAGACCCGCGGTTTGCCCCGCTGTTCCGGCAGAAGCTCGCCGCGAGGCGCGCCGTCAACGCGGCGCAGATCATCATCAGTGAGGCGCCACTCGTCCATCAGCTTGGCAATCAATGGGCCCTGATCAAGGATGTCTTCGATACGTGTGGTAGCGCTCAAACGGAAAGCCCTCGGCCGGGGGGTTCAATCCCTACCGAGGGCTCTCAACTCAAGAGCTTTTGGGGGGCTCTTGATTACCAGATCTTGTAGTTCATGCCGGCGCGAAAGATGTGGTCGTCGAGCCTGACTTCACGCGGTGAGGCGTTAACCGGCGCGAAGGGGCCGGTCGTGAAGGTCGTGTAGTTGTCGAACTTCACATAGAGGTATTCGCTCCTGACCGACCAGCCGTAGCCCACCGCATATTCGAGGCCGGCACCCACGGTCCAGCCGCTGCGGGTATTGCTCTCCTGGTGGCCGGTACGGATTGGCCCGGTTCCGTTGGCGGCGAACACCCACTCCGAGGCGTCAATCTTGGCCCAGGCAGCGCCGCCGGTGGCGTAGACCAGCGTTCTGTCTCCCCACCAGCCCCAGCCAGACAAGCCAAGCCGGCCGCGCGCGGTCACGAGCCAGCGCTCCTGAGTCTCGGAAATCCAGTTCACCTCGGGCGCGAAGAGTGGCACGAGCCCGTTGTTGCGGGCCTGACCGGACTTGTTGGTCGCCGATCCGTCGCCCTCGATGCCGAAGACCCACACGCCCACCTGCCAGTTGCAGCCGCCTTGGAAGCCGCCGATGAAGCCCGACACGTCGAACCCATCCGTGATCGCGGTTCCGGGCGGGATGTTGTTGGGCACGACGCCGCCGTTGAACGTGCTGCCCGTAGTTGCGAAATGTTGGCTGCTTCCGGTCGAGCTGCCGGCGCTGGCGCCGACATAGCAACCGCTCCAGCTGTAGACCGGAACGGGCGGCGGCGGCGGTGTGTATGCCGGCACCCGCTTGTCGGCAGCGAATGCCGCCGGCGTTCCCAAGCTCAACGCGACGAGCGCGACGCTTCCGAGAAGTAACTTTTTCATGTGAGCCCCCCTTGCCCGAGTCGAGGTAACTTACAACTCAATACGCACTTTGTCTGTGACGCCTGAGCCACAGTGCGGCCCGAAATGGATTGCGACCCAACTGCCCGACACGCGCCCACGGACTGACACCGCGAACGTGTCGAGGGGTCGAACGAAAGCCTGGAGCAAAAACATGAGGAGGGACACCAGGGCCAAGCCTACAAGCAGGCGAAATCGTCAAAGGCCATGGCCCCGCGCTCGATTCCAACGGCAGGCAAGAACTGAAAGCCCCGCCCTAATCGCGAGCCTCAGGGTGGGGCCGGCAACGCCCCCGAGACGAGGCCGTGTCGTCGCCGCGAAAACCGCGTTCGTGCCCCAGAGGTTGCTGCGTACTGCTAGCTGAGCTTTAGCAGATAGCGTTCCTGCAACTCGGCCACCGTCGGATGGTGCTGGGCCCAGAAGGCGTGAATAGGCGTTGGGGCCTTGCCGACGATCTGCGTGAGTACCCAGTTCGGATTTCGCATTGGATCAGATTGGAGCTTGACCGCTTCAACCCAGGCGAAACCCGCGTCACGCACGGTCTGGAGCACGAGTGCGGTCAGTTCGGCCTCAGTTTTAGTTTCCCTATCGGCCATTGGTTTTCCAGGCGGCGGGAAGGCTTTCATGTCGTCGCGACTTTCCACACGAGAACCCGGTAAATCAACAGGTTACGGCACAAGAGCTCAAGCGTGCTCTCACCCGCATCCGGGCATTCTTCTCAAATATCAGAACAGTCCCGCCGCGGCACGAGCCCCAACTGTTCCGGCGCAGTTATGACCAGCCAAAATTTTTTGTAGCGAGGCGGAACCTCCGGTGCGGTTGGCCGTTGATGCTTCGGGACGGGCTCGACGACCCTCTGAGCTCGTTCGTCCCAGTACTTTCAGCCCCGCCCCCCGGCGGGGCTTTTCTTTTGGGGGCGGGCCCCGCCGGGGAGGCAGGCGCCAGCTGCTCCTTGGCGGGTCCAACGCCTGGGTAGCTCAGCCTCAGGCGGTATGGCCCGGGTCGAGGGGAGATGGAGTTTGCAGCTTATTGTCTTCGGTCATCATGTCGCTCATCCGCCGGCCCTTTTGCCCCCGCCAGCCTAGACGTTCCTGGGCGATGTCGTCCTCGCTCGGGCGGCCCTCCTCGCGGCCTTGCCGTACCCTGGCCTTCTCGCGAATGCTTTGAGCCATATAACCTCTCCCCCCCACCCTGAGCTGTCGACCGGGCCGTCTATACCCCGCCAATGTGACGACCGACAGCGCGCCGGACGGCAAATGCACCCTTTCCGACGGCGCCGCTTGTGCGGCGCAATTCCCTGCCTAGATATTGCGCAGTGTCGCGTCCCTCCCAGCCCCCCTGCGATACGCGACATGGAGAAGCCCCGGCTGCGTTAGGTTCGCCGGGGCTTCGATTTGTCTACAGGTCGCGACGTCGCGCGCTAGGAGGCCGGTCTGGCCTGCGGCTCTACCGGCTTCCAGATGCTGATGTGGCGTGTCTCCGGCATCAGGAAGAGGCTGAGTACGAAGCATACCGCAGGAACCAAGATCGGATAGAGCAAGGCGTAGCCCAGGCTACCCGTCGCCGCGAAAGCCGCCGATGTGACGAACGGCACCAAACCGCCGCCCCAGCCGTTTCCGATATGATACGGCACGGACACGGAGGTGTAGCGGATCCGAGCAGGGAAGTATTCCGCCAGGAACGCTCCGATCGGCCCATACACCATGCCGACATAGTTGACGAGGATGGCGATGATCAGGATCGCGACCGGATAGTTGATGTTGCCCGGCTGAGTCACCGCTCCGAGCCATGCGTAGAGCGGATAATAAGTGACGGCTGCCAGCAAGAAGCCGCCCAAGATCACCGGTTTGCGGCCGATATGGTCGGACGCCCAGCCCCACAGAATCAGGGTCGGCGTTGCGATGAGCAGCGCGGCCATCACGATGTAGCTCGAGGTGAACAGGTCCACTTTCGAGACCTGCTGCAGGAAGAACAAGGCCCAGAACTGGCCGCTGTACCAGACCACCCCTTCGCCGATCACCACGATGCTCGCGATCACGACGTACTTGATATTCGAGCTGACGAATGCCTCCTTCCACGGGTTCTTGGTCATCAGCCCCTTGGCTTTGATCTCCTGGAAGATCGGCGTCTCCCCCAGCTGCAGGCGGATGTAGATGGCGATGGCCACCAGCAGGAAGGACACCAGGAACGGAACGCGCCATGCCCACGCGTTGAATATGTCTTCGCCGAAGTAGCCGCGGGTACCGAGGACCACCCCTAGCGCCACCACGATCCCGAGAGTCGGAGAGGTTTGCAGCCAACCGGTATAGTAGCCGCGGCGTTCGTCGGAGACATGCTCGGCGACATAAGTGATGGCGCCGCCATATTCGCCACCCAGGCAGAGGCCTTGGACCATCCGCAGGCCGAACAGGGTGAAGGCGGCGGCTATGCCGATCTGGTCGAAGGTGGGGATCAGCCCGATCACCCCGGTGCCGATGCCCATTCCGCTCAAGGTGATCAGGAATGTGTACTTGCGCCCGACCCTGTCGCCCAGCCATCCGAACAGGAACGCTCCCAATGGACGGATCAGGAATCCGGCGGTGAACAGCGCGATCGTGCTCAACAGGGCCGCGACCGGGTGAGTCTTCTCGAAGAATTTGACCGCCAGCACGGCGGCCAGGCTCCCGAAGATATAGAAATCATACCACTCGATGACGTTTCCTACCGACGCGGCGACGATCACGCGCCGGAAATCCTTCGGAATTTGCGGGCCAGCCATAGTTGTTTCCTCCTATTCCTTAGTCTTTATCTTCAAGGCTTCATCGCTTCGGGGGCGCGAGTTCGCAAAAGCAGCTGAAGCGGAACTTCGTTCCGAGTTGACGCTAGTCCTGCTCGGCCCCGGCGTCTTTCCGCCTATCGTCTTAGACCAAAGGTTAGAGCTGGATCTGCAAGCAGCTGTTTTGCAAAGAATTTTTGGTCAGATTGCCGACTCGTTCGAGCGGCCAAAGAATGCGGTTTGAGAAGGTATAATGAGCCTCCGTGCGGCGCGCCGGCGCGCCAACCGTGTGCAGGGACCGGTGGCCCAAAACAGCGGCCAGCGGCAATTGGATGCGGCGGAACTTCAGTCAGGTTGGTCGAGCCTTGGTCCGGCGAATCCGAGGCGAAGCGGTGTCGCTGCTGACATCGCTGACGCTCGTGGCGGTCACAACGGTCGCACTCTTGATATTGGATCAATTCTTCGCGCTACGGCACGTGACGCTCGTCTATCTGGTTCCGGTCGTCATCGCGGCGACGAAATTGGGAATTGGGCCGGCGGTGATCGCTGCAGTTGCGGGTGTTGGGGCGTCGGCGTTCTTCTTCTATCCGCCGATATACAGCTTTCTGGTCGAAGACCCGCAACATGTGATCGAGCTACCGCTCTTCGTCTTCGTCGCTATCGTCACGGGTCACTTGGCGAGCAGTCTTAGGCGACAGGCCGATCTCGCGCGGCGCCGTGAAACCGAAGTGCACGATCTTTACGCGTTCTCGCGGCGACTGGCCGCGGCCCACACGCCGAACGATATCTACACCGCTATTCGCGAACATCTGGCTTCGATCATCGGCCGTCGAACGATCCTGTTCGAAACCGCACCACCGGGCGTGCCCGGCTCTGCTTTGTCCGGCGAGGGCGAGGTACCGGACGAGGTCAAGCGCGCGACGGACGCGCTTGCTGAGTCCCGCAAGGGATCAGGCCATAACAGTGTCGTCGAGGACGACGACGGCCGCGTATGGCTCGTTCGGCCCGTTTCCGGGAAGGCGGGCGATTTCGGCGTCTTGGCCATCGATCTCGGCCAGCAGAAGGGAAAGATGGCCGATGCCATCAGAGAGCGCGTCGATGCCGTTCTGGCCGACGCGACGGCAATGCTGGAGCATCTCGATCTCGGTCGCGCCCTCAGCGACGCACGCGTTCGCTCCGAGACTGAGGCGCTGCGCGATGCCTTGATCGGTTCGGTTTCGCACCAATTGCGCACGCCGCTGGTTTCGATCCTCGGCGCGGCAACGGTGATCAGCAGTGCGCCCGGGAACAGGGGCGACCCGCGGCTCGCGTCACTCGCCAATATCCTGCGCGACGAGGCCGATCGGCTCAACAACGACGTGCAAGATCTGCTCGATGCTGCCTTGATCTCCAGCAAGGGCGTTCGGCTGGATTGCGAATGGGTCGAGCCTGCCGACGTTGTCAACGCGGCGGTCGATCGGCGCCAGCGGCTCCTAGCGGGACATCGCCTCCGGTTGGATATCCCGGACGAGTTGCCGTTCGTCTACGTCGATCCCGTGCTGCTCGAACAGGCCCTCGGGCAGATCGTCGACAATGCGGCGAAGTATTCGCCACCGGGTTCGCAGATCACGATCGACGCAAAGACCGAGAGCGACTCGGTGCTGCTGTCGGTCAGGGATGAGGGCATCGGCCTTGTGGGAGAGGAGCAGACGCGCTTGTGGGAGCGGTTCTTCCGCGGCCAGCGGGGCGCATCGAGCGTGTCCGGGTCGGGCCTCGGTCTTTGGATCGCGAAAGCCTTCGTGATCGCCAATGGTGGGCAGATCGAGGCGTTCAGCGAGGGTGCCGATCGAGGCACGCTAGTATCCATCCGTCTGCCGGCGAGGGAGCCCGAGACTTCAGATCTCGCGGTAAGTGGCGATGGATAACGCCACCATCCTTATCATTGATGACGAACTTCATATCCGGCAGTTCCTGCGCGCGGCGTTTGAATTCGAAGGGTTCGCGGTGCAGGAGGCGCACAATGCCGAGGAAGGCATTCGCTCGGCAACGCTCAAGCCGCCTGACCTCATCATCCTCGATCTCGGCCTCCCGGATCGGGACGGCTCCTCGATTGTCGAGCGGCTGCGATCTTGGTCTAACATCCCGATCATCGTGCTCACGGTGCGCTCGCGCGAGCGCGAGAAGGTCCGGCTGCTCGAGCTCGGCGCGGATGATTACGTGGTCAAACCGTTCGGTATCGGCGAGCTGATTGCGCGGGCACGTTCAGCGTTGCGGCCCCGGGTCGCTGCGGGAAACGATCCTGTCGTCCGGATCGGCCCGCTGGAAATCAATTTGGCCAGCCGCTCGGGGACAATCGACGGCAAACGGGTTGTCCTTGGTCCGAAGGAATATCTCGTACTGCAGATTCTGGCGCAGCACGCCGGCAAGGTCGTGACGCGCCAGCAGATCATGAAGCAGGTCTGGGGCGCCTCGCATCTCGAAGACACGCACTACCTGCGCATCGTGGTGCGCAACCTGCGCAAAAAGATCGAGGCCGATCCGACCCGGCCGCGCATTCTGCTGACCGAGCTTGGCGTGGGATATCGTCTTGCGCGATAGCGTGTCGGATCCATGCGACCGCGCACGGGTTCGAGCCAGCGACCCGACTTACAGAAAGTTTATGCGCGCTTTATGCAAAGATACTCGCGGCCTTACGGTGCCGTTGCCTAGCTTTTCTCCACACAGCTGACCCAAGCCATTCGCCCAGAACGGTTTTGCTCACCGGGCTGGCGAACAGTCCGCGCGGAGAAAAGCTCGCGATGTTGCGCCCATTATTGCGCAAAGCACCAGGGCGGAAATCTCAGGCCCCACGCGTCACTCGACCGGTCGAACGTATCGCGCGTCAGGCGCTGATCGACAGGCGCGACCATTGCATGGCCGAAATCGCGCGTTTTTGGTCCGAACCAGGAAATTCAGGCCGCCTGTTCGCGAAAGCACGCCAGCTGTTGACCCGACATTGGTCCGCGTCCTCGTGGCGCGGCCGCGCGGATATCCTGCGCACGGCGGAGTGGCTCGTCGGCGTCGGCAAGATCGGCAAGAGAAGTGCGGAATCTGCATCCTGCGAGCAATGGCACTCGACGCGGGGTCATTTACCCACGAACGAGAAGCCCAGCGCCAGCACCCACATGGCAATGGCGATTACCGATGTCCACTTCGCGAAGGTGAGGTAGGTCTCGCGCAGCACGGTCGAGCTCGCCCATTGGGCATAAGCCTCGGGCGGGCGGACCTCCTTGGGTAGGTAGAGCCACATTTCGGTCTTGCGATAGTTCTTGGTTCGGGCCTCGCGCGCCTTGAATATCAGGATCACGGCCATCAACGTGGTCAGAAATCCGCCGGCCTGAAAGGCCGCGCGCGGCTGGAACGACAAGCCGATCATGACACAGAAGATCGCGAGCGAGCCGAAGCCGCAGGCGCGCGCCGCCGTCGCGAAGGCGATCTGTCGCATGTGATCCATGATTGCCCCAGGGAGGGACATGGTCCGGTATTCTGCCGCGATTCAGGGGGCGGCGCCATCACAAGCGAGTGTCCGGCGGCGAAGGGCCGTTCGGCATTAAGCGCGCAGGCGTTTGGTCAAAGCATAACGGAGGGAAGTTGCCGATGGCGAGCGGCGCCAGCGCCGTCGACACCAGGCGACCCCGCATACGCGTTGACTTAAGGATGTGTCCCGGGCGTAGCGCAGCATGAAGCGGAGCGGAATGATGCGCTGCAGACACCGATCTCGGGTTTACCCGAGATCGGCGCTTAAATGCACGCAAGTCGGGTAAACCCGACTTGCGTAGATCGTTCCGGTCCGTGGCGGTCCCGGATCAGCGGTGCACCGCTACACGCTGCACCGCATCCGGGACACGTGGCCTAAGTTAACGCTTAAAATCCCGATCGTTGCGTCCTGCGCCCGTGCTGGGGCGCGGCTCTATCCCGGGCGAGACGCCTTTGTGATACCGTGGTTGTTAGTGTTTCGGGCCGAAGGCAAACGCTTGCGGCGGGTTCCGCCGTCATGGCGGCGCGCGACGCACCTGCGGGGGGATGCTCACGATGACGAGCCCCGCCGCGGGCAGCGAACGGAGGAAACATGGTCCGCAGCGTGCTCATTGTCGACGACGAGCCGAACATCGTGCGGTCGTTGCAGTTCCTCATGACGCAGGCTGGCTACGACGTCCGAGTGGCGCGCGACGGCGAGCAGGCGCTGGATGAAATCGCCAAGGCGCAGCCGGACCTGGTGTTGCTCGACGCCATGATGCCCAAGCGCGACGGCTTCGATGTCTGCCAGACCATCCGGGCAAATCCACGCTGGGCTGGCGTCCGCATCATCATGCTCACGGCCAAGGGCCGCGACATCGAGCGCGAGAAGGGCATGGCGATGGGCGCCGACGATTACATCACCAAGCCATTCTCGAACAAAGAGGTGGTGGCCCAGGTCGAGAAGGTGCTCGGTCCTACCGAAGGATCCCGCAATGAATGAGCGGGCGCGCAAGGGCGTCCCACCGGTGCGGTTGAATATGCTCCTGCCGCTCGTGCTCGGGACCCTCGCCGGGGCGTGCTTTCTGGTGGCGGCCGTGGTGCTGGGATCGATCACTCAAGCCAGGGGTCCGATCGAAGAGCACCTGCCGCGCATCGGCGTGCTGATGTTGGTGAGTTTCGGCGGCATGCTGATGCTGTTCGCGACAGCCTGGGCCGTTCTTCATGTGTGGGTCGTGCGGCCCATCCAAATCCTGACGGGCGAAGCGGAGACGCTGGCCCTGACCCAGCAAAATCGTAGCCTGTTGATGCCCTCGCGCCATGCCCTCGAACGGCTTCCGCGTGCCGTCGAGCAACTGGCGCAAAAGCTCGCCGCAGTGCGGGCCGGGACGGCAGAAGCGATTGCAGACGCCACGCAACGGGCCGAGGAGCAAAAGAGCTGGCTCGAAGCAATCCTGCTCGACCTGACCGAAGGAATCGTCGTCTGCAATCTGGAGCACCGCATCCTGCTCTACAATCAGGCCGCGGCGCGCATTCTCAACATGCGCGATGCGTTGGGGCTCGGTCGGTCGCTGTTCGGCGTGCTCGCCGGCGAGCCGATCCTGCAGACGCTCGAACTGCTGCAGCAGGCCGGGCAGGCGGCCGGGAAAACCCGGCCCGACGCGACCGAGCGTGCGAGCGAGCAGCAGAGCCACCGCTTCGTTTGCGCGACCGTCGACGTCGGAACACTCCTCGAGACCCGCTTGAGCCTCGTGCAACAGCCATCAGGGGCGGCGTCCGGCTACGTCCTGTCGTTCGCCGACATCGGTCCGCAGATCGAGAATCTGGCGTTGCGCGACGCCATCCTGCGCGAGACCATGGTCGAATGGCGCCGTCCGCTGGCGAATCTCAGAGCCGCTGCCGAGACTCTGTTCGCCAATCCCACGCTCAAGGACGCGGACCGCGCCGCCTTCGAGCAGATCATCGCCAGCGAAGTGGAGAATCTCAATGACCGCTTCCTCGAGGTGTCGCGCCGCTATGAGCGGCTCACCGCCGGCCCCTGGCCGATGTCCGACATCCATTCGCTCGATCTGTTCAGGGTACTGCAGAGGCATCTTTCAGAAAGCGACGACATCGAGGTGACGCTGGTCGGCATGCCGCTCTGGCTCCAGGCCGACAGCCACTCCCTGATCCTCGCGCTCGAGCACCTGATCCGTGCCGTGGCGAACTACACGGGCAAATCCGCCTTCGACATCGAGGCGCTGCCCGGAGAAAACTACGGATATGTGGAGGTCGCCTGGGAGGGCGCGCCGATTCCTTCCGCCACAATCGAGTCCTGGCTCGATGAACCGCTCAAGGGCACGATCGCCAACCGCAAGGCCCGACAGATCCTGGAGCGGCACGGCAGTGACTTGTGGAGCAAACCAAGGGGCGATGGCGGCGCCTGCCTGAGATTGCCGCTGCGTCTAGCCGAGCGCCCGCAGATCATAAGCGTCGGGCCGCCGGTCGCGCCACGGCCGGAATATTACGATTTCGATCTGTTCAAGGTCGCCGACACGACGCTTGCCGATACCCCGCTCAAGACCCTGCGCTACGTCGTGTTCGACACCGAAACGACCGGGCTTCGTCCGTCGGAGGGCGACGAGCTCGTCTCGATCGCTGCGGTGCGCATCGTCAATGGGCGAATCCTCACCGGCGAGACCTTCGAGCGCCTGATCAATCCGGGCCGCTCGATTCCAGCGGCGAGCGTGCGCATTCACGGCATCACCGAAGACATGGCACGGGACAAGCCGCCGGCACGGATCGTGCTTTCCCAGTTCAAGAATTTCGTCGGCGACGGTGTCCTCGTTGCCTGGAATGCCGCCTTCGACATGCGTTTTCTGGAGCTCAAGCAAGATGAGGCGGGTGTGCGGTTCGGCAACCCGGTTCTCGATGCGCTCCTGCTCTCCATCTATTTGAGCGACGACCCGATCAATCATTCGCTGATGGCGACAGCGGAACGGCTGGGCGTCGTCGTCACCGGCCGCCATACCGCTCTCGGCGATGCCATGGCCACGGCGGCAATCTGGATAAAGCTGCTGGACCTGCTGGAGGCGCGCGGGATACGAACCTTGGGTCAGGCCTTCAAGATTTCGAGCCGTCTGGTCGCTGAGCGCCGGCAGCTTGCGCAGTTCTGATCGCGGCCGTGACCGACATCCCCGGCGACGATCGCGATACGCAAAAGAGGGAATGAACCATGTCCCGACCCGGACTCACCCATGAGCGGCTGGTGGCGTTGTTCCTGCTCGGCGTGTTTCTCTTCACACCGCCGTTCCTCGGCATCTTCAATACGCCTGACCGCATTCTCGGTCTTCCCAGCCTTTACCTTTATCTGTTCGCGGCATGGACGCTGCTCATCGTGCTGGTTGCGCTGGCGATCGAAAGCTCGGATGCCGACGACGGACCCGCCACGACGACGGAGGCTCCAGCAGGCGGCTCGGAAGTGACGAGCGAGAGGACGGGAGCCTGAGGACGACGCATGCTCACCGCGCCGACGATTGTCATCATCGCGTTCCTCTACCTGTGTCTCCTGTTCGCCATCGCCTATTACGGCGACAAACGGGCGGATCGCGGACGGAGCATTATCGGCAATCCGTACATTTACGCGCTGTCGATCGCCGTCTATGCCACGTCTTGGACCTTCTACGGCAGCGTCGGCCGCGCCGCCTCCAGCGGCGTCGGATTTCTGCCGATCTATATCGGCCCGACCCTGACTTTCATTCTGGGATGGTACCTGATCCGGAAGATCATTCGCATCAGCAAGGTCAACCGTATCACCTCGATCGCCGATTTCATCGCGTCGCGTTATGGCAAGAGCTCCAATCTCGGCGGCCTGGTGACAATCATCGCAGTGGTCGGAATTCTTCCCTACATCTCGCTGCAGCTCAAAGCGATCTCCATGAGCTTCACGGTGCTGGTCGGCTATCCGGAAATCGTGATGCCGGCGCAATCGGGCTCCACACCCGTCCTGCAGGACACCGCGCTCTATGTGGCCCTCATCATGGCGGCCTTCGCCATCCTGTTCGGGACGCGGCACATCGATGCGAGCGAGCACCACGAGGGAATGGTAGCGGCCATCGCTTTCGAGTCGGTGGTTAAGCTGCTGACGTTCCTCGGTGTAGGAGTGTTCGTCACTTACGGAGTGTATCAAGGGTTCGGCGACCTGTTCTCGCGCGCCGCTTCCTCCGGCGATCTGGCTAAGCTCTTCACCATCGATGCGGGCACCGGTTATACGAGCTGGATCTCGCTCACCGTGCTCGCCATGCTGGCGATTTTCGTCTTGCCACGACAGTTCCAGGTGCTCGTGGTCGAGAACGTCGACGAGCGGCATGTCAAGAAGGCGGTCTGGCTGTTCCCGCTCTATCTTCTCCTCATCAATATCTTCGTGCTGCCCATTGCCTTCGGCGGCCTGCTCCACTTCTCGCAAGGCAGCGTGGACGCCGACACATTCGTGCTGGCCCTGCCGATGGCCGAGCGTCAGCAAACGATCGCGCTGCTCGCCTTCATCGGCGGGCTTTCCGCTGCGACTGGCATGATGATTGTCGAGACCGTGGCGCTCAGCACCATGGTGTGCAACGACCTCGTCATGCCGACGCTGCTGCGAGTCGGCCGCCTGCATCTGTCGGAGCGTCGTGATCTGACCAGCGTCCTGCTGGCGATCCGGCGCGGCGCCATCGTAGTCATCGTGCTGCTCGGCTATGCCTATGTACGGCTCATCGGCGAGACCTATGCCCTCGTCACCATCGGGCTCGTCTCCTTCGTGGCGGCTGCGCAGTTCGCGCCGGCGATCGTCGGGGGCATTCTTTGGACCGGAGCAACCAAGGCCGGAGCGCTCGCCGGGCTGACCGGCGGCTTTCTGGTTTGGATCTACACGCTGTTGTTGCCGTCCTTCGCCCGCTCCGGCTGGATCGGGGAAAGCTTCGTCAACGACGGTCCGTTCGGCTATGAACTATTGCGCCCCTACGAGTTGTTCGGACTTTCCGGTCTCGATTCGATCGCGCATGCCCTGTTCTGGACGATGGTCGCCAACGTCGGGCTCTACGTGGCCGTCTCGCTGGTGACCTCGCAGACCATCATCGAGCGCAGCCAGGCCAACCAGTTCGTGGACATCTTCGGCCGAGGCGCGCCGGGAGAACGGATTTGGCGCGGTCGAGCCACGATCGGAGACTTGCGGCTCCTGCTCGCCCGCTTCATCGGCGAGCCGCTGGCCGAAGCCGCGTTCCATCGTCTCGCACGCGAGCGCAACCGCCGCCTCGACGACGCCAGCCCGGCCGATGCCGATATCGTGTCCTATGTCGAGCGCCAGCTTGCCGGCGCCATCGGCGCGTCCTCGGCGCGCATCATGGTCGCCTCGGTGCTGCGCGAAGAGATGCACGACATCGATGAGGTCATGCAAATCCTGGACGAAGCCTCCGAGCTCATCGTCTACAGCCGACGGCTCGAGGAGAAGAGCAAGGAACTCGAGGCCGCGACCAATGAGCTCAGAGCCGCGAACGAGCGGCTCAAGGAGCTCGACAAGCTCAAGGACGACTTCGTGACGACGGTGAGCCACGAGCTGCGGACACCGCTGACCTCGATCCGCTCGTTCAGCGAAATCGTGCACGACTACCCGGATCTGCCGATCGAAGAGCGCCGCGAGTTCCTCCAGATCATCGTGCAGGAAAGCGAGCGCCTGACCCGGCTCCTCAACGACATCCTCGATCTGGCCAAGATGGAGGCGGGCAAGATCGAATGGCACATGGCCGATACCGCGCCGCGCGCCACCATCGAGCGGGCCCTCGCCGCCACCAAGGGCTTCGTTCGCAAGCACGGCAAGGTGCAACTCGAGACCGCCCTCGAGGATGACCTTCCGGTCGTTCACGTCGATCCCGATCGGTTGATGCAGGTGATCGTCAATCTCATCTCCAACGCCGTGAAGTTCTCCGACAAGGAGACAGGTTGGGTGCGGCTCGAGGCGCGGCGGGAGGACAGCGCCTTGCGCGTCGACGTTCGCGACAACGGCATCGGCATCGACAAGAAGGATCACAACAGGATTTTCGAGCGCTTCCAGCAGGCCGGCAACACGCTCACCGAAAAGCCGGCTGGAACCGGGCTCGGGCTCCCCATATCCCGTGAAATTCTCCGGCACTTCAACGGCGAGATCTGGGTCGAGAGCGAGATCGGCAAGGGCGCGACCTTCTCCTTCCGGATTCCGACGGCGGGCACGCGCGACGCGGTTGCTGCGCCGACAGGCGCATCCGCGCTCGAGGCGGTCTAGCGCGTTTTCCGCCCAGGTTGGCCCAGCAGCGGATCGTCATTGCCGGGTCAAGCCCGCGGGTGACGCATGTGGGGGGATGAATCAAATCAGTTGGAAAACGCTCAAGCGCCTGATTGCCTGATTACTGACTCCTGATGCCTGATACCGCGAGATCGGCCTCCAAGGTGCTGCGCACGTTGACGATGCTCCGCAGGCAGGTCACGAGGTGCTCCTTCTCGCGCTTGCTCAGCCGCTCCTCCGGCACGAAGTCGTCGATCTCGCGTCCGGCCACGAAATCCTCGACTTGTTGGCGCAACAGCAGGTGCGAGATGAACTCAAACGCGTCCTTCAGATTGTCGTGATCCTCGGGGTGAAGGGCGCCTTTCGCCACCAGTCCGTCGAGCCGCGCCAGCGTCGAAGTCTCCGCCAGCCCCGCCCTCAGCGACAAGAGCCGCGCGGCTTCCACCAGGGGCAAGCTGCCGCGCAGCTTCAGATTGATCATCCCCGGCCGGTCCTGCTTGTCGCGCTCGCTCCTGAGCCGCCCGAACCAGCCGAGCGCCGCGCCGTGGTCGGCCTCGATCGTGAACAGGTCTCTGACGAAGGTCGGGCTCTCTGCGATCGCCTGCATGATGTAACGGCGCAGCGTCTGTGAAAGCGCGGCATCGCCCCACACGTGGTGGAAATCGACCAGGATGTCGCTCAGCAGCAGCTGGGTCTCCGTGCGTCGTCGCAGCCAGATGGCAATCTGCTTACGCCATTCCGAGATCCGCTTGCGCCAGACCGGATTGGTGGCCATGACGTTTCCCAGGCAGAGCGGGAATCCAATGGCGTCGAGCAGTTGCGTGAAGCGCACGGCAAGCGGGACAAAATATGCGTCGATACGCGCGTGCGCGGCGTCGTCGTAATCGGCCAGGATGAACCCGTTGTCCTGATCGGGCGCCAGCAAGGATTCTCCGCGGCCGGCGGAACCCATCACGATGAGCGCGAACGGTACAGGCGGTTCCCCCCAGCCGTCGGCCGCCATGGCGCTGATCGCGCGCATGAGCGCGCGCCGATGCAATTCGAAATTGATCTCGGTCAGCAGCGCCTGCACCGCCGCGATGGGCATGCCATCGTGCATAATGTCCCTGGCAAGACCGGCCTCACATCGCTTGACCCGCTTCAGACCGTCGAGGCTTTCATCCTGTACGAGCAGATCGGTCAGGCGTCCGAGCCAGCCGGAGAGGAAGAAGAGCACATCGTGCAGCGCGAGCAGCCCCGCGAGCCGGCCGGTTCCGTCGATCACCGGGACATGGCTCAAGCGGTGCCGTCGCATCGTTGTGATCGCATTGAGGAGATGGTCGTCGGTGGAAACGGTAACGATCGGCGCCGTCATCACGTCCTCGATCGGCTGATCGGGCGTCGCGCGCCAGGCGAGGCGCCGCACCACGTCTTGCTCCGTGAGAATGCCGGCCGGCCGGCCGTGGGAGTCCGTGACGATCGCCACACGGCTGCCGGCCTGCGCCATGCTGTTCACGACTTCGACGACGCTGGCGGTACGTGCGACCTCCACCGGCTTCGGCCCCATGTGATCGCGGGCAAGGGAGCGAAATAGCTTCGTCTGCGAGTACACCAGATCGGTCTCCTTACGAGCTCGCCGGAACGGCTGACTCGGCGGACAATTTTGTTGGCAAGCTTACATGGCTCGAGGCCACATCGCAGCGCCGCCGACGATCACTTCCATCCGCGTTATGAACGTCGGTATGTGCACTTGCATCGATTGCGCCTGTGCGATGAAAACCGTATTCTTTCCCCGCGATTTCGGACGGCACAAGCGAGCGATCCAGGGCTCGGAGGTGACCATGAAGAAGGAAATTTTCCAGGAGAATAAAGCTCGCTGGGAGGTATTCGAGTGGATCGGTAGTACCCAGTCCAAGGTCATTTGGGCGGTTGGTGCGGCGATTGTGGTGCTTGGTATCGTTTACCTGGTCTGGTGAGCATCGAGCCTCGCACGCAGGGACGAAACCGCTGCGGAAGACCGGTCTGGGAGCCCGCCTATTCTGTCGGACGCTTCGCTCGGCGGCGCGTCCGATAAAGGTTCGTGCGAACCGGTCGCCGCGATCAAAGGCCGATCTTGAGGAAATTGCCCATCGCGGGAAGGGTGAGCAGCCCGCTACCGGCAAGCCAGATCCACAACGAGGCTTCGGTCGAATCCTCCTTGGCACCGACCCAGTGCTCGTAGATCGCGGCGGGGATGCCGCCGAGAATGATCGTGGCAGTCGAGACCATCAGCGAGGCGAACATCAAGGTCAGCCCCACGCTGCCGAATAAGAGGGCAGGGGAGAGAATCTGCGCATGAATGAGCGCGAACAACAGCCCGGTCTGATTGAACAGGCCGTTGACGATCCCGAAGAAGGCGATGCCGATGTAGTAGAAGTGGCGATCCATGACGCGGCTCAGCTCGCCTTAGGGACTGCGCCCAACAGCAGGAATACGTAGAGCAAGCCCACGCGCAGCCAGAACAGCCAGACGACGCCGAATAGCCAGACCACGACCGGCGCCGCGGCCTTCGGCGTCACCGGCGCGATGAGCGCGATGAACGGGTCGGTGATGCGGCAGAAGAAGCGCCAGATGTAGTTCGAGGAATCCGGCCCCACGATCAGCACGAGCAGCGCGCGGCCGAGCAGCGTGTACATCAGCGCCGCCAGAACGAAGTTCGGCAGGTGGAAATACCAGAGCGTCAGCAGCGGATGTGACGTGCCCACGGGGATCGCCGGTCCCGGCTGTTCAAACTTCAGGCGGCCGCGCGCATTCAATCAGCCGCGCGCATTCAACCACAAGAGTGCCGCGGCAGTACGCCGCAAAAGAAAGCGGGGCCCCGCAGGGCCCCGCCCGTATGGACCCTACGCGAGCGTCAGGTCTTTTCCTCGAGTACCGTCCGGCCCCGCGGCTTGCGGATCTCGTCGATGAGGGCCTGCATCTCCCGCGACGGCTCCTTGCCCATGAGGCTGACGAGGATCATCACCAGGAAGCCAAGCGGCATCCCCAGCAATCCGCAGTTGATGTTGTTGAGATCGAACCAGCCGACCTTGTTGGCCAGCGGGTTCGCTGCGCTCGCCGGAACGTCGGCGAGCCACTTCGGATCGGCCATGATCTGGGCGACATTGATCAACGCCTGGCCGGTCTCAGGATTGAGGAGCGAGGTCATGCCGAAATAGGTCACGCCCAGCTGCGGGAAGTACCGCGAGACCACGAGATAGAACAGGCAGATGCCCCACCCGGCCATGATCCCGCAAATGGCCCCCGCGGTGGTGGTACGTTTCCACCAGATGCCGAGCACGATCGCCGGGAAATTACCCGCCATCGCGAGCGAGAACGCCCAGCCCACCATGGCGAGGATGTCCGATGGCCGCGTTGCGGCCAGCGCCGCCGACGCCACGGCGACGAAGAACAACAGCACCCGGGCCACCGTGAGCCGACGTACGGTCGGCGCACTCGGGTCGAGCATCTTGTAGTAGATGTCGTGGCTAAGCGCGTTGGCGATGGCGAGCAGGAGCCCGTCGGCGGTGGAGAGCGCCGCGGCGAGACCACCGGCCGCGACCAGGCCCGAGATCACGTAGGGAAGGCCCGCGATCTCCGGGGTCGAGAGCACGATCACGTCGGTATTGATGACGAAGTCCTGGAAGCGCAGCACGCCGCCATGGCCGGCGATCGCTTTGCACGCATCGATGGCGGCCTGCAGGCTGGCTGCATTCTTGCCGCAGATTTGGATCAACCCGAGCTCGCCCCACTGGAATATCCAGGGCTTGAGGGTGTCGATATTGCTGCCGATGATGTTGGTATAGACTTCGAGCTTGGAGAACGCCGCATAGGCCGGCGCCGAGAAGTAGAGGAGGAAGATGAACAGCAGCGACCAAGCGACCGAATCCCGCGCTTCCTTCACCGACGGTGTGGTGAAGTAGCGCATGAGGATGTGCGGCAGCGAGGCGGTGCCGACCATCATGCAGAAGATGATCCCGAAGAAGTTCAATGGGGTGTAGTTCATGAAGGGCTGGATGTGCGGCCGCAGCGTCCCGGGCGGACAGGCCTGCTGCGTGCACAGCACGGCGAGCCCGTCCTTGACCAGTTGTTGCTCGCGGGCGGTGATTTCTGCAATCGCCCTTCCGTACGTTAGTTCCGGGAGCGGAATGCCGAAGTGCTGCGTCGACAGGATCACGATCGGCGTGAGGTAGGCGACGATCAGAACGATGTACTGGGCAATCTGCGTCCAGGTCACCGCGCGCATCCCGCCGAGCATGGCGCAGAGCAGGATGCCGACGAGGCCGGCGAACACCGCGATCTCGAACTGCATGCCGAGGAAGCGCGAGGCGATGATGCCGGTGCCGTAGATCTGCGCGGTCACGTAGGTGAACGAGCAGCAGACGAGCACGATCACTCCGAGGAAGCGGGCGAAGTTGCCGCCGTACCGGAACGACAGGAAGTCGGGCACGGTGTAGGCGCCAAACTTGCGCAGGTACGGGCCGACCAGGATCGACACCAGCACGAAGCCGCCGGTCCACCCCAGCACCCAGGCGAGGCCGTCGTAGCCGAGCAGGAACAGCGAGCCCGCCATGCCGACGAAGGAGGCCGCCGACATCCAGTCGGCGCCGGTCGCCATGCCGTTGTAGAAGGCGGGCACGCGCCGGCCGGCGACGTAATACTCGGAAATCTGCGCCGTGCGCGTCGCTACGCCGATGATGGCGTAAACCGCGAGCGTGAAGAACACGAAGAAATAGCCGAGGATCTTGTTGGGAACCCCCACCTGCTCGAGGATCGCGAGCAGGACGATGAATGCGACGAAGCCGCCGGTATAGGTGCCGTACATCCGGCCCAGCTGCTTGTAAAAGGCATCCGCGCTTGCAGTCGCGGTCGTAGGCGTCTGAGTAGCCATGATGTGATCCCCCCTCACTCGTCTTCGGCGACGCCGAACTCGCGGTCGATCTTGTTTTGCTGTTTCGCGAATAAGAACAGCTGGACGACGAACACGATCAGCGAGCCCTGTGCGGCCATGTAGAAGCCAAGCGGGAAGTCGACGACCGGGATGACGATGTTGTTGAGCGGCTTGACGAACATGTGGATGATGTAGCCGAAGAAGACCCAGATCCCGAGATGGATCAGCATCAGGTTGGTCGTCTTCCTCCAATGCGCTTCATCGTTGGCGCTCGTACGGGATGGAGTGTTGGATTGAGTCATGGGTTGGTTACCCTCCCTTTATCACGGTCCCGCCAAGCGGGCGGATCGAATGCGAGGGGCGCCGACAATCGTCTGATGCGGCAGCGCCCATTTGCCACTCTGGCGGGCCCGGTCTTGAGGCCGGGTCGCGACACACCTTAAAAACGTACCATTGCAGGGGCGTCCGGCCTTATACGACTTTCGGACTAGACGCCCCCTTTAGCCCTTGAAAAGATTGCCATGACAGCGCCCGGTCCGACCGGAGATGCTCACCACCACCCGATTGTGGAGAGACTGTTGGGGTTTCTCGGATTTTTCCGTGGCCGTCCGCCGATCCGCGATGGGCAATCGCTGGCCGATTTCATCGACCAGCACGCCGCCTTCTTGATGCAAAAAGGCATCTACGAGTACTCCCGCGCGCGCGCCGGACATTATGCCAAGGTTCTCTTTCGCGAATCGGGATTCCAGACGGCGGTGGAGGAGTCGCGTTGGCGGGCCTATCCGCTCGGGCTCGCGATGGTGGCGGAATTGGTCGAGGGCGTGCTGCGCCCCCATGGCGCCGACCGATACATGCAGCTCAACGCGCTCAGTGCGCTCGTTCTTGCGGTGTTCGACCGCTATCCGGTCCCGCCGTCGCTCGGGGAAGAGGCATGGAGCGAGGCGCGCGCCGAGCTCGCGCGCCGCCTCCAGCTCATCGGGCTCCACGCGCCCAAGCGCGCCTTCGAGATCTGCGAGCCTTGGACGGACACCTATTTCAATTTGATGCCCATCTACGAGAAGCTGCGCCGACCCGATTACCCCACCATTCGCAATTATCTGCGGGTGACGCTGTGCAACATCCATGAGGAATTCACCAAACGTCTGGATGCGCCGGCGGTGGCGGCTGCACTGCATGCGGACGTGCGCTGATCAGAGGAAACCGTTTTCTTCGGCGGTCATGACCGCGCTCGGGAAGGCCGGGAGAAAGCCAGGACGGGGCCGGCCGTGGCGCCCACTTGTAGCTCCAGATCACGAGCTCGAAGGGCATATGACCAAGCTCTAGAAGCTATGAACCGTGCTCAGGCTCGCTGGTTTCGGTGCTGCGACGGCAGAGCGCCAAATACAGGAAGAATCCGCTAAAAAAGATCACGCCCAATATTGCTGATCCCGCCAGCCAAACGAAATCACTCGGCTTTGCGTACCAAAGCAGACCGTTAAGCCCAAACCAAACGATGGCGCCCAGGAGCGCGACAGCATGGAGCATCGCGCATCGTCAAGGATAGCCCGCGCCAAGGCAGCAGCGCGTTTTGCCGCAGAAGAGGTCGCCTCAGTTGGTGGCCGCGCCGCCGCGTGTGCCCGTCACCTCATCCGTTCCGTCGCCACATAGAGCGCCAGCGCCGCCGCATTGGAGACATTGAGGGCCTTGATTTGGCCGGGAAGATCGAGCCGGGCGACTGCGTCGCAGCTCGCGCGCGTCGATTGCCGCAGTCCTTTGCCCTCGGCGCCCAATACGAGCGCGAGCGGGGCGCGCAAGGCTGCCTCGCGCAGATCGGCGTCGCCTCGGCTGTCCAGGCCGACCAGAAAATATCCGCGCTCGCGCAGCGCCGCGAGCGCCCGCGCCAAATTCTGCACCGTGACGATCGGTACGTATTCGAGCGCGCCGGAAGCGGACTTCGCCAGCACGCCGGTGGCTTCCGGGCTGTGGCGCCACGTGGTGACCAACGCAGCGACGCCGAAGGCTGCCGCAGTGCGCAAGATGGCGCCCACGTTGTGCGGATCGGTGATCTGATCGAGCACGAGCACAATGCCCGCAGCGTCGAGCTCCTCGAGCTCCGGCGAGGGCAGGGGATCGGCTTCGGCCAATAATCCGTTGTGCACGGCATCGGGGCCGAGGCGGCGCGCGATCGCGTCCGGGCGGACGATCTCCGGTTCGACGGCGAGCGCCACCCCGTCCTCCGCAAGCCGCCGCGCGGCATTGGCGGTAGCACAGAGACGGCGGATGCGGCGCGCGGGATTTTCCAGCGCCGCTTTCACCGTGTGCCATCCGTAGAGGATCGCCGCGCCGCCGCCGGATCGCTTCGGTTCGCCAACGGGCACAGGCCGAGGACCCTCCTTGCGCTTCCAGGCGGGTCGGCGCGGCTGATGAGCTTCGGGTGGATGCAGACGGCGATGGCGCATGGACGACAGTCCCGCGCGGCGAGCCCAATATCAAGGTGTTGCGGCGGGTTCGGCGCGGTTGACACTGCGCTGTGCGCTCCCCATAACCCGGCCAGAACGTGTATCCGCAGGATGCCAGGTTCGAGCGCGGGGGAGTGTCCCGAGCGGCAAAGGGGGCGGACTGTAAATCCGCTGGCTTAGCCTTCGTAGGTTCGAGTCCTACCTCCCCCACCAACCAGGAATTCAGGGGCCAGTGGTCAGTGATCAGAAGATTTGGCCGAGACCTCATTCGTGTTTTCTGAGTGCCGATTTCTGATTTCTGTCCCCTCTGGTGCGGGTGTAGCTCAATGGTAGAGCAACAGCCTTCCAAGCTGATGACGAGGGTTCGATTCCCTTCACCCGCTCCAGCCTTTCGTGTTCGCGGCGTTGTGCGGGCGAGCCGAGGCTGTCACCGATTCACGCGCTGGTAAGATGCTGGAACGCAACCAAATCATTCCTATTTAACGGCGTGGCACGGCGGATTGGCCGCGATGGTGCGCGCACCTGCCAGAGGTTTGAGAGGCAAGAAAGAGCAGTCCCATGGCGAAGCAGAAATTCGAACGCACGAAGCCGCATTGCAACGTTGGCACGATTGGTCACGTGGACCACGGCAAGACGACGTTGACGGCTGCGATGACGAAGGTGTCGGCGGAGAAGGGATGGACGTCGACGTTTGTGTCCTATGATCAGGTTGCGAAGGCCTCGGAGAGCCAGGGGCGGCGCGATTCGACCAAGATTTTGACCATTGCGACGAGCCACGTGGAATACGCGACGGCGAAGCGCCATTACGCGCACGTGGACTGCCCGGGGCATGCCGACTACGTCAAGAACATGATCACCGGGGCGGCGCAGATGGACGGTGCGATCCTGGTTGTATCGGCGGCGGACGGTCCGATGCCGCAGACGCGCGAGCACATTCTTTTGGCGCGCCAGGTGGGGGTTCCCTACATCGTGGTGTTTCTCAACAAGGTGGACGTGGTGGACGACCCCGAGCTTCTCGATCTGGTGGAGCTTGAGGTGAGCGAG
>WNGF01002791.1_pt1 | contig 24207 bp, 23 predicted proteins | sample 5400641 | NCBI WGS metagenome assembly WNGF01 (sample SAMN13153371, study PRJNA577476) | soil metagenome | isolation source: 80 cm soil or saprolite under grassland replicate 2 | place: USA:California | collected 2016-06-15 | reverse complement strand
CAAGGCGATCGCCGAGCGGTTCGCCTGGAGCTTCGCCTATCTCGGCGACGACGCGAAGACACCGCTCTTCACGACCGATGCGCAGGGACATGGCGTCTTCGGGACCATGGTCGTTCCGGTCGGCGAGCCGATCCACGTCACGCTCCACAGCGTGGACGTCATTCACGCCTTCTACGTGCCGAAGTTCCTGTTCAAGCGCGACGTCAACCCCGTGACCGACCCCAAGAAAGAGAACAACTTCGACTTCACCGTCGACGCGGGCGATGCAGGACAGACGTTCCGGGGCCAGTGCGCCGAGCTGTGCGGGGCGGGGCATGGCGGCATGACGTTCGAGGTCAAGGCGGTGACCCGGCCCGAGTTCGACACGTGGCTCAAGCAGCAGATCGATGCCGCCAAGGCGTCGCCGCCGCATGGCAGCCCGCCGGCAGGCAGTCCGCCGGCAGGCAGCCCGCCGGCAGGCAGTCCGCCGAGCGCCGGGGCGGTCGTCCAGCTCGCGGCCCAGAACATCGCGTTCGACAAGAGCTCCCTCGAGGTCGCCGCCGACAAACCCTTCCAGATCGCGTTCACCAACAACGACAACGCCACCCAGCACAACGTGGAGATCAAGAATCCGGACGGCAGCGTGGCGTTCAAGGGCGAGCTCATCACGGGCGTCGGTAGCTCGACCTACAACGTGCCCGCCCTCAAGGGAGGCTCATACCCGTTCCAGTGCACCGTTCATCCATCCATGACCGGCACGATCACGGCGAAGTGAGGAGCAGTTGATGGCGACCACCGCGCTGACGCCTGCGGCGACGTATCGCAGCGCGCTCTACGAATGGGTCACCACCACCGACCACAAGAAGATCGGGATCCTGTACCTCGTCAATTCCTTCGTCTTCTTCTTCATCGGCGGCATCCTCGCCCTCGGCGTGCGCAGCCAGCTGGCCGTGCCGGAGAACAAGCTCTTCTCGCCGGACGTCTACAACCAGCTCTTCACGATGCATGCATCGCTCATGCTGTTCCTGTTCATCATCCCGATCCTGGCCGGCTTCGCGAACTACGTCGTGCCACTCCAGATCGGGGCGCCGGACATGGCCTTCCCCCGGATCAATGCGCTGTCGTTCTGGATGCTGCCCCTGGCCGGGATCATCATGCTGACCGGCTTCCTGGTCCCGGGCGGCGCGGCCGCCGAGGGCTGGACGAGCTACAGCCCGCTCGCCCAGTCGAAATACTCAGGCGTGGGAACCGACCTCTGGCTCGTGGCGGTGACGCTCATCGGGACGAGCTCGATCCTGGGCTCGGTCAACTTCCTCGTCACGATCTTCAAGATGCGGGCACCCGGCATGACCATGTTCCGGATGCCGATCCTCGTGTGGACGGCGCTCGTGACGAGCGTCCTCGTGCTCTTGGCCACGCCGGTCCTGGCGAGCGCGCTGATCATGCTGTTCATCGACCGGAACTACGGCGGCAGCTTCTTCGATCCGGCGAACGGCGGCAACGCCGTCCTGTGGCAGAACATCTTCTGGTTCTACTCGCACCCCGCCGTCTACATCATGATCCTCATCGCGATGGGCATCGTCAGCGAGGTCCTGCCCGTCTTCTCCCGCAAGCCGCTGTTCGGCTACAAGGCGTTCGTCTTCGCGACGGCCGGGATCGGGGCCCTGGGCTTCTCGGTCTGGGCCCACCACATGTTCACGACCGGCACGGTCTACCTGCCGTTCTTCAGCTTCATGACGTTCCTGATCGCGGTGCCCACCGGGGTCAAGATGTTCAACTGGATCGCGACGCTCTTCCGCGGCCAGCTCACCTTCTCCACGCCGCTGCTGTTCGCGCTCGGCTTCCTGACCATGTTCCTCATCGGTGGGATCAACGGGGCGTTCAGCGCCGCGGTGCCGGTCGATTTCGCCCTGCACGACACGTACTGGGTGGTCGCCCACCTTCATTACGTCCTGTTCGGCGGCTCGGTCTTCGGCGTCTTCGCCGGCGTCTACTACTGGTTCCCCAAGATGTCCGGCCGGATGCTCAACGAGACGCTCGGCAAGATCCATTTCGTGCTCATGTTCATCGGGTTCAACATGACGTTCTTCCCGATGCACATCCTGGGCCTCGAGGGGATGCCCCGGCGGATCGCGACGTATGCGTCGACGGCCGGCTGGAACCAGCTCAACCTTGTGGCGACGATCGGCAGCCTCATCATCGCGGCGTCCACCCTGCCCTTCCTGTGGAACGTCCTGATCTCGCTGCGGAGCGGTGAGCCGGCCGGTGACGACCCCTGGGAGGGCAATACGCTGGAATGGGCGACCAGCTCGCCGCCGCCGCCCTACAACTTCGACCACCTGCCCGAGATCCGGTCGGAGCGTCCGGTCTTCGATGCCCGGCACGGTCGCACCGGCGGCCACGGGGGCCAGTCGTGAGCGGGTCCACCGTCATGCCCCAGACCGCGCATGACGGGGCCCTGGCCGACCTGCCTCGTCACGGGATCAGCAACCCGATCCTGGGCATGATCCTGTTCATCTGCTCGGAGGTGATGTTCTTCGCCGGTCTCTTCGCGGCGTATTTCAACGTGCGAGCGACGGCGCCGACGTGGCCGCCGAGCGCGGCCGAGGTCGGCGAGCACCTGGCCGAGCGCTTCAATCTCCATGCCGAGCCCTGGCTGGCGGCCGTCCTCACGATCATCCTCGTATCGAGCTCGTTCACCTGCCAGCTGGGCGTGTGGGCGATCCGGCGGAACGACCGACGCGGCCTCATCCGGGCGATCGCCGTGACGATGGTCATGGGGATCGTCTTCCTGATCGGCCAGGGCTACGACTACAGTCAGCTCGGGTTCGGGCTCTCAGATGGCACGTTCGGCACGACCTTCTTCACGCTGACCGGTTTCCATGGGGCACACGTCCTGGGCGGGGTCATCATGCTCAGCGTCGTCCTCTTCCGGTCCATGAGCGGCCAGTTCACCGCCCGTCATCACGACGCCGTCGAGGCGACGTCCATCTACTGGCACTTCGTCGACGTCGTCTGGATCGCGCTCTTCTCGATCCTCTACATCATCCCGTCGAGATAACGACCGAGATGCGCTTCAAGCACCCCAGGAACGCCTTCGCGGTCGGCGGGCTGTTCGTCGCCATTGCCGTCGTGTATTTCATCATCAGCGGCGATGCGGGCGGCACGACGACCCTGGGGGCCCTGGGTATCGCGATGGGCCTGGCAGCCTACGCCCTGGTCGTCGGCACGCCGGACGACGTCTAGGCGCGCGGCCCGCGACACCACCGCCGATGGAGAAGCTCCAGCAGCTCTGGAACGCGATCCTCGACCTGACCGCCAAGCTCGTCATCCCCGACTGGGGAGCGCTGGTCGGGCTGATCCCGATCGCGCTGCTCGCCGCGGTCGTCCTGTGGATTGCCTGGCTCGTCTGGGCCTACACTCACGTCGGTCCCCGGCGGCGAGGCTTCGACCGAGCGCTGACCGTGCCGCCGCCCGGCATCCATGCCCCCGGGCCGTCGTTCGCGCCGTTCTTCGGAGCCGTGGGGACCGCGCTGGTGCTGTTCGGGCTGGTGGTTGGGCCGGTGGGGGCCCTCCTTGGTGTGGCCGCGCTCGTGCTGGCCCTGCTGTACTGGCTGCGCGAGGGCATGCGGGAGTACGAGCACGTCGCCGGGTCCGGCACGATGGCCGTCACCGTCCAGCACGGCGGTCCACCGCCGGGCGTCCACGTCCCTGGCCCCACGTTCCTGCCGTTCACCTCGGCCGTCGGCTTCGCTTCTCTGCTCGCCGGACTGGTCGTGGGCGGCTGGATGATCCTCGCCGGGTTCATCTGCCTGGTCATCGCCCTGGTGGGCTGGTGGCGAGCTGCGCGGACCGAGTACCGCCTGACGGAAGAGGCGGACCGGACCGGTCACATGCGCAACCCCCCGGCCCCGGGGTTCCCGCTGCGCACGTACGCCCTGTTCACGATCATCATCGTGGCCGCCGCCATCCTCCAGGCCGGCATCCTGCCACCCAAAGGCAGCAGTGGCAGCAGCGGGGCGGCGGTCGGCTCGCCGGCGCCCGGTGGGTCGTCGCGCGGAACGGGTCCCGGGGCTTCGGCGGGAGCGTCCGGGGCGGCGCCGGGCTCTTCGCCAGCGGGCAAGCCGGCCGCCGACGTCACGATCGTCGCCCAGGGCTTCGCGTTCACCACCACGGACGTGACCGGCCCGGCCGGCACGCCCTTCACCATCGCCTTCGAGAACCAGGATCCGGGCACGCCCCACAACGTCGCGATCAGGAAGGCTGACGGCAGTGAGGCCTTCAAGGGCGAGATCTTCAGCGGCGTCTCGAGCAAGGTCTACCAGGTCCCGGCGCTGCCGGCCGGACGGTATCCGTTCGTCTGCAACGTGCACGCGAACATGACCGGCACGCTCACGCTCAAGTAGCAGGTCCATCACGAGGCCCCCGGACTCGGCCAGCCTCGGCGAGCGCCGGCTCGACCGGCGCCAGGTCCTCGCCCTGACGGTCATCGCCGCGATCGCGGTGATCGCCATCGCGGCGGTCGGCCTCACGCGTCCGAGTGCGGTTGGCGTCCGCGTCGGCGATCAGGCGCCACCGCTGGCCGGGGTCACGCTGGACGGCAGGTCGATGAGCCTGGCGGACTTCCGAGGCCAGCCGGTCGTGGTGAACTTCTGGGCCAGCTGGTGCGTTCCGTGCCGGGCCGAGTTCCCCCTCTTCCACGACGCGCGGGCCAGGCACACCGGCCTGACCATCCTCGGAGTCGTCTTCGACGACGACCCGGCGGCGGCTCGCCGCTTCGCCGAGGCAGAGGGCGCCGACTGGCCGTCGCTCGCCGATCCGGATCGTTCCCGGGCGACCGCCTACACCGTCCTCGCGCCGCCGCAGACCTACTTCATCGATCGAGATGGTGTCGTCCGGTCCCGCCAGATCGGCGAGCTGACCGTCGCGGATTTCGAGCGCCAGTACGCAGCCATCGGCGGATGACCGGCAGCCTCGCAGACGCCACCGAGAGCGCGATCGTCGTCCGAGGCCTGGTCAAGCGCTACGGCGGCCGCGACGTCGTGGCGGGTCTGTCGTTCGAGGTCCGGCGCGGCGAGATCGTCGGGCTGCTCGGGCCGAACGGCGCGGGCAAGACCACCACGGTGGAGATCGTCGAGGGCTACCGGCGGGCCGACGCCGGGGAGGTTCGCGTGCTCGGCCTGGACCCGGCCCGTGACCCGGCCCGGCTCCGGACCCGGCTGGGCCTGATGCTCCAGGAGGGCGGCGTCTATCCTCAGACGAGTCCGGCCGAGATCCTGCGCCTCTTCGCCCGCTTCCATGCGGCTCCTCATGACCCCGACCAGCTGCTCGAGCTGGTCGGCCTTGGAGACGTCGCCTACACGCGCTACAGGGTGCTCTCGGGCGGACAGAAGCAGCGCCTGGGGCTGGCTCTCGCCCTCGTCGGCCGTCCCGAGCTGGTCGTCCTCGACGAGCCGACGGCCGGCATGGACCCGGCGGCCAAGGTGGCCACTCGCCGGCTGATCGGCGAGCTTCGCGCCGCCGGCGTGACGGTGCTCCTCGCGACCCACGACCTGGCCGACGTGGAGCGACTCGCCGACCGCGTGGCGTTCATCGACGCGGGCCGATTGATCGCGCTCGCCTCACCGGCCGAGCTGACGGCGGCCGCCGCACCTCGCTTTCGCTTCCGGCTGGAGGCGTTGCTGTCGGACGCGGAGCGGCGAACGCTCGGCGAGCGGCTCGCGAACGGCGCGGCCGGCACGGAGCTCGTCGACGAAGGCGGAGGCCGCTACCGCCTCGATGGCGTGAGTCCCGCCCCGGGACTTGTCTCCCGGCTGGCGATCTGGTGCGAATCCCGCCAGCTGCTCGTCATGGAGGTCACCACGGGCACGGGATCCCTCGAGGAACGCTACCTCGAGCTCCTGGCGGAGAGCTCCGCGGGTCATCTCCAACGCGAGGCAGCGCAGTGAGCGAGACGCGCGTGACCGGACGCTGGACGCCGGCCGGCGGCGGCGCGGCGCCGGCCTGGCGATCAACCCTGGCCCAGGCCGCGATGGAGCTGCGGCTGACAACGCGCCGAGCGGAGAACCTGCTCGTGACGCTGGCGATCCCGGTGTTGCTCCTCGTCTTCTTCGGCTCCGTCGACGTCCTGCCAACGGCGGCCGGTCGGACGGTCGACTTCCTGCTGCCAGGCGTTATCGCGTTGGCCGTGATCTCGACGAGCCTCGTCAGCCTGGGGATCGCGACCTGCTACGAGCGCTCCTACGGGGTGCTCAAGCGACTGGGCGGATCGCCGCTGTCCCGCTCGGGCCTGGTCACGGCCAAGATCGCCGCCGTCGTGGCCGTCGAGCTGCTGCAGCTGGCCGTGCTGGTGGCGATCGCGGTCGGCCTCTTCGGCTGGGCGCCCGGCGCCGGCGGGTCGCCGATCGTCGTCGCGGCGGCGCTGCTGCTTGGGACGCTGGCATTCGCCGGCCTCGGCCTCCTCATGGCCGGTAATCTCCGGGCCGAGGCGACGCTCGCCGGCGCCAACGGCCTCTACCTGCTGTTCATCCTGCTCGGTGGCGTCATCGTCCCGATCGACCGCCTGCCGCCACTGCTGGTCGATCTCGCCGGGGTACTGCCGGCTGCCGCGCTATCCGACGCGTTCCGGATCGGATTCGGCACGTCGGGCGGCGACCCAATCGGCCCGCTCGCGATCCTTGCCGGCTGGGGGATCGTTGCGGCGGGTCTGGCGACCCGGACATTCCGCTGGGAATAGACGGACAAGAAAGAACCCCGGCTGGTCGGGGCCGGGGTTCAGGGAAAGTCTTTGGTTGCGGGGGAAGGATTCGAACCTCCGACCTTCGGGTTATGAGCCCGACGAGCTGCCGCTGCTCCACCCCGCGACCACCCATGTTAGGCGCAGCCGACTCGAGCGTCAAACGCGCGCAGGCCGCCAACGCGCGCAGGCCGCCAACGCGCGGAGGCCGGGAGTCAAGCAGGGCGGTGGCCAGGTTGCGCGGACGGACCGTTATCCGCCGCCGGGGGCCGAAACCGTGGCCAGAATGCCATGGAGAGACGATTAGGCCACCGCGAGGCGGCGTTTAGGCCACCGCGGGCGGCCTGCGAGCCTCGCCACTGGCATTTCGTGCACGACAACCGCTGCGCATCGGCCCTGTACCTCGAACTCCGTTGCCACGTTGGGCTAAGAGTCTCTTGGTGGGATTTTGGCCACAAGGCAAGCGACGGCCCAGTGAGCGGTACTGCGTTGCGTGGGGGTGGTGGCTGGTGCGGCCACCTCACGCCCCTTCGATCCGCGCCCTGAGGGCCGCCCGCCAGACCTCGACCGCGCGTGGCCACCATACGTCGATCGCTTCCGGGGAGCCGTACCACGGCGATCCGCCGAACTGGCCGTGGACGATGCCGTCAAGGACCAGGGTCTCCACGCTGGCCAGGCGCGCCGCGGGAACCGGCACCAGGCCATCGCCATCGATCGCCTGCTCCCGGGCCAGGGGCAGGATTCCCCTGTAGAGCATGGCTGCGGCCCGCTCCCGAATGTTGCCGCTCGGGCGGCCCACGACGAATCTGGAGGTCACCGCGAGGTAGCCCGTTTGCGGCGCGAACCGTGGGCCGGGCACGACCCTGTCTGCGAAGCTCGTCGCGTGGACCGCCAGCAGCCGCCCGATCGACCGCCGATCCGCCACCCGATGCGGAGTCCCGAGCGTCACGACGGCGCCGATGCGTCGCGCTCCGCCCAGCCTTCGGCCCTGGAACGGCTCGGGCGACGTCAGGAGCCGGGCCGTCAGGCCACCGGCGGAGTGACCCACCACCAGCAGCGGCGCCCCCCGACTACCCGGCGACGCGGCAGACACGGCGACCGCTTTCAGGAACGCACGCCCGGACCGCGTCACGATCGGAGCCAACCCGCGTCGCGTCGCGATGAGCCAGTCGGGCAGCCAGACACTGGCGACGACGACCGCCGCCGCGCCGCGCTCCATCAGCCGGCGCCGAACACGGCGGTACATCGGGGGTGAGGTGAACAGGCCACCGAGGAGCAGGACCGTCGGCGCGACGGCATCCGGGGCAGCGCGCCAGCTACGGTCCGGGCCCGACTCGATTGTTCGCGTCGCCTCATCCATCGTGGATCAGGACGTCCGGACGGGCTCGGCCGGGGCGACCGCCGTCGATCCACCGAACGCACCGGCGACGATCTCCCGCCCGCCGATCGCGAGGGCCAGGAGCAGGCTGCCGAGAATGACCGCGCCGAACAGATAGAACGGATACCGCAGGTCGATCACGGCCAGCCCGCCGGTGATCACCGAGGCAACCACGAACCCGACCGTCCCGGCGGCGCCGAACAATCCCTGGGCGGTCGACGACCGGCCGCGCGGACTCGCCCGGGAGACCATCGCGTAGAGCGCCGGATTGATGACGGCGAAGCCACACGACTCGACGATGATGAGCGGAAGGGACCAGGCTGGATCCGGGATCAGCGTGTAGGCCGGGGCACAAATGGCGACGGCGAGGGACCCCGCGATGAGGAAGACGAGGCTGCCTCGACGATCCACCAGCCGGCCGGCCCACGGGCCCACGACGAGCATCGGGATCGAGAAGAGCATGAACGTCAGGCCGATGAGCCCGATCCCGGCACCCTTGGATGTCAGGAACAGGCTCCAGACCACTTCGTAGGTGCCACCCCCGAAGTAGCCGCCGACGTTGGCGACGAGTGCCGCGATGAACAGTCGGTTGGCCAGGCGCGCCGGGGTGGCCATGGCCGCCGGCTTCGCGTTGTCGGGGGATGCGGGCTCCGACAGTCGGGGTCGATCCCGCTGGACCTCGGCGAGTCCGGTCGGTGGCAGACTCGGCACCGCGGCGTGTCGAGGCGTCTCCCGGACGCCGACGGCGACCGCGACCGCAGCAAGCAGCGCGGAGATCCCGCCGAACACGAATACGACACCGATCGAGCCGAACGCACTCGCTCCCAGGCCACCGATCGCCGGTCCGAGCAGGACGCCGGCCATCTGGGCCGCCCCGTACGTGCCAAAGGCTTCGCCCTGCCGGTCGGGCCGCGTGGCATCCTTGAGCAGCCCGCGCGCCGCCGGATCGTAGGCGGCGGTGGACAGACCGGCCAGCGCCCGAAGGAGCAGGAACGCCGCCGCGCCATGGACCGCGAGGGGCAGGGCGACGAAGATGGCCGTGGCGACCAGTCCACCCACCATGAGCGGCACCCGGGCTGTGCGGTCGGCGATCCAGCCGAAGACCGGCTCGCCGATGAGTCGCGCCGCGGGCCATGCCGCGACGACGAGCCCCAGCGTGGCGAAGTCCACGCCCTGCTCGGTGTAGTAGAGGGGCAGCACCGGCAGCACGGCGCCGAACCCCGTCCAGACGATGGCCTCGCCCAGGAACAGCGGCAGGACGGGACGCCAGCGGGAAAGCCAGCCGGTCAGAGGAGTCCTGAGACGAGAACGATCCATGGGCAGCCAGGGCATCCTAACCGAGCGCCGCGCGACGGCCCGCCAGCAATCCAGCATTCACCGGCCCTATGATCGCCTGGTGCCAGCGGCGCTCCTCGTCCTCATCCTCGTCCTCGCGGCCGTCGTCCTGGCCGTGCCGCTCCGCCGGCTCTATCTGGACGGACGGTCGCGAACCGCGATCCTCGCCTATGCGATCCTCGTGCTCGGCCTGGCCCTCGCGGTGACCGAGATCCGGCCTCTCACCCGGTACCTGTTGCCGGCCCTCTTCCTCGTCTACCTGGCGCCGTTCGTGACGTGGCGGGGCGGCCTGGATCGACTCCTCGGCCGGCGGGAAGAGATCCGGGTCGTCCGGCCCGAGCCACGAGCCGTCGAGCCGCCGCGCAACGTCACTCCCGACGCGAACCGCTCTGGCGACTCCGCGAACGCCGACGATCCGCCGCAGGACGCGGGCAGATGACGCGCTCCACGCTGGCGACGCACTGGGGCCTCGACCCGTCGATCGACTTCCTCAACCACGGCTCGTTCGGTGCCTGCCCCCGGGAGGTCCTCGCCGTGCAGGCGGCCCTGCGCGATCGAATGGAAGCGGAGCCGGTCCAGTTCCTGTGGCACGACCTGGACGGTCTGCTGGCGACTTCCCGGGCCGCACTGGCCGCCTTCATCGGCGCAGACGCGGACGATCTCGCATTCGTTCCCAACGCGACGACCGGAGTCAACACGGTCCTGCAGAGTCTCCACTTCGAGGTGGGCGACGAGCTGCTGACGACCGACCACGAGTACAACGCCATCCTCAACGCCGCGCGTGCGGTCGCGACACGCGACGGGGCGCGCGTCGTCGTCGCCCATGTGCCGTTCCCGATCGACGACCCGGCCGAGGTGATCGCCGCGCTCCTTGCGGCCGTCACGGACCGGACTCGCCTGGCCCTCTTCAGTCACGTGACCAGCCCCACTGCCCTCATCTTTCCGGCGGCAGACCTGGTCCGGGAGTTGGCGGTGCGCGGCGTGGACACGCTGCTCGATGCCGCCCACTCGCCGGGCATGGTGCCGCTGGACCTGAATGCCATCGGCGCCGCCTATGCGACCGGCAACGCCCACAAGTGGATCTGCGCGCCGAAGGGCTCCGCGTTCCTCCACATCCGCCGGGACCGGCGCGAGCTCATTCGGCCGCTCATCGTCTCGCACGGGGCCAATGACACGCGATCGGGCAGGCCGCGCTTCCGGGCGGAGTTCGACTGGACAGGAACGTCCGATCCCACCGCGGCGCTGTCTGTCCCCGACGCATTGCGATTCGGCGGCGAGCTGCTGGCGGGCGGCTGGCCCGAGCTCATGGCCGCCAATCGGGAGCTCACCCTGACCGCCACCCACATCCTCACCGACGCCCTGGGGATCGAGCCCCCGGCGCCGGCTTCGATGATCGGCGCCATGGCGGCGTTTCCGCTTCCGGCAGCGTTCCCCGAGGACGTCGACGTCCGGCTGTTCCACGACTTCCGGATCGAGGTTCCGGTCGTCAGCTGGCCCGTCCCCGCGGCCCTTGGTCCCGAGGAGTGGCCGAAGGCGAATCTCCTTCGGATCAGCGCCCAGGCCTACAACGACCGCTCGCAGTACGAGCGGCTGGCCCAGGCCCTCGGGGCGATGATGCCGGCGAGGGCTCAGGCGGTGGGTGGCCGCGTCGCCAGCGCGGAGTAGATCGCGCCGAGGAACCGGCTCGGGACGCGGCCCAGGAGCTGCGGCTCATCGAAGCCGGCGTCGACCGCCATCGTCCGCCACGTGGCGAACGACAACGGGTAGGGCACCCAGGGATTGCCGTGGTCGGCGTCGTACTCGACCAGGACGAACCTGCCACCCGGCCGGAGCATGCCGAGGACTCTGCGGCTCATCGCGTTTCGGTCGCGCCGGAAGTGGAGCGCGTTGGCCATGACGACCCCGTCCAGGGGCGGCAGGCCGAGGTCCGCGGTGAAGTCGGCCACGCGCTGGTCGAGGCTGACGCGCGGGAAGCGCGCCGCCATTGCCCTCGCCTGCTCGCGAAGGGCACCCGCGTCGCGATCGACCGACAGGATCCGGCCGCCCGGCCCCAGCAGGTCTGCGAGCGCGAGGGTGAAAGCCCCGGTCCCAGAGCCGAGATCCGCCCAGGCCTCGGTGCCCAGCCCGACCGACGGCACGCCTCCTCGCAGCAGTCCGACGTGATCGGCGTGATCCAGGGCAGCGTGCCTCGCGGTCGTGAGTAACTGATAGTGGTGAGCCGGGTGGGGCTCGAACCCACAACCAAGCGCTTAAAAGGCGCCTGCTCTGCCGTTGAGCTACCGGCCCACGATCTAGCCGCTCAGTTTACGTAACGGCCGAACGCGCCGCGGCCGCCTATGCGGCCGCCAGTCCGCGCCACCTCGAACTCCCACGAAGCCGGTTGTCACGAAATGGCCATCGGCGCCGATCAAGGTCCCGCCGCCCCACGCACGGGATAACGAAAGCCTTAGCCGCGGCATGGAGTGGGTCCGGTTGACAGGAGCCCTGGATCCTTCCAGGGCCCCGCCGAATGGAGGCGGGGTGTCACCACTCCCGCTTCCACACTCCGATCTCAGAAGCCGAGATCGGAGCGGACATCGACCAAGATTCGTCGGCGATGTTGCCGCCAGGTCAGCTTCGGGCACGGCTATCTCGCATCTGCCTGCGCGAGGCGATGGCGATGGCACATGTCCGATATTTGACAGGGATTCGGCGCGCCGATTGCGATCCTGCGTTCATGACGAAGCTCGGCGCCGCGTGCCACCTAGCCCGTGGACGACTGTGTCGCTCCCGAGCCGGCGCAGGAGACGGTAGGCCGACGATGCAGACATACAATCTCGACAGCCGAACCGGAAAGGAAGGTGATGTGGTGGGCGACGAAGAGTTCGCATCCGGCGGATACGAATCCGACGACAGCGCCTTTTCGACCGGAACCGAAACAATCGAAGGGGCGACGGACGTTGAGGCAGGCACGGACGCAGGCACGGCGCAAATGGTTTATCAGTCCTGCGATTTCACCTCCATGCCGGACGAGGGCGCCCCGGCCGACATCGTTTGGACCGACGCCAATTTGGGATCGGCGGACTCGGGTCCGTTCACCGATCACATCCAGGTCGTGCGCGAATCCGACAACGCTGTTGCCGTCGACGAAGACGTCGACATGGGCAACTGTCCGCCCCAGCAGACGGTACAGGGCACACGCACGGTGACCCTCGCCAAAGGCTGCTACATGATCTACATCACGGTCGGTGGAGTTCAGAACTACGCTGGGCGCATCTGCGCCGGTGGCGAATTCGTCTAGGTAGGTCTGCGCCAAGGCATCCGCTGCACCCGCGACCATGCCGCCAACCGGTATTCCTGTCTGAACGTACCGAGCGCCCGGACCCGCTACTTGTCCTCGGAGCCGTCCGTCGGCAACGGCTGGCCTGCCAAGGCGCGGATCAGTCGGACGGCGACGTTCTTCTCGGACGGAAGCGGTTCGGGTGGCGCCGCGGACGAGACGTCTCCAGACGGCGTCCGATTCCAGGACGGCGGACCGCCGAAATGCGCGCTCGGGCTTCAGGCCGGGCCAGATGTCCGGCCGGTCTGAGTGAAGTCGGTCAGCGCCAGGAGGATCCGCTTGGCGGGCACCACGCTCTCGACGTCGAATTCGACTCGCGCCACAGATACGTCGATCAGGATGCCGTCCCGGGCCGATCGTAAACCTCGGGGTTGACAGGGGTCGGCAGGCGCTCCCCCCGGATGCCGGCCAGCAGGTTGGCGGCCGCGATTTCGGCCATCTTGCCCCGCGTCGCCCGGGATGCCGATGCGATGTGGGGCACGACCAGGCAGTTGTCCACGCTGAGCAACGGATCGTCCGCGGCGATGGGCTCGGGGTCGGTGACATCGAGCGCGGCCGCCGCGATGACGCCGTCACGGAGGGCCTCGAAGAGCGCCGGCTGGTCGACGACCGGGCCGCGGGAGGTGTTCACGAGGACGGCCGACGGCTTCATCCGCCCCAGGCTGGCGGCATTGATCATGTGCCGTGTCTCGGGCGTCAGGTTGACGTGGAGCGATACGAAGTCCGAGCGGGCCAGCAGCTCGTCCAACTCGACGTACCTCGCGCCGAGGGGCGCCGAGACATCCTCCGGCAGCCGGTTCACGTCGTGGTACAGGATCGTCATCCCGAATCCATGGGCCCGCCGGGCGAGGGCCTGGCCGATCCGCCCGAAGCCGACGATCCCGATCGTCCCGCCGTGGACGTCCGACCCCAGCAGGAGCATCGGCCCCCACGTCCGCCAGCGGCCGGCCCGGACGTAGCGGTCCCCTTCGGGCAGCCTGCGGGCGGCCGCCATCAGCAGGGCGAAGGCCAGGTCGGCCGTCGTCTCCGTCAGGACGCCAGGCGTGTTGCCAACCGGGATGCCGCGCCGGGTGCAGGCCGGAACGTCGATGTTATCGAAGCCGACGGCGTAGTTGCTCACGACCCGGAGCTGCGGTCCGGACGCGTCGAGGAGCTCGTCGTCGACACGGTCCGTGAGGAGCGTGAGGATGCCGTCGCAGCCGGCGACGGCATCCAGCAGCCTGTCCCGCGGCGGCGGCAGCTCCTCCCGCCAGACCGTCGCGTCGCACGCATCCACGATCGGCCGCAGCCCATCCTCCGGGATCTGCCGGCCGACGAAGACGCGCGGCAGGCGAGCGTCGCCTCCGGACACGTCGATCCTCAGACCGCCAGTGGGCTAACGACCGATCGGATCCGGTCGAGCGCATCGCGGATCTTCGCCTGGGAGTTCGCGTAGCTGATCCGGATATGGTTGCGGCCGACCTGGCCGAACGCCGTGCCGGCGAGCACCGACACGCCGGCCTCGTACAGGAGCTTGTCGGCAAGCTCGGCGCCAGTCAGGCCCGTCCCCGACACGTCCGGGAAGACATAGAACGCGCCCTGCGGCCGGAGGCAGCTGAATCCCGGAATCGCGTTGAGACCGTCGACGACGAGATCACGCCGGGCCCGGAACTCCCGGACCATCGCGTCGACGTCGTGCTGCGGCCCGAGCAGTGCCTCGGCCGCCGCGATCTGGGAGAACGAGCTGGTGCAGCTCACGCTGTTGATGATGAGCCGGCTGAAGGCCGTCACGAGTCGCTCCGGCAGGATCGCGTAGCCCATCCGCCAGCCGGTCATGGCATACGTCTTGGAGAACCCATCGAGGACGATCGTCCGCTCGGCCATGCCCGGCAGGGAGGCGATCGAGACGTGCTCTCCCTCATACACGATGCGGCCGTAGATCTCGTCGGCCAGGACGGTGAGGTCGTGCTCGATGGCGATTGCGGCGATTCGCTCGAGGTCCTGGCGCTCGATGAGCCCGCCGGTCGGGTTGGCCGGCGAGTTGAAGATGATCAGCCGCGTCCGCGGGCTCACCAACCCCTCGAGCCGCGCGGGGTCGAGGCGGAATGCGTGCTCCTGGTGGAGCGGCAGGGGCACCGCGGTCGCGCCCACGAAGCGGGCCATCGACTCGTAGATCGGGAAGCCCGGATCCGGATAGATGACTTCGTCGCCCTCGTCGACCAGAGCCATGACCGCGTAGAACATGATCGGCTTGGCGCCGGGCGTGACGACCACCTGCTCGGCGGAGACCGGGAAGCGCTTGCGCCGCGAGGCGTCGAGCGCGATCGCCTCTCGCAGCACCGGCAGGCCGAGGGCCGGGCCGTAGTGCGTCCAGCCGTCGTCCAGCGCCCGCTGGGCGGACGCCCGGATGTTGGCCGGCGTGTCGAAATCGGGCTCGCCGATCTCCAGGTGGATGACGTCCCGCCCGGTCGCCTCCAGGTCGCGGGCGCGCGCCGCGGCCTCGAACGCGGTCTCCGTGCCGAGACGCTCCATCCGGCCAGCCAGTCGCATGGGCCGATCTTAGCGGGTTGCCCCTGGTCGATCGGGGGATGCGGCGCTGGCATGCCCCGGCGGGCATCAGATCGGGATGATTCGGGACGATCCGCGCACGGCGGAGGGCGCTCTTTCGGGAAGATGCGCCGACGCGCATCGCGGACAGGAGCCATTCGTCGTTCTCCCGAAAGGCACGACCCCGCCAGCCCACCCCAACCAGGCCCACACGATCCCCTCAGTACAATTGAACGGTGACGACGTTCTACGACATCGACGAGGCGAACGCCCGGATTCCCGAGGTGCGCGACCTCCTCACGCTGCTGCGCGACCAGCGCGACGCGCTCATCACGCTGCGTGACCGGAGCCAGGAGCCCGACGTCGATGACGAGGAGCGCCGCCGCATCCACCTTCGGATGCAGGGCATCGTCGATCAGATGCAGGCCGCCGTCGTCCGGATCGACGAGTGGAGCATCACCCTTCGCGACATCCAATCGGGCCTGATCGACTTCCCCGCTCTCGTCAACGGCCGCCAGGTCTGCCTCTGCTGGCGGCTCGGGGAGGGCGACGTGGAGTGGTGGCACGAGCTGACCGACGGCTTTGCAGGCCGCCGCCGCATCGGCGAGCTCGTATGACCGCGGCCCGGCCGGGGACCGTCCTTCAGGGCGGCCGAGCGAAGGCCTACCGGCCGCTGCCGCCAGAAGCCAGGGCGGATGCGGCGCGCTCCGGCCTGGCCGCCTACGAACGCGGCGACTTCTTCGAGGCCCACGAGCTCCTGGAGCCGGCCTGGATGGGCAGCGCCGATCCGGCCGAGCGCGAGCTCGTCCAGGGCCTCATCAAGCTGGCGGCGGCCTTCGTCCACGCGGCGCGCGGCAATCCCCTGGGCATGGACAAGAACCTTCGCGGCGCCCGGGCGCGCCTGGCCGAGCACCTCAGACTGGAGCGGTCCGGACCGCTGCCCGAGCCGCTGGCGGCGCTCGATGTGGCAAGCCTGTTCGCCTCGATCGAGGCGCTGCTGCTCGAGCCCCTGACGGTGGAGGTCGAGCCTCCCCCATTGCCTCGGACCTGACCGCCCGTCAGGCTGAGCCGCGGCGCCGGATCCGGCGCCACATCGCCAGTGTCCGCTCCCTGTGGGCCATCGCCCAGCCGATCAGGATGAGCAGGACGAAGTCGACGGTGGCCACGCCGGCGGCGTTGAGATAGCCGATCTGCTGGCCGATCTCGCCATCGATCTTGAGGGCGGGTACCGTCAGCCCAAACGGGCCGCCCACCTGGAAGAACGGGGGCTTCGGCGCGAGGTTGGTCCGAATGCTGGCGGTCGTCACGCCGGGAGGACTCTGGCCCCCGATCACGTACGCGTTGGATCCGCTGGCGATCGCGCTGCCGCCGGCGAGGCCCTGTCCGGACGGCAGGTCGCTCTGGGACAGGTGCTGCCAGGCGACGATGTTGCCGTTGCCGTCCGGCGTGGTCCACCAGACCTCGGTCCTGGGCTGCGAGCCGTCGCTGCCGCCGACCAGATAGATCGCACCGTTTGCCGCGAAGCCGGCAGCGTCCGTCCGGGGTGCCGGGAGATTGGCTCTCGCGTTGGTTGGCGTGCCCCAGCGGATGACCTTGCCGGCGTCGGTCCCCTTGCCGATATCGCCTCGCATGACCACGCTCGTCGGCCCCTTCGCGTCGACGCCGCCGTAGACGAAGATGATGTCGCCGGATAGCACGGCCGACGCGTCCGCTCGCGGCTGGCCGGGGACGAGTGGTGCCTGGGCCTGCCAGGCCTGGAGGACTCCCTTTGCATTGGCCGTCGACTTCCAGACCGTGTCCGTGGGGCCCTTGCCGTCGCGGCCGCCGATGAGAACGAGGCCGTCGGCCGCCGCTGCGAACGCCGCGCCGCTCCGGGCGGCGGGCAGGTTGAGGTTGGGGACGTCCTTGACGGAGCCGTCGGCGACCTGCCATTTGCCCAGCTCGCCGGTCTTGGGATCAGGGGTCACGACGTACACCGTGTCCGTTGGCTTGCCCGATCCGTCGTTCCCGCCGAACGCATAGACAGAGCCGCCGAAGAATCCGGCGGCCAACTTCGTCCGCGGCGCCGGGAGGGCCGGGCCCTCGCGCCAGGCGGAGAAGTTGCCGTTGCCGTAGAGATCCGCCTCGTAGACCGTGGCGGCAGGCGCCTTGCCGTCGGTGCCGCCGATATACAGCAGGTGGGTGCCAACCTGGACGGCCACGCCGTCGCGGCGGGCCGCCGGCAGGAGCAGCTCCTTGGGCGACAGCTGCCACGGCAGGATCGCGCCGCCGGGCGCGGGGCACGGCAGCGTCTCGTTGTCCGGCGGGCAGAAGTTGACCGGGGTCAGGGCGTCGCTGCGGATCCCGAGGTCGATCTGCGAGAAGACCGTGAAGTAATAGGCCCGGTCCGGCAGGTAGCCCATGAGCAGGATGATCAGCAGGAACCAGAGCATCGCCTTGATGCCGGCCCAGGCCCAGCCGTCGCGATCGACCAGCCCGAACAGGGCTCGCCGTCGCACCGCTGTCCCGCTGCCGAGCGCTCGCTGCGCCATCGTCCTCCGTCCTCGTCCGTGACCGCCCGGCGGCCGCCGGTGCTGGCTACTTGACCGTCAGGGTCGCCGTCATGTTCGGGTGCACCGTGCACTGGAATGGGTACGTCCCAGGCTTGAGGGCCGGCACGCTGTACGTCTTCGTGGCCACGCCCGGAAAGATCTCGCCCTTGAACACGTCGGCACCCGTCGAGTCCTTGATCTCGATGTTGTGGGGAACGGAGGCATCCTTGTTCTCGAACGCGATGGCGAACGGCTTGTCGGCGGGAGCGGTCAGGTCCGTCTGCAGGAATGCCGTGTTCTGGGCGGTCTCCTTGACCGATGTGGTGCCCGACGGCAGCGACGCCGCCGGGCTGGCGGACGCGCCGCCGCCGAGCGCGGAGCTCCAGCAATCGGGAAATGGCGTCGCGCTGGGCGGCGGCTTGTAATTCGGATCCCGCCAGCCGGTGAATGTCTTGACCTTGCCGGTCGTCGGGTCGCGGACGGGCTCGTTGGTCGACGGGTCGCGGACGGTGTAGGTGTTGTCGTTGGTCGCCCGCAGGAACGCGATCAGATCGTCGATCTGCGTGTAGTTCAGCGGGCCGCCGTTCTCGTTCGACCAGACCGGCATGAGGCTCTTGGCATTGCCGCAGACGTACCGACCGCCCTCGCGGAGGACGCTCTGCAGGTACTGGGGGTTGAGGTGGGCGAACAGCTTGGCCTGGTCGTTGAGGGCTGGAGCGCCGGCCTCGTTGGCGAAGCCCTCGCCGTTGGCGCCGTGGCAGCGGGCGCAGTTGGCCTGGTAGATGTTGTATCCGCGCTCGACGGCCACGACCTGCTGGTGCTCGATCTCCTTGTCCAGCCGCTTGGTGCCGGCCACGCCCGGCACGCCCAGCTCGTAGAAGTAGTAGACGATCACGAACAGCACGACGATGAGCGTCGCCAGGAAACCCACCCAGCGGGCGCTGTCGGACTGCCGGACTATGGTCGCCGTCCGCTCCGGTGTCAGCTCGAAGGCGTGGGCGCTGGCCGGGGCCGAGAAGCGCGGCGCCGGCGCGGGCTGCGCGTCGGGCCGGCGCGCGGGCAGCCGCTGCTCGGGTGGGGTCTCGGGCTGATCGGTCATCGCGATGCTCGTCGGTCAGCGCAAACGCGCACGGTCAGATGCACCCGGTCGGTGACTTGGGCGGGATCAGGCCGGGCTGGCCGAGCGCGACCGGTAGCGGACCGAGCGTGATCTTGCCCGTGTCGAGCCAGAGCGTACCGTCGCTCTTGACGCTGGCCGAGAAGCGGTCCATGCCCCGCGGCGCCGGACCGAACCGGGCGCCGTCGGCCTTGATGCCCAGGCGGTCATAGCGGGATCCGTGGCACGGACACTCGAACCAGAAGTTCTTGAGGCACGGATTCGGCCGGCAGCCCAGATGGGGGCAGCGCTGGTAGAGGGCTCGGACGTTGAGCGCGCGGCCGTCGCCGGTCGTGTCGTCGCCGGGGATGAACTGCTGGCGGTTCGGGTCGACAAGCACGATGTAGGCCCGGGCGTCGGGGTAGTAGGCCGGGAAGCCGTCCGCGATCGGCAGGTTGCCATTGTCCAGCTTGATGTCGCTCAGCGTGCCGATCTTGACGATGCCGCCGAAGCCCCCGGTGAGGTTGGGCCAGACGAAGCCGATGCTGCCGGCGGTGACCTCCAGCAGCCAGAGGGCGACCCCGCCGCCCAGGGAACGTCGCAGGAGCGTCCGCCTGGAGATGCCCTGGACCTGCTCGTGGCGGAGCGCCTTGATCGCCTCCTTGGTCAGGGCCTGGGGTCGCGAGGCGGGTTCGACGGCGTAGTTGCTCATCTATGCACGATCCATCAGAGGTTGAAGTGGAGGCCCGGGCTGTCGATGTACGGGATGACGAAGCTGTAGCCGGGACCGCGGAAGAAGACGCCGATAAAGGTGATGATCAGGCCCAGGGCGCAGAACAGCGTGAACAGGACGACCGCCGTCTTGCGCTCGGACGGCCGGAAGGCCAGGACATTGCCGCGATCCACGTAGGGGATGAGGGCCGCGCCGACCAGCACGAAGATCGGCGTGAGGGCTCCCGCGACCGTCGGGTGGAAGTAGGCCAGGAGCTCCTGGAGGCCGAGGAAATACCAGGGCGCCTTGGCCACCGCCGGCGTCACGTTGCCGTTGGCCAGCTCCTCGAGTGGCGCGTTTACGAACAGGCCCATGAGCAGCAGGAAGATGCTCATCATCGCCCCGGCCAGGAACTCGATCGCGAGCAGGTGGGGCCAGACCATGACCGTGTCGTCGGGCTCCTTTTGGACCCTGACGACGGCGTCCTGCTTGACCAGCGCGAGCAGGCGGTACGGGCGCGCCGACATCGGCACGCGCTGCTTGTCGATCTCCGTGCGACGGGACGGGTCGACGGGGGCGACGACCCGCCGCTCGGTCCGCGTCTTCTCGTCAGTCACGGCCGAGCCGGCTCACAGCGGACCACTGATGCCACCGTCCTTCCTGGTGCGCCAGAAGTGGACCGCCAGGAACACGGCCATGACGAGCGGCATGACCATGATGTGGAGCACATAGAAGCGCAGCAGCGTGTTCTGGCCGACCTCCAGACCGCCGAGAAGGATGAGCTTGGACGGCGTGTTGAACAGCGGCGCGTAGCCGGCCATGTTCGTGCCGATCGTGATCGCCCAGTAGGCGATCTGGTCCCAGGGCAGCAGGTAGCCGGTGAAGCTGATGAACAACGTGGAGAAGAGGAGAACGACCCCGACCACCCAGTTGAACTCGCGGGGCGGCTTGTAGGCGCCATGGTAGAAGACCCGCATCATGTGCAGGAAGACGAAGAAGACCATGAGGTGGGCGGCCCAGCGGTGGATGTTGCGGGTCAGCAGCCCGAACACGACCTTGCTCTGGATGTCGAGGATGTCCGTATAGGCGTGGGTCGTCGACGGCACGTAGAAGAACATCAGGTAGACGCCCGTCACGGTCAGGACGAGGAACAGGAAGAAGCTCAGCCCGCCCAGGCAGAACGTGTAGGCGAACTTGACGGCGTGCTGGCGGACGCGGACCGGGTGGATGTGCAGGAAGACGTTGTTCATGACCGCGTAGGCCCGCGACCGTTCGTCGGTGGGGTACGGCTGGCGGAACAGCGATCGCCACACGGCGCTCCGGCGGATGCTCTGGTCCACCCGCTCGAGGAAGCTCAACTGGGTCCTCCTGCGACGCCCGCCACCCCGGCGAGCTGCGCATCGCGGTACGACTCCTTGTAGAGCCGCCCGTCGGTCGAGATCTCCTGGAGCTCGAACCGCTCCATCGTAATGGCGTCAAACGGGCAGCGCTTGACGCACAGCGCGCAGCGGATGCAGCGCTCCTCGTCGAGGATCATGGCGCCGCCCTGGCTCCAGCCGTAGGCCTCCTCGATCTCGGGCAGGAGGCCCTCTGTCTTGAGCTGGTTGACGTCGACCATGTGGATGACGCCTTCCGGACAGACGTCGGCGCAGGCGCCGCAGAGCACGCAGCGGAACGGGTCGAACCAGATGTTGAAGTTGCACATGAGGCAACGGATCGACTCCGCGACGGCCTGGTTCGCGGTGTATCCCAGCTCGACCGGGGTCGTGAAGTTGACCTCGGGTTCCGTGGACGGCATCCGCAGCTCGAGGGGCATCATCGGGATGTGCTGGCGCGGCAGCATGTCGTACATCTCGGGCATGTCGTGGCGCCACGAGCTCGTGATCTTGACGTTGGCGGCGACGGTCACGTCCTGCCGGCCGACGAGGTAGCGATCGATGGCATACGCGCATTTCTTGCCGTGGCCGGCGGCCTCGATGAGAGTGGTCGGGCCGGTCACGAAGTCGCCGCAGGCGAAGACGCCCCGGACGTTCGTCGCGTACGTGGCGGGGTCCACCTTGACCCGGCCGCGGTTGATCTCGAAGCTGGCCTCGACCGGCAGGAACGTCAGGTCGGCGGCCTGCGAGACCGCCGGGATCACGGTGTCGGCCGTGACCACGAATTCCGAGTCGGGGATCGGCACCGGCGAGCGGCGACCGGAGGCATCGGGCTCGCCGAGCTTGTTGCGGATGAACTTGACGCCGGTCACGTGGCCGTCCTCGCCGAGCAGTTCGACGGGGCTGACGAGGAACTCCATGCGGACGCCCTCGCGCTCCGTCTCGCCGAGCTCCTCCTCGTCGACGACGAGCTCCGATCGCGTCCGGCGGTAGGCGATGGTGACGTTCTCGGCGCCGTGGCGAAGGCTCGTCCGCGAGCAGTCCATGGCCGTATATCCGCCGCCGATCACGACGATGTCGTGGCCGACGGTGAGCGGCTGTCCCAGGTTCGCCGTCTTCATGAAGTCCACGCCGTACTGGAGCCCTTCCAGGTCCGCGCCGGGAACGTCCAACTCCACGGCGTTCATCGCGCCGGCCGTGATCGCGACCGCATCGAAGTCGCGCTGGAGCTGCTCGAAAGTGATATCGACCCCGATCGTCGTGTTGTAGACGAAATGGACGCCCAGCCGCTCGATCAGGCGGACGTCCATCTCGATCGCCTCACGCGGCAGACGGAAGGCGGGCACCCCGATGAGCATCGTGCCGCCGCCGTAGGGCAGGCTGTCGTAGACCGTGACCCCGAAGCCCTTCGTCGCGAGCTCGCGAGCCACCGCCAGTCCGGCCGGGCCCGCACCAACGACGGCCACCCGCTCGTCCCGCGGGGTGATCTGAGGCATGACGTCGGGGATCCCTGACGCCTCGTGCCACTCGACGAGGAACCGCTTCATCGCCCGGATGGCGAGCGGACGGTCGATGTCCCCGCGCCGGCAGGCGCGCTCGCAGGGAGCCGAGCATACGTACGAGCACATGGCCGCGACGGGATTGGGCTCGCGGGAGAGGATATAACCCTCCTCGAAGCGGCCCTCCGCAGCGAGATTCAGGTAGCCCCGGCAGTTGGTACCGACCGGGCACGCCTCCTGGCACTCGATGTTGCACTGCAGCCAGGACGCGTCGACCGGCTGGACGAGGAACTCCTGGTAGGGATCGATGGCCACGTGGCGGACGTGCCTTTCCTGCTGTCGGTTCGGGCAGGGTGGACCGGGGGCGGTGACGCCGTTCGCGAATCTACCATCCGCGTCCGAAGCGGCGCAAAGCGCGGCCGGCCGCGGTCATGGGCGGCAGGCCGAATCGACGACGGCCGGGCGCGAGTTGACGCTCGGGAGAGTGGCAGCTACGCTGCGATCCCAGGGCTGCAACGCCGCGGAGGCACGGTGAGCGCGAGCGAGTTCGCCTTCCTGGTTCTCGGGTTGATCCTGGGCATTCCAACCGGCACCGCGCTGCTGGTCGTGCTGCGCGCCAGGCCACCCTCGCCGCGCGAGGTCCGCCTCACGGTCGCGCCGGACAGCGTGCCGCGTCGGCGCTCGGCCACGCTCGCCGACGATCCGTTCGTCGATCGGCATGGGACGCCCGCCCGGGGAGGCCCCGCCGATACTGGACGGCCGCCCGGCTCAGCCACGGTCGGACGCGCCGATCCGGCGATGGCCGTCGGCGGCGCTTCGGTCGGGCCCCAACCCCATCGCGAGGAGTCGGCCGCTCCCCATGATCCCCGAACACCCGTTCTCGCCATAGCCGGCGGTGGCGCCGGGGGCGTGGCAGCCTCGATCGGTCGCCACGGTACCTGGATCGCCGCCGACGCGGCGATGCCGGCCGGGTTCGCCGTGCGAGCGGGCGTGGACCCGGTCTTCGCATCGTTCCAGCGGGGGGCCAGCACCGAAACGGCGGACGAGTCGAGCCGAGCCAGCGGCACGGCGGGGCGCGCCGACGCGTCCGCCTCGTCCGGCATCGCCGTGCTGGATGCGGCGGTCGAGACCGCCCCGGTCGACGGGCCTCCGGTTCCGGACGTCGTCGCTCGGTCCGAGGACAACCGGCCGCCGCCGGCCGGCGGCCCGGCTGCCGCCGCAGATGCGGCCCCAGCGGAAGCCGCCACGGCCGAGGCGACCGCGGCGATGGCAGGGCCATGCGCTCCCGAGCGGCGGGCGATGACCGAACTCTGCGCACTGGCCGAACGGATGCAGATCCAGGCGGACGGGGTCGCCGATCGGTTGCGCCAGGCGCAGCGTACCTACGACACGCACCTGAGCGCCGCGGACCAGGCGGAGGCAATCGCGGATCCACGGGTGCAGCGCGCCGCCAAGGATGCCGCCCAGCACGCATTTCGCAGGGACCGCACGAGCGCAACCTCGCGAGAAGAGATAGAGGCGGCGGCCCGGACATGGCTGCAGGAGATCAACCGGATCAATGGCGATGCCCGCGATGCGGCCGCGCGGCTGGCCCAGGAGAGGCGAGCCGCGACCTCGCAGGTCTCGATGATCGAGCGGCTGACCGTGGAGGCCGACGCGGTCCGAGTGCAAGCTGAAGGCGCCAGGGAGGCGTGCCTTCAGGCTCGTGAGGCACTGGCGG